>Ga0210378_10000917_pt1 | contig 15515 bp, 13 predicted proteins | sample PLM1_60_b1redo_FD_155465 | JGI IMG/M metagenome (GOLD analysis project Ga0210378, IMG submission 155465) | Groundwater sediment microbial communities from an aquifer in East River, Colorado, USA - PLM1_60_b1 redo | ecosystem: Environmental > Terrestrial > Soil > Riparian zone | place: USA: East...
AAAGACCATGCCGATACGCCTGTCGCCGGGAGGAAGAGCCGTCACGTCCACGCCGTCCGAGCGCACTTCGCCCGAATCAGGCGGGATTAGTCCGGCGATGATTTTTAGGAGCGTGGTCTTGCCACATCCGCTCGGCCCCAGGACCACCATGGTCTTGCCATCGGGAATCAACAGATTGAGGTTCTGAATAGAGAATGTCGAGGCGGCCCCGCTGCCGCGATCCGTGAGCGTCTTGCATACGTCGATCAGATCAATTCGCGCCACGACATTGCTCCCCGTGTGTCTGCTTCATTGGAGACAACCTGCCACAGAGAGTCGGAACGCGATCTGGCACGAGTTCCGTGGGAGTGGGCTGGCGTGATCAGGAATACGCCGGAGTCGATCAGAAATCTGCACATACTCAGGCCTCTACTCGATCACCTGATCCGCCCGCTGCAGGAGCGACGGCGGGATCGTCAGGCCGAGGGCCTTGGCAGTCTTGAGGTTGAGAAGCAGTTTGAACTTCGTCGGTTGCTGGACCGCCAGATCGGAAGGCTTGGAACCCTTCAGGATCTTGTCGACATAGGTGGCGGCGCGCGCATGGAGATCGGAATCGTTTATCTCATAGGCCATCAGGCCACCGGCGTCAGTCACGAAGGCCGAATAAGGGTAGATCGCTGGCAATCGGTGGCGGGCTGCAAGTTCGGTCACTCGTGCGCGTTCAGCACGGAAAATGCTCTCCGCCGTCGTGAGGAGCCCTTCAGCGCGCTCCTTGACCCCAGCTTCAAACGCCGCCGGAAGGTCATCCGCGGTCCGGATGTCGCGGACTTGCAGTGTCACTGCCAGCGAAGGGGCCACCTCTTTCAGCGCCTTCACCTGTAACGGCGCGATCGGGTCGACGAGGAACGACAGCACGAGCACCCGCGAGATTCTGGGCACGGCCTCCTTCAGCAACTCGAGACGCTTGGCCGCAAGCCCAGAGGTCATTTGTGCCATCCCGGTGATGTTTCCCCCAGGTCGGGCAAGGCTGTCGACGAGCCCGGTCCCCACGGGGTCGCCGAGTGCGACCATGACAATCGGGATCGTGTGGGTCGCATTCTTCGCAAGGTGAGCGGCCGGGGTGGTGGTTACGGCGATGATGTCCGCCTTGAGGCGCACACATTCAGCCACGAGTTCTGGAAACCGTTCGTTACGGCCGTTCGCGGAAAGGTAGTGGATGGCGATGGTCTGCTCATTCACATAGCCGAGGTCTTGCAGGCCTTGGAAAAACGCGGCGAAACGTGTCGCGGGCGACCGCGACGTACCCGGATCAAACGTAAGGAAGCAGAGCTGCGGAAGTTTTGCCGTCCGCTGCGCCTCGGCGGCGAGCGGCGCGGCGAGGAGACTGCCTGCGAGCACGCCAAGGAACGCCCGCCGCTCCATCACTCGATCACCTGATCCGCCCGTTGGAGGAGCGCCGGCGGGATCGTGAGCCCGAGGGCCTTGGCGGTCTTGAGGTTAATCACCAACTCGAACTTCGTCGGCTGCTCGACGGGCAGGTCGCCAGGCTTGGCCCCCTTGAGGATCTTGTCCACGTAGGTAGCGGCGCGTCGATGCAGATCGGCAACGTTCGGTCCATAGGACATGAGGCCCCCGGCATCGACAAACTCCCTCGTTAGATACATTGCCGGCAGGCGGTTCTTGGCCGCCAGGTCCACGAGGCGTCTTCGCTCAATGAAGAAGATGTTGGTTGACTGCACAGTCACAGCATCCGCGCGCGCCCTGGTCATGTCCGAGAAGGCCCTGTCGAAGTCTTCTGGACCTCGCGCCTCGACGACTTGAAGCCGCAGACCCAGCGCCCGTGCCGCGCGGTCTGTTTCCGTCAGCATGTCCTTTTCCATGCGTTCGACGTAATCACCTGGATGCCAGAGGGCAGCGACCCGACTGACCCCCGGCAGTGCCCGCTTGAGTAGGTCCAGACGCTTGCCGACGAGATCCGGGGCGAAGAAGGACGACCCCGTGATATTGCCGCCCGGCCGCGCCAAGCTGGTGACGAGCCCGCTCCCAACCGGATCGGCAGCCCAAGTGAAGACGATGGGGATGGTCCTGGTCGCTTGCTTGACGGCCACGGCGGAGGGAGTGCTTGTGACCACAATGACATCAACCTTGAGCGCAACCAGCTCTGTCGCAAGAGCGGGGAACCGCTCGTACTTTCCCTCGGCATCTCGGTATTCGATCACGACATTGCGGCCCTCGACGTAACCGAGGTCACGCAGTCCTTGGAGGAAGGCCTCTCGCAGGTGGGGGGAAGCGGCCAGGTTGGCGGCCAGGTAGCCTATTCGAACGACCTTGGCCGCTTGCTGGGCCTCGACTGTGAGCGGCGCGGCGAGGAGGCCGCTCGCCAACGTGCCGAGGAAGGTGCGCCGATGCATCATTCGATCACCAGATCCGCCCGCTGCAGGAGCGACAGCGGGATCGTCAGGCCGAGGGCCTTGGCGGTCTTGAGGTTGATCGCGAGCTCGAACTTGGTCGGCCGCTCCACCGGCAGGTCGCCGGGCCTGGCGCCCTTGAGGATCTTGTCAACATAGGTGGCGGCGCGCCGGACGAGGTCGCTGTAATCCGGGCCGTAGCTCATCAAACCACCTGCCTCCACGTGATTCTTCAGCGCGAACATCGTGGGCAGTCGGTGCTTGATGGCCAACTCGGCCAGGCGCAGCCTCTCCGCGACGAAGGGAGGTCCGCTGAGCACCAGGACGCCCAGCACCTGTGCGCGAGCCATGGCCGAGAAGGCGCTTTCCAGATCTGCCCCAGTCCGCGCCACGGCGGTCTGCAGCTGCAACTGGAGCGGATGCGCGGCAGCCTCCAGCAACGGAAGCCGCGGAGGGTGGGAGGGAACGTCTGGGTTGTAGAGGACGGCGATACGCTTGATCCGGGGATCGATCGCCTTGAGGAGCTCGACGCGCTTGGCCTCCGTGTCTACGCTGAAATCCGAGAGACCAGTCATGTTCCCACCGGGCCTGGCGAAGCTTGTCACGTGGCCGGTCTCAACGGGGTCCGCATGCATGGTGAAGACGATGGGAACCGAGGAGGTCGCCCTTCTGGCCCCCTCCGCGTACGTAGAGCCTCGCGTCACGATCAGGTCCACCTTGAGTCGCACCAAATCAGCTGCGAGTTCTTGAAGCCGAGCGGAGTTGCCCTCAGCCCAGCGTGACTCGATCAGAATGTTCCCACCCTCGATCCAGCCGTGCTCCCGGAGGCCGAGCCGGAAGGTCTGCCACAGACGCGCTTCCCATGGGTCCGAGACCTTCTCTCCGAGTATGCCGACGCGGTATACCTTCCCTGCCTGTTGTGCCTGGGCGCCGAGCGGCGCGGCGAGGAGGCCGCCTGCCAAGGTGCCGATGAAGGCTCGGCGGTGCATCACTCGATCACCTGATCCGCCCGCTGCAGGAGCGACGGCGGGAGCGTGAGGCCGAGGGCTTTGGCGGTCTTGAGGTTGATCACGAGGTCGAATTTCGTGGGCTGCTCGATGGGGAGGTCGCTGGGCTTGGCACCCTTGAGGATCTTGTCCACGAAGGTCGCGGCACGGCGGAAGAGGTCCGGGTAGTCAGTTCCATAGCTGGCCAAGGCCCCCGCTTCCGCATACTCACGGAGACCAACGACGGTCGGTAGCCGGTGTTTCACGGCAAGCTCGGCGAGTCGCTTGCGGTCGGAGAAGAGCCTCGCAGTGCTGACGATGATGAGCGCTTTCGCGCCATCTCGGACCACGCTGGCGAACACCGCCTCGAGTGCGGCGGCAGTGCCCACGGGAACACTGTGTATGCTGACGCCCGCCGTCTTAGCTGCCGCTTCTGTTTGCTGCACGCCGAGACGGGATCCTGCATCTGTCCCGTCCCAGAGCATCGCGATGCGGGACGCGCCGGGCGCTATGGTCCTCAGAAGGTCGAGCCGCTTGGCAGCCAGTTCGCTGTTGATGGAGGTGATCCCCGTGATGTTCCCGCCCGGCTGCCGGAGACTGCTAACGAGCCCAAGGGCCACCGGATCCGACCCAGTGGCCATCACGATCGGTATGGTCGAGGTCACCCGCCTGGCGGCAGTCACTGTGGCCTGCCCTCCCGTGACGATAAGGTCCATCTTGAGGCCGACGAGCTCGGCGGCAAGCGTCTGGAGTCGATCGTGATCGCCCTGGGCCCAGCGCGGCTCAAAGCGGACGTTCTGCCCCTCCACGTAGCCGAGCTGGCGCATCTGTTGGCGGAACGCATTCCACCACTCCTGGCGGGCGGGATCGGGCGCGCTGTAGTCGAGCAGACCGATCCGCGGGACCTTCCCTACCGGCTGCGCCTCTGCGGCGAGCGGCGCGGCGAGGAGGCCGCCAGTCAAGGTGCCGATGAACGTTCGCCGATGCATCACTCGATCACTTGATCCGCCCGCTGCAGGAGCGACGGCGGGATCGTGAGGCCGAGGGCCTTCGCGGTCTTGAGGTTGATGACCAGCTCGAACTTGGTGGGCTGCTCCACAGGAAGCTCGCCGGGCTTCGCACCCTTCAGGATCTTGTCCACGTAGGCAGCCGCGCGCCGGTACAGCTGGGGAACGCTCGCTCCATAGGCGATAAGGCCGCCCGCCTCCGCCTCCTCCCTGAGCCCGTACACGGCTGGCAGCCGGTTCTTGGCGGCGAGGGCTGTGATCTGGGCTCGCTGCGCACGGAACACCGCGTCCCGCAGGACGAGGACGCCGTCCACGCGCTGGCTACTCATGGCCGCAAACGCCGTCTCGATCTCGGAAGGCGTACGTGCTTCCAGGATTTGAAGCTGCACCCCGAGGCCCCGGGCCGAGCCCTCTGCCTGCCGCAACACGCCGTGGTGGGTGTTGGGGTTCTGGAGAACGGCTACCCGAGAGACCTTAGGGGCGACACCTTTGAGAATCTCCAACTGCTTTCCGACCAACTCCTGGCCAATTGTGGCTAGTCCAGTGATGTTGCCGCCGGGCCGGGCAAGGCTGGCTACGAAGCCGTCGGCAACCGGGTCGCCCGAGACGGTGAAGACAATAGGGATCGTGCTCGTTGCCTGTTTGGCTGCCTTGGTAGCGGCCGGGGATGCGGCGACGATGACGTCCACCTTCAGGCGAACGAGATCGGCGGCGAGCCCGGGCAACCGCTCGTACTTCCACTCGGGAGACCGATGCTCGATCACAATGTTCTGACCTTCGATGTAGCCGAGCTCGCGCAGCCCCTGCCGGAATGCTTCGTCGAGGAACGAAGGAACGTCGCCCAAGAGCCCAATCCGGGCGGACTTCCCCCGGGGCTGTTGCGCGGCGGCGGCGAGCGGCGCGGCGAGGAGGCCACCCACCACGCTACTGATGAACCCCCGCCGGTCCATCACTCAATCACCTGATCCGTCGGCGTCAGGGGGAGGGAACGCGTCAACCTCACGGAGGATCTCCCGCTGCGGGGCGACCGACCGCGGTACGCACCGCCGCAACGAACTGCGTGACCTCGATCGGCTTGGCCTGGTAGCCGTCGAACCCCGCCGCCATGATCTTCTGGCGGTCTTGGATCATCACCGAGGCCGTCGCCGCGATCACCGGGATCGTGCGCGTCCGGGGGTCCGCCCGCAGGTACTGCAGCGCCTCGATCCCGTTCATCCCCGGCAGCTGGATATCCATGAGGACGAGCGCGGGTGGCGTCGCCTGGGCCAGCCGGATCCCCTCCTCCGCGGTGTCGGCCTCGACCGTCCGGTAGCCGTGGAACTGGAGGATGTCGCGCTCGAGCTTCCTGTTCTTCTCGTTGTCCTCGACGATGAGGATCAGCTCGCCCGCCATCAGCTCACCGGCAGCGTGAAGGTAAACGTGGACCCCCGGCCCAACTCGCTCTCGACCCAGATCCGGCCCCTGTGCAGCTCGATGAACTTCTTGGCCAGGGCCAGCCCGAGCCCCGTGCCCTCCGCCTTCTTGTCCGCCGTCCCGACCTGTCGGAATTCCTCGAACACGGCCTCCTGATCTGCCGGTGCGATCCCGACCCCGGTGTCCGTGACGGAGACCTCGACCATCCCATCCGTCGACGCCGCCCGAACCTCGATCCGGCCGCCCTCGGGCGTGAATTTGATCGCGTTCGAGAGGAGATTCAATAGCACCTGCTTGACCTTGCGCTCGTCGCCTCGGATGTCACCGACCCCTTCCTCGATCACCTCATGGAGGGCGATCCCCCGGCGGATTGCGCGCTCGCGCACGAGAATGGACGCATTCTGGATCGCTTGCGATACGTTGAAGTCGGTCAGCTCCAGCTCCATCCGCCCGGCCTCGATCTTCGACAGGTCGAGGATGTCGTTGATGAGGGACAGCAGATGCCGTCCCGACTCCAGGATGTCGTGCAGGTACTCGGTCTGCTTTTCATTGATGTCCCCGAACATGCCCTGGGCCAGCACTTCCGAGAACCCAATGATGGCGTTGAGCGGGGTACGGAGCTCATGCGACATGTTGGCGAGGAACTCGGACTTGTGGCGGCTGGCCGCTTCTAACTGGCGGTTCGCCGCCTCCAGCTCCGTGAACAGGCGAACGTTCTCGACGGCGATGACCGCTTGATCGGCGAAGGTCTTCAGCAGCTCGATCTCGTTGTCGGGGAATGGCCCAGACTCCGGCCGGTAGATGACGATCGAGCCGATCGGGGCGCCGCTGCGAAGGATCGGTACAGCCAGCAGGCTTCGGAAGCCCCGTTGTACCGCGAGGGGGCTCCTGTACTCATGATCGAGAGCGACGTCGGGAATCTGGACGACCGAACCGCTTAAGATTGCCCGGCCCGAGATGTGAGCGCGGCTCGGACGCATCGGGTACTGCTTGCGAACACCCTCCAGCCACGTCTCGGGAAAGTTGTGGTGCGCTACGAGATGTACGAGATCACCGTCGAAGTTGAACACGGCTCCGTACCGCGCGTCGCACAGCCGAACGGCGCTCTCCACAATTGTGTCGAAGACCGGCTGCACGTCGGTCTGCGACCGGCTGATGACACGTAGGATTTCACTCGTCGCCGTCTGCTGCTCCAGCGTTTCGGTCACCTGCGCATGAGCCTGGGTGAGCGCCCGATTCTTCTCTTGCAGCTCCGTGAACAGGCGCACGTTCTCGATGGCGATGACGGCCTGGTCGGCGAAGGTCTCGAGGAGCTTGATCTGCTTGTCCGTGAGCGGCCGGACCTCGGTCCGGCGAATGGTGATGGCGCCGATGGCCAGGCCTTCCCGGACGAGCGGCACGGCCAGGGCTGTACGCCACACCGCGTCTCCCGAAGCCGCGCTTTCGGGGTAGGCTCGGGCAACGTCCGGATCGAGAATATCGTGAACATGGATCGCGCGGCAGTCGAGGATGGCCCGGCCACCCACGCTGCGTTCCGTGACGGGCCGGATCTGAGGGAGAACGAGCGGAATCGACCCGAAATGCGCGACGCGACGCATGTCGGCCCCCTCCACCCGCAGGATGAGGGCATCGGTGGCCCCGCACACGCGCGCGGCATTGGCGGCCACGGCGTCCAGCACTGGCTGGATGTCGGTCGGCGACTGGCTGATCGCCTTCAGGATCTCGCTGGTGGCCGTCTGCTGCTCCAGGGTCTCGGACAGCTCGCGGTTGCGCGCTTGCAGCTCGGTGAACAACCGCACGTTCTCGATGGCGATCACGGCCTGATCGGCGAAGGTCCTCACGAGCTCGATCTGCTTGTCGGTAAACGGACGCACCTCACGGCGCCACATCACGAATACCCCAATGGGACTGCCTTCCCTCAGCATGGGCACCGCCAACGCGGTGCGATAGCCAAGAGCGTTCACCGGTGCCCTCGCGACATAGTCAGGATCGTTCCTGATGTCAGTGATGTGAACGACTGCTCGGTCAACGATCGCTCGCCCCGCGGCAATTCCGCGAGTGGCCGGCGCCGGGAAGACGGTGTTAGTGATGGCGATCTCTTCCGCCGTCAGATCCTGATTCGCCGCAACGGTGATTAGCTCACCATCGAACCTGAACACGGTGCCGAATGTGGCATCGCAGAGCCGGGTCGCACTCCGCACGATGGCACGGAAGACAGGACTGACGTCGCTGGGCGAAGCGCTGATCACCCGCAGGATTTCAGCCGTGGCCGTCTGCTGGTCGAGCGCCTCGGCTAGAGCCTTCTCCAGTCGCTTGCGCTCGCCGGCCTCCTGCTTGCGGAATGCCGTCTCCCGCTTGAGCGACTTCTCCAGAGCCTCGACCCTCGCAAGTAGTGCCGCCTTCGTGACCTGCGTCATGGACACGCTCCTGCGTCAAGGGGCCGGGCCTGGGGCCGTTTCATCCCGCCAGCTCCCGCATCTCCGCCTCCGCCTGCTCCAGCCAGAACTGCATGTCCATGTCGCGGTACATCGTTGTCGCAGTGGTGAAGTGTTCCATGGCTTGCTCTTGCTTACCGGTTACTCGATAGAGCTTGCCGAGGCCGAGGTGGCAGTGGGCGACGAGCGGACGCATCCCCAGCTCCTCGGCGAGCGCGAGTGCGTCACGGTAGTATCCGTCAGTGTGCGCCGGGGGATCACGGCGGGCGGTGACCTCGGCAAGGATGCGGAGGGCCCACGCTTCGTAGGGGCGTTGGCCGCGCTTGCGAGCAAGGATCAGGGCTCGCCCGGCGAATGCGAGCGCGTCCTCGAGCCGGTCGGCGAGGCCGTACGCTTCGCCCAGATACATCAGGAAAAGCGGCTGGACAACTCCGTGCCGCATGGCCTCACTGGCGCTCAGCGCGTGCTCCAGCAAGGGGATGCCCTCAGCAACCCGCCCCGAGAGCGCATAGCTGTAGCCGAGGAGCCCCGTATTCTGCAGCCAATGCATGGTCAGGTTCCACTCGCGAGACACCGCCACCCCCCGTTCGAGCAGGCGGACAGCGTGGTTGAGTTCGCCTCTGATGATATGGAGAGGGGCGAGGCGCCAGCACGCGAAGGTCAGGCTGTAAGGGTGATCGAGCGCCTCAGCGAGGCGGAAGCCTTCCTGGCCGTGGATGATCCCTTCCCGGAACTCTCCCCGGTCGGCGAGAGCCCAAGTCAAATAACCGCGGGCCAGCACGGCAGGAAATCCGGCGAGGCCAAACCGTTCCCGACTTAGATCGCCATCGAGCACCTGCAGGACTTTCCGCAGAAGCTCCTCGGCCTGTCGGTAGTCGCCCGTGCCGAGGCAGGCCGCGCCGAGGTAGAGACTTCCCGTCACCTGGAGTGGAGCATCCTTGAGCGACTCGGCAAGAGCCAGGGCGTTCTGACCGAACGCAAGCGCTTCCGTCGGATGCCCAGTAATCCAGAGGTTATGGCACAGATAGACGGACAGCTTGCCGAGTCGCCGTTGATCGTCGAGCGTCCTGGCCAGGCCTTCGGCTTCGCGGAGACAGCCGAAGATCCGCTCGAATTCTCCGAGCGGAAAGAGTGACGTTCTCAGGTCAAAGCGAAGATCGATGGCCTGCTCCAGCCTCTCGCGGGTCTCGGGCAGATGTCCGAGGGCCGTCAGCGCCTGCTCGAAGCAGCTCACCGCCTCCAGGTTAGCCGATCGCGCCAATGCTTTCGCTCCCGCCTGCCGGAGATAGCTGACCGCCTGCTCCCACAGCTCCCCCCGCACGGCATGGTGAGCCAGGCGCTCGACGTGCTCCATCAGCCGGTCCGGATAAGAGAGTTCGATGGCGCCGACGATGCGAGCGTGCAGGGTCTTGCGCCGGTCCTGGAGCAGGGTGCCGTAGGTGACGTCATGGGTGAGCGCGTGCTTGAAGGTGTACTCGGGATCCGGAAAGAGGCGCGCCTCGTACAGAAACTCGGCCGCCTGCAGATGTGTGAGCCCTCGCTGCACCGCCTCCTCCGCCGCCTCCGCCACGGCGTGGAGCAGCACGAAGGGTACGTCCTTGCCGATGACCGAGGCCGTCTGGAGTAGCTGCTTGTCTTCGGCCGGAAGCCGATCAATCCGGGCCGCCAGGATCACCTGCACGGTCGCCGGGACCTCGATCGCCTGGATTGGGCGGGTCAGACGATACGCACCCCGCTCCCGGGTGAGCGCACCCGTCTCCACCAGCGTCCGGATGCTCTCCTCGATGAACAAGGGATTCCCGCGTTTGACCAGCAATCGTTTGAGCGGCTCCAGTGCTGGGTCGTCACCCAGGAGGGCATTCAGCAGTTCGCCCGCACTCTCGGGCGGGAGCGCGTCGAGCCGAAGCTGGCTGTAGTAGGTCTTGCTCACCCAGCCATGCCGGTACTGGGGCCGGTAGTTGACCAGCAGGAGGATCCGGGCCGTGGGCAGACTCTCGACCAGGCCGTCGAGCAGGGCCTGCGTCTCGGCATCGATCCAGTGCAGGTCCTCGAAGACCACGAGGAGCGGTTGCCCCTGGCTCTCCCGGAGCAGGAGGTGCTTGACGGCGTCGAGGGTGCGCTGCCGGCGCTGGGGGGGATCGAGCGCCTGCCAGGAGGCGTCCTCGACAGGCACATCGAGCAGGGCCAGCAACGCCGGCAGCGCGGGCTTTTGCGATTCGTCCAGGGTGAGGAGCCTGCCGGTCACCTTCTCGCGAATCTCGCGGTGACCCTCACGATCGTGCACCTTGAAGTAGGCCTTGAGGAGGTCGATGACGGGCAGGTAGCTAGTCGCCTCGCCGTAGGAGACGGAGGTCGCTTCCAGGACGAGCCAGTCCTGCGTGCGGTGGGAGTGGGTGAACTCGTAGACGAGGCGGGACTTGCCCACGCCGGGCTCCCCCACGAGGGCGACGAGCTGGCCGTGGCCCTCGTGCGCGAGCGCGAGGGCGCGGCGGATCTGCTCGATCTCGGCGTCGCGGCCGACGAAGCGCGTCAGACCCCGCGCGGCGGCGGCGTGGAGCCGGGTCCGCTGGGCGCTCGCTCCGGTGAGCACGTAGATCTCCACGGGGTCCGGCAGGCCCTTGACCGCAACCGGCCCCCGGGCGGCGACCTGCACGTAGCCCTCGGCGAGCAGCAGAGTCGCGGGGGCAAGCAGGATCGTGCTTGGTGTCGCCATCTGTTCCATGCGGGCGGCCAGGTGCGTCGTCTGACCGACCGCGGTGTAATCCATGTGCAGATCTGACCCGATGGCGCGGACGACCACCTCGCCGGAGTTGAGCCCTACGCGGATCTGGATGGGTACCCCCTGCGAGCGGAAGACCCCCTCCGCGTACTGGGCGACTGACTCCTGCATCCGCAGGGCCGCGTAGCACGCGCGCACGGCGTGGTCCTCGTGGGCAAGCGGCGCGCCAAAGAGCGCCATGATCCCGTCGCCCATGACCTGATTCACCGTACCCTCGTAGCGATGGACGGCGTCCATCATGCGTTCGAGCACCGGGTCGAGGAGCTTCCGAGCCTCTTCTGGATCGCGATCGGCGAGCAACTCCATCGAGCCCTTGAGGTCGGCGAAGAGCACCGTGACCTGCTTGCGCTCACCTTCCAGAGCGGCCTTGGAGGTGAGGATCTTCTCGACTAAGTGCTGCGGCGTGTAGGACTCGGGAGAGCGAGTCTGGATCTGCCGGGCGACTGGCTCACCACACTCCAGACAGAACTTCGCCGATCCGGGCAACTCGGCTCGACACTTCGTGCAGGTCAATGCCAGACGTGCGCCGCATTCCAGGCAGAACTTGGCGGGCGCGGGATTCTCGTGCTGGCACCGGGGACACTGCATAGCGACGCCTCCCAGCGGGCCGGGCGGGGAACGGTCGGACAGGTGGCGAGAGCTTAGTCTGGGGACCGGAGGGGGTCAAGGCAACTGGATCTGCGGAGGGTAAAGGGCGGCGCTCAGCCGCCGGTTTGCGCTTATGAGAAGCTATCCAGGGACTCTCTTGATGGGCAGCGTGTCCACGTACATCGTCGTCTTCTGCGCCGCCATGCGGAGGTCGTACCCACCGGAGTTCCGGCAGCGGATCATCGAACTGGTGCGCAAGGGCCGCACGCCTGAGTCGCTCGCCGAGCAGTTCGAGCCGATGGCCCAGACCATCCGCAACTGGCTGGCCCAGGCCGACCGCGACGCCGGGCAGCGGCCGGATGGCCTCACCACCGACGAGTGCGAGGAGCTCCGCCGACTCCGGCGGGAGAACAAGACCCTCCGTGAAGAGCGGGAGATCTTAAAAAAAGCCGCGGCCTGGTTTGCCAAGGAGACCGGCTCGATCCCGTCCAAGGATTCGAGTTCGTGACGGCGCACCGGGCCACCCATCGCCTCACGACGCTGTGCCGGGTCTTGGGGGTCTCTCCCAGCGGGTACTACGCGTGGCGGCAGCGGCCGCTCTCGGCGCGCGCCCGGGCCGACGTCACCCTGGGCGCCCGAATCCAGGCGATTCACAGCCGCTCCCGCGGGACCTACGGGGTGCCCCGCGTGCACGCCGAGTTGGCCGCCGCCGGGGTGGCCGTCGGCCGCAAGCGCGTCGCCCGGCTGATGCGCGCCGCCGGCGTGCAGGGCGTCAGCCGGCGGAAGCACCACCGCACGACGCGCCGGGATCCCGCCGCAACGCCCGCGCCCGATCTGGTCAGCCGCGCCTTCGCGGCGGCCGGGCCCGATCGGCTCTGGGTGGCCGACATCACTTACATCCCGACCTGGGCCGGCTTCCTCTATTTGGCCGTCGTCCTCGATGTGTGGAGTCGCCGCGTGATCGGCTGGGCGATGGCCACGCACCTGCGGACCGAGCTCGTCCTCGACGCGTTGAACATGGCCGTGGCACAGCGGCGGCCGACCACCGTGATCCATCACTCCGACCAGGGCTGTCAGTACACCTCGATCACCTTTGGGCTGCGCTGCCGCGAGGCCGGCGTCCGCCCGTCCATGGGGAGCGTGGGCGACGCCTATGACAACGCCCTCTGTGAGAGCTTCTTCGCCACCCTCGAGTGCGAGCTGCTGGACCGGCGCCGCTTCCCGCCCCAGGCTGAGGCCCGCATGGCCGTCTTCGATTTCATCGAGGGCTGGTACAACCCGCACCGGCGGCATTCCGGCCTGGACTACGAGTCGCCGATCAGCTATGAACAACAGCACCCAGTCGTCGCGTAGGGCGAAAGCCGTGCCCCGTCCACGAAACCGGGTCAACTCCAATATCCGACTGCCTCGCCAGCGTGGTCACGTCACGGCGTCACGACGGGGGGGCATTTGACGTATTACGATCTTATCCGGCATTCGAGGGCCGGATAACCTACTCCACTCCGGTCAGCAGGCACCCGAAACCATTGCTGGTGGTGGCGTTTAACCGGAACGGCAGCACCGCCTGATATGCGTCGGAGTAATAGAATGTCCTCGCGGCCTCAGGGCTGTCGAACTCGACAATAACGAAGCGGCGTTGCAGCATAGTGCCATCGAACGGTTGCGGGTCTCCGCCGCGCACGAGAATCCGGCCTCCATGAGCTGAGATGATATCCGGGACTTTCGCGCGATAAAGCTCATAGGTCGCCGGATCAGTGATTTCGAATTCACCAAGAAAATATCCTCTGGGCATCGCCTCACCTCTCTATCGCGCGTTGCTTACACCGTCACCACAATTTTTCCGAACTGGCCATTCTGCTCGAGATAGCGGTGCACATCCGCCATTTCATCAAAAGTGAAGGTGCGGTCGATGACCGGCTTGAGCGCCCCACTCGCAAGGCCCTTGGTGACATATTCCACTGCGGCCTTCCGGCGTGCTTCGTCGCCCGCTACTAGCCGGATACTGTATCCCTTGACGGCTGGCATTTTGCGGATCATCTCCAGCACAGGGATCGGGGTGTCACCCTCGCTCAGTGCACCGTAGATGTAGACGATGCCCTGATTGGCCAGTGCGGAGATCAGCTTGGGAAAGTCCGGGCCGCCTACCGGATCGAAGGCGACGCGCGCGCCATGGCCGTTCGTGATGCGCATTACTTCGGCGACCATGTCTTGCTCCTGGGTTGCAATGACATGTGCTGCGCCGGCCTCGTGCAACCGCTTCTTCTTACGCGAAGTGCGCGTCAATGCGATGGGGGTCGCGCTGGCATAATTAGCAATTTGAATCGCCGCCAAGCCGACGCTGCTGGTCGCTGCGGGGATGAGGACGAAATCCCCCTTGGCAACCTTCGCATCCTGGATGAGGGCACCGTAGGCCGTTATGAACATCATCCAGACTGAAGCTGCCTCGACGAATGAAAGCGATGTCGGGTGTTTCACGACGGCATAGCCGGGGAGGAGAATGACCTCGCCGTAGGTGAAGTATTGGTTCAAGGAGAAGGCCGGAATCGTACTGGCTGCGTCACCTACGGCAAAGTCAGTAACATCCTTACCCACGGCATCGACGATACCGGCAGCTTCGTATCCCAGACCTGCCGGGAATGTCACGGGTTCGACATATTTGTCATGGCGCCACATTGCCTCGGCACGGTTGATGCCGATTGCTTTGACCTTGATACGAACTTCACGCGGGCCGGGAGCGGGAACTTGCGTCTCGATGAATTCGAGGACTTCCGGCCCTCCGGCTTTTGCAAACTTGATGGTGCGTGACATGATAGTCTCCGTGATTGGTCTGATGTCGAGTTCAGGCTGTCTGGCTGCCCATCACGCATTCCTCCCTCTTGCGATAGCTCAAGCCCCGGGTGAATCCGCCAAGGCTGGTCGGTGGGGGAGCTCCGTGGGCTGACCGACGGACGGAGCAGATCGTCCGCAAACCCGCCGCAGCAACCAACGATTGGGGCCGGGTACCGTCACGCCATGGCCCCTCTTGAGAGGCCGCTGTCTGCACATCATCGACACCTAGATTTGGGCCCGTCCGCCGTCGGCGAACAACTCGATCCCTGAAATGAAGCTGGAGTCATCTGAGGCCAGAAAGAGCGCGACCTTGGCGATCTCTTCGGGCTCCGCCATGCGGCCCATTGGAACGCTGGCGACAATGCGCGCGATGGCTTCAGGTGGCTGGAGCGCCACCTGCGGCGTCACAACAGGGCCAGGGCTCAGGACGTTCGAGCGGATCCGCCGATCCTTCAGTTCCACGGTCCAGGTCCGTACGAATGAGCGAATAGCCGCCTTGGTCGCGGCGTAGACCCCGAAGTTGGGCGTGCCTTTGGCGGATGCGGCGGAGCCGGTCAGAATGATGGACGCGCCATCGTTCAGCAGCGGCAGCGCTTTCTGGACTGTGAACAGCAGTCCCTTGACGTTGGTGTCGAAGGTCTTGTCGTAATACTCCTCGGTGATGCTCCCCAGGGGAACAAACCCGCCGAGTCCGACATTCGCGAAGAGCACATCAATTGGGCCCTTCGCTTTGACACTCTCGTAGAGACGATCAAGGTCGGCCAAGTTCGTGACGTCACCTTGGACGCCCGTGACGTTGCCGCCGATTGACGCTAGGGCTTCTTCAAGTTCCTTCTGACGACGGCCGGTAATGAAGACGTGAGCACCCTCACTGGCGAAGAGTGTTGCGTGTCAGTAGCGCCATTGGGTTTCCAACCCAACGCGCTATCTTGCTGGAACAACGAGGGGGCCGCGACCGGGATCACGATGGGCGCGATGGCCGGCGTGACGACAAGGGCCGAGGGGCCCCGAGCGGGGCCGCTCAGCGCGCGGGGGGGCTGTACCGCACCCGGGCGAGCTCGACGATCTCGATGATCGTGCCGGGGTGCGTG
>Ga0210378_10000918_pt1 | contig 15513 bp, 14 predicted proteins | sample PLM1_60_b1redo_FD_155465 | JGI IMG/M metagenome (GOLD analysis project Ga0210378, IMG submission 155465) | Groundwater sediment microbial communities from an aquifer in East River, Colorado, USA - PLM1_60_b1 redo | ecosystem: Environmental > Terrestrial > Soil > Riparian zone | place: USA: East...
CCTTCACCTCGCCGGAGTCCAGGCGCGGGCCCTTGTGGGTGAGCCGGCCTCCGTCAGGCGTTCGCCGGATCCGCAGGAGCTGTCCCGCCGCCCGGAGCCGGCCCGCTTCGTCGTCGAGCAGTACGTTGTCCTCGAAATGGCGGGCGCGAACGAGGCGGGCGCCGAGGCGCGCCAGGGCGGCGCGGGCGGCTTTCGGCCCCTCGGTGCGGAGCTTGATCTCCTTCTCGACGGCCAATCGCCGCGCTACTCCACCACCCGGACCTTCATCTCCGTCCGCTCCTTGGGATTGTCGCGCGCGTCCCGGGCCTCGTTCACGATCTTGTCCGCGACCTCAATGCCTCGCACGATGCGGCCGAAGGCGGTGTACTGACGGTCCAGGAAGTTGGAGTTCTTCACGACGATGAAGAACTGCGAACCGGCGCTGTCGGGATCCTGGGCGCGGGCCATCGAGACGACACCGCGCTTGTGGGGAACGTCGTTGAACTCCGCCTTGATCGTGTAGCCGGGGCCGCCGGTGCCGTGCCGGTCGCGCCCGGCGTTGCGGTCCTTGGTGTTGGGGTCGCCGCCCTGGATCATGAAGCCGGGGATCACGCGATGGAAGGTGGTCCCGTCGTAGAAGCCCTTCCGGGCCAGGTCCGTGAAGTTCTTGACGTGGCCGGCCGCCTTGTCCGGCAGGAGCTCGATCTCCATCTCGCCGAAGCGGGTCTCGATGACGGCACGCGGCGCGGGGACGCTGGCCATGGTGACCTCCTTGCTGTCTCCGACTCTATCGCTAGTCGGGCTTCGGGAACTGGAGCGCGCCCGCTTTCGTCACGACCGCGGGCATCTCGTTCGAACGCCACCAATAGCCGGTGGCGGGGTCCACGAACTCCAGTTGTAGCTCGTATCGGCCCGGCAGCACGACGCGCCGCAGGGGGCGGAACGGCCACAGGGCCGACGCGTAGTGATCCCAGAAGAGGGATTCCAGCGGCACGACGATCGTCTGGCGCTCCTTGGGCGCCAGATCGAGACGCGCCCGCGCATTCATGGCCAGCGACTTCCCCGTGACCAGGTCGATCGGGGCCCGGAACGCGGGCCACCCCGCCTGGTCGGGGCCGGCGGGGTGGAGGGCAAACGCAGGCACGATGCTGATGGTCACGGCGTGGGCGGCGAGGTTCTCGACGGTCGCCCGAACCTCGTCCGGCCCCTCCGCTCCCACGATCTTGACGAGCAGGCGCGGCGAGCTCGGCGGACGGTCCCTGGCCGGTGCCGCGGCCGTCACGAGCGACACAACGATGCCGGCGGTGAACAGCGTCATCGTCGTCCATGCTACTCGCTTCGCGCCGTCTCGTGCACCTCCTCTCAGGGGGCGCGGGCCGGGGCCGGTGCGCGCGACGGCAGCGGATGCCATTCGTAGCGCGCGCCCGTCCACTGCACGAACCCCGCCCGGCGCCCGGCTGACGCCAGGATCACGTCCCCCGCCAGTGGTGCGCCCGCCGGTGTCGGACCGACGTAGCGCAACAGTGCGGCCCGCGGCCGCGCCTCGAAGGGCGCTCCAGTCGCGTGCCGGATGAGATAGCTTTGCCGCGCGCGCTCGTCCCGCCACCCGCGCGCCCCGTAGCCGTGGATCACCGCCAGGAGCAGGTCTCCGGCCTCTACCGTGGCCAGCGACGACTCCCCCACCGGCACGAGGTCCGACCGCGATTCACTTTCCCTCCGCGCGTCCTGGACCCACCAGTTGGCGAGGCCGTCGTTCAGCTCGGCCAGGCGCTCTTCGTCCGGCCGTACGGGCACGGCGAGGTCTTCCCCGCCGTCGCCGTTGAAGTCACCCACGAGTGCGCGAGACGTCGGGGCCCGTCGTATCGTCTCGCCGAAAGCGCGCCGCAGCCCGTGCTCCACTTCGGCCGCGGTGGGCGGGGGCAGTCTGACCAGGAACGGCGGCGGCGAGACGGCGCCCGCCGGCGGCGGATGAGGCGCGAGCTCGGCCGCTCCGTACGTACCGCGCAGGGCGGCGAGACCGAAGGCGATCGCGGCGAAGGCCAGGAGCACCCACGCCGCCCGGGCGGTTCTCACGAGGGTCCCGTTACAGCGAGTTGAGGAACGTGATGAGCTGGTTCTTCTGGGTGGTGCTCAGGTTGCGGTAGCTGTTGATGACCGAGGTCGCCTCGCCGGCGTGGCGCAGGATCGCCTCGTTGCGGTTGAGAGTCGCGCCGTCATGCATGAGGCGGGGGCGCGTGCGCACTCCCCAGAGCGGGGCGGTCCGCAGCTTGTTGCGGGTGGACTGGCCGCCGTTCTGCACGATGCCGTCCCCGGTGCCCACGTTGTGGAGCAGGAAGTCGCCGAAGGGATGGATCACCTTGTCGCCGAGGGCGGGGGGCACCGTGAAGGCGCCACGGTTGATGACGGTGCCCGGGGGCGAGGTCGTGATGTTGCGGACGTGGCACACGTTGCAGCCGACCTGGTCGAAGAGCTGCGAGCCCTTCTGGGCGTCGGAGGTGGCGGCCAGCGTCTCGTCGCGCGGCGGCACCTTCGTCGCTCTCATGAAGCGGGCGAAGATCTCGACGTCCTCTCCATCGTCCTCGGGCTCGGGCAGCGGGTCGAAGGCCGCCACCGAGTTGCCGTTGGACGTGTTCTCGGTCGGCTGCAATGGGGTCGTGATCCCCATCTCGTTGAGGTAGGCGTCGGCGCTGAACGAGACGAGGCTGGCGTGCTGGTTCTTCCAGCCGAATCGCCCGCCGCGCGTCTGGCCGCCGGCCTCGAGGACGGGGACCTGGATGAACTGGCCCCGCATGCTGGAGGGCTGGCCGTTGGCGAGCGCGACGAGCGTGTTGCTGTCGATGGCCTCGACGAAGCCGTCGCCGAGGGTGTTGAGCGAGGTGCGGAACGTGCGGACGTCGTTGCCCCCGAGGATGCGCTCCTGGATCGACGCGTCGACCGCGCGATCGTTGATGAGCGAGCCGCCGGGGTGGTCGACGAAGTTGACGCTATCGAAGCGGCCGGCGCGCAGCTCGGTGATCTGGCTGATGGCCCCCGTGACGGGGTTTTGATGGCATTCCGCGCAGCTTTGCGCGTTGTAGACGGGACCGAGGCCTTCTTCGGCCTCTTCGCGCTCTTCGAAGACGGCGCGGTCCAGGCCGAACTGCACCTGGGTAGCAGGATCGTTGCTCAGGTTATCGAAGCCCGCGGGAGCTTCCGTGGGTGAGAGGGAGAAGGCGGAAGGCAGGACGAAGCCGGCCACCGCCACTCCCAGGACGGACAGTCTTAGAGTTCTCATGTGTACTCCTGGTCAAGAGAAGCAAGAGGGTTCTCCTCCCCCAGGTGTTTCTTCTTCGATGGGCCCGGCAGGCGCACGCCCGGTCGGGCTACGGTTTTTGCGGGGTCCCCTGAGGATTCGTCGCCTGAAGTGGGTCTTTTCTAAACGGAATGGGTACGCACCGTCAAGGGAAATGTCGAGGAGGACGCTGACAGAAACTGTCGATTGTGAGATTCGACACGACGGAAGAAGACTAGCGCGACCCGACACGCTCGAGGGCGCGGTCGACCGCGTCCTGGAACCGGCTGTCGCCGACGCGCAGCAGCAACTTGCGCGACGCTTCGTGCTGGCCCGCAGCGGCCAGGCACAGCGCGCGATCGAAGCGGGCCTCGGGCGGCAGCAGCCAGCCGTCGCCCTTGTTCTCGAGCGCCTCCAGGAACCGCAGCGCCGCGACGCCCCGGCCCGCCTTGTAGGCATCCGCGGCGGCGATGAACGGGCCCGGCAGCGGGAGATCCTCCCCGGGAGCGAGGCCCTCGGGCGTGAGGGCGGGCGGCGCAGGGTCCGGCCCGCGAGCGACAGGGCGGTTGTTCCACTTCGCACGGGGGACACTCTCGGTCACGTCGACGCGGGAGAGCAGCCTGATGGCGGTCGTGAGCGATTCCGAGAAGGGCGGCCGCACGACGGCCCCGATCCATCCCGAGCGCGCCACGAGCAACGCGGCCACCGGCTTCACGGCCAGGGACGGTGCGGCTCCCTTCCCGACGAGCACGGGCCACGGATAGCGATAGAGAGTGAGCACCTGGCGCAACGCGATGTCCTGATCCGGCGCCGGAGGCACCATCAATACCCGGGTGTCCGGGGGGAGGGCGCGCTTCAGCGATTCGAGATCGCCCGAGCATGTGCGGCACGACGCGTCGGCCACGTACATCACCGTGAGGCCATCCTCGAAGCGCAGAATGCCGCCGGTGGAGATACGCACCTCGGGCGGAAGCCGAAGGGGCCCATCGCGAACCTCGACCCCTTTCATCGCCCCCAGACGTGCGCGATCGATCTCGGCCTGCGCGCTGGGGGCGCCGACCATGTCGGCCGCCTCTTCGAGAAGCGCGACCGCGTCCGGGGAGAGGCCACCGGTGACGGATTGGGCGGCGAGACGGTCGAGGGCCGCCCGCGGCCGTCCCTCGGCAATGAGCTCGCGAGCCAGGCGCGTCACGCGCTCGGATGTCGATGCGAGCAGCACGGCTCGCCCGAGGTAGCGCCGCGCCTCGACGTGGCGGCCGAGACGCGCCAGGCACTGCCCCACCGCGTCGTAAAGGCCCGCCCGGTGCCGGCGGTACTCGCTTCGCGCCCGCAGGAACTCGTCCTCCACCACCTCGCCCTTGCGTCCGGCCGCGACGAAGATCGTGGGATCGAATTCGGCCGTGAGGGCGAGGGCACGGAGCGCCTGGGTCAGGGCGGCTTCGGGCTGGCGCTCGGAGAGCTCCACCGCATCGGCGGCCAGCCGCTCGGCCTGTCGCGGTCCCGCGTTCGTGGCCGCAAGCAGGAGGGAGACGACGAGGCTCGGGGTCATGGCTTCGGCCGGGGCCGGAGCCGGGCGAGGCGATTCTTCGCCTCGGCCAGGGTCTCCTCCTTTTTGCAGAAGGCAAAGCGCACCTGCCGGCGGCCCGACGCGGGATCGCGATAGAAGGACGAGCCCGGCACCACCGCGACCCCCACCTCCTCCACCAGGTGGCGTGCGAAGGCCACGTCGTCGTCCCAGCCCAGCGGGTCGATCTGCACCATGACGTAATACGCGCCGCGGGGCCGGTGCACGACGAAGCCCACCTCGTCCAGGATCCCGAGTAGCCGCTGGCGCCGCGTCTCGTACGCGCGCGCCAGCGACTCGTAATAAGAGGACGGCAGGTCGAGGGCGAGCGCACCCGCCTCCTGCAGCGGCGACGCCGCCCCCACGGTCAGGAAGTCGTGGACCTTGCGGATGGCCGCGGTCAGGAGCGGGGGCGCGATGGCCCAGCCCACGCGCCATCCCGTCACGCTGTAGGTCTTGCTCATGCCGTTGATGGTGATGGTGCGCGCGGCCATCCCGGGCAGCGTGGCCAGGGGGATGTGGACGGCGCCGTCGTAGAGGATGTGCTCGTAGATCTCGTCGGTGACGGCCACCGCGTCGTGCCGGCGGCACAGCTCCGCGATCGTCTCCAGCTCCGCGCGCGTGAAGACCTTGCCGGTGGGGTTGTTGGGTGTGTTGACGATGATCGCGCGCGTCCGGGAGCTGAACGCGCGCTCCAGCTCATCGGGGTCGAAGCTCCACTCTGGCGGCCGGAGACGGACGAAGCGGGGCACGGCGCCGGACAGGATGGCGTCGGGGCCGTAGTTCTCGTAGAAGGGCTCGAAGACGACCACCTCGTCCCCGGGATCGAGGACCGCCAGCAGCGCCGCGATCATGGCCTCGGTGGAGCCGCACGTGACCGTCACCTCGCGCTCGGGATCGACGCTCACCCCGTAGAGCCGCTCGAACTTGCGCGCGATCGCCTGTCGCAACGACCGCGCCCCCCACGTGATCGCGTACTGGTTGATGTCGGAGGTGATGGCGCGCCGCGCGGCCTCCTTCACCTCCTCGGGGGCGGGGAAATCGGGAAAGCCCTGGGAGAGGTTGACCGCGCCGTGCAGGTGAGCCAGCCGCGTCATCTCACGGATCACCGACTCCGTGAACCGGTCGGCTTTGGCCGACGGCCGCACGCTCATTCGGCTTTCCGCAGATCGGCGACCGCCAGGACCGTCATGTCGGGAGGCAGCGGCCGCGTCAGGTCGACGTGGCCCTTGAGGGTCTCCGCGGGCCTGTCTTCCACGAGGATCTGGACCCGCCTCACCGCGGGGAAGCTCGTGGTGAGCGAGTTCACCACTGAGTAGACGGTCATCAGCTCCGCCTCGGATCCGCCGCGATGGCCCGCCACCGCCTCCTTCGACAGGTCCACGTAAGCGATGCCGCGCGGCGTGACGAACACGTCGAGCACCTTGGTCTCCGGCGCGAGCGTCGGCCCGAGCCCGATCTTCGAGCCCCGGACGAGCTCCTCCACCACGCCGCGCAGCTGGCGGGACAGGTCGGTCGAGAAGGCCACCGCCCGCTCCTCGATGACGAGGCCCGGCCGGTCCGCCGCCTGGAAGAAGAGCTTGACGTTGATCTTCCGCTCAACCTCGGCGGCGGCTTCCTCCTTGGCGGGCGCGCCGTCGGAGGACGCCGTCTCTGCCGCCTCCTCCTCGGCGCCCCCGACGGGCCGGGTCAGGAAGCGCGCCCAGCGGGGCGCGGTGAGGGTCACCACCGCCAGCAGAGACACGAGGCCGGCCACCGTAACGACGTTCGCGGTGCGAGAGGTCACGGACGGTGCGTCCCTCCCACGTCCGCCCGGCGCTGCTGCTCCTGGTACCGGGCGATGCCGCGCACGAGCGCGGCCACGACCTTGCTCTGGTACGAGTCGGAGACGAGGAGCCTCTCTTCCTCGGCGTTGCTGATGAAGGCCGCCTCGACGAGCACCGCGGGCATCGCCGCGCCCACGAGCACGCGGAAAGGCGCCTGCTTGACCCCGCGCCCCTGGCTCCCGGTCACGCCCGCCAGCTCCTCGTGGATGCGCGACGCGAGCGCCGAGGACTCCTCGAGGTGCTCGGCCTGGGCCATGTCCCAGAGTATCAGGGCCAGGTCACTGCTCCCCGGGGCGGGCGTGCCCGGAGTGAAGATTCCGCCTTCCTGCGCCGCCATCCGCCGGCTCTCCTCGTCGGTAGCCTGGTAGGTGAGGAAGTACACCTCGCTCCCCTTGGCACCCATGCTGCGGCTGGCGTTGGCGTGTATCGAGACGAACAGGTCCGCCTTGTAGTTGTTGGCCACGGCGGCCCGCTCGTCGAGGGCGATGTCTTCATCCCGATCGCGGGTGAGGAAGGCCTGGAGGCCGAGGCTGTTGGCCAGCGCCGCGCGCAGCTTGCGGGCGATGGCGAGCGTGACGTCCTTCTCGAGCGTGCCCCCCGGCCCCTTGGCTCCCACGTCTTCCCCGCCGTGTCCGGGATCGATGACGACCGTGCGCACCGAACCCGCCTCGACGGGGGCGGTTGGCGAGGGCGGCGTGCTGGGGGCGACCGGGGCCGGCCCCGCCACGACGGGCCGGGCCTGGAACTCCAGGACCAGCCGCGGCGGCGAGGGATCCTCGCTCGCCTTGAGCTGCGCGAACCGCTGACCCAGGCTGAAGCTGAACGTGTTGTCCTTGCCGCCCTGGAACTGGATGAGGTCGACGATGCCGCCGGTCAGCCGCTCCTGTTGATACGCCACGTCGACGACGTCGTGGGGGATCGTCACCGTCACCCGCCCCGCCGCCTGCTCCACGCGGAAGGGAACCTTCTGGCTCGACTGCAGGATCACGCGCACCGCGTCGCCCGACACCGACGTGTTGACCACGATGCGCGCGATGTCGACGTTGCCCATGAGCAGCACGCGGGGGGCGGCGCGGAACTCCACCCGCTTCCTGAGCAAAGGGCCGAACAGCCGCGACAGCGAATCGACGGGTACGAGCCACCGTCCCTCTTCGAGAAGAACCGGCGAGGAGAGCAGTCGAAGGTCGCCCCCCACCGACGCGAGGCTCTTCTTGTCGTAGAGGGTGATCTCGCGGTCTTCGATCGACAGCGTGACCGAGCGGGCGCGCGGGTCTTCCCGGATCGCCACCGCCCCCACCCCGGGCAACAGGTCGCGGACGGCGACGAGCTCTATCCCGTTTCGCACGGAGGGCGCGATCAGCCGGCGTTCGCTTCCCTCCACGAGGAGGGTGATCGGCTCGGTCGAGGCAGCGGCGAGCGGGCCAGAGATGGCGAGGGCGAGGGGAGTCGCGGCGAGGACGCCGGCGATCAGCGATCGGGTACGGATGGCGCTTGGCCTCCCCCTGAGATAACCCTTGAACGACCGGGCGTTATCTTAGCAGGGTTGCTCCCCCGCTCCTAGGCCGGCAATCCCCTCTCCCTAAACCCTCACCCTGAAAAGGAGGCAGGGGTGAGGGTCATTCAGTTCAACCCCGGTTGCGCTCGCTTGTCTAATGCCGTGTGAGGGGAAACGCCATGACCTTCCGGTCCCGCCGCGCCGCCGCGCTCGCCCTGAGCGTGGCCCTGACCGTCCCCGCCGTGACATTGGCCGCCAAGAAGATTCCGCAACCCGCCGGCGAGGAAGACGCGGTCATCATCCATGCCCTCAACCGGCTCGGTTACGGTCCCCGGCCCGGCGATGTCGAGAAGGTCCGCGCCATCGGCCTCGAGAGATGGACCCTCCAGCAGCTCCATCCGGACCGGATTCCTGATCCGGCGGTGGCGACCCGCCTCGCCGCGCTGCGAACGATCCGTCTCTCGACCGGCGAGCTCGTCAAACACTACGACATCCCCCGCGAAGCGAAGCGGGAGATCGCGGCCAAGCGGGCCGACATGGAAAACGCATCTGAAGAGGACATGCGCGCGGCACGGCGGGAGTTCATGCAGAAGTACCGAAGCCAGATGGACGGCACGCCGCAGGAGGTCGTCCAGGAGCTGCAGTCGGCCAAGATCCTCCGCGCCGCGTACAGCGAGCGTCAGCTCGACGAGGTGCTGGTCGACTTCTGGCTGAACCACTTCAACGTCTTCGCGGGCAAGGGCCCGGTGAAGTTCATGGTCGGCGAGTACGAGCGCGAGGCCATCCGGCCGCGCGCGTGGGGGAGGTTCGAGGATCTGCTGAGGGCCACTGCCGAGAGCCCCGCGATGCTGTTCTACCTCGACAACTGGCTCTCGGCCGACCCCAACGCGGCGCGGGGGGGCTTCCGCGGCCAGGGCCGCAAGCGCGGCCTCAACGAGAACTACGCGCGCGAGATCATGGAGCTCCACACCCTCGGCGTCGACGGCGGGTACACCCAGAAGGACGTGACCGAGGTCGCCCGCTGCTTCACCGGGTGGACCATGCGCAACACGCGTGACGCCCCGCAGTTCCTCTTCAACGAGCGCATCCACGACCGCGGCGAGAAGCACGTCCTCGGCCATCGGATCAAGGGCGGCGGCAAGAACGAGGGCGACGAGGTGATCCATCTCCTGGCCACCCATCCTTCGACCGCGCGCTTCATCTCCTACAAGCTTGCCCGCCGTTTCGTCGCCGACGAGCCTCCCCCGGCGCTGGTGGACCGCGCGGCCGAGACGTTCCGCAAGACGGGCGGCGACATCCGGGCGGTCGTGAAGGCGATCGTCACCTCACCCGAGTTCACCTCACCCGCCGCCCGCGCGGCAAAGATCAAGACGCCCCTCGAGTTCGTGGTGAGCGCGGTACGCGCCTCCGGCGCCGAGGTCGACGACGCGCGCGTGCTCGCGCAACGCCTGGCCACGATGGGCATGCCGCTCTACCAGCAGCAGCCGCCGACGGGCTACAAGGACACCGCCGACGCGTGGGTCTCGACGAGCGGCCTCCTCGCGCGGCTGAACCTGGCTCTCGACCTCAGCGGCGGCAAGGTGCGCGGCGTCGCCGTGGACCCGGCGGCCGCCATCTCCGCGCAGACCCTCGGCTCCCCCGAGTTCCAGAGGAGATAGGCGATGCTGACGCGGCGGATCTTCCTGAAGTCCACGGGACTGGCCCTCGTCTCCTTCGGCGTAACCCCGCGGGTTCTCCTGCGGACGGCCTACGCCGAGAGCGGGCGGCGCAAGAAGACGCTGGTCGTCGTCTTCCAGCGTGGCGCCTGCGACGGGCTGAACGTGGTCGTGCCCTACGGCGAGGAGGCCTACCGGCGCCTCCGGCCGACGATCGCGATTCCCGCGCCCGGGAGCGGCCGCGAGGCGGCCCTCGATCTCGATGGCTTCTTCGGGCGCCACCCCGCCCTCGAGCCGCTGATGCCGCTGTGGAAGGAAGGGAGCCTGGCCGCGGTCCAGGCCGTGGGCAGCCCCGACGCCACGCGGTCGCACTTCGACGCCCAGGACTTCATGGAGAGCGGCACGCCGGGTCGGAAGGCCACCGAGGACGGCTGGCTCAACCGGGTGGTGCGGTCGCGGCCGGACGAGCAGGCGACCCCCTTTCGCGCGGTGGCGATGACCCCCACCCTGCCCCGCATCCTCTCCGGCCGCGCTCCCGCGGTGGCGATGGCCAACATCCGCGACTTCGCCCTGCGCACGGGAGGCGACGGGATGGCCGCGCGCGGGTTCGAGGAGCTGTACGAGGCGGCCACGAAGGACGTCTTGCACGGCACGGGCCAGGAGACCTTCGAGGCCATCCAGTTCCTCAAGAAGAGCGATCCCACCCGCTACCAGCCGGCCCCCGGGGCCGAGTACCCGCGCGGCCGCTACGGCGACAGCCTCAAGCAGGTGGCGCAACTGCTGAAAGCGGACGTGGGCGTCGAGGTGGCCTTCACCGACCTGGGGGGTTGGGACCACCACGCGGCCGAGGGCGGCGTCCAGGGCCAGCTCGCGGCGCGACTGCGGGAGTTCGGCCAGGCCCTGGCCGCCTTCCGCCGCGACCTCGGCGATCGGATGCAGGACGTGGTGCTCGTGACGATGACCGAGTTCGGGCGCACGGTGCGCGAGAACGGCAACCGCGGCACCGATCACGGCCACGCCAGCTTCGCGTTCGTCCTCGGCGGTGACGTGCGCGGGGGCCGGGTGCACGGCCGCTGGCCGGGCCTAACCGCGGACAAGCTCTACGAAGGGCGCGATCTCGCCATCACCACCGACTTTCGCGACCTGCTCGGGGAGGTCCTGGCCCGCCACCTGGGCGCCCGGGACCTCTCGCCCGTCTTCCCCGGCTACGTCGTCCGCTCGAGCCGGTATCCGGGTGTCATGCGGGCCTAAGTCCAAAAGGCCCTTTCGGCGCGTCACCCAGGCAGTATCCTGCCCTTTGGGGGCGCCATGACGCTGTCGGCCGTCGTCGATACCAACCTGGCCCGCAGTGACGAGGCCGGAGCCTCGCTCGGCGATCGGATCCGTGACGCCTTCGACGAGCGTCCGGATGCGGTGATCCTCTTCGCCTCCCCCCGATACGATTTTCCTCCCCTCCTCAAAGCGCTCGATGCGGCCTGCCACCCCCGGATCCTCGTCGGATCCTCGTCGGCCGGCGAATTCACGAGCAAGGTGAATGGCGAGGGCATGGCCTGCGCGGTGGCCCTCCGCGCGCACGAGATGCAGTTCGCCGTCGGCGTCGGCCGGCGGCTCGGCGTCGATCGGCCCGGCGCCGTGCAGATACTCTCGAACAAGCCTCTCGGCATCGGCGTGCGCCACGGCTGGCTCCCCAGTGGCGATCCGCTGCGGGTGACGCAGGCGGAGTTGCGGGTCCCCCTGAGCGTCAACGCCGACAGCTCCGTCCAGTGCGCCACCGAGATCCCCGCCGGGTCCGCCGTCCGGATCATGAACGTCAGCACCGCCGCCGCCGCGCAGGCCGCGGGGGAGAGCGCGCGCGGCGGTGAGCCAGCTTGACGGCCGCAAACCCGCGGTGGCGATCTTCTTCGATTGTGTGGCCACCCGCCTGCGCATGGGCAAGGAGTTCGGCTTCGAGCTCGACGCCGTGCGCTCGGCCCTGGGCGACACCCCGTTCGCCGGCTGCAACAGCATCGGCCAGATCGCCCGCTCCGAAGGGCAGATGAGCGGCTTCCACAATTGCACGGCGGTGGTTTGCGTGTTCCCCGAGTAGCCTCGCCCGCGATGGGGACCGTGCTTCCCTTCGTCGCCGAGCTGGCCGACGTCGAGCGCCGGACGGCCGCCGCCAAGACGCTGGCCGAGCATGTGGGCGCAAAGGACCTTCTCATCTTCGCTCCGGATGAGGACGTGGGCGCGCTGCTGCCGGCCCCCGGCTTTCCCCAGACGCTGCCCGGCGGTCGGGAGTGGCGCGAGTTCGTCCGCCGGTGCGCCCGGGAGGGTCGCGCCCAGGCGGAGCTGCCCTACCCCGACGTCGCGACGGTCCTGCCGGCCAGCGGCATCGCGCTGCGGGGAGGCGCGGTGCTGGTGCTCCTCGGCGGGCGCCCGCGCGCCGAGCTCGTGGCCCAGGCGGTCGAGGCGCTGCCGCTATTGGCGGCCGCGTTCCGGGCCGAGCGTAAAGCGACGGCGGGGGCCGGCCACGCGGCCGCGGCCGTGGCCTCGACGCGGCAGAGCGAGAAGCTGGTCGCGCGGCTGACGCAGCTCCAGGGCGAGCTGCAAGCCGCCCTCCGCGAGCTGAACGAGGCGAGCCGGCTCAAGGACGAGTTCCTGGCCACCCTCTCCCACGAGCTGCGGACGCCCCTGAACGCCATCGTCGGTTGGGCCCACGTCCTCCAGGCCGGCAACCTAGACCGGGAAACGACGGCAAAGGCGATCGAGACGATCCGGCGCAGCGCGCAGTCGCAGAATCAGCTCATCTCGGACATGCTCGACGTCTCCCGCATCGTCGCGGGCAAGCTCCGTCTCGAGGTGCGACCCATCGAGCTCGCCCCTATCATCGACGCCACCCTCGATACCGTGCGCCCGTCGGCCGTGGCCAAGGCCGTGAACCTGGTCCATGAGATGGAGCCGTCCGCGGGACCGGTGCTGGGCGACCCCGACCGCATCCAGCAGGTCGTGTGGAACCTCCTCTCGAACGCGATCAAGTTCACTCCCACCGGCGGCCGGGTGCGAGTGGCCCTGACGGCTCTCGCCTCGGATCTGGAGGTCACGGTCGAGGACGATGGCCCTGGTATCGACCCCGAGTTCCTGCCCCACGTCTTCGACCGCTTCCGGCAGGCCGATTCCTCACCCAGCCGGAGCCATGGAGGACTGGGGCTCGGGCTGGCCATCGTGCGACACCTCGTCGAGCTTCACGGAGGGAGCGTTCGGGCGCACAACCGGGAAGGCGGCAACGGCGCCGTGTTCTCGGTCAGGCTGCCCCGGCACAGGGTGCCTGCGGGCGGCGACGTCGCGCACCCCGAGGGGGCTGGCTCGCCGTCCTGGATCGACGATGCCCCGTCCCTCGCGGGCGTGCGCGTGCTGGTGGTCGACGACGAGGAGGACGCCCGCGAGCTGGTGGCCACGATCCTCACTCGCTGCGGGGCACAAGTAGAGGTCGCGCATTCAGCGAGCGAAGGCCTGGCCACCCTCCAGCGGCGACGCCCCGACGTTCTCCTGTCCGACATCGAGATGCCGGACGAGGACGGCTACAGCTTGATTCGCAAGGTGCGATCGCTCCCGGGTGAGCGGGGCGGTCTCGTTCCCGCCGCCGCGCTGACGGCCTATGCCAGCACGCACGACCGGGCCAAGGCCCTCGCGGCCGGGTTCGACATGCACGTCCCCAAGCCGGTCCACCCGGCGGAGCTGGTGGCGGTGGTGGCGAGCCTCAGGGCGAGCAAGCTCAGGGGATAGCTCCAGGCGCGTCATCGCCGGACCGAAGGGTAAAGAAGAAGGTCGCGCCCCGCCCCGATTCGGCCTCGGCCCAGATTCGCCCGCCGTGCCGGTTGACGACCCTCCGCACGGTGGCGAGCCCGATCCCGGTCCCTTCGAACTCGCGGTCGCTGTGCAGCCGCTGGAAGGCGCCGAAGAGCTTCCCCGCGTAGACCATGTCGAAACCCGCGCCGTCGTCGGCGACGAAGTAGGCACGGCCATCGCCGTTCTGACGCGCGCCGACCTCGATGCGCGCCCTCTCCTTGCTAGCGGTGAACTTCCAGGCGTTGCCGATGAGGTTGTCGAGCACCACCCGCAACAAGCGGGGGTCGCCGCGGGCCCGCAGCCCCTCTTCGATGACCCATTCCACGCCGCGCTGCGGCGCGGAGCGCTGCAGCCCGTCGGCGACCTGGCGCGCCATCGCGGAAAGGTCCACGTCCTGATGCCGCATCTCGGCACGGCTGACGCGCGAGAGGTCGAGCAGGCCGTCGATGAGGTCCGACATCTTGCGGGTCGCCGCCACGATCCGGCGCAGGTAGTCGGTCGACGCCGGCTCCAGCCGGTCCTTGCAGTCCTCCATCAGCGCCCGGCTGAAGCCGTCGATGCCCCGCAGTGGCGCCCGCAGGTCGTGGGAGACCGAGTACGAGAAAGCCTCCAGCTCGGCGTTGGCCGCCTCCAGCTCCCCGGTGCGCTCGAGCACGCGCCGTTCCAGGTCGGCGTTGAGCCGGGCGATCTCCTCCTCGGACCGCTTGCGCTCGGTCAGGTCCCGGGTGATCTTGGCGTAGCCGCGGAGGCGGTCGGCCTCGTCACGTATGGGCGTGAAGACCGTGTTCGCCCAGAAGCGGGAGCCGTCCTTTCGCACCCTCCATCCCTCGTCCTCGAAGCGGCCCTCGGCCGCGGCGCGCTGCAGCGTGCCGCGGGCATCCCAGCCCGAGGCCTCCTCGGGGTGGAAGAGCGTGAACGGCCGGCCGATGATCTCCTCCGTCCGGTACCCGTGGATCGCCTCCGCGGCCGCGTTCCAGCTCACGATGCGGCCCTCGGTGTCGAGCAGGCAGATGGCGTAGTCCTTGATCGCCTCGACGAGGAGCCGGAAGCGCTCCTCGCTCTGGCGCTGGAGCGCCTCCCGCCGCAGGCGGGCCATCTCGAGCTGAGTCCCCACTCTCGCGCGCAGCTCCCGCTCCGAGAACGGCTTGATGAGGAAGTCGCTCGCCCCCGATTCCAGCGCGCGGATGCGGGCGTCCTCCTGGTCGAGACCGGAGACGGCGATGATGGGAACCAGCCGCGTGCGGGGGTCCGCCCTCAACTCGTGCAGCAGCGCGAACCCGTCGAGGCCGGGAATGATCAGGTCGGAGAGGATGATGTCGGGGACGCGGCGGACGGCGGCCTGGAGGGCGGAGCGGCCCTCCGCGTAGACCTCGACCTCCCAGTCCTGGCTGAGCAGAAGCTCGAGGGTGCGGCGCATGTTGGGGTCGTCTTCGACCACCAGGATGCGCGCGCCTCGCTGCGGATCGGGGACCGGGGGCATGGGTCAGCCCGCCGCGCGCGCGGGCCCGTCCAGCGCCTCGCGCACCTTCGACTCGAGAGCATCGGTGGTGAACGGCTTCTGCAGGAAATGGGCGCCGTCGTTCAGCAGGCCCTTGTCGACGACGATACCTTCCGTGTAGCCGGACACGAACAGCATTCGCAGGCCCGGCCGCAGGACATCCAGGTGCCGCGCCAGCTCGGGGCCCGTCATGTCCGGCATGACCACGTCGGTGATGAGGAGGTCGATCGGCTCCCGCCGCGCTTCCACCAGACTGATGGCCTCCGCCGGTCGGGACGCTTCGAGGACACAGTACCCGGCCGCCTCCAACAGCTCCTTGAGGAGCTCTCGCACGGAGGCCTCGTCCTCCACGAGCAGGAGCGTCTCCGAAGCGGCCGTCCGCGCCGCCGCCTCGGTCGCC
>Ga0210378_10000919_pt1 | contig 15512 bp, 9 predicted proteins | sample PLM1_60_b1redo_FD_155465 | JGI IMG/M metagenome (GOLD analysis project Ga0210378, IMG submission 155465) | Groundwater sediment microbial communities from an aquifer in East River, Colorado, USA - PLM1_60_b1 redo | ecosystem: Environmental > Terrestrial > Soil > Riparian zone | place: USA: East...
CGGGTTGTCCTGGCCGTCGTGTCGGTCCTGGCGCTCCTGGCGGTGGGAGCGGCGTGGCGAAGGGCGGGGGCCGAGGCGCTCTTCACGCCGACGAGCGCGTGGATCGTCTGGGGCGCGATCATGTCGCGCGCGGCCTTGGCCGCGCGAGGCACGGGCCTCCGCGGGGACCTCTCCACACTCGCCGGCCGGCTGGGTGCGGCCCCCGGACCCCTGCCCGGCGTCGTCCTCCTGCTCGTGGCTTCGCCGTTCGTGGTCCAGGCCGTGCTGTTCGCCGACCCGATGCTGATCCTCGCCGCCGTGGGATCGCTCCTCGTTGTGCTACTTTTGGTCCGGTAAGACACGAAGCAAACGAGGAAGCGCCGTTGGAGCGCCCGCAGCGAGGGCACCCTTTCCGCCGGAGCGGGATTCACTCCCGCGGAGGCGGAACTTCGATCAAGGACGCCCGAGCGAGGACGCGGAGTTCAGGACGGGCGCGCATTCTGGCCCACCGCGCCCGTCCGCGTTTGAATTATTTAAAGAGCTTCTTGAGGTTGACGAGCGCGCTGTCCTTGGGAGACAGCGTCTCCAGCTCCGCCCGGGCCAGCCGGTGGCGGGGGTTGATCTTCACCGCCGTCTGCATCTCGGCCAGCGCCCGCGCCCGCTGCTTCATGACCTTGTAGTAGAGCCCGAACTGGTAATGCATGTCGGCGTTGTTCGGCTCGAGGCGCAGCGCGTCGAGGAACTCGCGCTCGGCCTGCTTGGCCGTGCGCGGATAGCCGGCCATCGCAATGGCCAGGCGCACGCGATATTGGGCCACGTTGGGGGCGAGGTTCACCAGCTTCTCGTAGACCTTGACCGCGTTGGCATAGTCGGACACGGTCATGCGCACCTCGCCCTCAAGCAGCAGGTGCTCCACCTGGGCCATGCCGGCCATGGAGCCGTCGGCGGGCCGGGCGTCCGCTTGTGGCCCGGCCGCTGCCGCCGCCTCCGCCGGCGTGGGCGCGGGCGGCGGAGGCGGGGCGGGCGCCTGGCGGGCCAGGCGAAGCATCGCGGAGGCCCGGCCCAGGATCACCTCCAGGTCGATCTTGAGCTGCTCGTCCTCGCCCGCCGCCTCGAGCATGGAGTGGTAGCGCTCCATCTTCTCCTCGAGCGCTTTGACGAGCTCCTCGCGCGGGGCCTCGCGGGAGACCTTGAGCCAGCGTTCGCGGTCGAGGTGGGCGGAGCGCTCCAGCTCTTCGGTCAGCTCCTGGCGGATCGCCTTCTGGGCCGACGGATCGGGCTGGCGGCGGAGCGTGGAGAGGAGGAAGGTCCCCGTTTCCATGTTGACGACCGGCTGCGCGGCGGTGTCGACGATCTCGGCTTCGTCGAGGAGGACACCCGACGCGAGGAGCGCATAGCACGTGCGCAGCCGCGGGAAGCTGAGGCCGCCCGGCTGCCAGGCCAGGCGCCGCAGCGTCACCTTGCGGCGGGCCTGCTCGAGGATGTCGCGCTCGTCGGCCGGGCACTGCTTCATGTCGAACGCGAAGGGCGTGACGGCGGCCAGGCTCACGCGGCGATCCAGCTCCCCGAGCGCGCTCATGACGAGGTCCTGGCTCTTCATGAGGCGGATGCCGTCGTAGAGGAGCCGGTGGATGGAGAGGCTCACCATGTACTCGAGCGGGATCGCGGAGCTGCGCTCCTCGAAGGCCGCCACGCCCTCGGGGAACTCGAAGAGCGAAAGCACGATCCGGTCGACCTGGCGGGCCACGGACCGGCCCATCTCGTTCTTCTCGAGGACGCCGGCCTGCACCAGCGCGTCGCCGAAGCGGCGTTTCCGGCCTTCCTCGTCCTTGAGGAGGGCCGACACCTTGTTGAACTGCTCGTCGGTGATCCGGCCGATGGCCACCAGCGCCTCTCCCAGCCGGTCCTTCTTGAGGTTGCTGGCGGCGAAGACGATCCGGCCGTGATCGAAGAACACGGTCTTGACGATCCGGCCCGACTGCACCTGCAAATCGCCGCTGCGACGCTCGACGGACAGCTTGCGCAGGGTTTCGCTGATGGGGGTGGTGGCGAGGTCCGTGAGCATCGCCCCCTGATACCACGCTCCGCGAGGCCCCACAACCGCGGGAGCGACTCGGGTCACTCCGCTGGCCGTGCGTCGACCCTCAGCTCGGCTACTCCCCAGCGATGGGCGCCGGGACGGGTCAGGACGAGCCGGAAGGCGCGGGCGGGGACGGCCGCCACGAAGAGGAAGACCTGGCTGTGGGTCTTGCCCTCCACCCGCTGCTCGTCGAGCGGCGGCCGCCCCGGACGCGTCGCCGCCTCCACGAACCCGCGGCCGTCGGTCGAGACGAGCACCTTCAGCTCGCGGGCGCCGAGCCGGCCGTTGCCGTCGACGTCGAGCTCGATGCGGTCGAGGGCGATGGACGCGGGCAGCGTCACCTGCAGCCAGTCCCCGGGGCTCTGCAGGTCCTCCGTACGCCACCAGGTATCGTCGCGGCCGTCGCACGCCTGGGGCAGCTCCGCGACGCCTTCGGAGGCCGACAGCCAGACGGGCTCGAGGTGTACCCGTTGCCGCGGGGGCCGCCGCGCCGCAGGCACCCGCCAGAGGGTGATGGGCGGACCATTCCACGGGTTCACCGGCTCGGCCTCGAACACCTTCTCGAGGCCGTCCAGGGCCGCAGGGTCGTCCCCGTCCTTGCTCGCCACGAAGTCCGCCTCCAGTACCTGCACCCGGCGGCTGAGGCTCAGGCCGTCCACCTGAAAGACCTCGACGCGAAACGGGTCGAGGCCCAGCCGCTCCACGCTGGAGAGCACGAGGCTGCCCCGCGGCGCGTGCGCCTCCACGGCGTCCAGGGCCCGGTCGCGAGTGCTCGGCGCGACGACACCGCGCACATAGGTGATCGAGGCGAGCAGGGGTGCCGCGGCGGCCACGGCGGCCAGGACGACGAAGGCCGAGCGGCGCGGGCCGGCGATGCGATCCGCTCCGAGCCCCGCGAGCACGAAGGCCACGCTGAGCGCGGCAAGCAGGAAGCGATCGTGCCTCACGTCGGAGGTGGCGAGCACGGCGGTGGCGGTGGCCGGCAGGAGGAGGAAGGGGACCCACACCCGCCAGCTCCTCAACGCGGGGGGTCCGGGGGGGCCGGAGGGCCCCCCCGGCTTGAAAGCGAGCGCGAATTCATTTCGCGCGAGCGTGACGACGCCCAGGATGCACAGCAAGACCGCGGGCAGGCCCAGGGCCTGGGGCCAGACGTCCAGATAGAGCAGCACCATGCGCGGGTAGGAGACGGGGGCCAGGCCGCGCTCCTGATAGTGATAGAGGACCTGGGTGCGCACGCCGCGCGCGAAATCGCCGACGTGCAGGAGGGCGTACGGGCTGGCCACGGCGAAGATGCCGAGCGCGACGGCGGTGGCCACGAGCATGCCCCGCACCCGCGGGCCGGCAACGAGGAGCCGGCGCACGAGGTAGGAGGGCACGAGGAAAACCGCCGAGAACTTCACCGCCCCCGCCAGTCCCAGGGCGAGGCCGGAGAGGGCGTCGCCGCCGAGGCGCGGACCCACGCGGAGAAAGGCGAGGAGCGCCGCGATCGTGAAGGCCTGGAGGACCACGTCGGGCCGGACCATATGGGCCGTCTCCACCGCCACCGGTGAGACCGCGAGCAGGAGTGCGGCCAGCAACCCGGCCCGCGATCCCGCCACCTCGCGCCCCAGCCGGTCGGCGAGCCCGCAGGCGAGGACGCCGAACGCGGCCACCAACGCGCGCGCGGCCAGGTAGGCCATGGGTCCGGGCGGGTCGTGCGGCAGCAACCACACGAGCGGACCCAGCATGTAGAAGAAGAGGCCGGGGTACTGGTAGTAGCGGTGGTCGAGATCCGCGCTCCGGACCATGAGGGCGGCGTTGTCGAGGAAGACACCCTCGTCGGGATGCGGCGGATGGCGCAAGCCCCCGCCCAGTCCCGCTACGCGAAGGGCGGCGGCGAGAAGGAGGATGCCGAGGAGGGCCGCGCGCCTAGCGGAGCTCACGCCACTGTCCCGCCATCTCCCGCACGATGGCGGCGATCACGCCCAGCGAGGAGAGCTTGGACGGCCCCCGGGTGCGCGGGAAGTAGTCGAGGCCGAGCTGGATCATGACCGCTCCCGCCTTGCGCGCCCGCAGGAGCAGCTCGGCGTCGATGAAGCTGCCCTCGCTCTTCAGCTCGATCCGCCGGAGCAGCGAGCGCCGGAAGAGCTTGAAGGCGAAGTTCACGTCGCGGATGCGGAGGCCGAAGAGCAGGCGGATGAGCACGTGGTAGCCGATCGTGTACAACGCGCGGTGCATCCCCTCCGAGGTGCGGTCGAAGCGATAGCCGGCGAGCAGGTCGGCCTGCTGGTACTCGAGCAGGCGCACCGCGCGCGGCAGCTCCCCGAGGTCCACGGGCAGGTCGGCGTCGGTGTAGAAGATCAGGTCCTTGGTGGCCGCCGCGTAGCCGGCGCGCAGCGTGCCCCCGAGGCGCCGGTTGACGGGATTGTGGATGACGCGCACGCGCGCGTCGGCCGCGGACAGGCGGTCGGCCAGGGCTCCGGTGCCGTCGGTGGAGGCATCGTCGACGACCACGATCTCCCACGGGCATCCCATCTGCTCGAGCGCGGCGCGCGCGGCCGCCAGCGAGCGCTCCACGTACGCCTCCTCGTTGTACATGGGGATGACGACGGAGAGGGACGGAGGCATCGCGCCGGGCCGGTCCGCCGGACTCAGGCGGACGGGGCCTGCTCGGCGAGGGTCCGGCAGGCCTGCGCCGAGTGGGCATCCATGTCCAGCTCGCTATGGAAGGCGACCCGCACCTTGCGGTTGCGCCCGATGACGTAGGTGACCCGCTGCGTCACCCCGATGATGGGCCACCGGACGTCGTAGGCGCGGATGATCTTCTCCTCGGGATCGCCCAGGAGGGTGTAGGGCAGGCCGAGGCTCTCGCGGAAGCGGTCGTTCGTCTCCTGGGGGTCGCGCGACACGCCGATCACCTCGCAGCCCGACGAGTGGAGGTTCTCGTACTCCCGGCGGAACCCGCCGGCTTCCTTCGTTCAGCCGGGGGTGAAGGCCTTCGGGAAGAAGAACACGACCGCCGCCGTGTGGTCGAGGATCTGGTGGAGGGTGCGTCCCCCCACCGCAAAGTCCGGCGCCAGGGTGCCCCGCTTGAGCATGGGCCCACACCATAGTCCTCCCCCGGGGCCGAGCGCAACCGGATATAGAATGCCGACCGGAACCTGAGCAACAGTCGGACGGACCCTCCCCTCCCCCTACGTGGGGAGGGACAGGGAGAGGGGTCAATGAACAAGGCGGTCATCGTCGGCAGCGGCTCGGAGATCCCGGGTACCGCCGTGACCAACCAGATGCTGTCCCGCATCATGGACACGAGCGACGAGTGGATCCGCGAGCGCAGCGGTGTCGAGACGCGCCACTACGTGGAGCCGGGCACCGCCACGTCCGACCTCGGCGTCGCCGCCGCCCGCCGCGCCCTGGAGACCGCGCGCGTGGCGCCCGAAGACGTGGACCTGGTGGTCTTCGCCACCATGACCCCCGACCACTACTTCCCCGGCGCGGGGCCGCTGTTGCAGGCCAAGCTCGGCCTGCGCAACGTGCCGTGCTTCGACATCCGCCAGCAGTGCGTGGGCTTCCTCTACGGCCTCCAGCTCGTGGACGCCCAGGTCCGCTCCGGCTTCGCGCGCACGGTGCTGCTGGTGGGCGCGGAGGTCCACAGCGGCTTCATGCCCTACTCCGCCGCCAATTGGGAATACCTCTACGGCCGGTCGGAGGTGGTCCCCACCCCGGAGGAGTACGCCTGGAACTCGCGCTTCCGGCACCTGACCGTGCTCTTCGGCGACGCGGGGGCGGCGGTGGTGCTGCGCGCGCAGGAAGACGGCCGGCGCGGGGTCGTCGACTCCATCCTCGGCACCGACGGCGCGGAGTACGACAAGCTCTACGTGCCCGGAACCGGCTTCAAGCACCGCCCCTACACCAGCCCCGAGCAGTTCGCGCGCGGCGACCACATCCCGGTGATGGACGGCCGCTACGTGTTCAAGCTCGCCACCACGCGGATGGTCGAGGTCGCGCAGCAGGTGCTCCACCGCAACGAGGTGACGGTGAACGACGTCTCCCTCGTCCTGATGCACCAGGCCAACCGTCGGATCAATGAGTACTGCCAGAAGGCGCTCGGGATCCCCGACGAGAAGATCCTGCACAACATCCACAAGTACGGCAACACGACCGCCGCCACGATCCCGCTGCTTTGGGACGAGGCCATGCGGCAGGGCCGGCTGCGCCCGGGTGACCTCGTCCTGCTCGTCGCCTTCGGCGCCGGCATGAGCTGGGGCGCCACGCTGGTGCGCGCATGAGGGCCCTGGGCGCCGTCCTCGTCGCCACGCTTCCCGTCGTGGCGGGGGGGTCTGGGGGGACCGGAGGGTCCCCCCAGCTCAAAGAGCGAGCGCGGATTCATTCCGCGCGAGCGGAAGCCCAGGACGTGTTGACCGTCGGCGGCGTCTCCGCCCGCCGGGGCGAGAAGGCCTCGGGCTGGATGACGGTGCCCGACGGCGTCGATCCGGGCACCCGGATTCCCGTGAGCGTGGTCCACGGCGCCCGGCCGGGCAAGGTGCTGGCGCTCGTCGCGGGCACCCACGGCTACGAGTACACGTCCATCCTCGCGCTCCCGCGGCTGCTGCCCCGCCTCGATCCGGCGCGGATGAGCGGCTCCGTGATCATGGTCCACATGGCGGGCCCCCCCACCTTCTACGGCCGCCGGATCTACTACGGCCCCGACGGCAAGAACCTGAACCGGGTGTACCCGGGCCGGGCGGACGGGACCCTCAGCGACCGCATCGCCTATGTGATCACGCGGGAGGTGATCGACAAGGCCACTCACCTCGCCGACCTCCACTGCGGCGACGGCAACGAGTCGCTGCGGCCGTACACCTACTGGCAGGTGAGCGGCCAGCCGGAGGTGGACGAGGCCTCGAAGCAGATGGCCCTCGCGTTCGGCCTCGACCACATCGTCGTCGACCGCGAGCGGCCGAAGGACCCCGCCCGCAGCATGTACACCTCGAACACGGCCGTGCTGCGCGGCAAGCCGGCCCTCACCACCGAGTCGGGAGGCATGGGCCTCACGGACGAGGCTTCGGTCCGAGCGCAGGAGGCGGGGGCGCTCAGCCTGATCGCCCACCTCGGGATCATGGACGCGCCCTCGCTCCGGGTCGAGCACCCGGTGTGGATCGACCGCCACGAGGTGCTGCGCGCGACCGCCAGCGGCATCTGGCACCCGGTGGTGGAGAAGATGCAGAGTGTCGCCGCCGGGACGCTCATCGGCCGCGTGACCGATCCGTTCGGCAAGGTGCTGCAGGAGGTGCGGGCTCCCTTCGCGGGCGAGATCCTCTACGTCGTCGCCACGCCCCCCATCAGCGAGGGCGAGCCCGTGGGGTTCGTGGGCCAGGTCGCAGATGGAGAGCCGCGGCCTTAGCTGCGCTGACAGTCAGGACAGAAGTAAGTCGAGCGCACTCCCTGCATCCGCCGCTCCACGATGGTGCCGCAGCGCAGGCAAGGCTGGCCCGAGCGCCGGTATACCCCTCCGATTTGTAGACGTTGCCGATGTTGGCCACGCGCGCCAGATCGTGTCGCCTTCCGGCATCAGCCCTCCGCCCCCGTTCCTGCGTCCGGCTCGTCTTCCTCGAGCCCCGTTCCGTCCTCTGCGGCCTCTGCGTTGAACGCCGGGCTCAGCCGCATTCCCGGCCCCGAAGGCACGAACCCGGCCTCCTTCAGCGCGCCGGCAAGCACGCTGCGCCCCACCGGCTCGCCGTCGACGCTCATCCAGACGACGGCGGCGCGGCCCGAGGCGGACCAGCGTGCGAGCGCACGCGCCACTCCCGCGGCGACGTGCGACCGCGCGGGCTCCTCCCCGGGCAAGAAGGTCAGGATCTCCCCCTCCCCCGGCCGGAGATGCGCGGCGAGCGCGCCGTCCACGAGGACGACGTGCGCGCCGGCGCTGCGTTGGAGACGGCCGGCGGCGGCTTTCGGCCACGGCAGCGTCGCCCCGTACGGGTTGGCGGGATCGGTGGCCGCCAGCACGGCCGCCTGCGGCTCCTCGTCGGCGCCGAGCGCACCCTCGCGGAGCGCGCGCAGTCGCTCGAGCGCGCCCGGGTGCGCGAACTGCGAGCCGCCGAGGCCGGCGACGAAGTAGCCCCGGCGCACGCGCCCCGTCTCCTCGAGCGCGCGCAGGACAGGATAGAGCGCGGCGAAGCCGCCGGGGACGCCTTCGGCGAGGACTGCCGCGCGGGTGAGGATGCCATGACGGGAGAGGAGCTGCTCGGCCTGGGCCTTGGCGCGTTCGGTGGGTGTCGGCGTGCGCGAGGCGGGCGGAGGAGCCAGGAGGCTCCACCTTCCGCTCGCGCTCGGGGCCGCGTGCCGGCGCGGCCGGAACGCCGCGAGCCGCCGGGCCGGCCGCCGGCGTCCGCCGGGACCCCGCACGAAGGCCCGCAACGCGCCAAGCGTGTCGTTGGTCACCTCGCCCGCCCACACCAGGTCCCACAGCGCGTCGTGGACCGGCTGCTCCAGACCTCCGCCCGCGGCGTGATGGAGGTCGGCGAAGAAGCTCGCCCCGTGTTTCGCCAGGTGCTCGCGGATGTGGTCGTGGATCTCCCCTTTCGGCTTGTCGGCCCGGGGCGAATGGAGGAGCCACAAGTCGTCGGCGAGGAAGAGCGCGACCTTCCCGTCCCGCTCGCCGAGCGGCGCGATCCCCAGCCAGACGACCTCGCCCGCGGCACACAGCGCATCGAGGTCTTGCGGACGGTAGCCGGGGGGTCTGGGGGCGCCGGATTCATTCCGGCGCCCCGTAAAGATCCGCGCCGGCAGCACGTCGCGCTCCAGGACCGAGGCGGGCACGACGGCGCCCTGGAGCTGCTCGACGGCTTCCAGCACCGCCTCGGGGCCCGCCCGGCGAGAGCGCGCTTCGCCGGTCGCCACCACATCCTGCCAGTCGAGGAGCAGGCGGGCCAGGGCCGTGGGCTCCGCCGGCTCGACCTGCTTCCGGAGCCGGGCGAGCGACCGCCGCCTCAGGGCCTGGAGCACGGCGGCGTCGCACCACTCGCGGCCGATCCCGCCGGGACGGAACTCGCCTTCCAGCACGCGGCCCGTCTCCGCGAGCCGGCGCAGGGCCTCTTCGACCCGGTCCTCGGCCATGGCGTAGCGGTGCGCGACGTCCGCGGCGGTGAACGGTCCGTGCGTGCGGGCGTAGCGGGCGACCACGTCGGCGAGGGGGTCTTTCGAGGGCTCGAGGAAGGCCTGCGGCAGGCCGGGGGGAGGGGGCACGCCGAACGCGTCGCGCAGCCGGCCCGCGTCCTCGGCGGCGGCGACGCGCTCCTCGCCGGCCAGGCTCACACGAATCGCGCGTCGCTCGTGCAGCAGCGCCCCCGTCCAGCGCTCCGCGAGCGCGCGGGGAGTCGCGGCCGCGTCTGCTGTCCTGGCTGGGGGGTCTGGGGGGGCCGGAGAGCCCCCCCAGCTTGATAGGGGCGCCGGATTCACTCCGGCGCCCCGTGAAGACGCCACGCGCGCCGCCAGCTCGTCGGGCGTGAGGTCGCCGAGGCGCACGAGCAGGTCGTGCAGCGCGTCGGGGCCGTGGGCGCGGTGGCGCTCGTCCAGGTACTGCCGCTCCTGCTCCATCTCGGCCAGCACGGCGGGATCCAGGAGCTGGCGCAGCTCGGCTTCGCCGAGCAGCTCCTTGAGCTGGGCCTGGTCCACGGAGAGGGCCTGCGCCCGGCGCTCGGCCAGCGGCGCGTCGCCGTCGTAGATGTAGTTGGCGACGTAGCCGAACAGCAGCGACGACGAGAACGGCGACGGCGAGGAGGGGTCCACGGTGACGACGCGCAGCTCGCGGCGGCGGATACGGCGCAGCAGCTCCAGCAGCGACGGCAGGTCGAACACGTCCTGCAGGCACTCGCGATAGGCCTCGAGGATGATGGGGAAGGAGCCGAAGCGGGAGGCGACCGCGAGCAGGTCGGCCGCCCGCTTGCGCTGCATCCACAGGGGCGAGCGCAGGCCGGGCCGCCGCCGCGGAAGCAGGAGCGCCCGCGCCGCCGCCTCACGGAAGCGCGCGGCGAAGAGGGCGCTCTGGGCCAGCTCGTTCACCACGAGGTCCTCGACCTCCTCCGGCTCGGGAATGAGGACGGTGGCGTCGGGGGGACGCTCGCGGTCGGGGACGCGCACGACGATCCCATCGTCGCTCCACAGCGTCTCCACTTCGGGCTCGACCGCCGCCCGCATCCGCGCCTGAAGCGCCAGCGACCAGGGCGCGTGCACGCGGCCGCCCCAGGGCGAGAGCAGGCACAGACGCCAGTCGCCCATCTCGTCCCGCGTGCGCTCGAGCACCAGCGTGCGGTCGTCGGGGAGCACGCCGGTGGCCTCGCGCTGCTCGTCGAGATACGCGAGGAGGTTCTCCGCCGCGACCGGCGTCAGGGCGTGCTCGGCGGTCAGGCGCTGGAGAGAGCGCTCGCGGGGCGCCGCGGCCAGCTCCCGCGTGAGCACGCCCACCGCCCGGCCCAGCTCCACCGGCCGCGGTTCGCGATCGCCGTGCCAGAACGGCATCTTGCCGGGCTGGCCCGGTGCCGGCGTCACCAGCACGCGGTCGCGCGTGATCTCGGCGATCCGCCAGCTCGACGCGCCGAGGACGAACACCTCGCCGACGCGACTCTCGAAGACCATCTCCTCGTCGAGCTCGCCCACGCGCTTGCCGCCTTCGCTGCCGCCCTCCAGGAACACACCGTACAGGCCGCGGTCGGGAATCGTGCCCGCGTTGGTGACGACGAGCCGGGCCGCGCCCTCCCGCGCGCGAACCATGCCCCGCAGACGATCCCAGACGAGACGCGGCCGCAGCTCGGCGAACTCGTCCGACGGGTAGCGGCCCGACAGCATGTCGAGAACGCCCTCGAACTGCGCGCGGGGGAGCTTCGCGTAGGGAGCGGCCCGGCGCACGAGCGCGAACAAAGAGTCCACGCTGCGCGGGCCCTCGACGCAGACCGCCACCATCTGCTGGGCGAGGACGTCGAGCGGGTTGGCGGGGACGCGCGTCGCCTCGACGGCCGCTTCCTGCATGGCCCGCGTGATGGCGGCCGTCGCGAGCAGGTCGCCGCGGTACTTGGGGAAGATCACGCCGCGCGACACGGCGCCGGCCTGGTGCCCGGCCCGGCCGATACGCTGCATGCCCGCCGCCACCGAAGGCGGCGTCTCGATCTGCACCACCAGGTCGATCGCCCCCATGTCGATCCCCAGCTCCAGGGACGAGGTCGCGACGATGGCGGCGAGACTCCCGGCCTTGAGCGCGTCCTCGATCGCGATCCGCTGCTCGCGGGCGACCGAGCCGTGGTGCGCCCTCACCAGCTCCTCGCCCGCCAGCTCGTTGAGGGCGGCCGCCAGCCGCTCGGCCAGCCGGCGGCTGTTCACGAAGATCAACGTGGACCGGTGCGCGCGGATGAGCTCCAGCAGGCGGGGATGGATGGCGGGCCAGATGGAGCGGCGGGTGACGGCGCGGGCGGGCCCCTCGACGATCTCGACCGGGCCGCCCGTACCGGACGCCGCCGGCAACGTCTCCCCCAGCCGTGACATGTCCTCGACCGGCACCTCGACCTTGAGATCGAATGCCTTGCCCTCGCCTGCGTTCACGATCGAGACCGGCCGCGGCCGCCACGTCCGCGTCCCCTCGCCGCCCCCTAGGTAGCGGGCCACCTCTTCGAGCGGCCGCTGCGTGGCGGACAGGCCGACCCTCTGCGGCGGCTTCCGCGCGGTCTCGTTCAGGCGCTCCAGCGAGAGCGCCAGGTGCGCGCCCCGCTTGGTGCCCACGAGCGCGTGGATCTCGTCCACGATGACCAGCTCGACCGAGGACAGCATCGAGCGTGCGCGTGAGGTCAGGATGAGGAAGAGCGACTCCGGCGTAGTGATCAGGATGTCGGGCGGGTGGCGCGCCATGCGCGCGCGCTCGCCGGCGGGCGTGTCCCCGGTGCGAAGGGCGACCTCGGGCCGGTGGAACGGGATGCCTCGAAGCTCGGCGACCCGCGAGATGCCGACGATGGGTGCCCGCAGGTTCCGCTCCACGTCGAAGGCGAGGGCCCGCAGGGGGGAGACGTAGACGACCCGGCACCGCTCCGCCGCCGGCGGCGCCGCCGTGAACATGATGCGGTCGATGGCGGCCAGGAACGCGGCCAGCGTCTTTCCCGACCCGGTGGGCGCGAGGACCAGCGTCGAGCGCCCGGCCGCGATCTCGGGCCATGCGAGCCGCTGCGCCCGCGTCGGGGCGGGGAACGTCCCGGCGAACCACTCTTCGACCGCGGCGTGGAAGCCCACGCTGTCAGGATGTCACGGCTTGCGCGATACGGGCCGGCCGGCGTCGAGGTTGTCCCAGTTGAGCAGCGTGTTGAAGACGAGGGCGTGGCTGCCGTGGGTCTGCCACCGCCACATGGGGTTGTTGGCGAAGAGCACCACGTGCCCCTTCCCCACCGGGCAGTCGATGACCGCCGGCTTGTCGGCCAGCTCCTCGCCCTTGTCGAGCATCCCCGACACCCACAGGTCGTCCTTCTTGGCGAAGCGCGCCACGACTCGCGGCAGGCGGTCCTCGGGCGGGAGCTGGTTGCGGACGAAGTCCAGGATCTCCTCCGGAATCTCGGCGATCGAGGCCGGCGGCCCCTTGGGCGGCTCGGGCGGCGCGACGTAGGGACGGCCCTGCGGAATGTCGGGATCCTTCGGCCCCCCGCGGCCGGAGACGCGGCCCTGCGTGGGCGGCCCGAAGATCTCGGCGAAGCGCTGGGCGCCTCCGAGCGCCACCGCGGGGCCGGCGTCGAAGACCGGCGCCTGGTTGAAGTACACCGCGAGCGTCTCGCCGTAGCCATAGGCGATCGGGCTCGCGCGGTCCACGATGCTGGCCCGCAGGACGCTGCCCCTCGCCATCAGGCCACGCGCCTCCGCCACGTCCACCGCCTCCACCATCCCCGTCCGCACCGGCAGCAGCGCCGAGCTGGCCGCGGCAACGAGCACGCCGCCGCCCTCGGCGAAGCGGCGCAGGTTCGCCAGACCCTCGAAGCCGAGCCCGCCGCGCATGTCGTCCGTCTTGTCGGGCCCCCCGAGGTTCGGGTACTTCTCGCTCGGCGTCCACGGGATCGCGTCGGCGGTCTGGATGCCGGCGATCTGTCGCTGAATGGAGGCGTTGCCGGTCGGGGGGTACACGATGACGTCCCAGTGCCCGCGCAGATCCTGTGTGTTGCGCAAGACGTGGACGGAGACGTAGTCGTAGGGCACCGCATAGCGGTCGAACGCGATGCGCCACCATCCCTCGTTCTGCGTGTTGAGCCAGTCGTGAACGAGGGCCACGCGGGGAAGGCTCAGCTTGTGGCTCTTCACCTTCGGCGCCGCGTCCACCGCCACCACCGCGACCGAGAGGTCCTTGGCGGACTGCTCCACCGACGCGCGGTCGGCACCGGTCACGATGAGGGCGCCGGGGCCGAACTTGCGGCCGCCGGCCTCGAAGCCCTCCTCCGCCGCTTCGAACGACGCGTCCTTCAGGCGGAAGCGCAGCGAGGCGACCTGGCCCTCGGCCCGGTTGTCCACGGCGAAGACAGTCCCGCTTCCGGTGACGCTACCGGGCGCGCGCCAGCCGTCGGCCAGCTTCGTCATCGCCGCCTTGAGGATCGACGGGTCGGTGACGCGCACCGTCTTCACGTCGTGCAGGGGGCCGAGCGTCCAGCCGGTGTCGTCGTAGGGGCGCGGGTCGGTGACGTTGTACCACTGCGTGTCGAGGAGCATGTCGGCGAGCCGGCTGTAGGGCTGGTCGAGCCGGATCACGTAGGAGCCGGCGGGCAGCGCGACCTCCTTCTCCACGTCCGTCCCCTTGTCGTCCTTCGTCTTCTCCTTCACCTTGACCGCCGCGCTCATGCGGTGGGCTTCGATGCCCTGGATCTGGAGCGCGGCCACCAGGTCGGAGATGCCGCCGGCGCGCGGCTCGTCGCCGGGGATGACGTACGCGGCGGGGCCCTCCTTCTTCGGCTTCTCGATCGAACGCCGGCTCTTCAAATAGAAGTTGTTCAGGAAGCGGTCCTTGTTGTCGGCCACGAACTTCAGCGCGAGCAGCAGCGCCGACTGCTGCAGGTTGACGTTGTTGCGGAGGGACCACTTCACCTGCGGCAGGGGCGGGTTGGGCCGGAACCAAGTGCGGGTGCTCTGGCCCCGTACGGTCCGGTCCTTGGTGTCCGCACCGCCGTTGCCGAAGGTCTCGTAGAACCGGCCGATCGCGTTGTGGCCGTTGGCGGCGTAGAACATGTAGTTGGGGGCCCACCCGTCGTAGAAGCCGTGGGTCCACACGCCCGGCACCCCGCGCTTCGTCATCTCCTCGATCTCGTGGTACGCGAGCAGGTGCCACTCGTCGACCACGATCGGGTCCAGCCACGCGTTGTAGGGCCCGGTCCCGGTGGACGTGTAGAGGAACGGGACCGACTCGTGCAGGTCGTGGATCACGGTCGGGTGCCACTCGAGGGCGGTCTTGATGACGTTCTGGCTCTGCTTCAGGGCGAGGCCCAAGCCGTCGCGGTTGTTGTCGTGGGCGACGTACTTGCCCCAATAGAGAAGAGAGGGTGGCGTGCGGGACGGGTTCTCCTTCCGGTAGCGGTAGATGTCGACCATGCGCTCGCGGCCGTCCACCTCCAGGACCGGCGTGAAGAGAACGATGCTGTTGCGGCGGATGGCCTGGATGAAGGGCGTCTCCTCGACCGCGAGCCGGTAGCCCATCTCCATCAGCATCTCGGGCGATCCCGTCTCCGGCGAGTGCATGGCGCCCGTCGCCCAGTAGACGGGGCGGCCCTCGGCCACGAGCGTCTTCGCCTCCGCCTCCGATAGCCCTCGCGGGTCGCCCAGCCGCGCCGTGATCTGCTTCAGGCGGTCGAGCCTCGCGAGGTTGGCCTCGTCGGACATCACGACCAGGATCTGCTCGCGTCCCTCTTCGGTGGTGCCCATGGTGGAGACCCTGACTCGGGGCGACGCCTTGGCGAGCTCGCGGAAGTAGCGGTGGACATCCTTGGCGTAGGTCAGCCGCTCGGGAGTGCCGACCACGTAACCGAGTACCTTCTCGGGGCTCGGGACCTTCGCCGAGGCGGGCAGGTGGTCCACGAGCTCGGTGAGGAACATCGGGTCCGTCGTGTACTCCTTGATCTTCTGGGTGTAGGCGGCGTCGTGGCCCTGGGCGAGGGCGACGGCGGGGACGCAGCTCAGGAGCGCGGCGGCGAGGGAGCGTCGCATCGTCAGAACCTCCAAGGCTTTGCAGAAAGGAGCCACACACTACCCGAGGCACCGCGGGCCGTGCAAGGCCCCCGCCTCCGCAACTGGTTGACAGAATGTGTGCTTATTATTGTCATTCTTTACCCCCTCCACTCCAGCCGGGCCGACCGAATCGACCGGAGAAGGACCGTGGATCGCATCCCGGTTCAGACAAGAACTACCCGCTGGGCCTCTCCGGCGACGGCGGTGGCGGCGCCGACGACATGCACGACAACAGCATCTACTA
>Ga0210378_10000920_pt1 | contig 15490 bp, 16 predicted proteins | sample PLM1_60_b1redo_FD_155465 | JGI IMG/M metagenome (GOLD analysis project Ga0210378, IMG submission 155465) | Groundwater sediment microbial communities from an aquifer in East River, Colorado, USA - PLM1_60_b1 redo | ecosystem: Environmental > Terrestrial > Soil > Riparian zone | place: USA: East...
AGCACCCCCCCACGCGCATACGCGCTCCCCCCCATGTCGCTCCGCGCCGGGGGACCCGGCGCTCCGCTGCTACGAGCCAAGGGCTACGGGCTCGGGGCTCTGTCCCCTTAGAATCTCCTCATGAACATCCTGGTCACGGGCGGGGCGGGGTTCATCGGGTCGCACATCGCCGAAGCGCTCGTCAAGCGCGGGCACCGCGTGTGCGTGCTCGACGACTTCTTCTCCGGGCACCGCGAAAACCTTGCCGCCGTGAAGCGGGACGTCGAGATCGTGCGGGGCGACTGCGCCGATCCTCGCGCCGCGCGGCGGGCGGTGAAGGGCATCGAGGTCGTGTACCACGAAGGCGCCATCCCCAGCGTGGCGCGTTCCGTGGGCGACCCTTTGCGCTCGCGGCGCGCCAACGGCACCGCCACCCTGACGATGCTGCTCGCCGCCCGCGACGCGGGCACCCGCCGCTTCATCTACGCCAGCTCGTCCTCGGTCTACGGCGACACGCCGACGCTGCCCAAGCGGGAGACGATGACGCCGAACCCGCTCTCGCCCTACGCGGCGGAGAAGCTCTCCGGCGAGCACTACCTGCGCATCTTCCACCGGCTCTTTGGTCTCGAGACCTTGAGCCTGCGCTACTTCAACATCTTCGGCCCCCGCCAGGACCCCAGCTCTCCCTACAGCGGCGTGATCAGCCGCTTCGCGACCGCACTCATCGCGGGGCAGACGCCCGTCATCTACGGCGACGGCCGGCAGAGCCGCGACTTCACCTACGTCGGCAACGTGGTCGACTCCAACCTGCGGGCGCTCACCGCGCGGAAGCTCCAGGGCGATGCGGTGAACATCGCCACCGGCCACCGCGTGACGCTGCGCGCGCTGCTCGCGCAGATGGCGCGGACCGTGGGCGCATCGCCCAAGGCACGGCACGAGCCCGCGCGGGCCGGAGACGTGCGCCACAGCCTCGCCGATGTATCAAAGGCCCGGCGGCTGCTGGGCTACCGGCCGCGATGGGATCTCGACGAGGGCCTGGAGAAGACGATGGCCTGGTACCGGGAGACCTACCGCCCGCGCCCCGGAATCGGTCGCGCCGCCGGACGCTCCGCCCCGCGCAGGTAGACCTCCCAGCTCTTCTGGAACTCGGGGTAGCTGAGCGCCAGCGCGGTGGGTAGCGCTTCCTCGGAAGGCAGCCGGTCACCGAGGGCGGCGAGCAGGCGCACGACCCCGTCGGGGCCGCTGCGCCGCAGGATGTGGGCGATGGCGGACAGGCTCTCGGCGTAGGCCACCGCCATCTCGGGGGGCGGCAGCGTCTGGAAGGGCGCTTCGAGGGTGAGCAGCGGCATCAGCCTGCCCTCGCGGGCGAGCGCGGCCACGGCCGCGTCTTCGCGGTTCGGGTCGCCCCCCTCGAGCCACTGCGAGATGCCCTCCTGCAGCCAGGTGGGGCAGTTGCCCCCCGTGCGGGCGGCGATGAACGAGTGTGCCAGCTCGTGGCGGAGGACGGTGGTGAGCCGGGGCGTCATGCGGTCGAGGCCGCGCAGCGGAACCCGGATCGTACCGTCGTTGAGGCCGGCGGCCCACTCCGGGACGCGGCCCTCGGGAATGCCGGTCTCCATCATCAGCAGGACCACGACCGGATCCTCGGGACGGAAGCCGAGACGCCGCGCGTACTCCTCGTACGCCTTGGTCAGCACGTCGAGGACGGCCACGCCGAGAGGCTCGTTCACGCCACCGTCGTAGCGGATACGGAACTGGGCCCCCTGCGCCGGCCGCGCGGGCGCGGGAGCGACGTCCTCCAGCTTGCGCTGGACCGCGGGGTCCGGGCGAAGCAGGAGGCTGCGCCGGTACTGCTCCTCGGCCCCGGCCCGGTCGCCCATCCCCGCGTAGGCGTCGCCGAGCAGGGCCCGCGAGCGAGGCTCGCGGTCGTCGAGCCGCACGGCTCGCAGTGCGGCATCGCGCGCCGAGCGGGCATCGCCGAGCGCGAGGAGCGCTTCGGCCAGCGTCTGGAGGGCGGGCAGGGACTCGGGATCGCGGCCGAGGGCGACTCGCAGCAGCCGGGTCGCCTCCACCGGGTCCTGGGCGGCTAGCCGTTCGCGCGCCTTCACCACGTCGGGATCGGCCGAAGGCGCCGCGAACGAGTGGCTGTCCACGCGCACGACCAGCGTCTTGGGCAGGCCGTAGATCCCGCCGTCCTTCTGGTAGCGCACCTCGTTGCCTTCGAACCATGCCCGATCGGCCTCGATCACCCGGCCGTTGGTGAGCGTGATCGTGTCTGCGGCAGCGGGCGCCGCTGCGAGGAGCATGGTCGCCAGCACCGCTCCGGGGAGCTTCGTCACCAGGGTCGACTCAGGGAAGGACTTCGGCGGCGGTGACGACCCGCGGCGAGGCTCCGCCCCGGCGGAAGTAGTCCGGCAGGGAGCGCGCGGCCGAGGCCGCCCGCGCGGCATCAGCGTACAGACCCCAGCACATCCGGTAGCAGTCGCGGCCCTGATAGTTCACGGGCAGGATGAACAGCTCGTTGCTGCCGACCTCGTTCATCGCCTTCTGCACCGTGTCCGTCGAGCAGGCCACCAGGAGCTGGACCGTGGCGGTGCCTTGCGGGGCGCGGCGGATGTGGGCGGCGAAGGCGCGGGCCGCCTCGGCGTGGTTGCCGGCGCGCAGCGCGGTACGCGCCTGCTCCAGCAGGTTGACCGAGGCCGCCGGCGTGGGAGGCGGTGTGGCCGGAGGACGCGTCACCACCGGTGTGGTCGCGGTCGGAGTCGGAATGGACACGGGCGCGGGAGCCACGGCCATCGTCGTCGGGGGCACCGCCGCCATCGTTGTCGGGGGTGCGGCACCCATCGTCGTCGGCGGATCTTCGGCCCCCGGCGGAGCGGCAGTCGGCGCGATCAGCGGGGCGGCGGTGGGGTACGTCGGGCTCGGGGGCGCCTCGCGCGAGCCGCGTCCGAAAGCAAAGGCATCGGGGTTCTGCCGGTAGTACCACAGGCCACCGACGGCGGCCAGCGCAAGCACTCCCGCGCCCACGAGCGCGCCGCGGGGAAGACCGCGTGATTCTCGCTGCCCCTCGTTGAACTGTGGCCCCCAGGCGTCGTCGCGCCCGGCCGACTCCATCGGTGCGAGCGGGCCCTCTTGCGCCTTCGGGTTCAACAGCACGTCCAGCGCCGCGAGGTCGTCCTTGCTCGGCCGGGACAGCGACGGCTTCGCCGGCTCGGGTCGCGAGCGGCTCGGAGCGTTCGGCGGGTAGACGAGGGCCGGACCCGCGGACCGGGGTCGACGGTTCGGCGGCTCGATGAGGGTCGGCTCCATCCGCACTGTCGAATCGGACGGAGGCGCCCCGGGTGCCGGTGCGCTGGGCTCGGGCCGGGGCGGGGCCAGGACGACCGGGGGCTCCGGTTCGGGCACGACCAACGGCGGCGATGGCGTGACCGCACGCGGCGGCGCGACGGGGGCAGGCGCGCGCGGTGCCGGCTCGGGTGGCGGGATGGGGGGCTCGGCTTCCGGTTCCGCATCGGCCACGAAAAACGGAGACTCGGGGGCGGAAATATCGACGGTGGAGGCAAGCCCGGGTCGCGGCTCGGGCTCCGTGACGAAGGCCGCGCTGGCGGTGGCGCCGAGGTCCAGCTCCGCGTTGCGCGCTTCGAGCGTGCCGAAGGCGGGCGCCTGGGCGCCGCGACGGACGAGCCCCAGGAAGAGCAGCGCGCAGGCCACCTTGGCCGCCTCGAACTCGTCGAGGCGGGTTCGCGAGGCCGCCTCCTTCAGCGTCCGGTTGCCGTCGAAATGGTCCACGAGACCGCCGGTGTCGGCCTGCAGCTCGGCCAGCGCCGATGACTTGTCGGCCTGCGCGGAGAGCACCACCTCGAGGTCCTCCAGGTGGCGCAGGACGAATGCGCGATCCGTGATCCGCCGGACGGCAGCGAGCAGGACCTTCTGCGTCGACAGCTTGAGGTCGATAGCCCCCTTGGGCAGTACGCCGTCCTCGAACTCGAAGCTGCCCGAGGTGTAGGCGATGACGTCGGCGAGGATCCTTTCCACCTTGGCCCGCGCGGCTTCCGAAAGCTCCCGCTGGTTGACGAAGCCGGTGTCGGCCAGGACCTTGGCGAGGGGATTGCCCGGCCCGACCTTTGCGTTGACGTCTTCGAGCTGCTCGGGCGTGATCTTGCCCGCCTCGATCAGGATCGCGCCGAGCTGGTCCCGGGGGTCGTTGGAGGATCCGAAGAGGATGCGCCCGCCTCGGAAGTAGAGAGCCTTCTGGTAGGTCGGACCATCCACCTTGAGCGAGCCGGTCGCTCCGTGCCGGTGCAGGTCCATGAGGAGGAAGGGGAAGGTCTTGGGATCGATGTTCCCGCTGATGGGCAGCGCGTCGGCCACCGACCCTCCCGGCGACTTGCGCGGCCCACGAGGGCCGCATCGCCCTTAGCGGTCAACATATTAACACGGATGGTTTCGTTGACAGGTCCGCCGACCGGCGACTAGACTCGACTCCGGGAGAGGTTCCCTAACTCGCAAGGCGGCGAGCGGAGCGGGATTCACTCCCGCGCAGCGAGCGGGGGGTCTGGGGGGTGCGCCGCTAGCACTCCCCAGCTCAATGAGGAGCGGAGCGGGATTCACTCCCGCGCAGCGAGCGGGGGGTCTGGGGGGTGCGCCGCTAGCACCCCCCCAGGTTGATCAGGAGGCGTTGTGGAGGACGACAAGCGGCGCGAGGACGAGTGGTTCCGGGAGAACGAAAAGCAGCTGCTGGAGGCTGCCCGGCTGGCCCGCGCGCGCCGTGAGAAAGAGCGGGCGGACAAGGAAGCGACCGCCGAGCTGCAGAAGCTCCGGCAGCTCCACTACATGAAGTGCCCGAAGTGCGGCCACGACATGAAGGAGGAGGACCTTCAGGGCGTGAAGATCGATCGCTGCACGCACTGCGAGGGTGTCTTCTTCGACGCGGGGGAGCTGGACCAGGTTTTCGCGAAGAAGGCCGACGACCGGCGGGGCTTCTTCCGCCGGCTCGCCGGAATCTGAGCGCGGCGGCGCCGTGCCGTATCTCATCGACGGGAACAACCTCCTCGGCTCGTGGGGCGGGCCGCAGGGCGGGGATGACCGCCGGCACGAAGTGGTGCGAAGGGTCGCTGCCTTCTGCCGTGGCCGCAGCGCGAAGGCGGCCGTAGTCTTCGACGGCCACCCCCTGCGGTCCGACCTCGCCGCGCAGGACCTGGGGCCCGTCTCCGTCCGCGTCCCTGAGGCCGGCAACGACGCCGACAGCCTGATCCGCGAGCTCGTCGAGCGCGCCCCGCGCCCCGGCGAGCTGATCGTCGTCACTTCCGACAAGGCGCTGTATTCCTACGTGAAGACGCTGGGGGCGAGCGTGCTGCGCGCGCACGAATGGAACGCCCTCGAGCGCCAGATCGACTCGCGGCGGCCGGCCAGGTCGGGAAGCGAGAAGCCCGACCGCGAGGACGACGTCGAGGGATGGCTCAAGAAGTTCGGCGGGGGCTCCTAGCCTCTCGATGCCGGCCCTGTCCTATCTCTCGCCGAAGGTGTTGGTAAAGGCGAGCGCCATCCACGGCCGCGGCTTGTTTGCGCGCGAGCGCATCGGGAAGGGCGAGATCGTCTGCATCAAGGGCGGGCACGTCTTCGATCGGCGCCGGCTCGCCACCCTCCCGCCGGAGCTGGGCCCCGCGGAGATACAGATCGCGGAGGAGCTCTTCATCGGCCCCGTGCGCGCGGAAGAGCGCGACGGCGGCATGATCTTCAGCAATCATTCCTGCGAGCCGAACATCGGCGTGCAGGGACAGATCGTGTTCGTCGCGATGAGGGACGTCGAGGCGGAGGAGGAGCTGACCCACGACTGGGCGACCACGGACGATGACAGCTACGAGATGGCGTGCAACTGCGGGGTCGCGACCTGCCGCCGCGTGATCACGGGACAGGATTGGCGCAAGCCGGAGCTGCAGCAGAAATACGGCGGCTACATGTCGTGGTACCTGCTGGAGAAGATTCGGAGCGAGAGCGCGCACTGACTTCTTTGTGAGTCGTGGCGCCGCGTGGTGCAGCGAGGCCGCCGCCGGCGATAGAAGAAGCGTTCTCGGGCGCGGCGATCTTCTCACTCACTCCGCAGAACGACCATCGGATCCAGGCGGCTTGCCCGCTCCACCGGGCCGAGCGCCGTGACCAGGGCGAGGGCGATCGTCACGACGAGAGTGAGCAAGAGTGTCCGCACATCCCATGGGCTTACGCCGAACAAGTAGGGGCGAAGATAGGTCGCACCCCACGCGCCGAGGCCGGAGCCGGCGAGCAGGCCGACCATGGCGAGGCGCAGGGCGGTGGCGGTGATGGACGACGCGATGCGAGCGCGCGTGGCGCCGAGCGCCATCCGGATTCCGATCTCCGGAAGGCCTTGCGCGACGAAGGAAGACAAAAGCCCGTACGTCCCCACACCCGAGAGAAAAAGCGCCAACAGCGCGGCGGCGCCGAGCAACCAAGCCGCGCCGTGAAAGCGCGCGAGATCGCGTCCGACCCGTTCTTGCAGGGAAGTCACCGCGAGTCGCTCGAGACGTGGATCGAGAGAGGTCATGGTCTGCCTCAGACGATCAGCCACGTGGCCGAGCGGACGCGTCGAGCGAACGATCAGGACGCCCTGGGTGAGCGGCTTCTGGCTCAACGGGAGATAGATCGCCGGCATCGGCACGCTCGCGAGGTCGCGATAGGGGACGTCACCGACAATCCCGACCACCTCGATGGTGCCTCCTCCCGCTTCGAGGCGTGCGCCGAGGACACTGGCGCCGAGGAGGCGTGCGGCCTGCTCGCTGAAGATCGCGACGCGCGGGCCGGCCGCGAGATCGTCCCGAGTGAAATCGCGGCCGCTGCGCAGGGGGATGCCGAGCGTACGGAAGGCGTCTGGCGCCACGACGTGCACGGAGGCGCCAAATCCCTTCTCCCGCGAGCCGGCCCGCTTGACGGCGGTGTCATAGAAGCCGCAATCGATCGGCAGGCAGCTCGCCCAGCTCGCGCCCTCGACGCCTTCGATCTCCTTCAGTCCGCGCGTCGCCTCGTCCACGAAACCGGGCGCGGCCACCTCGGGATAGAGGTCCGTCGGCAGGTTCAGCTCGGCCGTCACCACCGACTGCGGCCGGAAGCCGACGTCGGCCGTCACCAGGCGCCCGAGGCTGCGGGCGAGCAGCACCGCGGGCAGCGTCAGGGCCAGCGCGAGGGCGATCTCCGCGGCGATGAGCAGCCCTCCCGGCCGCGTGAGACGGAGCTGGCGCAGGCCGCCCCCGATGATGCCGGGTCCGCCCCGCCAGAGGCACGACGGGTCGCCGCGCGTGGCGCGGAGCGCCGGGCGAAGGCTGCAGCCGAGCGCTGTCAGCACCGAAAGAGCGAAGCTCAGCGACGCCAGAGGCCACTCGATGCGCCAACCGGCGGGGTCGACGGCGAAGCCGAAGGGAGCCGTGAGGATGGTCGGCTCGATCATGCCGAGCAGCGTCAAGGCGCCGCGCGTGAGGGCAAGCGCGCCGAGCGCGCCGAGCAGGCCCACGAAGAGACCCTCCCAGAGCGGTCCCCAGAGGAGCGCCATTCGGGGCGCGCCCAGCAGGGCGTGCACGCCCAGGGCGCGCGATCTCTCGATGCCGCGGGTCAGGAAGAGGCTGCCCAGGTTGAGTCCGGCGAGGACGAGCACGAGGACGCCGGCGACCTTCAGCACGGCAACGGCGTGCAGGATCTTGGGGTCGATCGCGTCCTCGCTCATGCGGATGAGGTCGAACGGAGCGTCGAGTTCATCGTCCGGCCACAAGGCCTTGACCTCTCGGCCGAGGAGGGCGGCTTCGGCCCGTGCCTCGCGCAGGTCGTGGCCGGCACGCAGGCGTGCGAGGCCCAGCCAGATCTGGGTGTGGGGAGATTCGATCGCCCCCGCCGTTTCACGCCACGGCTTGCTCAGCATGCCCCGCGGCGACATCATGGCCGGGACCCAGCCATCCGTCGTGCGCCAGTAGCCCCTGTAGCGGTCCTTGATGGCAGCCATCACTCCGACCACGGAGAAGGCCTCGCCATTCAAGACGACCGTCTCGCCCACGACGTCCGCTCTCGCCCCAAACTGCTTCCGCCAGAGCGGCTCGCTCAGGATCACCTCGGGATGCGCGAAGGGACGCTCGTTGTCCCCTTCGCGAAACGTCCGGCCCAGCATCGGGCGCACGCCGAGGACGTCGAAATAGTTCGGAGTGACGGCCGTCATCGTCAGACGGACCGCCGAGCCACCGCGATCGAGGAAGAAGGTCCCATCGGTCTGGGCGGCAACGTCCATCGTGCGGCTGTGTTCTCGTAGGTAGCGCAGTCTGGGGTAGGACCCCGCGCCACTCGACGATCCGTCGAAACGCTGCCACACGTGTATCAGGTCATGAGAGCGCGCGAAAGGCATCGGAGGTAGGACCGCGCGACCGACGAGATCGAAGATCAGGCTCGGCGCCGTCGCCGCCGCCACTGTCAGGACGGCTACGGCGACGAAGCGCGGCGCCCTCCAGAGACGCCGCGTCGCGAGGGTCGTCTCCTGGAAGAGAAGTCCCACAGTCGGCGGCATCATCGGTTGGCCAGCCTAGCACGGTGGGCTGTACCCTTCCCACGCCGTGAGGGGGCCTAGCAACACGACGGGGCCGGTCAAATAACAGATAGAAGACAGCGTCAAGTCCGCTTGACGCGCCGTTATCTCAAGCTCTCCCCAGCGCTTCGCGCGCAATCGTCCCCGGCCACGTCAAGCCCACTTGTCGTCCACGCCCCATGGCGCGCCGGCGTGTCTTCGCCGGCGCGATCTCCCAAACCCTGACCGTTCATCCGCTTGCCTCGGGGAGAGCCGATGTGATCGCCCGTGGCACCGCCATTGCCTTGGGAGTCGTCGCGTGCGACGGGCCGGCGCGGGCTCCGAGGGAGAGACGGGGCCCGCGCCGGATGATGAGACGGGCCGGCTCGCGAGGCCAAACGAGGGTCGTCCGTCGTCTCCCCGCCGCGTGATCCCAGAAATCCCGAATCGAAAGGAGATTCTGCATGCTGAAGCGCATCGTGGCCACTGCCCTTGCCGTGGCCTTCGCCCTGACCTTTGCCACGGAAATGGCCGTGGCTGCGGCCAAGCCGGCCCCCGCCGGCAAGGTCAACATCAACACCGCCTCCGCCGAGCAGCTCACGACACTTCCCGGCGTCGGCCCCAAGCTGGCCGCCCGTATCGTCGAGTACCGACAAAAGTCGGGCGCGTTCAAGTCGGTGCAGGAGCTGATGAACGTAAAGGATCTCGACCCTTGGAACTCAGTGATTTACATCCCACTATCGATTGGGCTACACATGGGCAACGCGCCGTCTCAGTCATAAAGTTCAACGCTCACGGGCGCGGTGTTGTAGGTTCGAATCCTAACCTGAGGAGCCATTTCCAAACCGCCGCGGCATCAATGGGTTACGGCGCCGGCCAATGTCAACTTTAGAACTTCCACAGGCAGAGTACGGCCGTCATGATGCGGTCTCGGCCTTGATGATCACGCTCCATCGGCGACGAAATCCGGCCCAAGAACGGCACATTCAAGAGTATCGAGGGATTTGAGCGAGGCGGGGCGCGTCGACTCCGCCTCCACGCGAAGCATCAGCGGGGAACTTCAGTCAGCGCGGAGTGCGATCAGCGGCTCGATCTTTGACGAGCGACGCGCCGGTAGATAAATCGCCAACGTCGACATCACGCCGAGTAACGCCACGACCGAAGCATAGGTGATTCCATCATTCGGCTTGATGTCGAACAGCATCGCGGTCAATAACTGTGTCATCGTAGCCGCGCCGACCAGCCCGATGAGGAGCCCTACGGCGACGATCTGAGTCCCTCGCCGAAGCATCATCCACAGCACGTCTTGTGCGGTTGCTCCTAGCGCCATTCGGACGCCAATCTCACGAGATCTCTGGGCAACGGTGTACGCCATGACTCCGTAGACGCCAGCCAATGCGAGGCTCAACGCGACTGCACCAAACAACGCCACGAGGATTCACTATGTTGTACCGCTCAAGGGCAGCGAGGGTGGCTCGCTGAAGGTCCGCGGTGCTTTCGGCTGCCAGGATGCCCGTGATCGGCTCGGCAAACACGGATCCAAACGTCCCCCCGGCATCCGCCCTCGGGCTGGTCCAGAGCTGCTGGGCATGCAGATGCACATCAATGATTGGTGCTCGCTTCTGCCCACTCTCTTGGCCCGATGTGGTTACGGTGACGGTCATGAGTGCCGCGGCGACCATCAACATTCGCAGCAAGGCGACCCATAGCAGAGCCACGCACCGGAATGACCAATGCATATCGTTCCTCCTCCCGAGCGGCGAATCTCAAGCCCGCCTAACACTGAGATCAGCGGCGAGCCTCCATCCTGGCCGTGGCTCGTCCGCTTCTCATTGTCGACGGCGAGTTCAAAGCACCTATCTGGGTGCGGGCGTCACCGGGAGATCCGAGTTAAAGGTGTCCACCGCGATGAGCCATCGCCCATCTCGTTGTTTCCGCCGGACCTCGACAAACTTGCCGGAATCCTTGATAGGCGCGGTTGTCCCCGCCGGCGCTATCGTCATCGTGTAGGTGCCCACCACATAAGCCAGGTCATTACAGCCATCCACCGTAACGTTGGTTAGCTTGAAGTCGGTCACCGAGGGGAATCTCTCTGCGAATGCCTTGATCGCCGCCCGGCCCTTGACGGCTGGCTCGTTTGGCGGGTGGAGAACCGCGTCGGCCACATAAACGTCAGCGAATGTCGTCCAGTCCTTGGCCAGAATCGCCTTGGCCTGGGTTTCGCTCACAGTGTTGATGCTTGCCACGTCCGCCTGCGACAGACCCTTCCCGGTCTGCGCACCGGAACGCAGCGGCACCAAACACCCACACACCGCGAGAGCGGCGACATGCATGATCCTCATGTGCATCTCCTCCTAACTGATGACTACCGACTCGACTGACTCCGAATGAATGTCCCTAAAGTCTGATTGAACTCCCTGGGCTTTTCCATGTGCAGGAGGTGGCCAGTGCCCGCGACGACTACCTTGCGAGCCTTTGGTACGACACTGTCGAGGAGATCTGCGACCTCGCGACAGGCGGGAATGTCGTGCTCGGCGGTCATTATGAGAGTTGGTGCCTTGATCGTGCCGAGGCGGTTGATGGCGGCTGGGTCGAGAGGGCGTTGAGGGCTTGCGTGCGAGAACGCCCACCACGAGTAGTCGGATGCAATGCGAGCGAACTCCGCGCGTGCCGAGGAGTCATGGGTAGCGGAAGCGAAGAACGGCGCGTTCATCCAGGCGTCCACCGCAGCTTGAGCTCCCCGTTGCGAGGCGGCGGTCGCAACGGCTCTTAGGTCAACGAAGAGCTTCTCGGCAGCGGGCGACGAGTAGCCAGAAACCCAGGGACCAATGGCAATCAGCGATGCCGCTCTCTGCGGATAGGCGAGAACGAAGTCGACGGCGATTGCGCACCCCATCGACCAGCCGGCGATGTGAGCCTTCGAGATTCGCAGGTGATCCAGCAGGGCCGCCAAGTCGTCATGGTCAGCGTACGGCTGCCTTTCGACCGGCACGGTTGACTTCCCATACCCACGAAGATCGTAACGAATGACCCGGTAGTGACGCGCCAAGGGCTGAAACTGATGGTCCCAATGTCGGAGGTCACCCGCATTGCCGTGTATCAACACAAGCGGGTCGCCAGATCCGGCCATCTCATACCAGAGGCGACCACCTGGGACCTCGACGTAGCCAGACCGCGCCGCACGGGAGGGCGGTGGCTCTTCACCAGAGGTGGCGGCGCCGGCAGCCGCTGCCGCGGTCAGGCCGATAACGAAGGTAACTAGTGGGACTCGTGTGACCATCTCACCATCCCCCCGGACCAGCGCCTATAACACGGGGATGAGCGGCGAGTTGTACGGCCGACCGAACGCGGGTGCCGCTCGTCCGCCTCCATCCCCTCGTTACGTGGCACGGTCATTTCCGCTGACCTGGGTGTCCCCACAGCGACCCTGCGAAAGATGAGCTCTCGCGGTTGAGGCATGACCCAATTCCCCAGAGTGGAGGAAACGCCCGGGCACCCGGCCGAGACCCCGGCGGGAGAGAAGAGACGACGCTCACGCCGTCGAGGATTACTTGAGCCGTCGAGCGGCGCCCTTGTCGCCGCGTGTCCCGTCTGGGCGGACGAACCACCACCTGAGGACACCATTACGGTCGCTTTCGATCTCCGTCTCAAATTCGGCCCCGACCTCCTGCGGCCGCAGAGAGTAGAATATGCGCCATTTTTCTCGCGTGGGTCCGCACGTCATGTCTGCGGCCGCTGCTCCCGCAGTTGAGTACGCCTGCGCCTTTTCCGCGTCTGTTAAAGGCTCCGTTGGTTTGCGGTCAGTCTCCGTACTTACCCAGACCGCAGTGTACTTATCGCCCTGCTTAGCAATCACGGCGCGGCCGGGGCGAGACGGCTCGACGTACTCCCACACTCCGACAAACGTGTCGCAGCGCTTCCGGCTGGCCTCCGCGGCCATCACACTTGAGCTGGACTGCATGGCGAGGAAGAGCAATACGAGCAGCGAAAACCTCATCGTGCGCCCCCTTCCTGCTCTATCTACGGGTTGGGTGCGATGATACTGCGCATGTCAACGACGTGCTCCTAGGCGGACTCGCAGGTCCATCGTGCGCGTCTGCTCGGTGTCGGGGACGTAGGGCTCGGCGTCGACTACGAGCTGCCGCAGGCGGCGGACCTCCGGGGCTGAGGCCGGCGGTGCCAGCGGCTGGGGCGCCGACACGACATTGGTGGCAAGCGTGCCCGCTGCCCCTGACCGCTCGCCCACACTAGCAGGCTGCGGAAAAACGGCGCATAGAGTCAATTGGTCCTCGGCGACAGGTCGGGCTGGGTGGGCGCCGACCAGGTAGTAGTTCTGGAACAAGTACGAAAGGTAACAACGTCGCGACGTCAGGAGCCTCGGCGAAAGCGCCGAGTAAGGAGGGCCAGTATGACCGATGAGAAGCCTCGCAACCCGTTCGCCGACATCGCGCCCGCGCTGGGCGACTACACCGACCGCGTGCTCTTCGGCGACGTGTGGAAGCGCCCGGGGCTGTCGCCGCGCGACCGGAGCCTCGTGACCGTGGCGAGCCTCGTCTCGCTCTACCGCACGAACGAGCTGCCGTTCCATCTGAAGCGGGCGCTCGAGAACGGCGTTACGAGGGACGAATTGGTCGAAGCCATCACGCACCTCGCGTTCTACGCGGGTTGGCCGACCGCGAGCAGCGCCATCGCGATCGCGAGGAAGGCCTTCGCGGAGGTCGAGGGCAAGTGAGCGCCAGCGTCGGCATCCTCGATCGTGACCTGGCTGTTTCCCGGCGGTCCACGTCCGCCGCCGTCGCCGTGCCGCTCCTCACGATCATGGCGGCCGTCTTCATCGCCTTCTTCACGCAGGTCGCTTTCTACGCGGGCTGGCCCAACGTCTTCTCGGCGCTTCCGCTGGTGAAGAGCGTCTTGGAGAAACGGCCGGCGCCACCGCCGGCCACAGGTCGAGGATCGAGCATGAAGCTGAAACTGACCGTCGGCACCAAGGTCGTCACGGCCACGCTGGTCGACAACGCAACGACTCGGGATCTTGTCTCCCTTTTGCCCTTGACGCTCACGATGAACGACCTCTTCAAGAGAGAGAAGTTCGGCCATTTGCCGAGAGCGCTGGCGGGCGATGGAGAAGGGGCCCGTACGTACGAGGTCGGGGAGGTCGTCTATTGGCCTCCGGGGCCCGACGTGGCGGTCTTCTATCGTCACGATGGCCAGACGACTCCCGCCCCCGGCATCACCGTGTTGGCGAGGGTCGATTCAGGCGTCGAAGCCTTCAGTACGCCTGGCCCGCTCCGAGTGACCCTCGAGCGGCTCGAGTAACCAGGGAGGAGAGAGGCCATGCGAGGAGCTGTTCTCTACGGGACCCGCGACGTGCGGTTCGAGGAACGCGCCGAACCGAAGATCGTCCAGCCGACGGATGCGGTCATCAAGCTATCGGCAAGCTGCGTGTGCGGGTCCGACCTCTGGCCCTACCGCGGCATCAGTCCGGTTGCCGAACCGACCCCGATGGGGCACGAGTACTGCGGCATCGTGGAGGAGGTCGGAAGCAAGGTCCAATCCGTTAGGCCCAACCAGTTCGTCATCGGTTCCTTCTTCGCCTCCGACAACACGTGCCCCCACTGCAAGGCCGGCTATCAGACGTCGTGTCAACACCGCGAGCTCGTCGGTGGCGCACAGGCGCCCCGGCTCCGAGTGCCGCTCGCCGACGGGACACTGGTCGCGACACCCGAGGTTCCGCCGGAGGAGCTGGTTCCCAGCATGCTCGCGTCCTCCGATGTCTTCGGAACGGGCTGGTTCGCCGCGGATGCCGCCAACGTGCGGCCTGGTGTGACCGTGGCGGTCGTGGGCGACGGTGCCGTCGGCCTGCTCGCGGTGCTTTCCGCGAAGCTCAAGGGCGCCGAGCGAATCATCGCGATGAGCCGGCACGCCGCCCGGCAGGCGCTGGCTCGCGAGTTCGGGGCAACGGACATCGTTGCCGACCGCGGAGACCAGGGCGTCGCCCGCATCAAGGAGCTCACGAAGGGTATCGGTGCCGATGCCGTCCTCGAGTGCGTGGGCACGCAGGAGTCGATGATGCAGGCGATCGGGTCCGTGCGGCCGGGCGGGTTCGTGAGCTACGTCGGTGTCCCGCACGGAGTCCAGTTGAACGGAGAACATCTGTTCTTCGCGCATGTTCGCCTCCATGGCGGCCCGGCTCCCGTGCGCCGGTTCCTTCCGGAGCTGATCGAGCTCGTGTGGAAGAGACGAGTGAAGCCGGGCAAGGTGTTCGACCTGACGCTGCCGCTCGATCAGGTCGCCGAGGGGTACCGCGCCATGGACGAGCGCCGCGCGATCAAGGCGCTGCTGCGACCGTAAGGCGGTCGGCCAATCGTGGAGTGAAGAGGAGTCGAACATGAAGAAGCTGATGGCGATGAGCCGGGTGCCTTTGGTGGCGACCGCGTTGATCCTGAGCGCGGCGGCTTCGCGCGCCCAAGAGCCGAAGGTCGGTGACGACGCACGGGATCGTTTCATCGGGGCGTGGCGGCTGGTCTGGATCGAAGAGCCCGGCCCGGACGGGGACGTTCACCGGGCCGATTGCACCGGGATGTTCGTCTTCACGCGCGACGGCCACGCGTCGGTCCAGGTCATGTATCGGAACCCGCAGGCCGGAACCGCGGCCGGGCCGGTGCAGTACGCGCAAGGCGGCTACGAGGCCACCTTCGGCCGGTACCAGGTCGACCCGAGCGCTCGCACATTTACCTACCACGTTGAGGGCGCGCTCGTCCGGAGCCTCATCGGCAAGGACCTGGTGCGATCGTTCGAGCTCTCCGGCAACCGGTTGATCGTGAAGTCGTCGAACTCCAACGAGCGGTGGCGCGTGGCCTGGGAGCGCTACTGATGAATGTAAAGGATCTGGACCCTTGTAAGTCAGTGACTTACATTCACCTATCGATTCGGCTACGCAAGGGCAACGCGCAGTCTCGG
>Ga0210378_10000921_pt1 | contig 15487 bp, 12 predicted proteins | sample PLM1_60_b1redo_FD_155465 | JGI IMG/M metagenome (GOLD analysis project Ga0210378, IMG submission 155465) | Groundwater sediment microbial communities from an aquifer in East River, Colorado, USA - PLM1_60_b1 redo | ecosystem: Environmental > Terrestrial > Soil > Riparian zone | place: USA: East...
GCGGGGGGAGAACTGCGTTGACGAGAGTTGCAGCGCGACCACCGTGAGTCCCAGGACGAGCGCCACGACGGTGACCATCGTCCCGGAGATCCCGATCAGCAGCGTCCGTGCGTCGTCCGCGGTGCCCTGAAAGATCAGCGGGTGCAGTGGCGAGTCCGGTCCGATGTCGACGAGGGAGAGCACCGAACCGGCGAGGAGCGCGATCAGCACCGCGGCGGACGGCATAACCCAGAGCGCTCCCCGCAGGTATTCCGATAACGCGTCCCGCCGGATAGTCATGATGGTCTACCAGCGCCGACGGCGACGACGGCGGCGCCGGTGACCCGGTCGCCGGCAAGGTCGGCTAGCGCGTCGGCGGCGGCGGTGAACGGATACGGCTGGACCTGCGGCCGGACGCCGAGCCGCGCGGCGAGCCGGAGGAACTCCTCGCCGTCCGCCCTGGTGTTGGCGGTGACGCTGACGATGCTCCGCTCGTAGAACAGGTCTCGTTCGTAGCGCAGGGCAGGGATGTCGCTGAGGTGGATTCCCGCGATGGACAGCGTGCCGCCGCGATCGAGCGCCCGTGCGGCGACCGGAACCAGGTCGCCTACCGGCGCGAACAGCACGGCCGAGTCGAGCGGTTCGGGCGGTTCGTCGTCGGCGCCCCGGGCGGACGCGGCGCCCAGCGAGAGAGCGAGCTTCTGCGCGGCCACGGAGCGGGTGAGCACGTGCACGGCCGCGCCCTCCGCGATCGCGACCTGGATGACGACATGGGCGGAGGCGCCGAATCCGTAGATCCCGAGCCGGCCAGCGGGTGGCAGCGCCGCCCGGCGCAGCGCCCGGTACCCGACGATGCCCGCACAGAGCAGTGGCGCCGCGTCCAGATCGGAGAGCGCCGGTGGTAGCCGGTAGGCGAACGCCTCGTCGACCACGGCGTACTCGGCGTAGCCGCCGTCGGCGTCCCATCCCGTGAATGTCGCCTGCGGGCAGAGGTTCTCCCGACCAGTGCGGCAGAACCGGCAGACGCCGCAGACGCCGCGGAGCCAGGCGATGCCGATCCGGTCGCCGATCGCGAACCGCGCGGCACCGGGGCCGGTCTCCTCCACCACGCCAACGACCTCGTGTCCCGGTACGACCCCGGGTCGGCGCGGAGCCAGGTCTCCCTCGACGAGATGCAGGTCGGTGCGGCACACCCCGCACGTCGAGACCCGGATCCGGACCTCACCCGGCCCCGGAACCGGATCCGGCCGCTCGACCAGCCGTAGCGGCCCGGTGGCGATCGGGCCAGGTTCCTCCACCGACCACGCCCACACGATGCCCTCACACCGCGATGAAGAGCAGGTAGGCCGCGACAACTGAGCCGACTAGCGCCCCGCCGTAACAGACCGCGGCGACCAGATCGTTGAGATGTTTGATCTGCAGCCCGTCGTAGAGCGTGAACCGGAAGCGATGCGCCGCGTGGATGAGCGCCAACGCGGCCAGGCCGAAGAGGACCACCCGTGTGAGCGGATGGCGCACTACAGCGAGCAGATGGGCATGGTCCGGAGGCGAGATCCACTCCAGCGGGAAGGCGAATCCGAAGAGCAGCAGCAGGATCGGCAGCAGCAGCGCCGACGCGACGCCACCGGCGCTGAAGAGCAGCCAGAGGAACGGCTCGGGCGACCGCCTCGCCATTGACCGCCCAGCCATCACGCACCCACCAGGAGCCAGAGTACGAAGGCCGACACCACGACCCAGCCGAGGTAGGCGGAGGCGGCTATCCACGCCCGCGGCACCCGCTTCCCCCGCAGCCGCACCGCCACCGCCTGGGGCGTCAGGTTGAGCCAGGTCACCGCGTGGAACACGACGAAGGCCAGCGACACCACGTTGAGCACGAGCGGCCACGGGCGCGCCGACCAGTCCAGGAACTCCCGGTACCGGTCATCGCCGAGGCGGACCGCGTTCACCAGCAGCAGTAGGTAGACGACGGACCACGCGACGAAGACGCTGCTCAGCTCGCGCAGGATGAACACGAGGTACGACCGCCGCCGCAGCCACCACCACGTGGACATCCGCTGCCGGTACCAGCGGGGGTGGAACTCGGTATATCCACTCATCGCGCGCCCCGCGGCATCAGGAACGACTTGACCGCCTCCATCGCGGCCGTCACCTTGTAGCGCTGGATGGCGCCGGCCGGGTCGACGTCCTTCGGGCAGGCCCGGGTGCATTCGCCGACGAAGGTGCAGCCCCACACGCCGTCGTGTTCGGAGAGGACATCCAGGCGTTCGGCCGAGCCCTGGTCGCGGGAGTCCAGGTTGTAGCGCTGCGCCAGCGCGATCGCCGCCGGGCCGATGAAGTGTGGATCGAGGCCGTAGACCGGGCAGGCGGAGTAGCAGAGCATGCAGTTGATGCACATGCTGAACTGCTTGTACTCGTCCATCTCCGCCGGGGTTTGCAGGTACTCGCCGGCGGAGAGCGGCCGCTCCTCCTCCCGGACGATCCAGGGCTTGACCTTCACCAGCTTGCGCATGAAGTCGCCGATCTCGACGACCAGGTCGCGGATCACCGGGAAGTTGCGGAGCGGCTCGACCCGCACGGGCCCGGGCGCGTAGTCGGAGAGGAACGTGGCGCAGGTCAGTTTGGGTTCGCCGTTGACGGTCATGCCGCAGCTGCCGCAGATGCCCATCCGGCACGACCAGCGGTACGAGAGCGTCCCGTCGAGGTGGTCCTTGACGTGGTTGAGACCGTCGAGAACGGCCCAGTCCTTGCGCAGGGGCACCTCGTACTCCTGCACCGACGGCTCGGCCTCCTGCTCCGGCCGGTAGCGCGTCACCTGCAGCGTGATGTGGTCCGCCATGGCGTGCTACCTCCCGTAGATCCGTTCCCCGGGCGGCCAGCGGGTGATCGTCACCGGCAGGTACTCGACCCGAGGCGGGCCGTCGGGGTCGCGGTAGATGAGCGAATGAGCGAGGAAACGCTGGTCGTCCCGGGCCGGGAAATCGGTGCGCTGATGGGCCCCCCGCGACTCCGCGCGCGCCGAGGCACAGTGGACGATGCCTTCCGCGACGTCGAGCATGCAGGCGAGCTCCAGCGCTGCGGTCAGCTGGGTGTTGAACGTACGGCTGTGGTCCTCGATGGCGGCAGAGCGGAACCGTTCCTGCAGCTCGCGGATCCTGCTGGCGGCCTTGCCGAGGGAGTCCCCGGCGCGGTAGATGCCGACGTTCTCCTCCATCGTGTCCTGCATCTCTGTGCGGATCGTGGAGATCGGCTCCCGCCCGCCGGTCTGGTTGAGCAGCTCGCGTTCCAGCCGCTGTGTCTCATCCCGCGCCTGAGCCAGCACAGCGGGGGACGGGTCGCTCGGGCTGGAGGCGTACTCGGCGGCAGCCTTGCCGGCGCGTGCACCGAAGACCAGCAGCTCCGGCAGGGAGTTGGACCCCAGCCGGTTGGCGCCGTTGATGCTGACGCAGGCGACCTCTCCGGCCGCGTAGAGCCCGTCGAGCCCGGTGGCGCCGTCGAGGTCGGTGTGGACCCCGCCCATCATGTAGTGCACCACCGGCCGGACCGGGATCATCTCCCGGACCGGGTCGATCTTCTCGTAGTCCAGGCAGAGTTCCCGGACGAAGGGCAGCTTGGTGTTGATGACGGCCGCGCCCAGGTGCCGTAGGTCCAGGTGGACGACCTGGCCGTACGGCGTTTCGACGGTCCGGCCCTTCTCGACCTCGTGGACGAACGCCTGCGACAGGCGGTCGCGCGGCCCCAGCTCCATGCTCTTCAGTACCGGCGTGGGCTCGGGTACGCCGAGGTCGTAGTCCTGCAGGTAGCGGTAGCCGTCCTTGTTGAGCAGCCAGCCGCCCTCGGCCCGGGCCGCCTCCGTGATGAGGATGCCGGTGAACGGCAGGCCGGTCGGGTGGTACTGGACGAACTCCATGTCCTTGAGCGGTGCGCCCGCGCGGTAAGCCAGCGCCATGCCGTCACCGGTCTTGATGTTGGCATTCGTCGTGAACGGGTAGACCCGGCCGCAGCCGCCCGTGCAGAGAATCACCGCGTTGGCCGTGATGGTCTCGATCCGGCCGGTCATCAGCTCGATCGCGACGACCCCGCGCACCCGCCCGTCGTCGACGAGCAACTTGGTGACGAACCACTCGTCGTACCGGACGACATGCTCGTGCTGGAGCGACGTCTGGAACAGCGTGTGCAGCATGTGGAACCCGGTCTTGTCGGCGGCGAACCAGGTACGCCTCTTCTTCATGCCGCCGAACGCCCGGACCGCGATGTGCCCGTCGGGCTGGCGGCTCCACGGGCAGCCCCAGTGCTCGAGCCGGAGCAACTCCTGCGGCGCCTCGTTGACGAAGGCCTCGACGGCGTCCTGGTCGCAGAGCCAGTCCCCGCCGGAGACGGTGTCGTTCGCGTGCTCGTCGAGGCTGTCGTCGGGGGCGATCACCGCGGCGGCACCGCCCTCGGCGGAGACGGTATGGCTGCGCATCGGATAGACCTTGGAGACGATGGCGACGCTCAGCCGCGGGTTGGTCTCGGCGATGGCGATGGCCGCGCGCAGCCCTGCCCCGCCGCCGCCCACGATCACGACGTCATGCGACGCGGTCATCGCTCAGTTTCCGTGCTCGGCGCTGTGGTCGTCCGCTAGAACCCTGCCGTCGTGCCGGACCACCCTGGTCGACACGCTGCCGTCGTGATACGCGTGACGCACCGTGCGGCAGCCGCAGTCGTAGTAGAGGTCGTCGATGACGAAGCCTTCGTCGTCGTCATCGCGGTGCCGCCTGCCCTCCACGGTCTTGCCGCACGGGGCCTTCTCGCTCGCGAAACGAGTGCTCGTACCAACCATCGTCTACTCCCTGAGGTAGATCAGGACTGCACCGCGGCCTTCGTCTCGCCCTTGACCTCCTGTGCCCACGGCGCGAGGTGCGGGTAGTGGGCGTCGAACGCCGGGCGTTCGGAGCGGACCCGGGGCAGCTTGACGAAGTTGTGCCGCGGAGGCGGGCAGGATGTCGCCCACTCGAGGGAATTGCCGTGGCCCCACGGGTCGTCCCCCTCGGCAACTTCCCCGATCATCAGTGACCGGGCGATGTTCCACAGGAAGACGATGGTGGAGATGCCGAGGATGAACGAGCCGATCGTGGAGATCGTGTTCAATGTCGTGAATCCGTCGGCCTCCTGGTAGTCGGCGTACCGCCGCGGCATGCCCTCGGCGCCGAGCCAGTGCTGCACCAGGAACGTCGTGTGGAAGCCGATCAGCGTGGTCCAGAAGTGCAGCTGGCCCCATTTCTCGTCGAGGAACCGGCCGGTCATCTTCGGGAACCAGAAGTAGATGCCGGCGTAGGCGGCGAAGACGATCGTGCCGAACAGCACGTAGTGGAAGTGCGCCACGACGAAGTAGCTGTCCGTCACGTGGAAATCGATCGGGGGACTGGCCAGCAGGATCCCGGTGAGCCCACCGAGCAGGAAGGTGGCGAGGAAGCCGAGGGAGAACAGCATCGGCGTCTCGAACGTGAGCCGGCCGCGCCACATGGTGCCGATCCAGTTGAAGAACTTGATCCCGGTCGGCACCGCGATGAGGAACGTCATGAACGAGAAGAACGGCAGCAGCACGGCGCCGGTGGCGAACATGTGGTGCGCCCAGACCGTCATGGACAGGGCGGCGATGGCCAGCGTGGCCCCGACCATGCCCTTGTAGCCGAAGAGCGGCTTGCGGCTGAAGACCGGCAAGACCTCGGTGACGATGCCGAAGAACGGCAGCGCCACGATGTACACCTCGGGGTGGCCGAAGAACCAGAACAGGTGCTGCCAGAGGATCGCGCCGCCCGTCTCGGCGTCGTAGACATGCGCGCCGAGCTTGCGGTCGGCCATCAGCGCGGCGAGCGTGGCGGCCAGGATCGGGAAGACCATCAGCACCATCAGGCTCGTGATCAGGATGTTCCAGGTGAAGATCGGCATCCGGAACATCGTCATGCCGGGCGCCCGCAGGGTGAGGATCGTCGTCGTCATGTTGACCGCGCCGAGGATCGTCCCGAGGCCCGAGACGATCAGCCCGATAATCCACAGGTCGACGCCGGTGCCGGGGGCGTTGACCGCTGAGTTGAGCAGCGCGTAGGCGGTCCAGCCGAAGTCCGCGGGGCCACCCGGCACGACGAAACCGAGCATGACCATCGTGCCCCCGAACGCGAAGAGCCAGAAGGCCAAGGCGTTGAGGCGGGGGAACGAGACGTCGGGCGCGCCGATCTGGAGCGGCACGATGTAGTTGGCGAACGCGAACAACAGCGGCGTCGCGAACAGCAGCAGCATGATCGTGCCGTGCATGGTGAACAGCTGGTTGTACTGCTCGTTGGAGAGGAACTGCAGCCCAGGACGCGCTAGTTCAGCGCGCATCAGCAGCGCCATGAACCCACCGGCGATGAAGAACGCGAAGGACGTCGTCAGGTACATCAACCCGATCGTCTTGGCATCCGTGGTGCGCAGCACCCGGGCCGCCCTCGACCCTTTCAAGGTCGGGCGTGGCTGCCGCGTAGGAACCGGGACTGGTCGGAGCTTGACAGTCGAGGTCACGTCGCCCCCCGAGGAGTTCGGCTGGCACCACTCGTCATGACAGAGCGTCGTCCTCCAACGTCCCGTGGTCAACCGTCGGAACCGGTACAGGGTTGACAGCGCACGCGGGCAGTACTTATGTGTCGGCCAGTCGCACTGCTGACAACGTTGTCCCGTTCTGCCCACCCGACGCCGCCAACCGATCCCCGTCATGCCCGTACCGCCGCTGCGCCGGGCCGCGACAACGTTGTCATCTACCGACCCGATCACCCGCAGTACGCCCGCCCGAACCGTGATGACGCCAGCGCGCCAGGTCAACGCGCGAGGAGAGAGGGAAGGGTCCCATGCTCGGAAGACTGATTGGTCACCGCAGGCACGGCTCCAGGGAGGCCCGACGGCCGCGGTTAGCATCCGTCGCCGCTGGCCTGCTGCTCGGCACCAGCTTGGTCGTCGTCCCTAGTGCTGGCGCCAGCGCGGCCGCGCTCAACCTCACGCAGTACGTGAACCCGTTCATCGGTACCGATGACAGCAACTCGCCGAACCCGGTGCCCGGCGGCGCGGGCGGGAGCACGGTGCCCGGGCCAGTGCTTCCGTTCGGCATGGTGCAGTTCGGGCCGGACACGCCGACCGCCTCGCCGTCCGGCTACCGGTACAGCGACACGAGCATCCAGGAGTTCAGCCTCACCCACTTCAACGGCGCCGGCTGCTCGAACAATGAGGACATCGGCATCCTGCCGATCACCGGCAGCATCGGCGCCTCGCCTGGTACCAACTGGACCAGCTACGCCGCGACGCACAGCAAGGCCAACGAGTCCGCCGCCCCGGGCTACTACCGCACCGTGCTCAACAACTACGGCAACGCGCAGGTCGAGCTGACCGCGACGACGCGCACCGCCCACATGCGGCTCACGTATCCGTCGACCACGACCGCCCGTCTGATGGTCAACGCCAGCCGCAGCGCCACCGGCAACCGCAGCGGCTCGGTCAGCATTAGCGGCAGCCAGCTGACGGGAACGTTCACCGGCGGCGGCTTCTGCGGATCGTCCAAGACGTATCCGATCTTCTACGTGATGCAGTTCGACCAGGCGCCCAGCGGTTTCGGCACCTGGCTCGGCAGCACCGTCTCGGCTGGATCGGCGAGCACCAGCGGCGTCAACTCCGGCGGGTACGTCACCTTCAACACCACCGGCAACCAGGTGGTCAACGTGAAGGTCGGCATCTCGTTCGTCAGCCTCGCCGGCGCGCAGGCGAACCTGGCGGCGGAGGCTGCCGGCTTCGACTTCAACGCCCACCGCGCCGCCGCCGACACGGCGTGGAACACGATCCTCAACCGGGTCCAGGCGACCGGCGGCAGCACCGCAGACCTGCAGAAGTTCTACACGGCGCTCTACCACGTGCTGCAGAACCCGAACATCGCCAGCGACGTCAACGGGCAGTACCGCGGCTTCGACAACGCGATCCACACCGCCAACCACCCCGTGTACCAGAACTACTCCGGCTGGGACATCTACCGGTCCTGGGCGGCGTTGATCGCCTTCCTCGCCCCAGCCGAGGCGAACGACATCGCCAAGTCGATGGTGCTCGACGGCCAGCAGGGCGGGCTGCTGCCGAAGTGGTCGCACAACCACAACGAGCATTTCGTGATGACCGGCGACCCCGGCCCGATCATCGCCACGAGCCTGTACGCGTTCGGGGCGCGGAACTTCGACACCGCCGCCGCCCTGTCCCTGATGGACAAGAGCTCCAACGGCGGCACCACCCAGGGCCAGACGATCCGGGGCCGGCAGAGCGGTTACCTCAGCCGGCACTACATCGCCGAGGACCCGTCCGACTCGCTGGAGTACTCCGCGTCGGACTTCGCCATCGCGCAGTTCGCCGGCGCGCTCGGCGACACGACGAAGTACAACACGTACATGACCCGCGCCCAGTGGTGGCGCAACGTCTTCAGCACCGAGTCGAGCTACATCCACCGCCGCAACGCCGACGGCACCTGGACCTGGCCACTCGACCCGGCCAGCGACTCCGGCTACACCGAGGGGAACGGCGCCCAATACACCTGGATGGTCACCTACAACTTCGCCAGCCTGATCAACCTGATGGGCGGGCCGAAGACGGCGATCCAGCGGCTCGACCACCACTTCACCGAACTCAACGGCGGGCTCACCCGGCCGTACTTCTACATCGGCAACGAGCCCGAGCATGGCGTGCCGTGGGCGTACCACTACGCCGCCTACCCGCAGGGCTCCAGCGCGGCCGTCCGCCGAGTGATGACCGAGTCGTTCACCACGGGGCCCGGCGGGTTACCGGGCAACGACGACCTCGGCGCCACCTCGGCGTGGTACGTGTGGGCGGCGCTCGGCATGTACCCGCCGACGCCCGGCGCGAACGTGCTCGCGCTGCACGGTCCGCTTTTCCCGTCGATCACGATTACCCGGCCCAGCGGCACGCTGCAGATCAACGGCGCGGGCGCCGGCCAGGGTGCGCAGTACGTACAGAGCCTCAGTGTCAACGGCACCCCGACCACGAAGACCTGGCTGCGCTACGGCGACGTCGCCGGGGACACGACACTCAGCTACTCGATGGGGTCCAGCCCGAGCACTTGGGGTACCAACCCGGCCGACGTGCCGCCGTCCTACAACGACGGGTTCACCCCGCCGCCGGCCGCGCCGAACCTCGGCACCAACCTCGCCCTCGGCAGGCCCGCCACCTCGTCGGCGACCTGCAACGCGGCCGAGGCAGCCGGCAAGGCGTTCGACGGGACCCTGTCGAACAACAGCAAGTGGTGCTCGGCGGCGGCCGGCACGAAGTTCCTCCAGGTGGACCTCGGCTCCAACCAGAACGTCTCGTCGTTCGTGCTCAAGCACGCCGGCCTCGGCGGCGAGAACACAGCCTGGAACACGGGCGCCTACACGATCCAGACCTCGACCGACGCGTCGAACTGGACCACGGTCGCCACCGTCTCCGGAGCGCGGTCCAGCCGGAGCTACCACCCGATCACGGCGCGATCAGCACGGTACGTCCGGCTCAGCGTCACGATGCCGGCCAACAACAGCGATGGCGCATCGCGCATCTACGAGTTCGAGGTGTACGGCAGCGGTGGTGGTGGCCCCACCAACGTGGCGTTGGGTAAGCCGGCCACCGGCTCGACGCCGTGCAACGCCAACGAGGGCCCCGAGAAGGCCGTCAACGGCAGCGTCTCCGGCGGCAACAGCGACAAGTGGTGCTCGCTCGCCGCGTCCAAGTTCCTCCAGGTCGACCTCGGCGGCAGCGCGGCCATCACCAGCTTCGTGGTAAGGCACGCCAGCGCCGGCGGCGAGAGCGCCAGCTGGGACACCCGCGACTTCTCGATCGAGGTCAGCCAGAACGGCAGCACCTGGACACCCGTCGCAACGGTGACCGGCAACACCGCCGGCGTCACCACCCATCCGGTGAGCGTCTCGGCGCGGTACATCCGCCTGAACGTCACCACCCCGACCCAGACCGCCGACACCGCTGCCCGCATCTACGAGTTCGAGGCCTACGCCTGACCGTGGCCTGGCTGGGGAGGGGGTTCCCACCTCCTCCCCAGATCACGGCGGGCCGATGTCGACGAGCTGCCGAGCGATGTCGAGGACCAGGCGCTGCCAGGGCAGGCGCGGGTCGCGGCCGGTGAGTTCGCGGACCCGGCGCAGGCGGTAGCGCAGGGTCTGGGGATGTACGCGCAGGAGGTCCGCCGCGGCGGTCGCCGAGCCGGTGGCGAGGAAGGCGCCCAGCCCGTCGAGGAGATGTACGTGTCGCGGATCAGCGAGAGGACCGAGCACCGTCCGGACGACATCGGGTGGTCGCGCGGTCGGCCGGGCGGAGAGGAGGGCGAGCACGTGTGCGTCCCCGTCGGTGAGCAAGCCACCGTGGTCGTAGGCGTGCCGGGGCGCGGTGTCCAGCGCATCGACGGCGAGCCGGTACGCCCCGGACGCCTCGGCGATCGGCGCCTCGTTGATCAGGCAGCCGCGCCAGCCTCGTGCCGATACGGCTGCGTCGAGGTCGGCGCGCACGCCGGGCGGTAGGAGCAGCACGGCGCGGCGGCCCCGGGCGAGGAAGAGGTGGTGCCGGGAGTCGGTGCCGGCCGGCGAGTGGGCGATGCCGAGCTGCGCGACCAGGTCGGCCGCGGCGTTTTCCGTCACGGCGAGGGCCGGGTCGATCGGCTCGACCACGAGCAGCCACGGGATCGCGGGCAGGGAGACCTGGAGCTGCCGGCAGCGGTCGGAGAGCGCGCCGGGGGAGGCCTGCCGCCCGACGAGCAGATCGTCGAAGAGGTCGCGCAGCGCCCGCTCCCGGTCACCGACGAGCCGCTCGGCGGCCAGCGTGTACCCGGTGAAGAGGGCTTCGGAGAGCGCGTCGATGCTGGCCAACCAGACCCGGGTCAGCGCGAGTACGTCCTCGACGTCGAGCCGGCCCCGGCCTCGCTGCACGACGAGGTCGCTGGCGAGGCTCGCGGTGACCCGGTAGGCGCGCAGCACGGCGGGCAGTGGCCGCCCGTCCGCGGCGCGCGCGGCGCCGATGCTGCGAAACCGGGCGAGATCCTGCGCGTCGAGCGCACCGTCGTGGACCCACAACTCCACGGCACGGCTCAGGGCCCAGGACGCGATCGCCCGCGCCTCGATCAACTGGCCAGGCTCCAGCGCTTTGTAGGCGGGGATCTGCGCCCGGACAGCGTCGATCAGCGTCTCGCCCGCCTCGGACAGGTCGGCGGTGAGCTCCCGCTGCACGGCGAGGCGTGCCGGCATGCCCACAGGCACTCCTCTTTATCACTGACTGATAACTCAGCTACTCCCCGATTACGCAGGTAGCTTGACGTCCTTATCTCCTCTTATCAAGCTGCACAGCGAGGTCGCCGTACTTTGAGGAGCGCAGATCCATGGACGCGGACGTCATCATCATCGGCGCGGGCCTGGCGGGGTTGACCGCCGCCGCCGAACTGGCCGACGCGGGTCGGAGCGTGATCCTGCTCGACCAGGAGCATGAGGCGTCGCTGGGCGGACAGGCACACTGGTCCTTCGGCGGACTCTTCCTCGTCGACTCGCCCGAGCAGCGCCGGATGGGGATCCGCGACTCGCGCGAGCTGGCGCTGCAGGACTGGGCCGGCACGGCGGGGTTCGATCGGGCCGAGGACAAGTGGCCGCAGCTCTGGGCCGAGGCGTACGTCGACTTCGCCGCAGGGGAGAAGCGCGCCTGGCTGCACGCGCAGGGCCTCCGCATCTTCCCCGTCGTCGGCTGGGCCGAACGCGGCGGATACCTCGCCACCGGCCACGGCAACTCAGTGCCCCGCTTCCACGTCACCTGGGGTACCGGCCCGGCCGTCGTCGCGCCGTTCGAGCGCCGGGTGCGCCAGGCGGTCGAGCGGGGCCTGGTGACGCTGAAGTTCCGGCACCGGGTCGACGAGCTGACCGTCACCGGCGGCGCGGTCGACGGCGTACGCGGCACGCTCCTCGAACCCAGCAGCGCCGCCCGCGGCGAGGGCACCTCTCGGGTCGCCGTCGGCGAGTTCGAACTGAAGGCGCAGGCGGTCATCGTCACGTCGGGCGGTATCGGCGGCAACCACGACCTCGTCCGCCGCAACTGGCCGGCCAGGCTAGGTAAGGCGCCGCGGAACCTGCTCTCCGGTGTACCGGCCCATGTGGACGGTCGGATGCTCGGCATCACCGAAGCCGTGGGTGGACACCTCATCAACGGCGACCGGATGTGGCACTACACCGAGGGCATCCAGAACTGGGACCCGATCTGGAGCCGGCACGGTATCCGCATCCTCCCCGGCCCGTCCTCGCTGTGGCTGGACGCCCGTGGCCGGCGGCTGCCGGTGCCGCTCTTCCCCGGCTTCGACACGCTGGGCACGCTGGAACACATCATGGGGACCGGCTACGAGTACACGTGGTTCGTCCTTACCCAGAAGATCATCGAGAAGGAGTTCGCGCTCTCGGGCTCGGAGCAGAACCCCGACATCACCGGAAAGAGCATCCGCCAGGTACTCAGCCGCGTGCTGCCCGGTGCCCCAGGGCCGGTCGAGGCGTTCAAGAAGCACGGCGCCGACTTCGTGGTCGCGCAGACGCTGGCGGAGTTGGTCGGCGGGATGAACAAGATCACCGACGAACCGCTCATCGACCTGACCGACCTGGAGCGGGAGGTCGTCGCCCGGGACCGGGAACTCGACAACACGTTCACCAAGGATCTCCAGATCACCGCGATACGCGGCGCCCGCAACTACCGCGGCGACCGGCTCATCCGGACCGCGAAGCCGCACCGGATCCTCGACCCGAAGGCCGGGCCGCTCATCGCGGTGCGGCTGAACATCCTGACCCGCAAGAGCCTGGGCGGGCTGGAGACAGACCTGTCCGGCCGGGTGCTGCGCGCGGACGGCACACCGCTACCCGGCGTGTACGCCGCCGGCGAGGTCAGCGGGTTCGGCGGCGGCGGTATGCACGGCTACCGGTCGTTGGAGGGGACGTTCCTCGGCGGGTGCCTTTTCTCCGGACGCCAGGCGGGCCGCGCGGTGGCGGAGGCCGTCGGCTAGCGGCGGGTCTCGCCGCTCGGCGTGCCCCATACCTCGTCCCAGGCGTCGTGCCGGGAGATCATTGCCATCAGGTCGGCGCGTTCACTTGCGCTCGCTCGTTCGAGCATGACAGCCAGCTCGGTGGGCTTGCGCCGGGTGCGCCGGGCCGCCAGGTGCCGGCGGTATCGGGCGAGCACCGTGGTCAGCTTCTGTTGCTTCTTCATGGGTCAACTGTATCGGTTCAGAACGCCTGGTCGTAGCTGATCGGTTGTGATGCGGCCCACGAGGCGGGTCCGCTGAACGAGCGGACGATCCGCGAATGCTCCGGGCAGGCCCTCCACGCGCCCCAGCATTGATCGGTTGCGAGACGCGACACGCCTATGATCCGGCTGGACGGACAACGTCAAGGAGGAGCGGTGACGGAGGACGCCCAGGCGCGGGCCGAAGAACTGGCCGCGCGGCTCAGGACGGAAGACGTCCACGGCGTGGTGCTGGCCTATGTGGATACCGCCGGCATCACCAGGATCAAGACCGTGCCGCTGCGCCGGCTGCCTGCCGCCGCGGCCTGGGGCGTGGGCATGTCGCCCGTGTTCGACACGTTCCTCTCCGACGACTCGATCACCAGCACCGATCGGCTCGGCAGCCCCGATGGCGACCTGCGGCTCATCCCTGATCTGGACGCGCTGACCGTGCTCGCCGCCCAGCCCGGGTGGGCGTTCGCGCCAGTTGACCGGATCACCCAGGACGGCGAGCCGTACGCCGCCTGCCAGCGCACGTTCGCGCGGTCCGCGGTGGCTCGCGCGGCCGAGGCGGGGCTGGGGTTCCCGCTGGCCTTCGAGATCGAGTGGGCGCTCAGCCGCGGCGAGGGCGACGACTTCAGCGCCGCCTGCACCGGCCCCGCGTACGGGATGACCCGGCTGGTGGAGTTGAGCGACTACGCGCGCGACCTCCTCATCGCGCTCGAAGCACAGGGACTCGGCGTCGAGCAACTGCACCCGGAGTACTCCGACGGCCAGTTCGAGGTGTCGATCGAGGCGGCCGACCCGGTGACGGCGGCCGACCGCAGCGTGCTCGTCCGGCAGACCGTCCGCGCGCTCGCCGCCCGGCACGGCCTGCGGGCGTCGTTCGCGCCATCGGTGCTGGCTGGGCACGTCGGCAACGGCGGCCACGTCCACCTGTCCGCCTGGCGCGACGGTGGGAACCTCTTCGCCGGCGGGCCCGGCCGGTACGGTATGACCGCCGATGCCGAAGCGTTCGCCGCCGGGATCCTCGACCAGCTTCCGGCGCTCTGCGCGATCGGCGCGCCGACTCCTGCCAGCTACCTCAGGCTCGTGCCGTCGCACTGGGCCGGCGTCTTCGCCTGCTGGGGCCGGGAGACCCGGGAGACCGCGCTGCGGTTCATCACCGGGCTCGTCGGCACCGAAGCCCGCGCGGCGAACCTCGAGGTCAAATGCTTCGACCTCGCGGCCAACCCGTACCTGCTGGCGGGCTCGCTGGTCGCCGCCGGCCTGCACGGCATCGAGCAGGGTCTCCTCCTACCCGACGAGGTGACTGGCGACCCCGCCCGGTTCTCCGACGATGAGCGCGCCGCCCGAGGCATCAACCGGCTGCCACAGACGCTGGACGACGCGGTCGACGCGCTCTCCGGCAGTGCCGTGCTGCGCGGCGCGATGGGTGACACGCTCTTCGACGCGGTGGTCGCCGTCCGCCGCGCCGAGGCTGACCGATTCCGGGACAGCACGGCCGAGGAGGTCGTTGCGGCGCTGCGCTGGGTCTACTGACGTGGGTACCGCGGTGCTGCTGGAGGGCCTGCGCCTGATCGATCATCACTGCCACGGTGTGGTCCGGCACGAGCTGGACCGACCGGGCTTCGAGGCGCTGCTGAGCGAGGCCGGCGCACCGCCCGAAGGAGTCACTCATTTCGACACCCCGCTCGGCCTGGCCGTCCGCCGGCACTGCGCGCCACTGCTCGACCTCGACCCGCACCCCACTCCCGAGCAGTACCTGGAACGCCGGTCCGTGCTCGGCGTCGAGGAGGTCACCGGGCGAATGCTGCGCGCGGCCGGCGCCCAGGCGTTGCTCGTGGACACGGGCTACCGCGGCGACGAACTGCTCTCGCCCGGCCAGCTCGGTGCCGCGGCCGGCGCCGCCGGTAAGGAGATCGTCCGGCTCGAATCGGTCGCCGAGGACCTGGCAGGTCGCGGCGTGGACGCGAGCCAGTTCCTCGGCCGGTACGCGGAAACTCTCGCCGCCGCGGACGCGGTGGCGGTCAAGTCGATCGCCGCGTACCGGGTCGGCCTCGATTTCAACCCTCGGCCGCCGGCCCGCGCCGCCGTGCAGGCTGCCGTCTCGGCCTGGATGCGCCGTGGCGCCCCCTACCGGTTGGACGATCCGACGCTGGTCCGGGCGCTGCTCTGGACGGCCGTCGAGTTGGGCCGGCCGATCCAGTTCCACGTCGGGTACGGGGAC
>Ga0210378_10000923_pt1 | contig 15470 bp, 14 predicted proteins | sample PLM1_60_b1redo_FD_155465 | JGI IMG/M metagenome (GOLD analysis project Ga0210378, IMG submission 155465) | Groundwater sediment microbial communities from an aquifer in East River, Colorado, USA - PLM1_60_b1 redo | ecosystem: Environmental > Terrestrial > Soil > Riparian zone | place: USA: East...
GGCCCTGGCCTGCAGCAGCGCTTCCACGTAGGCGGGGTGGGCGCCGGCCTCCGGGGTGGCCAGCAGCCGCGTCCCGACCCGGACCGCGGCCGCGCCGGCGGCCAGGCAGGCGGCGACCCCGCGGGCGCCGGCGATGCCGCCGGCGGCGACCACCGGCACCCTGACCGCGTCGAGGGCCTCGGTCAGCAGGGGCAGCAGCGCGACCCGGCCGCGGATGCGCCCGCCGCCCTCGACCCCCTGCACGGCGACGAGGTCGCAGCCGGCGTCCGCCGCCGCCCGGGCCTCGGCGGACGAGCCGGCCTGCCAGGACGCCAGGGCGCCGCCGGCGTGGACCCTGGCCACCAGGCTGGGGTCGGGGACGCCGTAGTAGAAGTCGACCAGCCGGGCACCGGCCGCGGCGACCTCGACGCACGCCGGGTCGGCGCCGAACGGCAGCAGGAACGTCACCCCGACCACTCCGGAGGTACGGCCGGCCAGATCGTCGAGGAGGGCCTCCAGCGCGGCGGCCGGGAGCATCTGGGCCGGCACCATCCCGACCGCCCCGGCCTCGGCCACGGCCGCGACCAGCTCCGGGGTGGTGACCCCACCCATGGGGGCCTGCTGCACGGGCACCCTGCAGCCGAGCAGCTCGGTGAACGGCGTGGTCAGCATGTCAGGGCTTGGTCAGGGGGGCGTAGCGAAGCAGCAGGCGCTTGCGACCGAGGCCGGGGAACTCGACCTCGGCCATGGCCCGGTCGCCCTGGCCGGAGACGGTCATCACCTTGCCCCGCCCCCACTGGCGGTGGACGACCTCGTCGCCGGGGGCCAGGCCCAGATCCAGCGCGCCGCGCTGGCGGTCGGAGAGCCGCTCGGCCGGGGTGGGCTGGCGGTCGAAGGACGGCGGGGTGGAGCGGGTGTTGAACGAGCGGCGCCCGGCCCCGAACGCCGGGCTGGAGTCGCTCCAGCTGGTCGAGGCGCCGGACCGTGCCGACCCGACCCGACCCTCGCCACCCACGACCGTGACCAGCTCGTCCGGGACCTCCTTGAGGAAGCGGGAGGGCAGGTTGTAGCTGGTCGAGCCGAACAGGGTGCGGCTCCAGGCGTTGGTCAGGTACAGGCGCTCCCTGGCCCTGGTGATGCCGACGTAGGCCAGCCGCCGTTCCTCCTCGAGCTCGCGCGGCTCGCCGATCGAGCGCATGTGCGGGAACACGTTCTCCTCGAGGCCGGCGATGAACACCACCGGGTACTCGAGGCCCTTGGCGGTGTGCAGCGTCATCAGGGTCACCGACTGGCTGCCCGACTCGACCTGGTCGGCGTCGCTGACCAGGGCGATCGACTCGAGGAACCCGTGCAGGGTCGGCTCGGCCTCGACGCCCTCGCGCAGCTCGTACTCCTCGGCGGCCGACTGCAGCTCGCGGACGTTCTCGACCCGGCCCTGGCCCTCGATCGAGGTGTCGGCCTCCAGCTCCCGCAGCAGGCCGGAGAGGGTCCAGGCGTCCTGCACGAGCACGCTCGGGGAGCGGCCCTCCTCGACCCCCGCGGCCAGCTCGTCGAGCACGGCCACGAACTCGGCCACGGCCCTGGCCTGGCGGGTGCCCAGCCCCGGCACCTCCCCGGCCCGGCGCAGCGCGTCCCCGAACGGGATCCCCTCCTCGGACGCGAACCGGTCGATCGCCCGCTCGGAGGTGTCGCCGATGCCGCGCCTCGGCACGTTCAGCACCCGGCGCAGGCTGACCGTGTCCAGCGGGTTGACCGTTGCCTTCAGGTAGGCGAGCAGGTCCTTGACCTCGCGGCGGTCGTAGAACTTGACCCCGCCGACGATCCGGTAGGGCAGGCCGGCCTTGACGAACACCTCTTCCAGGGCCCGCGACTGGGCGTTGGTCCGGTAGAAGACGACCACCTTGCCGTACCCCAGGCCCTGCTCGTGCAGGCGCTCGACCTCCTCGACGACGAAGGCGGCCTCGTCGTGCTCGTTCTCGGCCTGGTAGCGCACGATCGGGTTGCCCGGACCGAACGCAGTCCACAGGTTCTTCGGCTTGCGCTCCAGGTTGTTGGCGATCACCGCGTTGGCCGCCGAGAGAATGGTCTGGGTCGAGCGGTAGTTCTGCTCGAGCAGGATGACGTTGGCCTCGGGGTAGTCGGCCTCGAAGTCGAGGATGTTACGGACGGTGGCGCCCCGGAAGGCGTAGATCGACTGGTCGCCGTCGCCGACCACCGACAGGTTGCGGTGGGAGGCGGTGAGCAGCTTGAGCAGCTCGTACTGGGCGACGTTGGTGTCCTGGAACTCATCCACCAGCACGTAGCGGAACCGCCCCTGATACTCCGCGAGCACCTCCGGGTGCTCCTGGAACAGCCGCACCGTCTGCAGGATCAGGTCGTCGAAGTCCATCGCGTTGGACTCGGCCAGCCGCTGCTGGTAGATCCGGTAGGCCTCGGCGGCCTTCTTCTCGAACCAGCCGAGCGCCCGGTCGGCCAGGTCCTCCGGGCCCATCAGCTGGTCCTTGGCCCCGCTCACCGCATGGCGCATGGCCCGCGGCGACAGCCGCTTGGGGTCGAAGTCGAGCTGCCGGCAGACCTGGGTCATCAGCCGCTCGGCGTCGCTCTCGTCATAGATGCTGAAGGTCGAGGTGTACCCCAGGTGTGATCCGCTGCGGCGCAGGATCCGCACGCAGGCCGAGTGGAAGGTCGACACCCACATCGCCTTGACGACCGGCCCGACCAGGTGACGCAGCCGCTCCTGCATCTCCTTGGCCGCCTTGTTGGTGAAGGTGATGGCCAGGATCGCCGTCGGCGCCACCCGCTTGTCCTTGATCAGGTGCGCGATCCGGTGGGTCAGCACCCGGGTCTTCCCCGACCCGGCCCCGGCCACGATCAGCGTCGGCCCCTCCGTGGCCAGCACCGCCAGCCGCTGGGCGTCGTTCAATCCGTCCAGCAGATCAGGAGACGCGCCCGGAAGCTCCGGGTCCGGCGCCGAGAGAGGTTCCACCAACGCAGTATACGAGCGCCTCAACACCATTCAGGCCCCGGTGGTAACGATCTGGATGCGGGTCTGGGGGAGTCCTCCTGGGTCGGGGGAACGGGTTTAGGCTGTCCGGCGTGAGCGCAGGGAATCCGCCGCCGTTGGTTGCAGGCTCGCCGGCCGCGCTGTCGGTTCGGGGGCTGCGCAAGGCGTTCGGGCCCAAGGTGGCGGTGGCCGGGATCGACCTGGACATCCCCCATGGGTGCTTCTTCGGGCTGGTCGGGCCCAACGGCGCCGGCAAGACGACCACGCTGGGGATGGTGACCGGGCTGCTGCGACCCGACGCCGGGCTGGTGCTGATCGACGGGATCGAGGTGTGGCGCGACCCGGTGACGGCCAAGCGACGGATCGGGGTGCTGCCCGAAGACCTCCGCCTGTTCGAGCGGCTCACCGGGGCGGAGCTGCTCACCTACAACGGGCTGCTGCGCGGGATGCCGGCGGCGGTGGTGGAGGCGCGGGCCAGGGAGCTGCTGGAGGTGCTCGGGCTGGGCGACGCCGCCGGGACCCTGGTGGTGGACTACTCGCATGGGATGCGCAAGAAGATCGCCCTGGCGGCGGCGCTGCTGCACGCCCCCCGGGTGCTGTTCCTCGACGAGCCGTTCGAGGCCATCGACCCGGTGTCGGCCCGCACCATCCGCGGGCTGCTGGAGCGCTACACCGCCGGTGGAGCCACCGTGGTCTTCTCCAGCCATGTCATGGAGCTGGTCGAGCGGCTCTGCGACCGGGTCGGGATCATGCACCTTGGCCGGCTGATCGCCGAGGGCCCGACCGACCGGGTCCGGGCGGGGCGCAGCCTCGAGGACGCCTTCGTCGAGCTGATCGGGGCGGGCGACGTCGGCGCCGAGGAGCTGGGTTGGCTGGGCACCTGGTCGGCCTGAAGCTCGCCCTGCTCCGCAACGGGCTCCGCCGCAGCAGCTGGCCGCAGCAGGTCGGCCTCGCCCTGGGGGCGCTGGCCGGGCTGCCGCTGGCCGGCGGCGGCTTCCTGCTGCTGGCCCTGGTACCGCGGGCCGAGCCGCGGGCCGGGCTGGTGCTGGTCGAGGCGGTGTTCCTGCTGCTGTTCCTCGGCTGGGGGCTGTTCCCGCTGCTCAGCTTCGCCGGCGACGCCAGCCTCGACCCTTCGCGGCTGGCCCTGCTGCCGCTGCGCCCCGGGCAGCTGGTCGCCGGGCTGTCCCTGGCCGCCTGCGTCGGCGTGGCCCCGTTGTGCACGCTGGTCGCCCTGGCCGGCGCCGTGGTCGGCTTCGGCACCCTCGGCCCCGGCGTGGTTCTGGTGGTGGCGGCGGTGCTGGTGCAGTTCGCCCTGTGCATCGTCGGGTCGCGGGCCCTGCTCACCGCCCTGTCCCGCCAGCTCCGCTCACGCAAGGCCCGCGACCTGGTGATCCTGCTGGTGTCGGTCACCGCGCTCGGCTTCAACCTGGCCCTCCAGGTCGGGGCCCGGCTGGCCGAACGGCTCGAGCGGGCCGACCTGGAGGGGTTGCGGCCGCTGGCCAGGGTGCTCGGCTGGCTGCCCCCCGGCCTCGCCGCCCGGGCGCTGGTCGACGCCGGCCAGGGGCGGCTGCTGGCCGCGACCGTCGAGCTGCTGGGCGCGGCCCTGGCGGTGGCGCTGCTCGGCTGGTGGTGGTGGCGGAGCCTCGACCGGGTGCTGACCACCGCCGAGCCGGCGGCCAGGCAGCGGACCCGGCAGGCGGTCGGCCTGTTCCCGCGCCCGCTGCGGCGCCTGCTCCCCGCCGATCAGCGGGGCGCGGCGGCCGCCAAGGAGCTCCGCTACCTGGCCAGGCACCCGCGGCTGCGGGTCGCCTGGGTGATCAGCGGCCTGCTCGGCCTGGCGGTGGTCGTGTTCGTCGCCGTCACCGACGGGCTGAACCACCCCTGGATGGTGCTGGCCTCCCTGGCCATGGCCTTCCTGGCCAGCCAGAACAGCCTGAACCAGTTCGGCTTCGACGGCGCCGCCTACTGGACCAATGCGGTGGCCGGGGCCGACCCGCGGGGTGACCTGACGGGCAGGAACCTGGCCACGCTGCTGACTGGGATGGTCGGGACGGTTGCGCTGGCGACGGCCCTGGCCGCGGTCACCGGGGGCTGGCTGTACATCCCGGTCGCGCTCTGCCTTGGCATCGGCGTGCTCGCCCTGTCGCTGGGCGTGGCCGACGTGGTCTCGGTGCGCTTCGCCTACCCGCTGCCCGACGACACCAGCAACCTGTGGGCGGTGCAGGGGACCGGGCAGGGTTGCCTGGTCGGGATCGTGCAGATGGTCGCCTTCGCCGTCCAGAGTCTGCTCCTGCTGCCGCTGCTCGCCCTGGTGGTGGTCGGCCTGCTGGCCTGGCCGCCGGCGCTGGTCGTCGTCTGCCCGGTGGCGATCGTCTACGGGGCGTTGGTGTGGCGGGTCGGGCTTGGCATGGGCGCCGGCTGGCTGGCCGACCACCAACCGGAGCTGCTGACCGCGCTCAGCGCGCGCCGCGCCGCCTGAGGAGTCGCCACTCGTCGCGGTCGGTGGGTTATCGTGGGATCACTACGCGCCCGGGCGTGCCGCCGGCCCGCCCGGAGGAAGGGAGCGGCGCTCTGGAAGGGAGCTGCTTCATCTACCTCGACCCCGACTACGCCGGCCAGGACACCGACCGCTACGCCTGGCTGGCCAGCCGCCAGCCGTGACCGACCCACTCCCGCCGGCGCGGGTGGCGGTCCTCGGACCGGGCGGGGTCGGTGGGCTGCTCGCCGCCCTGCTGGCCAGGCGGGGCGACCGGGTCACCTGCATCGGTCCGCCGGCCACCGCCGCCCACCTGGCCGAGCACGGCCTCCAGCTTCGCAGCCCCATGCTCGGCGACGCCCAGGTGGCGGTGGAGGCCGCCAGCCGGCTCGACCACCCGGTCGACGTGTGCTTCGTCACCGTCAAGGCGACCCAGCTCGAGCAGGCGATCGACGCCGTCCCGGCCGACGCGCTCGGCGACGGCCTGGTGGTCCCGTTCCTGAACGGCATCGACCACCTCGCCTGGCTGCGCCGGCGGTACCCGCCCGACCAGGTGGTGGCGGGCACGATCAGGGTCGAGTCGACCAGGGTCGGCCCTGGCGTGATCGAGCACGCCTCCCCGTTCGCGATCGTCGAGCTGGCCGCTCGCCGCGAGGACCCGACCCGGGCCCGGGTCGAGGACCTGGCGGCGCGGCTGGCCGAGACCGGGCTGGAGGTGACCGTGCGCGACGACGAGGCGCGCATCCTGTGGTCCAAGCTGTCGGTGCTGGCCCCGATCGCGCTGGTCACCACCTGGACGGCAACGCCCGTCGGGGAGGCGCGGGCCAGGCACCGGGACGAGGCGGTGGCGGTGGTCCGCGAGATCGTCCAGGCGGCGAGGGCCAACGGGGTCGAGCTGGACGAGGCGGCGACGATCCGCATCCTCGACAGCGTCCCGGACGGCATGCGCTCCTCGATGCAGAAGGACGCCGAGGCCGGCCGGCCGATCGAGCTGGACGCGATCGGCGGCACCATCCTGCGGGCCGCCGAACGGGCCGGGACCGAGGCTCCGGTCACGACCCGGCTGGTGGCCGAGCTGCGGGCAAGGGCACGGACCGCTTAGGCTGGGGCGGTCCTCACCTCCCGGGGTGGCCTCATTCCCACTCGATGGTGCCGGGGGGCTTGGAGGTGACGTCGTAGGCGACCCGGTTGACGCCGGGGACCTCGCCGACGACCCGGGTCGAGATGCGCTCAAGCACCTCCCACGGGAGGCGGGCGAAGTCGGCGGTCATGGCGTCCTGGCTGGTCACCGCCCGCAGCACGATCGGGTAGGCGTAGGTCCGGCCGTCGCCCATGACGCCGACGGTGCGGACCGCCGGCAGCACCGCGAACCACTGCCACAGCTCGCGGTCCAGCCCGGCCCGGCGGATCTCCTCGAGCACGATCCGGTCGGCCGCGCGCAGGGTCTCCAGCCGCTCGGCGGTCACCTCGCCGACGATCCGGACAGCGAGGCCCGGCCCGGGGAAGGGCTGGCGCTGGACCACGTCCTCGGGCAGGCCGAGCTCGGTGCCGACCCGGCGGACCTCGTCCTTGAACAGCAGGCGCAGCGGCTCGACCAGCTTGAGATGCATGCGCTCGGGGAGGCCGCCGACGTTGTGGTGGCTCTTGATGGTGGCCGTCCGCTTCCCGCCCGACTCGACCACGTCCGGGTACAGGGTGCCCTGGGCCAGGTAGCGGGCGTCGCCGTGCTCCTTGGCGACCTCCTCGAAGATGCGGATGAACTCGTTGCCGATCGCCTTGCGCTTGGCTTCCGGGTCAGTTACCCCGGCCAGGCGCTCCAGGAACCGGTCGGCCGCCTTGACGTGGACCAGGTTGACCTTGAAGTCACGCCGGAAGGTCTCCTCGACCTGCTCCGCCTCGCCGTGGCGCAGCAGCCCGGTGTCGACGAACACGCAGGTCAGCTTGTCGCCGATCGCCCGGTGGACGAGCAGGGCGGCCACCGAGGAGTCGACCCCGCCCGACAGGGCGCACAGCACGTGGCCGTCGCCGACCCGGCCCCGGACCGCGGCCTCCTGCTCCTCGATGATCGAGACGCTGGTCCAGTTGGGCCGGCAGCCGGCGGCCTCGTAGAGAAAGTTCTTGAACAGGTCCATGCCGCGCTCGGTGTGGGCGACCTCGGGGTGGAACTGGACCCCGTACAGGCCCCGCTCCGGGTCCTCGAAGCCGGCCACCGGGGAGGCGTCGGTGCTGGCCACGACCCGGGCCCCGGGCGGGGCGGCGGTGACCGTGTCGCCGTGGCTCATCCAGACGACCTGCTCGGCCGGAAGGCCGCCGAACAGCAGGCTGCCGTCGGGCTGGGCCCGCAGCCCGGTCCGGCCGTATTCCCTGACCCCGGTCGGCTCGACCCGGCCGCCCAGCGCCCTGGCCATCGCCTGCTGCCCGTAGCAGAGCCCCAGGACCGGGATGCCGAGGTCGAGCAGGCGTGGGTCGAGGGCGGGGGCGCCCGGCTCGTAGACCGACTTCGGCCCACCGGAGAGGATCAGGGCCTTGGCGCCGTGGGCGCGGACCGTCGCCGGGTCGACGTCGCAGGCGACGACCTCGGAGAAGACGTGGCATTCGCGGATGCGGCGGGCGATGAGCTGGGCGTACTGGGCGCCGAAGTCGAGGACCAGGACGGTGTCGTGCCCGGGCGGTGGGGTCGTCATGGCCGCAGGATAACGAACTCGCGCAGCGGTTTGCTCGCTCCCTTTGCCCAGGAGTACGGTGGAGCCGAAGGGGGCATCGCCGCCCCTTGGTGCCTAGACCTCGCACCACACACCGCGCTTTGGGTGTGTGGTGCTTTTTGTTTGGCGAAGGAGACCACAGGTGCCAGAGCCGGACGAGACCGTCGTCGCCGAGCCCGCGGGTGAGGCCGCCGAACCGATCGCCGCGCCGACCCGGCGCCGGGCGCCGGGCGCCGATCCCGCGGTGCGCTCGTTCGGGTCCGCCCGGACCTGCGCCGCCGACGGCTGCCAGACCAGGCTTTCGCGCTACAACCCCGACAGCTTCTGCTCGGTCCACCGGGGCTGGGACCGCCAGGTCGTCACCCGTCGTCGTCGAGGCGACGACGAATAACGGCAAGGATCCAGATCGATCGCACCGGAGGGCTGCGCCCCCAGGACCCCCTGCTCAGCCCATCCCGACGCCCTGCGAGCGCTGCAGGAGCTTCCCCTCGGTCTGCAGGGCGGGGGCGACCATGACCTCGGCCTTCTGGAACTCCTTGACCGTCTGGTAGCCGGTGGTCGCCATCGAGGTCCGCAGGCCCCCGAACAGGTTCATGCTGCCGTCGTTGACCGGGGCCGGGCCGAGCAGGATCTCCTTGAGGGTGCCGAGCGGCGAGGTCCGCACCCGGGTCCCCCTTGGCAGGTCCGGGTGGAAGGTGGCCATCCCCCAGTGGTGGCCCCGGCCGGGGGCCTCGACGGCCCTGGCCAGCGGCGAGCCGATCATGACCGCGTCGGCCCCGCAGGCGATCGCCTTGGCCACGTCGCCACCGGTGCGCATGCCGCCGTCGGCGATCACCTGGACGTAGCGGCCCGTCTCCTCCAGGTGCCGGATGCGGGCGCCGGCCGCGTCGGCCAGCGCGGTGGCCATCGGCACGCCGATGCCGAGCACGCCCCTGGTGGTGCAGGCCGCCCCGGGCCCGACCCCGACCAGGACCCCGGCGGCGCCCGTGCGCATCAGGTGCAGGGCGGTGGCGTAGGAGGCGCAGCCGCCGACGATCACCGGCAGGTCGTAGTGGGCGATGAAGGTCTTGAGGTTGAGCGGCTCGCTGCTGGAGGACACGTGCTCGGCCGAGACCACCGTCCCCTGGATGACCAGGATGTCCAGGCCGGCCTCGAGCGCGAACTGGTGGTAGCGGGCGACCCGCTGGGGCGTCAGGCTGGCCGCCGCGACCACCCCGGCCTCCTTGATCTCCCTGACCCGGCGGCCGATCAGCTCCGGCTTGATCGGCTCGGCATAGATCTCCTGCATCCGCTTGGTCGCCTCGGCGTCGGGCAGGCTGGCGATCTCGGCGTAGACCGGGTCGGTGTCCTCGTAGCGGGTCCACAGGCCCTCGAGGTTGAGGACGGCAAGGCCGCCGAGCCGGCCCAGCTCGACCACGATCCTGGGCGAGACGACCCCGTCCATGGCCGAGGCCAGCAGCGGCAGCTCGAAGTGGTAGGCGTCCAGGTCCCAGGAGATGTCGATGTCGTCGGGGTCGCGCGTCCGCCGGCTGGGCACGATCGCGATGTCGTCGAACCCGTAGGCCCGGCGTCCGGTCTTGCCGATGCCGATCTCGACCTCAGCCACGTTGCTGTCCTCCCGGAGGGGTCCGAGGCGCCCCCCCTGGGGTACCCCGTTTCGGGTGCAGATAGGCAAACGGACCCGACCGCGCAGCGGTGGGCCCGGGGAAGGAGCATACGCGACGCTAGCAGCGGGGTCTGTGGAGGTCAAGGACAGCTCGGCCGGCAACCGCTGTACCATGCTAGGAAGACCTTCGCATCGAGCTGACCACCCGAGGTGCCCGTGCCCGACCCCCTCGACCCGTTCGAGCCACAGGAAGACTCATCACCGGAGCCCATCGACGACGACGAGCGGGCCGCGCTCCTTGACGACCTCGGCGACCTGGCCGAGTTCCGGGCGGCCCTGGAGCAACGTGGCTTCCTGGGCGTGGTCATCTCGTGCCCGGACTGCGAAGAGGATCACTTCTTCGGCTGGAGCCTGCTGCGCGAGAACCTCGAGCACATCCTCCAGCACGGCGAGCCCCGGGTGCACGAGCCGGCCTTCGAGCCGGCGATCGACCACTACGTGACCTGGGACTACGCCAAGGGCTTCGTCGACGGCCTGCTCGAGGGCGAGCAGGAGGACGGCCCGCTGCGCGACGGCTGGACCTCACCGGCGGAGGCGGCCAGGCGCCTGCGCCGGGCCCTGGCCACCCGCGGCCTCTCCGAGGACGAGGTCGTGGCCGTGCTCACCGAGGGTGGGCTGCCCCCCGTCGAGCCGGGCGAGCGCTAGCGTCTCCTGCGCCTGGCCAGGCGGCGGCCGGTCGCCGCGGCCAGGGCGGTGGTGGCCCCCGCGGCCATCCCGGCCGGCAGCCAGACCAGCCACAGCCGACGGCGCCGGCGGAAATCCTGCACCGGCCAGCCCCGCTCGGCGGCCAGGTCGCGAAGGTGGCGGTCGGGGTTGACCGCCACCGGGTTGCCGACCCCCTCCAGCAGCGGCCGGTCGTTCACCGAGTCCGAGTAGGCGCTGCTGTGGCGCAGGTCGAAGCCCTGCTCGTCGGCCAGCCGGACCACCGCGTCGAGCTTGGCCGGCCCGTGCAGGACCGGTCCGACCAGCCGACCGGTGTAGGTGCCGTCGACCAGCTCGCCCTCGGTCCCGAGCGCCCCGTCCATGCCGAGGTAGGCGGCGATCCCCTGGGCAAGCTCCTTCGGGGCCGCCGTGACCAGGTAGGTCTTGTCGCCGGTGGCGTGGTGGGCGTCGATGACCTTGCGCATCCCCGGGTAGATGCGGGGGCCGATCACCTCCACGACGATGTCGTGGCCGATCTGGGTCAGGTCGTCGCGGCGCTTGCCCTCGATGAAGGCGAGCGCCTGCTCGCGGGCCGCCTCCATCCCCCGCTTCCCCTCGGCGCCGGTGAGCCGGAACACCAGCTGCCCGAACGCGAACCCGGCGATGTCGCTCAGGTGGTAGAACCCGTGCCGGTACAGCCCGCGCGCGAACAGGTACATGCTGGACCCGGGCAGCAGGGTCTTGTCGACGTCGAAGAAGGCGGCCCGGGCGGTCCGCACTCCGGTGGTCATCGCCGTCATCCCCCACCGGCCTCCAGCGCCTCCCGGAACCAGGGCACCGTCCGCCGGATGCCCTGCTCCAGGCTCACCTGGGGCTTCCACCCCAGCTCGGTGACCGCCCTGGTGATGTCGGGCTTGCGCACCTCCGGGTCGTCCACCGGCCGCGGCCGGAACTCGATCCGTGGCTCGACCCCCGCCGCCTTCGCCACCGTGCGGGCCAGCTCGAGGATCGTCACCTCCTCCGGGTTCCCCAGGTTGACCGGCCCGACCAGCTCGCTCAGCAGCAGCCGCCAGATCCCCTCGATCAGGTCGTCCACATAGCACAACGACCGGGTCTGGCTCCCGTCCCCATGTACGGTGAGCGGTTCCCCCCGCAACGCCTGCACGGCAAACGTGCAGAACGCCCGCCCGTCGTCAATCCGCATCCACGGCCCGTAGGTGTTGAAGATGCGGACGATTCGGACCTGGACGTCGTGGGTGCGGTGGTAGGCCATGGCCAGGGCTTCGGCGAAGCGCTTGGCCTCGTCGTAGACTCCGCGGGGGCCGATGGGGTTGACGTGGCCCCAGTAGGTCTCGGGCTGGGGGTGGACCTGGGGGTCGCCGTAGACCTCGCTGGTCGAGGCGAGCAGGAAGCGGGCGTCCTTCTCCTTGGCAAGGCCGAGGGCGTGGTGGGTGCCGATGGCGCCGACCTTGAGGGTCTGGATCGGGTACTTCAGGTAGTCGATCGGGCTGGCCGGCGAGGCGAAGTGGAGCACGGCGTCCAGCGGGCCGGGCACGTGGATGAAGTCGGTCACGTTCACGCTGACCAGCCGGAAGCCCTCGCCGACTAGGTCGGCGACGTTGTCCCGCCGCCCGGTGAGGAAGTTGTCCATGCAGACCACGTCCCAGCCCTCGGCCAGCAGCCGCCGGCAGAGGTGGGACCCGAGGAAGCCGGCTCCGCCGGTGACGAGTGCTCGGGGCACGCTATCGGCTCCCGCTGCCGGGGGCCCGCACCGGCCGCCCAACCCCGGCGACGGTGAACCCCGCATCCACAAACGCGTCGGCGTCAAGCGCGTTGCGGGCGTCGACCAGGATCGGGTAGGCCATGCGCGAGCGGAGATCGGCCGGCTCCAGGTCGCCGAACTCGGTCCACTCGGTCATCAGCACCAGGGCGTGGGCGCCGTCGGCGACCTCGGCCGCCTTGCCGGCCAGCTCCAGGCCGGGCACCAGCCGGGCCGCCTGCTCGCCCGCCACCGGGTCGTAGGCGACGACCTGGGCGCCGTCGGCCAGCAGGTCGCGGACCACGTCGATCGAGGGCGCGTCGCGCAGGTCGTCGGTGTTGGGCTTGAACGACAGCCCCAGCATCCCGATCCGCTTGCCGTCCAGGTGCCAGAGGGCGTCGCGCACCTTGTCGACCACCGCCCGCCGAGCCTCGTGGTTGGTCTTGGCCACCTCGTTCAGGAGGCCGAAGTCAACGCCCAGCTCGCGGGAGCGGTGGGCGAACGCGGCCACGTCCTTGGGAAAGCAGCTCCCGCCGTAGCCGGCGCCGGCCTTGAGGAAATGGACGCCGATGCGCGGGTCCAGGCCCATGCCCCTTGCCACCAGCTCCACGTCGGCTCCCGACCGCTCGCAGACCCTGGCCACCGAGTTGATGAAGCTGATCTTGGTGGCAAGGAACGCGTTGGAGGCGTGCTTGATCAGCTCGGCGGTGGCCCGGTCGGTGGCCAGGAAGGGCGCCCCGGAGCGCTCGATGATCGGCGTGTACAGCTCGCGCAGGGCGGCAAGGCCCCGATCCGAGGTGGTGCCCACCACCACCCGGTCAGGGTCGAGGGTGTCGACGACGGCCGAGCCCTCGCGCAGGAACTCGGGGTTGGACGCGACCTCCCAGTCGGCGTCGGCCCTGGCCTCGCGGGCGATCACCTGGGCGACCCGCTCACCGGTCTGCACCGGCACGGTGGACTTCTCGCAGACCAGGCGGAACTCACCAGGCGGGAGGCTGCGGGCCACCTCGCGCGCGACCACCTCGACAAAGGCGAGGTTGGGGCTGCCATCGCCGCGGCTGGGGGTGCCGACGCAGACGAAGATCACGATCCCGTGGCCGACCGCCTCGGCCTTGTCGCTGGCGACCCGCAGCCGGCCGGCGCGCACCACCTCGCCGAGCAGCTCCTGCAGGCCCGGCTCGTAGAACCAGGAGCGACCCTCGCGGATCAGCTCCAGCTTGCCCAAGTCGTCGTCGTCGACGACCACGTCGTGGCCGACATGGGCGAGGCAGGCGGCGGTGACGAGGCCGACGTGGCCGGCGCCGATCACGGTGACGCGCATCGCTAACTGGCTCCTGAGTCTGAGGGTACGGAATGGACGCTGGCCGATTCTAGAGGAAGTCGGCTACGGGAACCGGACCGACCTGCTTGTCCGGCTCGTGGGTGGGTGCGAGACTGCGGCCGCCATGCGCGCACGTCTCGCCCTGCCGCTGCTGCTGCTCGCCGCGGTGCCGGCGGCCCTCCTGCTCCCGGCTGGGACCGCCCCTGCCACCGCGGGCCAACGGGTGGCGGCCAGGCAGCCGGCCCGGCGGCTGGCGCTGCGGCGTGGCCAGCGGCTCACCGTCGAGCAGGCCCTGAAGGCGCTGATGATCGTTTCCGCCAACGACGTGGCGGTGATGCTGGCCGAGGCGGCCGGGGGGTCGGTTCGCCCGGTTCTCCCGGGCCATGGACGCCGAGTCCGAGCCGTCGCCGGCGCCGCCGCAGCGCTCCTGGTAGCGATCGCGCTGGCCGTCCACAGGCTCCGCCGGCGAGCTTGACTCTTGGGCCACGGTGACCGAACATATGTTCGGTCAGAGCGGTTTCGGGACGCACAGAGGGGAGGAGCCGGCGGATGCTGATGAGGACCACGATCGGCCCGGACGACGCGGCCACCGTTGGGGAACTGCTGCGTGACATCGGCCAGGGCGGGGGCACGCCAGGGGAGATTCGCGACGCCGCCATCTACTGGTCGGCCGCGATCGACCCGGACATGGAGTGCGCCGACCTCCAGACGATCGCGTGGCTGCTCCGTGACGCCAGCGCCCAGCGGCGGGTGCCGACCGCCAACCGCGACCGTGCCCGCTACTGGGCAGCCTACCTGGAGGGCCGCATGGCCAGCTGACGACGGCCCAGCCGGCAGGCCACACCTGGGTGCAGAAGCGACCTTGGCGAGGCACGCAGGCTCAACCGGGTCGCTGCAGACCGGCCCCAGCCGGCAGGCCACACCTCGGTCCAGAAGCCACCCTGGCGGGGCACACAGGCTCGACTGGGTCTCTGTAGACCAGCCGGAAGCCCCGGCGCGCCAGGCACCGACCGGCTCCTCCGTGTTCTCAGCCGGCGGCGCGCCGGGGCCCGGCAGGGCGCTCACCTACCCCTGCCGGGCGCGGTGGGGGGCTGCGAGTGGGGGTGAGACGTCGGCACAGGTTGCTGGTGGCGGTGGCTGGGTCGGGCGCTTCGGTGATGGCGCGGACGACCACGACCCGGGTGGCGCCGGCGGCGGTGACCTGGTCGAGGTTGCCGGCGTCGATACCGCCGATGGCGAACCAGGGCTGGGGAGGACCGAGGTCGGCCACGGCCTGGATCAGGGTCGTGCCGGTGGCTGGGCGGCCCGGCTTGGTGGCGGTCGGCCAGACCGGGCCGACGGCCAGGTAGTCCCATGGCTCGGCCGCGGCCAGGGTGGCCTGGTCGAGGTCGTGGGTGGAGCGGCCGAGCAGGACCTCGGGCCCGAGGATGCGCCTGGCCCAGGCCATGGGCAGGTCGTCCTGGCCGAGGTGGAGCACGTCGGCGCCGGCGGCCAGGGCCACGTCGGCCCGGTCGTTGACCGCGAACAGGGCACCGTGGCGGTCGGCGGCGGCGCGCAGCACGGCCGCCGCCTCCAGCAGCTGGCCGGCCTCCGCCCGCTTGTCGCGGAGCTGGATCAGGTCGACACCCGCCTCCAGGACGGCGTCCGCGAACGCGGCCAGGTCAGGCCGGATCGGGGTGCACAGGTAGAGGCGGGCCGCCGCCAACCGCTCCCGCCGAGCATCCCTATCCCGCAGCCGGCTCACCAGCGCACCACTCAGCCCTCCCCCGGCAGGCCGGGCTGTTCGTCCGACGGCCGAGCATGCACCGCCGGCTCGCGGGGCTGGCCTTCGGGTTCGCGGGGCTGGCCGTCCGGCTCGCGAGACTGGCCTACGGGCTCGCGGGGCTGGCCTTCCGGTTGGCGGGGCTGGCCTACGGGCTCG
>Ga0210378_10000924_pt1 | contig 15469 bp, 16 predicted proteins | sample PLM1_60_b1redo_FD_155465 | JGI IMG/M metagenome (GOLD analysis project Ga0210378, IMG submission 155465) | Groundwater sediment microbial communities from an aquifer in East River, Colorado, USA - PLM1_60_b1 redo | ecosystem: Environmental > Terrestrial > Soil > Riparian zone | place: USA: East...
GAGGACACCCCGATCGGCCTCATCGCCGCCGAGGGCAACCGAACACAGACGAAGGCAACCCTTCACGACGTGTTCATGACCTACACCGGTCGCTCGCTCGACGAGGACGTCGAGGACGAGTCCGACGACAACGACGAATGAAAGGAGGTGAGATAGCAATGGAGAACCGACCCCTGTTCCCGCTGGCCCTGTACCTGGCCAATGACGCCCGTGAGCGCGACCGTCGCGCCGCGGCCGACGCCCGCCAGTTCCCCCGCCAGCCACGTCGATCAGTCCGACTGGCCGTTGGGCGGTCTCTCGTCCGCGTGGGCGCGAGGCTGGCCGGCGAGCAGCCACTGGAGCTGGCCCGATTCCGCTGAGGATCGGGCCGGCTCCCCACCAAGGAGAACCACCGTGTTCAGCGTCGCCCATGAGCTGAAGGCCTCGTATGCCTTCGTCGAGCGCAACTTCTTTCTCACTCGCCGCTACTGGGGCTGGGAAGTCGCCTTCCTGGTCTACTCGGTCGCGGGCGCGCTCTCCATCTCGCTCATCGGTGCCGACCAGGGCAGCCCGCGGCTGATCCTGCTGCTGATGGTGGGCGCGATCTTCTGGAATTACCTGTCGGTGGTCTTCTCGTGGATCGCCGAAACGATCTCCGTGGAGCGCTGGGAGGGCACCCTGGAGTACACGATGATGGCGCCGATCCGGCGCTCATCGCAGCTCCTTGGCTCAGTCCTCTACGCGATGATCTACGGGCTGATCCACACGGCCGTGATCCTCATCGTCCTGCTGCTGTTCTTCCCGCAGCTGAACTTCGCAGGCGCGAATCTCGCGACCGTCGGGCTGTTCATGCTCCTCGGCTCGTTCAGCTTCGTGGGGATCGGGATGATCGCGGCGATCCTGCCGCTCCTCTACGTGGAGCGCGGCGCGCAGATGACGTTCGTCCTCCAGTCCTGCCTCCTGCTGGTTTCGGGGGTCTACTACTCGGTCGACGTCCTGCCCGGCTGGATGCAGGTCCTGTCCCGGCTGTCGCCCGCGACGTACGTCCTCGACGGCGTCCGGCACGGCCTCATCGACGGCGCCCCGATCGGTTCGCTCGTCCACGACGTGTGGCCGCTGATCGTGATGGGCGTGGTCTTGATCCCGTTTGGCCTCTGGGCGTTCGGACGCGCCGAGCTCTACGCCAAGCGGACCGGAAAGCTCAAGAGGGTCGGCTGATGAACGCCCCAGACCTGGTCGCCTTCGGCTGGACCGGGGATGTCTCGACCGCCTTCACCGCCCACGCCGCGGCTGGTCTCGAACCGGGCCGCGTCGTGGCGGAGGATCGCGGCTCATACATCGTCCAGACAGCCGGCGGGGAGCGACGCGCGAGCGTGACCGGCCGCTATCGGTTCGACGCGGGCAACGATCCCGCGGCATATCCAGCCGTCGGCGACTGGGTCGCGCTCGAGGCGCGCGACGACGGCGCGTCGGTCCACGCCGTCCTGCCGCGTCGGACGAGCGTGCTTCGGCACGCGCCCGGCCTCCGCTCGGTGGCCCAGGTCGTGGCCGCGAACGTCGACGTCGTGTTCGTCGTCGCCTCGCTCAACCAGGATCTCAACCTGCGCCGACTCGAGCGCTACCTCGCCCTGGCCTGGGAGAGCGGTGCCGAGCCGATCGTGGTCCTCTCCAAGGCCGACCTGGGCGAGGACCTCGACTCGACGCTGGCCGAGGTCGAGTCGATCGCCGTCGGGGTGACGATCATTGTCGTGAGCGCGATCGACGGCCGCGGGATCGACGAGCTCCGCGGGCACATCCGGCCGGGCGCGACCGTCGCGTTCGTCGGGTCGTCCGGCGTCGGCAAGTCGACGCTGGTGAACACGATCGCCGGGGACGAGGTCGCCGCGGTCCGCGAGATCCGCGAAGACGACGCCCGCGGCCGACACACGACGAACCGGCGGCAGCTCCACAAGATGCCCGACGGCGGTCTGGTCCTCGACACGCCGGGGATGCGCGAGATCGGGCTGTGGGACGCGGATGCCGGTCTGGAGCGGTCGTTCGCGGACATCGATGCCCTCGCCGCCACCTGCCGGTTCTCCGACTGTGCCCATGCCGGCGAGCCCGGTTGCGCCGTGGCCTCGGCGATCACCGACGGCGATCTCGACTCGAGTCGATTCGAAGGCTGGAAGAAGCTCGAGCGCGAGGCCCGTCATCTCGAGCGGCGCGTCGACCACCTCGCCCGCGAGGCCGAGCGTCGGCGCTGGCGAACGATCAACAAGTCGGTCGGCAAGGTCATGGAAGCGAAGTACGGGAGGGACGATCGGTGATGGCCACGAACACGAAGGCCGACACCGAAGTTCGGCTCCCCGACGCTCCCGCGATTCCGGGGCTGCGCTTCCGGCCGTTCGACATGGACCGCGACGTGGCACCGCTCGCCGACCTGATCGTCGAGGCGGACCTCGCCGACCAGGACAACTACCTGCCTTCGGTCGATGACCTCAGGAATGAGCTGGAGCACCAGAGTGGCCCCTTCGATCCGGCACGCGACATGCTCGTCGCCGAGGTCGATGGGAAGCTCGTCGGCGCCACGATTCGGAGTGCCCGCGTCCGCGCGGGCGTCGTCCAGCACGAGATCGACGGCTGGGTTCGGCCGGTGCAGCGTCGCCGGGGCATTGGGCGTGCCCTGCTCCATTGGACGGAGGCCCGCTCGCGCGAGGCTGCTGGTGAATGGGCCGGTTCGGAGCCACACGCCATCACGAGGTGGGTGAGTGACACCCAGGTCGGCGCCGTTGCCCTGGTCAAGGCGGAGGGCTACAGGCAAGTCCGATACGGCTTCATGATGGTCCGAACCCTGTCAGACCCCATTCCCGATGCCCCGCTGCCCGAAGGGCTCGAGATCCGGCCGGTCGTCGAGGCCGACCATCGGCGGATCTGGGACGCCGACACCGAAGCCTTCCGCGATCACTGGGACGCAGGCGAAAGAACCGAGGAAGACTTCGTCGGCTGGTTCTCGACGCCGGGCATCGACACCTCCTTGTGGCGGGTCGCCTGGGATGGCGACGAGGTAGCGGGATCGGTCATGAGCATGATCTTCGCCGAGGAGAACGAGAGACTGGGTGTCCGTCGAGGGTGGCTCGAGCACATTTCCGTACGACGGCGGTGGCGCCGTCGGGGCCTTGCCGCCGCGCTCATCGCGGATTCACTCAGGGAGCTCCGGGGCCGCGGGCTCGACGAGGCCGCGCTCGGCGTAGACGCGGAAAACCTGTCGGGGGCGCTCCGGCTGTACGAGTCGCTGGGCTTCCGCCGATACCGCACGGGAATCGCGTTCCGCAAGCCACTCTGAGGCGTCATCCGAGACGGTGATCTCGGTCACCGATCGGGACCATCGGGTCAGGGCCTCCGAGACCCGTTGTGGCGCACGATTCGGCTCATGACCCACCGATTCCCGTCCCGCCCGCGCGGCCTCGCGATCCTCCTCCTCGCGACAGCCCTCGTCGCGGGGTCGATCGGGGCAGCTCTTGCCCGTGAATCGCCGACCGTGGCGGGTCGCGGCGTCATCGGCAACTGCACGATCCTGCCCGCCACGAACGTCTGGAACCGGCGCGTCGACGCTCTACCTGTTCGCACCGATTCGGCGACGCTGATGAACCGGATGGGCCTGAGCCGGTATCTCCATCCGGACTTCGGGACGTACGCCGGTTACGGCATCCCGATCAACAGCGTCACGGCCACGACCCCTCTCAGCCCGGTGACGTTCACCTGGCCCGCTGAGTCGGACGCCGGTCCCTACCCGATTCCCGCGTCGCCGAAGATCGAGGGCGCGGGGGCGGCCGGCGACCGCCACATCCTCATGTTCGACACCGCCGCGTGCAGGCTCTGGGAGCTGTTCGCGGCTCAGAAGGTCAGCGCAGGCTGGAAGGCGGGCTCGGGCGCGATCTTCGACCTCCGCTCGAATGCCCTCCGGCCCAACGGTTGGACGTCGGCCGATGCGGCAGGCCTGCCCATCTACCCGGGCCTCGCCCGCTACGACGAGGTCGCGGCCGGCGTCATTGCCCACGCGCTGCGGTTCACGGTCCCAGAGACCCGCAAGGCGCACATCTACCCGGCCCGCCACGACGCGAGCTCATTGACCGGCGCGTCGTACCCTCCGATGGGCCTGCGCCTGCGGCTCAAGGCGAACGTCGACATCAGTGGCTACGGCCCGCAGTCTCGGATCATCCTTCGCGCCCTGAAGCGGTACGGGATGATTCTCGCCGACAACGGCTCCGCGTACTACGTCTCGGGCGCGCCCGATCCGCGCTGGAACGACGACGATCTCCACGACCTCCACGGGATTACCGGCTCGATGTTCGAGGCCGTCGACACCACCGGCTTCGTCAACGGGCCCTAGGCGAACAGTCGCCGACCGTCGCGGACGAGCTCCATCCAGGCTCGCTCGCGGCCGATCGTCGTCTCCTGGCCATGGCCGGGCAGGACGGCCGTCCGATCCTCGAATGTCGTCAGCCGGCCGATCGAATCGACCATGAGGTCGGGGTCGCCGCCGGGCAGGTCGACCCGGCCCCAGCCGCCGGCGAAGAGCGTGTCGCCGCTGAACAGGACGCCGTCGTCAGCCGAGTAGAGACACACGGAGCCCTCGGTGTGGCCGGGCGTGTGAAGCACAGTCAGGCGAATGTCGCCGAACCGGATCTCGCCGCCCTCGGCGAGCTCGACCGCGGGCACGGACGGCGGGATCTCGAAGGGGGCGAACAGGGGCTGCGGGTGCTCCAGGCGCGGCCGGTCCAGTGGGTGGACCGCGATGTCCGCACCCGTGTGGGCGGCGACCGCGGCGTTGTCGCCGATGTGATCCCAGTGGCCGTGGGTCGAGACGATCAGCTTCAGCGTCCAGTCGCGCTCCGCGAGCTCGTCGCGAATCCAGGCGAGCGACGGTGTCGCGGTGTCGATCGCGATCGCCTCGCGTGAACGGGGGTCCGCCAGGACGTGGACGTTCGTAGCGACAGGCCCGACGACGCGGTGGAGGCGCTCCACGGTCAGCCCGCGCAACGAGCCAGATGGTGGCACCCGGCGCTTGCCGCCGCATCCCGGCCGGGCGAAGCGAACGACGTGACGGAGAGACAAGTTGAAGGGCCTTCGTCAGGCCCTGGATCAGAGGTTCGTTGGCCCGGCCGTTGCACCACTCAACGATGACACATCAACGGAGCAGGGCGGCGGGACACACGTCACTCCGACCGGCCTGCATGCCGGGGTCAACGATGGCCGGTGACGCCGCAGGTGCCGGCACGCGAATCCATGGCCGATGGGGTGCGTGCCGGCATCGTTTCGCGAGCGGCGTGCTGGGCGCAGGCTCTTTGATGGTGTTCCGGAGCGGCGAAGGACGCCGCGCGGAACCAGCGGGGAGAATGCCATGGGACGCTGGAACGCAATCAAGGTGCTCGCGCCGATCGCCGCGCTGGCCCTGACACTCCCGTCTGCGACCCGCACGAGCGCCGGCGGGCTCGTCGTCCATCCGGGCGAGTCCATACAGGCCGCCGTCGACGCGGCCCGGCCGGGGGACACCGTGGTCGTCCTACCCGGCACGTACCACGAGGCCGTTTGCGTCACCACGGACGGAATCGACCTCCGCGGTCACGGAGCCGTCATCCAACCGCCGGCAGAGCCCCCGGCAACGCCATGCGCGGTCCTCCCGGCCGGCATCTTCCTGCTCGGGCAGCTCGACTTCGACACCGGCGTCGTCAGCGATCCGATCAGCGACGTGACGGTGTCGGGGTTCCGCGTCGAGGGTTTCGAGGCGAGCGGGATCCTGATGCTCGGCGGGCGTGATGTCGACATCACTGGAAACACGGCCGTCGACAACGAGGAGTACGGGATCGCCCGTTTCTTCTCGACGGGTGGGACGCTGCGGGACAACCGGACGAGCGGATCGGAGGAGGCCGGGCTCTATCTCGGCGACTCGCCCAACGCTGACGCGACGATCTCCGGCAACAAGGCCTGGGACAACGGCCTCTTCGGAATCTTCGTCCGCGACTCGTCGCATGGCTTGGTTATCGGCAATACGTCAACGGGCAATTGCGTCGGCATCGTCGTGTTCGCGTCTCACGGGCCCGCCGAGCACTGGACGATCACGGGCAATCGCGCTCTCGACAACACGAAGGCCTGCGGTGGTGGCGACGAGCTTCCCGCCTCGGGCATGGGCATCGCCCTCGCGGGTGCCGGCCACACGACCGTGACCGGCAACGTGGTCACGGGCAACCATGCCACCGGACCGACACCCTTCGCCGGCGGGATCGTCGTAGCCAGTACAGCCGCATTCGGCGGGCGCGATCCCCGCGACGACGTGATCAAGGCCAATGTCGCTCACGATAACGATCCTGACCTCTTCTACGACGGCACCGGATTCGGCATCGAGTTCCTTCACAACTCGTGTGAAACCAGCGTTCCCGATGGCCTCTGCTGACCGAAATCCCACGCGCGATGCCATCGAATCGGGAGTCTGAACGACGACCAGACCGACGTAATGTGTGAACGACAGGCAACGCCTGGTGAGCCTACGCGCCCGATCTCGATCCCTATGAAGGCGTCGTCGTGATCAGCTGGCCCGACGTGCGTCCGTGGATCGCTGACCGTTTCGCGGGTGCCGCGCCGGTGGGCAACTTTGACGGGTGAGCCACGCTTCGGAACCCGGTTTGTGCTCGTCTACGATGGGGTCAGTCGCACCGATGCCGCGACCTGGTCGAGGAAGCGGACCATGGTGCGGGCGACCTTCTCGGCGTGGTCCAGCCGAATGTTCTCGTTAGGCGCATGGGCGCGGCTTGCGGGCGTTGCGGCTCCGAAGTCGGCCTGGGCCACACCGTGTTCCGCACAGACGTCCCACATCGGTGCCGTTCCAGGATCTGTGACGAGGATGCTGGGTCGCTTGCCCCACACGGACTCCGCCGCGCGCACGGCCGACAGCACGATCGGCGCATCCGACGGTGACCAATAGGCCCTCGTCCCCCAGTTGCGCGTCTTCACCGCGACATCGCCGAATCCGTGCGATTCGAGGTGTTCGCGAAGGCGGACGAGGACCGAATCTGGGTCCTGGTCCGGAACGAGCCGGATGTCGATTCGGGCGTGTGCCTCGGCGGGCGTGATCGTCATGATGCCCGGCGCGATGTAGCCGGACCAGAGCCCGGAGACATTGCAGGTCGGCTCGAGGATGGCTGCCCGTTTCGCGGCGCTTCCCTTCCGACCGGCAACGAACCTCTCGATCTCGAAGGCGTGAAGGAGGCTGTCCGCGAGCTGGTCGGGCAGCGCGTCGACGAGGGCGATCTGCTCTGGTGTCGGGGGCACGATGCCGTCGAGCAGCCCGTCGAACGACGGGCGTCCCTCCGCATCGAAGAGCGACGCGATCGCCTGGCTCATCCGGATCGCCGCATTCGGCAGGAGGGCCGCGAAGCTGGAGTGGGCGTCGTGGGCGATGGTCCGTACCGCAAGCTCGGCGACGAGCATCCCCCGGATCCCGCACTGGACGATCGGTCGGCCTTCGTCATCGACTCCGCCGCCCTCCATCAATGCCCCGTCGGCCACCCGCAGCTCCGGTCGCCGATCAAGATATCCGGCCAGATGCGGGCTGCCGAGCTCCTCCTCACCCTCGACGAGGAACCGGACCCGGCACGGCAACCGACCGAAGGCTGCCAGATACGCCTCGAGGCCCCAGACTCTCGCAAGGAACTCGCCCTTGTTGTCCTCCGCGCCGCGCGCAATGAGGCGGCCATCCCGGACGGCCGGCTCGTACGGCGGCGACAACCATAGGTCGAGCGGCGCGGCGGGCTGGACGTCGTAATGCTGGACGCAGGTCACCGTCGGGCCGTCGCCGATCTCGGCGACGACGAGGGACGGGGCGCCGTCAACCCCGATCACCTCGACTGAGCACCCCAGCCTCTCGAGGCGCGCACTCACCCATAGCTGCGCGGTCCTCAGCGCGTCGCGATCGCCGCCCTCCGACGGGATCGAGCAGAACTCGATGAGCTCAGCCGTCCAGCGCGGCATCTGGGCCGCGATCGACGAATCAACGCCCGCGTAGTCGTCCATGCGCTTCAAATGGAAACGACCCTCGGATGGTCACCACCAACACGATCGCCGCGACGACGTGAAGCGGCATCAGGGCGAACGCAGCAGTCGGCGAGACACCCGGCCATTGTGTCTCGCTGGCGCCGAGCAGACTGAGCGGTGCGGCGAGGCTGACGATCGCGACAACGGCCGCGACGATTGTGAAGCGACGGACGGCGTCGGCCCGCCCGCGACGGGCCATGACGGCGAAGACGGCCCCGCCGACGAGCGTGAACGCGACGGTGAAGATAACGACCGCCGCTGGGGTCAAGGGTTCGAACGACGGGTTGATGCCGAGGCCGTTTCGAAGGGCCGACCCGAGGGCGACATTGGCGAGCGCCGAGATCACCGAGGCCGTCAGCGCAGCGCGACCGACTCGGCCCAGGGTCGGGTGAGCGGCCGGCTCACGGGACGCGCCCATCTCATCGACCGGGAGTCACGAGATCAGTGCCGGCGCCGGCGGCCGGTCGGGGCCGACGCCAGCGCGGCCGTCGGCGCCGAGGCCCAGGCTCGCGGCGACGACCCAACCGATGAGGAGTGCCACGATGGCGACAGCACCAACGACCGTGGCGATGCGCCCGACGGATCGGGCTCGGGAAGCGTCGGTGACGGTCGATGCGAGCCTCGCGGCGCGCCGACTGCCGGTGATTGCAACGTTCTGCATGCTTATGCCCTCTTGGAATACTCGAACAAAGGGATCGGCTAGAAGCCAAGTCCGGGTAGCGGGTGCAGTGGCGCGCTGGATGCGCCCCCGGCCATCCCGAGCGACACGACCAGTGCGAGCGAGACCAGCAGGTACAGCGCCAGAGCGAACAGGAAGACGGGACGCATGTCGGCCGGGGAGCGATGTGGGGGTTGGCGGTTCATGGCAGACCCTCGAGCGGACGGAACGCTCCCGAGGCTAGGCGCACACGGGCTGCCGGTCGTCAGTGCGGGCACTCGCTCGCCTCGCCGCGTTTCGAGTGCCTCCACGGTGCTGAGCGCGACTGGTGCGGTGGCAGGATGTAGCCGTACAGCCCGTTGAGGGAGCCTGATCGAGTCGCACCATGAGCGCACACGCCGCGATCGCGCCGGCCGCCGAGATCGGGGTCCGACGCGCGTCCGCAGGCCGAATGGTCATCATCGCCGGCGTCTACCTGGCGATCGTCATCCCGGCGGTCGTCTACCCCCTGGTATCACCGCTCCGAACCAGCGCTGAGCTGCTCCCCTGGCTGCTCTGGCTGGGAGTCCTGCTGGGCAGCTTCGCCCGCGCGCCCGATGGCCGGATCTGGAAGCTGATCTTCCTCATGATGGTGACCCAGCATGTGACCGCGCTCGAGTACGTCCCGAACGCGATCGTGGCGAACCTGGCTCGTCTGACCGGGGTATTGGGGGTGGGCGTCTTTGTCCAGTTCCTCTTGACCTTCCCGACGGCCTACATCAGGGACCGGTTCGACCGATTCGTGGTCGGCTTGACCTACGGCCTTGCCGTGGCCTTTGAACTCAACGAGCTCTTCTTCGTCGGCAATTGGGTGCAGCTCGGTTGCAATCCCCACTGTGTGCAGAACGCCTTCATCATCTGGCCCAATGCGGAGCTGTACGACTGGCTGAGGAACGTCATCGTCGCGGGTTTCTGCCTAGTCGTCATCCCGCTGACCATCGTCGCCCTGTGGCGACATTGGCGAGTGGCAGCTGGCGTTGCCCGCCGGACGTTGCTGCCGATCGTCGTCGGTGCTCCCGTGTTGTTGGGGGTCGGGATGGTCGAGATCCTCAGCCGCGAGCTGGACTTCGAGCCCGGCATCGCCTTCTTCGACAGCCTCTCGGGCGTCGCGATCCACGTGATCGCCCCGGTGGTTATTCCCGCCGGATTGCTCATCGGCATGGTTCGCGCCCGCTTGAGCCGGGGACGGATCGCGAACCTGGTCGTCGAGCTCGGTCGCGGCGTGCCGGTCGGCGGTCTCCGCGACGTCCTCGCGAGGGCGCTTGGTGACCCGTCCCTCCAACTGGCCTTCGCCGCCCCAACGGGTTCGGGGTTCGTCGACGCGTCCGGCCAGCCGGTCGAGCTGCCTGTCGCCGACCCGACCCGGACCGTCACGCGGCTCGAGCGCGAGGACGAGCTGCTGGGCGTCCTCGTCCACGATCCGGCGATCGATGCCGAGGATCCTGGACTCGTCGAGGCGGTCGGCAACGCGGCCCGGCTGGCCCTCGAGAACGAGCGCCTGGCGGCCGAGGTCCGGGCACAGCTCGAGGAGGTTCGCGCCTCGCGAGCCCGGATCGTCGAGGCGGCCGACGCCGAGCGGCGACGGGTCGAACGCGACCTCCACGACGGCGCCCAGCAGCGCCTCGTCGCGCTCGCGTTGCGGCTCCAAGTGGCCAGCAAGACGACACCCGAGGCGGCGGCGCTGCTCGAGGAGGCGACCGGCGAGCTGCAGACCGCAATCGGCGAAGTCCGCGGCCTCGCCCGCGGCGTCCACCCGACGATCTTGACCGAGGCCGGCCTCAAGGCCGCGGTCGACGCGCTCGCCGAGCGGACCCCGCTGCCGGTTATCGTCGACATCCCGGAACTGCGCTACGACGCGCAGCTCGAGGCTACCTCCTACTTCGTCGTCGCCGAGGCCCTCACGAACGTCGCCCGCTACGCTGGCGCGAGCGGGGCCCGCGTGGCGGCGGTCGAGGGCGACGGCCGGCTCGTGGTAACAGTCGAGGACGACGGCCGGGGTGGCGCCGATCCGACGGCGGGCTCGGGCCTCCGTGGCCTGGCCGACCGTCTCGCCGCCCTCGACGGCCGGCTGACGATCAGCAGCCCACCCGGCGGCGGCACGATCGTCCGGGCCGAGCTGCCGCTCGAAGCGCCCAGGGCGCCGGCGGCGACCGCAATGGCGCCGGTGGCCGCGTCGGCTCTTGCGCGGGTGCGCGCCGTGCCCGAGGTCCGACCGGTGCGGCGCCCACCAGCCCGTGTCCCGTTCTCCAGTCCCGCCGTCCTGATCCTCGCCGTCGCCGCGCTGATCGCAGCCGTGGCCCTGGCCGCGGCGATCCCGTCGCTCCAGCCGAGCCCGCCCGAGAGCGGCCGGGACGAGAGCTTCATCCGGCCGTTCGACTACCAGCTCCCGGCCGGCAGCGGCATCAGGCTGTATCCGGGTTCGCTGGATACATCCGCGACCGACCCATCGGACCACCTGCATGTTCTGAGTGCGCCCGCGGCGACGGACGGGATCTCGATCTGGGCCGTCGAGGAGATGACCGCGGATCCCTGCTCTGCCCAGGGCCCGCTCGCCCGGCGCGCACCCGGTCGCAAGGGCATGCTGGCGTACCTGCATGCCGTTGACGGCCTCGTGGTGGAGAACGAAGTCGAGGTCACGCTCGACGGCCGTCCGGCGACCCAAGTCGACTTGGCTGCGGAAAACGGTGTGTCCGCCTGTCCCGACAAGGCAATGTTCCTCTGGCGCGACACGTCCGCGCCGATCGGCCGCCAACAGACCATGGCGGTTCCGGACGATGAGCACGTTCGGGTTATCATGGCGGACATCGATGGTGCGACCATCGCGATCGAGATCTGGAGCCGCGCCGACCTCGACGCGTGGCTCGCTCGCGCGAACCCGATCGTCGCCTCGATCCGCTTCCTCTATCGGCCGCCGGAGGCTTCCCCGGCCAGCCCGACCCCGTTGCCTTGAGCGCACCCGACGAGCAGATCCGGATCGTCCTCGCCGACGATGCGGTCCTCCTTCGCGAGGCTCTTGCGGCCGCTCTCGCGGCATCTGGCTTCGAGGTCGTCGGCCAAGCGGTCGACGTGCCCGGCCTGTTGGCGCTCGTCGATCGGGAGCTGCCCGACGTCGCCGTCGTCGACGTTCGGATGCCGCCGACGCACACGACGGAGGGCCTCGAGGCGGCCCGCCGGATCCGGGCGAAGCATCCGAAGATCGCGATCCTCGTCCTCTCCCAATACGTCGAGACCCGTTATGCCGTCGACCTCATCAGGGACGACCCGGCCGGTGTCGGCTACCTCCTCAAGGAGCGGGTGATGCGGCTCGGGGACCTCACGGACGCCGTGCGACGGGTCGCCGCCGGCGGCTCGGTCATCGACCCCGAAGTCGTGGCACGTCTGCTTGGGCGGCGTCGCAGCCACTCGCCGCTGGATGAGCTGACGCCGCGCGAGTGGGAGATCCTGGCCCTCATGGCAGAGGGCCGCTCGAACGCCGCGATCGCCGAGCGCCTGACGCTGGAGTTGAGAACCGTCGAGGGCCATGTCCGGGCGATTTTCGCGAAGCTCGGACTCGAACCGACGATCGAGGACCATCGACGAGTCCTGGCCGTCCTTGCCTACCTCCGCGGCTGACTAGGACGACGTGGTGAAGGCGCTCCATCAAGGAAGTGCGGTACTCGGCCCACCGCGTAGCGAGCCCTGCATCCCGAGGTCGCGGTAGCCCTCGCAGACGATTGCCGGCAGCTCGGCGATCGCGTCGACATCGGCTGTGGTGCGCACGATGAACCGATGCGCATTCCAACGCGGCCCATACGACTCGATCCGTTCAATCCACGGGGCTTCGAGCTTGCGCGTCAGCGCGACGTTGAGTCGGACGCGGTCCCGCAGCACCGTTGCCCCGGCGAAGCGGACGCGGCCCATGATCACGATCCGCGTCCGCTGGGCGAGGACCTCGATCGGGCCGCAGTTCGCGGCAAGCTCCGCAAACCGCTCGAACGCGGCACGGGCCTCCGGCGTCGAGCGCGCAAAGGCTTCATCGAGGCTGATGCGCGTGCACGAATGCCAGATATTGGCCGAGACGAAGCGGTGGCCGCAGGTTGGGCAAGTCCACAGCGGCCGCTCGGTTACGTCCGACGTTGTCAGTCGCCCGCTTCGAGCTTCGTACGGATGCACTCGAAGGTCTGGCCGATCATCTTGTTGGCGGTTCCCTCGATCATGCGCGCCCCCACACTCGCCAGTGACCCGCCGATCATCACGTCCGCCGCCCAGTCCATCACCGTGCCGCCGTCGGCCCCGTCCCGGAGCGTCATCGTCGCCGTTCCGTCGACCGCGCTGCCGGGCGCCTGGCCGTGAGCTTTGATCAGGGCGCGATCCGGCGGCTGCGTTTCGGCGATCTCCAGGTCCACGCTGAAGCGGGCGCTGATGAACCCGATCCCGACCTTGGCCTTGGCCTTGAAGTGGGTTTCGTCGACGACCTCGATGCTCTCGACGCCCGGACCGCACGACCCGACCTGGTTCGGGTCCATGAGGAATGCCCAGACGCGGTCGCGCGGTGCCCGGATCTCGACCGTGCCTTCGAACTTCATCGGGGAGCCTCCTCGTCGAACTGGTCGGTGCCCACCGACGACGCAGGCGACGCTCCTGCTAGCCATGCGTCGGAGGTCTCTTTCACGAAACGCGTGCGGCAACCCAGACTACAGAAGGCATAGACGACCCCGTCGTGCTCGGCGAGGTGCCTCGCGTGGTCGCGATCGACGGTCATGCCGCACACGGGATCGAGCAGCACGATGTCGTCCGGTGCGGCGGTCACGGGGGCGACGCCGGCGGCCACGCCCGCAACGGTCGCGGGCCCGGGCGAGGCGACGAAGTCGGCCCGACCGCGCCGCACCTGGATCAGCTCCGCGAGGATCGAGAGAGCGACCTCTTCGGGTGTCTCCGCGCCGAGGTCCAGCCCGGCCGGGGCTCGGAGGGCCGCCAGCCGCTCTTCCGCGAGGCCGGTCTCCTCGCGGAGCCAGGATCGGACGGCAGCGGCGCGCGTCGGGGATGCGACGAGCCCGACGTAGCGGGCGTCGCGCCGAAGTGCGCCCGCGAGCGCCTCCTCGTCCCACTGGCCCTGCGTCGCCACGACGATGTACGGGCTCGACGCCGGGTCGACTGTGACCAGGTTCGTGTCGGTCCGGACGCCCGCGGCGTTCGGGAAGGCCCCGGCGTCGGCGATCGGATCGAAGAGGGTCACGAGGAAGCCGGCAGCCGACCCGAGTTCGACCAGGGCGCTCGCGATCGGTGTCGTGCCGGCCACCCACAGAAGCGGCGCGGGGAGGTTCGGTTCCACATAGATCTCCAGCGTTCCGCCCGAGTGACAGGTCATGACCAGTTCGATGATTCCATCACCGCGCCGGCCCTCGGCCGGCGCATCCTTGGACAGGCGAAGCAGTCTCGGCTGACCGTCGGCCAGGGCGTGGAGCGCCTCGCGGACGACCACTGGCTGGGCGCACGAGCCACCAACCCAACCCTCGATCGTGCCGTCGGGGTGGACGATCCCGTGCGCCCCGGGCCGCGCCGACGTCGGTCGAGCCACGGCGACGACCGTCGCGAACGCGAACGATTCCCCGGCCGCCGCGAGCTCCGCGGCTCGGGCGAAGAGCCCGCGTCCGCCCGGTTGCTGCGCGGTCAGGCGGTGACTCCCTTCTCGCGGAGGATGCGCCAGACCTTCTGCGGCGTGATCGGGATGTCGATGTTCCGGACGCCGAGATGCCACAGAGCGTCGACCACGGCGTTGGCGATCGCCGGCGGAGCGCCGACCGTCGCCGACTCCCCCACGCCCTTCGCTCCGATCGGGTGATGCGGCGACGGCGTCACGGTCTTGGCGACCTCCCAGGCGGGCGTCTCGATCGCCGTGGGCAGCAGGTAGTCCATGAACGTCCCGGCCTGGTTCTGGCCGTTCTCGTCGTAGGTGATCTCTTCGTAGAGTGCAGGCGCGAAGCCCATCGTCAAGCCGCCGTGGATCTGGCCGTCCACGATCATCGGGTTGATGATGTTGCCGCAGTCGTCGACGGCCACGAAGCGCCGGACGTGGACCTGGCCGGTGCCCTTGTCGATGTCGACCACGCAGATGTAGCTGCCGAAGGGGAACGTCAGGTTCGGTGGGTCGTAGTAGTCGACTGCCTCGAGGCCGGCCTCCATCCCCTGCGGGTGGTTCGTGTAGGCCGCGAACGCGATCTCCTGGATCGTCTTCGACCGATCCGGGGAACCCTTGACGCTGAACTTGCCGTTCGTCCATTCGAGGTCGTCTTCGTTCGCCTCGAGGAGATGGGCGGCGAGCTTGCGGGCCTTGTCCCTGATCTTGCGTGCAGCCATCGCCGTCGCCGCTCCGGCGACGGGCGTTGACCGCGAGGCGTAGGTGCCGAGGCCGTATGGGGCCGTGTCGGTGTCGCCGTATTCGATCTTGATGTCGGCCACTGGGAAGCCGAGCTCCTCGGCGATGATCTGGGCGAAGGTCGTCTCGTGGCCCTGGCCCTGCGTCTGGACGCCGATCCGAGCGAGGACCTTGCCGGTCGGGTGGACCCGGATCTCGCACGAGTCGAACATCTTCAGGCCGAGGATGTCGAAGTCGTGCGACGGCCCGGCCCCGACGATCTCGGTGAACGAGCTGATGCCGATTCCCATGAGCTCGCCGCGTTCGCGCTTCTCGGCCTGCTCCCTGCGGAGCCCCGCGTAGTCGATGATCTCCATCGCCTTTTTGAGGGT
>Ga0210378_10000925_pt1 | contig 15466 bp, 12 predicted proteins | sample PLM1_60_b1redo_FD_155465 | JGI IMG/M metagenome (GOLD analysis project Ga0210378, IMG submission 155465) | Groundwater sediment microbial communities from an aquifer in East River, Colorado, USA - PLM1_60_b1 redo | ecosystem: Environmental > Terrestrial > Soil > Riparian zone | place: USA: East...
GAGGTGGGCCGGTTGTTGGGGGCCGGTGGGATGGCTGAGGTGTTTGAGGGCCGGGACCGGCTGCTGGCGCGGCGGGTGGCGATCAAGGTGCTGCTGGCCCACTACGCCCGCGACCCGGCGTTTCTGGCGCGGTTCAAGCGTGAGGCGCAGGCGGCGGCGTCGCTGAGCCATCCCAACATCGTGGCGGTCTATGACACCGGCGCCGAGGCCGCCACCCAGTTCATCGTGATGGAGTATGTGGAGGGCCGTACCCTGCGGGAGGTGCTGCGCGCCGAGGGGCCGCTGCTGGGGGAGCGGGCCGCGGAGGTGGCGGTGGAGGTGTGTGCGGCGTTGGCGGCCGCGCACGCGCGGGGGCTGATCCATCGGGATATCAAGCCTGGCAATGTGATGTTGACCCCGGCGGGGGCGGTGAAGGTGATGGACTTTGGGATCGCGCGCGCGACCGCGGGGGAGACCATCACCCAGACCAGTGCGGTGCTTGGGACCGCGCAGTACATCGCGCCGGAGCAGGCGCAGGGGCAGCCGGTGGACGCGCGGTCGGATCTGTATTCGTTGGGGTGTTGTTTGTTTGAGATGGTGACGGGGGTGGTGCCGTTTTCGGGGTCGACGCCGGTGGCGGTGGCGTATCGGCATGTGCGGGAGGCGCCGACGCCGCCGCGGCGGTTGAACCCGGATGTGCCGGTGGGGTTGGAGGCGGTGGTGCTCAAGGCGATGGCCAAGCATCCTGGCAACCGGTATCAGACCGCGGTGGAGTTGCGGCAGGATCTGGAGCGGTTCCTGGCCGGCCGCGGTGTCCTGGCCACCCCCCTCCTCGACGAGCAGGACGCGTGGTCCCCTGGCGGGCCGGCGGGCGCCGCGGCCAGGACCGGCACCGGCGGCGTCGCGGGTGCCGCCGCCGGCGGGGCCGCGGGTGCCGCCGCCGGCGGGGCCGCGGGTGCCGCCGCCGGCGGGGCCGCGGGTGCCGCCGCCGGCGGCGCGCCCGGCCCGGGGTCCGACGCGGCCGCCACCTCGGTCCTCGCGGCCTCTCGCAGCCGCCCTGGGGGCTCCCGGCGCCGGCCCAGGCGCGCCGTGCCCGCCTGGGCCGGCTGGGCCGGCTGGATCGCGGCGGTCCTGCTGCTGGCCGTGCCGGTCGCGTTCTTCATGGTCAGGTCGATCGGGGGCACCGGCGCGCCAGCCCGTACCACCCTCGCGCCGTTGGCGGTCGACCCCGGCGTCGATCCGGTCGAGCCGGTCGAGCCGGTCGCCCCGACCACCACCCGGCTGGCGACCACGACCAACGTGCCGTCCACCACCACCCCGGCGACCACGCCCACCACGGCGCCGGCCACGACCGCGGGTACCGGGCCGGCGCTGGTCCGGGTGCCCGGGGTGGTCGGGCTCCGCGCCGCCAAGGCCAACGCGGTGCTCACCGAGGCCGGGTTCACGGTGCGCCGCGTCGACGTGCCGGTGCGGCAGCGCTCCAGGGCCGGACGGGTGCTCTCGCAGACCCCCGGCGCGGGCGCCCAGGCCCCGGCCGGCTCCCAGGTCGTGATCGCGGTCGGCACCCTCCTCTGACCCGGCAGCCGGCGCAGCCTCATGACGGCGAGGACTCCCGTGGCCGGTGTCACAGGTCGGCTCTAGACTCGTCTGCATGACCACAGCGATAGAAGCAAGGGAACTGGTGCGCCGCTTCGGGGAGGTCGAGGCCGTCCGCGGCGTCAGCCTCGAGGTCGCCGAGGGTGAGATCTACGGGTTCCTCGGCCCCAACGGCGCCGGCAAGTCGACCCTCGTCCGCATCCTGACCACCCTGCTCCACCCGACCAGCGGCTCGGGTACCGTGCTCGGCCACGACGTGGTGGCCGAGCGGACCACCGTGCGCCGGCTCATCGGCGTGGCCCTCCAGGAGGCGGGCCTGGACCCCAAGCAGACCGGCCGGGAGCTGCTCACCCTGCAGGGCCGCCTGTACGGCCTGCGCGGCCCGGTGCTGGCGGCCCAGGTCGGCGAGGTGACCGAGCTGGTCGGCCTGACCGACGCGCTCGACCGCCGCATCCAGACCTACTCCGGCGGCATGAAGCGCCGCCTCGACCTGGCCTCGGCGCTGCTGCACCGGCCGCGGGTGCTGTTCCTCGACGAGCCGACCACCGGGCTCGACCCGCTGTCGCGGGCGCTGATCTGGGACCGCATCCGCCAGCTGCGCGAGCGGTTCGGGGCCACGGTCTTCCTGACCACCCAGTACCTCGAGGAGGCCGACGAGCTGGCCGACCGGGTGGCCATCATCGACCACGGCCGGATCGTCCGTCAGGGCACCCCGGCGGCGCTCAAGGCCGAAGTCGGCGCCGACGTGATCGACATCGCCATCGACGAGCGCGAGACCGGCGCCGCACGGATCGCCATCGAGCAGCTGCAGTCGGGCGGCGAGCTGCCCGCGGGGGAGCTGCGCGGCACCGACCGCGGCTACACCCTGTTCATCCCCGACGGGCCGCACAACATCGCGGTGCTCATCCGCGGCCTCGACCGCGCCGGGATCCGCTTCGGCGCGGTCAGCCTGTCCCGGCCCACCCTGGACGACGTGTTCCTGGCCGCCACCGGCGGGCGCATGGCGGCCGCGGCGGAGCGAGGCGCCGCCGAGCAGGAGCGGGTCCCCGAGCCCGCCGGAAGGGGGGCATCGTGAACGCCGCCACGGCATCCGCTGAGCCGCGGACCCTGGCCGCCCCGGCCGGGCTGGTCTCCGACGTGGCCGCCATCGCCGGCCGGGCGATCCGGGGCATCCTGCGCGAGCCCGAACTGTTCATCTTCGCCCTGATCATCCCGGTGTTCTTCTTCGTGGTCCAGGTCGGCGCCCTGGGCGACGTGGCCAAGACGGCGTTTGGCGTCTCCAGCTACGCCGCTTTCCAGCTCCCGATCTCGGTGCTGTTCGCCGCGGCCAGCACCTCTGGCGGCAACGCCCTGGTGCTCGACATCGCCAACGGCTACTGGGACAAGCTGTCGGTGACCCCGGCGCACCGCTCGGCGCTGGTCGTCGGCAACCTGTTCGGCGAGATGTTCGCCGTGCTCGGCTACAGCCTGGTCCTGGTGGCGTTCGGCTGGGTGATCGGGGTCCGGTTCGCCGGCAACGATCTCGTCGGCGCGGCCGGCCTGCTGGGGCTCACCCTGTTGTTCGGGGTCGGCTTCGCCGCCGTCAGCATTGCGGTGGCGCTGGCCACCGGCTCGGTGCGGGCCACCCAGTCCACCTTCATCATCTTCTTCCCGCTGCTGTTCCTGACCCCCAGCGCCCTGCCCCGCAATCTCATGACCGGCTGGTTCGAGACGGCGGTGAGCCTGAACCCGATCACCTACGTGGTCGAGGCGGCCCGCAGCTTCCTGTTCGGCTTCAACGGCCCCGTCGTCGCCAAGGGCGTGCTCGCCGCGGCGGTGTTCAGCGCGGTCACCTTCGCGCTGACCGCCCTGGCCTTCCGGCGCCGCGTCCGCATGGCATAGCCGCGCCGGCGAGCCGGTCACGGCGGACTCTCGCGCGGATCGACTCGAACGGCTCGCTGTAGGTGGTCACCACCTCGCCGCCCTCGTACCCTAAGGGCCGTCGTTGAGCTCTCCCGCGCCCGGTCTCTTCCCGTGGGAGGCTGGCAGGGCTTCACGAGGGGGGTGCGGCAGCCCGGGCCGGGCTGCCACGGGAGGCGCGCAGCCGCCGCTGCGAGCCTCGCCGGATGACGACGATACGGGCCCGGCCGGCGACCCCGGCAGGGCCAGGTCGGAACTGGCGACGGGGAGGAGCGGCGTGTGGAGCGACGAGTTCTCGGATCGAGTGGGCTGAAGGTCCCCGCGGTCGGCATGGGTACCTCGCGTACCTTCGACGTCAGGGGCAGGGCCGCCGAGACCACCAGCCGCAAGATCGTGGACGAGGCGCTCGCGGTGGGTGCCAGCTTCTTCGACACCTCGCCGATGTACGGCGAGGCTGAGCGGGTCCTCGGCATGGCCCTCGAGGGCAGGAGGGCCGAGGCGCTGGTCGCCACCAAGGTGTGGACCCCGAGCGACGAGGAGGCCGAACGCCAGGTCCGGGCCTCGCTCCATTTCGCCCACGGCCGCGTCGACGTGTTCCAGGTCCACAACCTCATCGCCTGGCCCGCCCGTCTGGGCCTGCTGGAGCGGCTGCGCGACGAGCAGGCGGTGACCGCCATCGGGGCGACCCACTACGACCCCAACGCCTTCGGCGAGCTGGCGACCGTGATGCGGAGCGGCCGGATCAGCACCGTCCAGGTGCCCTACAACCCGCTCGAGCGCGACGTCGAGCGGACCGTGCTGCCGCTGGCCGAGGAGCTCGGCCTCGGCGTCGTGCTGATGCGCCCGTTCGGCCGCGGCGCGGTGCTGCGCAGCACCTGGCCGACAGCGGCCGAGCTGGCCCCGCTCAAGCCGTTCGGCGTGGCCACCTGGCCGCAGGCGCTGCTCAAATGGGGGCTGTCGGACCCCCGCTGCACCATCTCCATCCCGGCCACCTCCATGCCAGGCCGGATGACCGAGAACGCCGTGGCGGGCGACCCGCCCTGGTTCGGCCCTGACGAGCGGGACCTCGTCGGCCGCCTTGCCCGCCGGTCCTGACCAGCCTGCGGTACCCTCGCGGGAACGTCCGGCCGCCCCGGTGCGGCCCGGACCACGGCGTACACCCCGTCCAGGCACCGAAGGAGGCTCGCCGTGCCCGGCTACGCGGCCGCACTGGCCCAGCTCGGCGACGCCGAGCTCGCCAGGATGCTGGCGCGCCGCCCCGACCTGCTGGCTGGACCCGGACCGGCGTCCTTCCCCGAGCTGGCCAGCCGGGCCGGCACCCCGTCGTCGCTGGCGGCCGCCCTGCGCCACCTCGACCTCGGCACGCTGCAGCTCGCCGAGCTGCTGGCGGTCGTCGGGCTGCCCACCACCGTCGACGCGGTCGCCGAGGCGGCCGGGCCCGGCCTGCGTCCCGAGCCGCTGCGCGCCGGCCTCGCCGCCCTGGCCGAGCTGGGGCTCGCCCTGCCGGGCACGGACGGCAGCATCGCGGGACCGCGCGGCCTGCGGGCGCCGTTCGGCAACCCCGGGGGCCTCGGGCCGTCAGTGGCCGAGCTGGCCAAGATCGGGGTCACCAGGGACCAGCTCGACGCGGTTGCCGGGAACCTCGGCATCGACCGGCCCACGGCAAAGCCGCAGCTGGTCGCGGCCGTGGCCGCGGCCTTGGCCGACCCCTCGGTGGTCGGTCGGGCGCTCGCCCAGGCCGACGAGGCAGCCAGGCGCCTGCTCGACGAGGCGCTCGAGGCGGCCGCGCCGGTCACCGTCATGGGGGTGGGCTACGGCCGCTTCGCCGGCTACCCGGACGCTGCCCCCGCGAGCTGGCTGCTGGAGCGAGGGCTGCTGCTGCCCACGTCGTACAACCAGTTCGTGGTCCCGCGCGAGGCGGTGCTTGGCATGCGCGGCGGCCGTGTCTTCCCGGACTGGCCGGAGCCCCCGGCCCTGCCCGACCTCGACCCGCTGCCCGACGCGCCCGGCCGGGCCGCGGCCGCGGCCATGCAGGCCGTCGTTGCCGCCGAGGGCCTGGTCACCCGGCTCGACCGGCAGCCGCTCCCACTCATCCAGGCGGGCACGGTCGCCGTGCGCGACCTGCGCCGCCTCGCCGCCGAGCTCGACGTCGCCGAGGACGAGGCCGCCCTGCTCGTCGACCTGCTCGTCGAGGCCGAGGTCATCATGGTCGGCGGGCCCTGGGACCAGCGCTCGCTCGGCCTGCGACCCGAGGCCGACGCCTGGCTGGCCCAGACCAGGGCCCGCCGCTGGGCCGACCTGGCGGTGGCGTGGCGCGACCGGGACCTCGCCTTCGAGGACCACCTGCTGCCCCGCTACGGCCTGGGCGCGGCAGGCGCGGACAAGGCCCGCCCGCTCAGCGGCCGCCGCCTGTCGGCGGCGGTCACCCGGCGCAGGGGCCTGGTCGAGGCGCTCGCCCGGGTCGCCGACGGCCAGGGCATCGCCACCGACGCGCTCGGCGGGCTGCTGCGCTGGCGGATGCCGTCGCTCTGGAGCGGCCGGAGCTCGGACCCGGCCCGGGTCGTGCTCGACGCCGCCGCCTTCCTCGGCCTGGTGGCGGTCACCGGCGGGCGGGCCGGCCCGGGCCCGGCCACCGTCGCCTGGTGCGCCGAGGCCGGCCCCGACGAGCTGGCCTCGGCCATGGCGGAGCTGCTCCCCGACGGGGCGGGCCGGTTCCTGGTCGCCGGCGACCTCACCGTGGTGGCGCCCGGCGGCCTGGCCCCCGACGTGGAGAGCCGCCTCGCGGTCCTGGCCGACCGGGAGTCGGGCGGCGGGGCGCTCACCTGGCGCATCGAGGAGGCGAGCCTGCGCCGCGCCTTCGACGAGGGGCTGACCGGCGAGCAGGTGCTCGAGTTCCTGCGTGAGCACTCAGACACGCCGCTCCCCCAGGCTCTCGAGTACCTGGTCGAGGACGCGGCCCGCCGCCACGGCCGCCTGCGGGTCGGCGGGGCCACCACCTACCTGCGCGGCGAGCCCGCGCTGGTCACCCAGATGGTGCGCTCGGCGGCCGGCCGGCGGCTGGGGCTCCGGGAGCTCGCCCCCGGGGTCGCGGTCACCCACCGGCCTCAGCGGGAGCTGCTCGGCGCCCTGCGCAAGGCGGGGGAGGCGCCCGTGGCCGAGGAGCCCGACGGCACGCCCCGCCTGGAGGCCCGCAAGACCGTCCGCCACGCCCCGCGGGCCGCGCCCGGCCGGTTCGGGTACGGCCGCGACGACCGGGCGCCCGAGCCGGCCGCCGCGCTCGCCGAGGTGGTGGCCCGGCTGCGTGCGTCGAGCGGCCGGCGCCGGGGCCGCAGGGACGACGCCGCCGCGGACGGGGCCGGGCCCGTGACCGCCCCGGCCGAGATCGCCGCGCTCTGCCACCAGGCCGCCGGCGAGCAGACCGCGGTCGAGATCGCCTACCGGGCCCGCGGCGGGGAGGAGACCGTGCGCACGGTCGAGCCCTACGGCGTCCGCGCCGGCCTGCTCACCGCCTGGTGCCGGCTCCGCCAGGACGAGCGGACCTTCGACCTGAGCCAGATCCTGTGGGCCCGCCCGGTCGAGGAGCTCCGCCGGTTCGCCGAGGAGCCCCGCCGGCTGGCGGACAGCTCCGGGGCGGGGGCCTGGCCACCCGGCGACCCGCAGGAACCTGGCGTGAGCGGGAGAGGCGCCGACCCCGGGAGGCTGCCGCGTGGCTGACGGCGCGCTCATCGTCCAGAGCGACCGGAGCGTGCTGCTCGAGGTCGACCACCCCAAGGCCGAGGCGGCCAGGACCGCCATCGCCCCGTTCGCCGAGCTGGAGAAGAGCCCGGAGCACATCCACACCTACCGGCTCACCCCGCTCGCGCTGTGGAACGCCCGGGCCGCGGGACTCGAGCCGGACGAGGTGACCGCCGCCCTGGTGGAGCACTCTCGCTACCCGGTGCCGCCCGGGCTGCTCGCCGACCTGGCCGAGACGATGGGGCGCTACGGCCGGCTGGTGCTGCTCGCCGACGGGGCCGAGCCCGACGGGCTGGTCCTCGAGTCGAGCGACCCGGCCGTGCTCGAGGAGGTGGTGCGCTCCAAGCGGGCCGCGCCCCTGCTGGGGCGGCGCCTCTCGCCGAGCCGGGTGCTGGTCCCCCTGGGCGAGCGGGGCCGCCTCAAGCAGGTGCTGCTCGGGCTCGGCTGGCCGGCCGACGACCGCGCCGGCTACGTCGAGGGCGCCCCCCTGCCGATGGAGGTGCGCCCGGCCCACGCCGGCACCGGCGAGCCGTTCGCGCTCCGCCGCTACCAGCGCGAGGCGGTGGCCGCCTTCACCGCCGCCGGCTCGGGCGTGATCGTGCTGCCCTGCGGCGCCGGCAAGACCCTGGTCGGGATGGGCGCGATGGCGGCCGTCGGCGCCCGCACCCTGATCCTGGTCACCTCCACCCTGGCCGCCCGCCAGTGGCAGGACGAGCTGCTCGCCCGCACCAGCCTCGGGCCCGACCAGCTCGGCGAGTACTCGGGCGCCCGCAAGGACGTCGCGCCGGTGACCATCGCGACCTACCAGGTGCTTGTGACCAGGCGCAAGGGCGTCCACCCGCACCTGGACCTGCTCGGCCGCCAGGACTGGGGCCTGGTCGTCTACGACGAGGTCCACCTGCTGCCGGCCCCGGTCTTCCGGATGACCGCCGAGATCCAGGCCCGGCGCCGGCTCGGGCTGACCGCCACGCTGATCCGCGAGGACGGCCGCGAGGCCGACGTGTTCAGCCTCATCGGTCCCAAGCGCTACGACGTGCCCTGGCGCGACCTCGAGGCCCAGGGGTGGGTGGCGGCCGCAGACTGCGTCGAGGTCAGGGTGAGCCTGACCGACGACGAGCGCATGGACTACGCGATGGCCGAGCCCGACGAGCGGTACCGGCGGGCCGCCACCGCCCGGTCCAAGCTGCCTGTGGTCCGCCACCTGGCCGGCCTCCACGAGGGCGACCGGGTGCTCGTCATCGGCCAGTACCTCGACCAGCTCGAGGTCCTCGGCACCGAGCTGGACGCGCCGGTCATCACCGGGAAGACCCCCGTGCGGGACCGCGAGCGGCTGTTCGCCGCGTTCCGGGCCGGCGAGCTGGCCCGGCTGGTCGTGTCCAAGGTGGCCAACTTCTCGATCGACCTGCCCGAGGCCAACGTGGCCATCCAGGTCTCGGGCACGTTCGGCAGCCGCCAGGAGGAGGCCCAGCGCCTCGGCCGCATCCTGCGGCCCAAGGCCGACGGGGGCCGGGCCCGCTTCTACACCGTGGTCAGCCGGGACACCAACGACACCGAGTTCGCCCAGCGCCGCCAGCGTTTCCTGGCCGAGCAGGGCTACGCCTACCAGCTCGTCGACGCCGGGGACCTGCTCGCCGGCGCGGACGCGCCCCCCTTCGCGGCGGCCGGCGGCCGCCCCCACCTCCGCCTCATCGAGGGCGGCCGGGCCGGGTGACGTGCCCATCCAGGGCGGCCCGCCGCGACGGCTCGCCCTGGAACGGGGGGCGGACGGCCCCGCCCACGCGCGGTAGGCTGCGCCCATGTCCAGCCGGAGCGCGCCGTCGGTCTTCGTCGTGGGGTCCATCAACCAGGACTACGTCCTCTCGGTGGAGCGCCGGCCGAAGCCGGGGGAGACCCTGGGCGGCGCCTCCCTGGCCGTCCACCCCGGTGGCAAGGGCGCCAACCAGGCGGTCGCGGCGGCCCTCCTCGGAGCCCGGGTGGCCCTCCTCGGCCGGGTCGGCGACGACCCGGCCGGGGCGTCCCTGCGGGCCGAGCTGGCCGGGCGGGGCGTCGACACGGCCGCGGTCGGCACGACCGACCAGGCGCCCACCGGCGCCGCGTTCATCACGGTCACGCCCGACGGCGAGAACGCGATCGTCGTCGCCCCCGGGGCCAACCACCGCCTCGTCCCCGGCGACGTCGACGCGGTGGCCGGGGCGATCCGGTCCGCGGCCGTGCTCGTGGCCCAGCTGGAGGTACCGCTCGAGGTCGTCGGGCGAGCGGTCGAGGTGGCGGCCCGCTCCCCGACCACCCGGGTCGTGCTCAACCTGGCCCCGGCCCGCCCGGTGCCCGGTGCCCTGCTCGCCCGGGTCGACGTGCTGGTGGTGAACGAGCACGAGGCCGGCGTCCTGCTCGGCGAGGAGGTCGACGGGGTCGCCGCCGCCACCCGGGCCGCCGAGGACCTGCGCGGGCGCGGCCCGGAGGCGGTGACCGTCACCCTGGGCGCGGCCGGCGCCGTGCTGGCCGGCCCCGGCGGGTCCGGGCACGTGCCCGCCCCCCGGGCCGACGTCGTCGACACCACCGGGGCGGGCGACGCCTTCGTCGGCGCGCTCGCCGCCGAGCTGGCCGCGGGCGCCTCCCTCGCCGGCGCGGTCGCCGCCGGCGTCCGCGCCGGCACGGCCGCCGTCGAGGCCAAGGGCGCCCAGAGCTCGTTCCCGACCGCGGCCGACCTCCGCCGGGAGCCGCCTGCCTGACGAGCCGGCGAGGCCCGGCCAATCGTCCGGGCTCAGCCCGCGGGGGCGTCCTGGCGAGCCAGGGCGACGACGGCGCGGAGGGCGTCCGGGTTGGCGAGCGCGCCCTCGCTCACCGCCTTGTCGGGTAGCACTCCGGCGAGGATGCGCTTGACCGGCACCTCGAGCTTCTTGCCGTTGAGGGTGCGGGGCACGTCGTCGACCGGGTGGATCTCGTCGGGGACGTGGCGGGGCGACAGCTCGGAGCGGATCGTGCGCCGGATGCGCTCGACGAGGTCGCCGTCCAGGGTGCTCCCCGGCCGGAGCACCACGAACAGCAGCAGCCGCCCCTCGCCGCCCGGGCCGCCAGCGTCGACCACCAGGCTGTCGGCCACCTCGTCGAGGCCCTCGACCACCCGGTAGAACTCGCTGGTGCCCATGCGCACGCCGCCCCGGTTCAGGGTCGAGTCCGAGCGCCCGGTGATGATGCAGCTCCCGCGGTCGGTGATCTCGATCCAGTCCCCGTGGCGCCACACCCCGGGATAGGTGGCGAAGTAGCTGTCCCGGTAGCGCTCGCCGTCCGGGTCGTTCCAGAAGCAGACCGGCATCGACGGCAGCGGCTCGGTGACCACCAGCTCGCCGACCTGCCCCACCACGGAGCGGCCCTGCTCGTCGAACGCCTCGACCTTGGCGCCCAGGGCCCGGCACTGCAGCTCCCCCGCGTACACGGGCAGGACCGGGCAGGACTGGACGAACGCGGTGCACATGTCGGTCCCGCCGCTGACCGAGCCGACCAGCATGTCACGGCGGACGTGCTCGTAGAGCCAGGCGAACCCTTCGGGGGGGAGCGGCGAGCCGGTCGAGCCGACGCTGTGCACCCTCGACAGGTCGGTCTCGCGCCCCGGCTCGATGCCCGCCTTGCTGCAGCCGAGCACGTAGGCGGCGCTGGTGCCGAAGTAGGTCATCCCGGCCGCCTCGGCGAACCGCCACAGGGCGAGCAGGTCGGGATGCCCGGGGCTGCCGTCCCACAGCAGCACGGTGGACCCGAGCAGCAGCCCGCCGACCAGCAGGTTCCACATCATCCAGCCGGTGGTGGTGAACCAAAAGAACCGGTCCTCGGCGGTCAGGTCGAGGTGGAGGGAGATCCCCTTGAGGTGCTCGAGCAGGATCCCGCCGTGGCCCTGCACGATCGGCTTGGGCAGCCCGGTGGTGCCCGACGAGTACAGCACCCAGAGCGGGTGGTCGAAGGGGACCGGCTCGAAGGAGAGCGGGCCGGGGTCGCCGGCGAGCAGGTCGGCCCAGGCGATCACCTCGCCGGGGGCGGCCCGCCCCGCGGCGGACCCTCCTGGCCCGGGTCCGTCCGGCCCCGCGGCGGACCCTGCTGGCCCGGGTCCGTCCAGCCCCGCGGCGGACCCTGCTGGCCCGGGCCCGTTCGCCGCGACCCCGGCGTCCGGTGAGGGGACCAGCACGGTGGCCCGCAGGGTCGGCAGTCGGTCGCGGATCTCGGCCAGCGCCTGCCGGCGGTCGTGGACCTTGCCGTTGTAGCGGTAGCCCTCCACGGCCAGCAGCACCGTGGGCTCGATCTGCTGGAACCGGTCGGTGACGCTGGAGACCCCGAACTCGGGGGCGCAGCTCGACCAGATCGCGCCGATGCTGGCGGTGGCCAGGAAGGCGACCACAGTCTCGGGCACGTTGGGCAGGTAGGCGACCACCCGGTCGCCCCGGGCCACCCCGAGCCGCCGCAGCCCGGCGGCGGCCTTGGCCACCTGCCGGTACAGCTCGGCGTAGGCGATCGTGCCGAGCGTGCCGTCCTCGGCCCCGAAGATGATCGCCGGGTGCTGGTCGCGGCGGCGGAGCGCGTGCTCGGCGTAGCTCAGCTCCGCGCCCGGGAACCAGCGGGTGCCCGGCATCCGACGTTCCTCCAGGGCCGGAGCGGGCGCGCGCCCGTCACCGACCTCGAAGAACTCCCAGATCGAAGTCCAGAACCCGTCGAGGTCGGTGACCGACCAGCGCCACAGGTCGTCGTAGGTGTGGAAGTCGAGTCCGCGGTGCTCGACGAGCCAGTGCTCGTACCGGACGAGGTTGGACCGGAGGATCCGCTCCCTGGACGGTGTCCAGAGCGGAGCAGGCGCGGCCCTGGCCGTTCGCAGCTCGCCCGTCACTGCCACCTCCTTGGCGTCCCAGCCAGGTCGCCGGTCGTGCCGACGACGGTACCTGCTCGCGTCCCAGTGCGCCGCTCGTGCGGGCGCCACACAGAGGTGTCTCGCCAGAGGTGTCCCGCCAGGGACGTCCCACCAGACGCGTCCCGCCAGAGATGTCCCCGCCAGGGACGTCCCGCCAGGGGCGTCCCGCTAGGAGAGACCGGCGAAACGCATCATCGCTGGTGAGGATACCTGACCCGGCCGGGGCGGCAGGGCCGTACCCCAGGATGAGGCGAGTCTTACCCCATTACTGCCCTCTGGCGTCTCGGCGGTCGGACGCCTGCGCCCACCGCTCCCAGGCGGCCCACCAACTGGGGTCACGGACCAGCACCGGCAGCTCGCGCGGGCGTGGGGACAACGGCTCGAACCCTAACCCGCCGAGATCGATGCCGCACCCAAGCGCCCGGATCACCAGCCCGGCCAGGCGCCTGGTGCAGGCGTCACAGATCAGGGTGTCGCCGAGGCACTGCCAGCGGATGCGCCCAGTGGCAATGCCCTGGCAGCCGACGCGCCACGAGCAGCGCTCCTCGGCCATCGTCGCCTCCTGCGTGGCGGCGGCAGCCGTCCGCGCCGGACGGGTAGGAGGCTGCCGCATCTGAGGCGGCGGGCACTCGCACGGGACCGGGGAGGCCACCTGCGGGGCGCCCGCCACCGCAGGACGACCCTATCGCCCCTGTGCAAGTCTAGTCAACTCTGTGCAAGCCACTCGTTTCCGGTCATGCAGGTTTAGGCAAGGCTGTGCAAGCCCGGTCAAGTTGCGTCAGAATGGCGCGTTGCACGGGACCGGGGAGCCTTTGTGGACGATGACGCCATGCTGACCAAACGCGAGGCGGCCGAGCTGCTCGGCGTGTCCACCGCGACGCTTGATCGGATGCGGCGGGCTGGGACCGCCCCGCCGTCAACCCGGCTGCCGTCCGGACACCTGCGCTTCCGCAAGGGCGACCTACGGGCCTGGCTGGCCGAGCACCGTGAGCGCCCTGGTGGCCCTGAGCCGGGTCCGGCCGGGTAGCCCGACCGCGCTTCGGCTTGGATCGTCCATGCTGGTTGACCTATGCCTTACACTCTTTGGGTGCTCTCAGCAGCAGGTTTGGGAGCAGATGGGAGGGGACCCACATGACCACGGTGGTTAGGCCGCCGGTGAACGAGGTCGTGATATCGGTTTCGTTCCAGCCTCAGCCGGTCCTGGAAGGCCCGCAACTTTTAATTGGGCTAAGCCCAATTCTGGCCGACTTCCCGCAAGTTACCGAAGTCCCTCCCTACGAAATGCCTGCTGAACAGCCATTCGAGGAGCAAGTTCTACAGCCGGCTGGGCGGCAGATTAAGTTTGTTGATTTTCCGCAGATGCAGAGGCGGTATTGGCTCACCGCGTCCGAGTCCAGCCCTCTGCTACTTCAGATCCAGTCTAATTACTTCGCCTTGAACTGGCGGCGTCAAGAGGGCGGCGAGCATTACCCGGGGTTTGATCGACTAGCGGAGATTTTTCAACGCTACCTAAGCCTTTTCAACGACGCAGTGGTTCGTCGAGGTGGCGAGCCGCTGACAGCGAGCCAGCTTGAGTTGACGTACATCAACATTCTCCGTCCTGATGAATCGTGGGGAGACATTAAAGATCTCTCTAGAGTGATCAACATCAATGTTCCCGGCATGGATCAATTCGAGCAGCTGAACCTTGCCTACTCGGAGCCCGTCAGGACTGAGTCGGGTTCATTCTATGGCCGTTTGCACGCGGCAGTAGCGACAGGTTACCAACCGAAAGCTGAATCTGCTGAGTTCCGCCCGCTTAGCGCAACCGACGTGATTCCCATTATCAATTTGTCAATTACTACTCGGAGCGCGAGGCTCGCCGAAAGTATAGCGTCTGTTCGTAACCGCTTCGACCTCGCACATGATGCCGTTACGGAAGCATTCAAGAGGTTGACGACCGACATTGCGCGTAGAAACTGGGGGCTACTGTGACCCTGCTAGCCGAGTCTGAGCGAACTGCTCCGAACTCGACCGACGCCGCAATCGCTTCAGCTAACGGCTCCGGGACTCTACCTAAGCAAATCCGCATATCTCGACCGGGGCCAGATGCCTCTGTCAGCACACTGTTGGGTCGCGGACAGCATCCGCCCACGTGGGTTGAACGGCTAGTTCTGGAAGAAATCCCAATGAAGGACGATTACGGACTGATCAGTCTTGATGCATTGGCCAGATTCGCGCAAGTCTGCACCACGCTGCCCCATCAGACACCGAAGCCATACTATGGTGTTGGGGATGATGCCACAATTGGCGCCGAGTGGGACCTCGGACGCTATCACGTCGAGATCCAAGTCGGGAACAATCCTGCGGTGGACTCGATAGTTCTTGAGGTCGATAGGGGAGAGCCCAAAGAGCTGCCCTTGGAGGGCAACATGCCAATCCTCGCGGCCTTGATGTCGAGCATTCTTCGCGGCTGACGGGGGGGCTTCGGGGGTCGTGCCAGCCGAGATTCCTGATGAGGTCCCTCCGGACTGTACCGCCTATCGCTTGGCCAAGAAGAGCGACATCAAGCCGGACGGTACGCCGCAGAGCAACTGCTTCTCGGATAAAGGGGCAGACGACAGCTCGTCGTGCTACATGTCTGTGTACTTCTCGGACGAGATGCAGGAAGCGGGCAAGTCCGTCTCAGACCTTCAGAAAGCATGGGGACCCGGGTACATCGTCTTGGCTTTTAGCGTTGCAGACCTGCGAGAGCAGGGAGAGCGGCTCTGGCGAGATCCAATTGATGAATTCCCCGGTCATGGCGCCTGCAAGCGTGCCGACGGCGCAAAACGCACTGCTAGTCAGGAGCGCAACCTCGCCAAGATCGCGAGGGTTGCTCCCGAACTGCTATAAGTGCCGGCGCGTCCGTGGTGAGTCAAGTTGTCTTTGCTCTCCTGAGAGCTACTCAAGTGGTCTCACTGTCACACCCCTGACCTAGAATTTCCTTGTCGGAATGAGTGACCCCCGCGAGGCGGCAACCTCCGGGGGTCTGGACCAGGAGATTGCCCTCCATGGTCGGACCGACGGTACCACCGCGCTCGGATGCGGTACACAGCTTGCCGCGCTGCTGGACAGCCCCGAGGTCACCACCCTCGTCACCGAGCTTGCCGCCACACGCTGGACGGGCCGCCCCGGCTACCCGATCCGCGCGATGGTCGGCATGGCGCTGGCCAAGAGCCTCTACACCCTGCCGGCCTGGACCCGCACCCGTCGGGCTGGTCCGCGAGCACGACGCGCTGCGCGCCGCCATCGGCTGCGCCGACGCTGGCAGCGTGCCGAGCGTGCATGCCTGCTACCGCTTCACCGCCAAGCTCCGGACGTACAAGCCGCTGCTGGACGCCTGCCTTG
>Ga0210378_10000926_pt1 | contig 15464 bp, 16 predicted proteins | sample PLM1_60_b1redo_FD_155465 | JGI IMG/M metagenome (GOLD analysis project Ga0210378, IMG submission 155465) | Groundwater sediment microbial communities from an aquifer in East River, Colorado, USA - PLM1_60_b1 redo | ecosystem: Environmental > Terrestrial > Soil > Riparian zone | place: USA: East...
CACGATCGCCCGCGAGCTGGTGGAGCGGCTGGGCTGGACGTTCGCCGAGGGGGACGACTTCCACCCGCCGGCGAACGTCGAGAAGATGCGTTCCGGGCAGCCGCTGGACGACGAGGCCCGCCGGTCCTGGCTCGGGTCGATCGCGGCCTGGATCGGCGAGCGCGAGGCCGCCGGGGAGAACGCGATCGTCACCTGCTCCGCGCTGAAGCGGGGGTTCCGGGACCTGCTCCGCGACGGCCACCCGTCCGTCCTCTTCGTACACGTGGACGTCTCCAGGGACATCCTCCGGAAGCGGCTGGGCAGCCGGAAGGGGCACTACATGCCCGCCTCGCTGCTGGACAGCCAACTGGCCACGCTCGAGCCGCTCCAGGCCGACGAGCCGGGATTCACGGTCCCGGGGGACGAGCCCCCGGACGAGGTGGCCGACCGGGTGGTCCGGGAGCTGCGCACCCTGAGCCGGGACCGGCCGCGGGTCGGGGACGAACCAGGGTCCGTCCCCGATGCGCCGGGGGTGCCGCCGGGCGCACGCTTCTCGTGTCAGAACGACACGACGCGAGAGGAACTCCCGTGAACGACATCCACGCCACCTTCGCCGCCCAGGGCCTGGTCCGGCCGCGCGACGGTCGCGTGCTGGCCGGGGTGGTGGCCGGGCTGGGTCGCCGCTTCGGCATCGACCCCTGGCCGGCCCGGCTGCTCTTCGTGCTGCTGCTCATGGTGATCCCCGGCAGCCAGATCCTGATCTATCCGGTGCTGTGGATCCTGATGCCGGCCGAAGGCCGCGCGACCGCCACCGCGCCCGGCGCCCCGCTGCCCGCCGGCCCGATGCCGGCCGGCCCGACGCCGCCGGCCGCCACCCCGCCGGCGCCGCCCGCCGCCTGAGGCGTCTCCACCCAGGACGGACCGGACCCCCGGACGCGGGGTCCGGTCCGTCCGTCCATCTCCCTCTGTGAACCAGATCACACTCCCGTCCGTGCCACTGAGGGCACGCACCTCGACGGAAGGGGAACCGGATGGACAGGCGGTTGCGACTGGCCGCGGGCGGTGGCGCGGTCGCGGTGCTGATGCTGCTGGCGTCCGGGGCGACGGCGGACGAGGACGGGTCGTCCAGCCAGAACACCCTGCGGGAGCAGCTCACCGGCTACCAGGAGACTCCGCTGGCACTGTCGACGACCGGCTCCGGAGCCGTCCGGCTGCGGATCGGGCCGTCGGCCGGCACGATCTCGTACGCGTTGAGCTACGCGGGTCTCGAGGCCCCGGTCACCCAGGCGCACATCCACTTCGGCGCGCGCGCGCAGACCGGCGGCATCAGCGCTTTCCTCTGCTCCAACCTCGGCAACGGCCCGGTCGGCACGCAGGCCTGCCCGGCCGCCCCGGGCATGGTCACGGGCACCATCGGGCCGGCTGACGTGATCGGACCGGCCGGCCAGGGCATCGAGCCGGGCCAGTTCGACGAGCTCGTCGCCGCCATCCGGGCCGGCGCGACGTACGTCAACGTGCACAGCGTGAAGTACCCGGTCGGCGAGATCCGGGCGCAGCTGGAGCTGGAGGACGGCTAGGCGTGTCCGATGGGTCTTGGTGGGTGCGGACGGCGTCCAGGCGTCGATCCGCGCCCCTCGCCGGACAGGCGAAACTGTGTAGGGCCGAGGAGCCGGCCGATGTCGAGAACATCGGCGACGAACAATGCCCATGCTCGTCTCCGACGAGGCACGCCGGTCCGCGTCTGGGCGTCGGCCCGCGCCGCCGAAGGTCCATCGGACACGCCTACCGACCGGCGGAGCGCAGCGCGATCAGGGTGTGCCGGACCCGGGTGACGAGCTCGAGCACGCCGGCGACTGACCCGGCATCGCCTGGGCGTACGGGCGACGCCGGGCCTCAGGAGGCGTCCCGCGGGCCGGCCGGCGGACCCGACCTCCGCCGCGCGGCGAGGGCGGCCGCGCCGAGCAGCAGGGCACCGATGCCGGCGCCGCCGAAGAGCCACACGACGGACGTGTTGTCGTTGGTCACCGGCTCCGCCCGCGGGTCAGGGGCCGGGCTCGACGGCGTCGTCACGGGAGGCGTCGGCGCGCTGTTGCTCGGCGTCGGCGGCCGCGTCTCCCGCGCGATCGGGGTCGCTCCGGGTGCCGCCGCGGCCAGGGTCAGGACCGGCGCCGGGAAGTCCGGCTCCGGCCCGCCCACCGCCGGCACCTCGATCCAGGAGTCCTGCCGGCCGTCGGTGTAGCTCTGCACGGTCTTGAGCACGAGCTGCCGGGTCGCCGGGAGCTGCCGGACCCGGAACGACAGCCTCAGGTCCCGCCCGACCGGCAGCCCCGGACCGCGGACCTGCAGCACCTGCTGGCCGCCGCCGGCACGCCAACCGGCAGGACCGGACACCAGCCGGAAGTCGCCCGGTGGCAGCCCAGCGGGCAGCTGGATCCGTACGCCCGAGATCCCGGCGGTCCGCGACTCCGCCTCGGCGTTCACCGTGACCGTCGCGTCCACCGCCAGCGCCCGGGCCGGGGTGACGTCCACCTCGACGTGCGCGAGCGCGGGTGCCGCCACGCCGACCACTACCGCCGCCGCACCCGCCAGGACGACCGCCGACCGGCGGCTGATCAGAGACATCACACCCCCAAGGTCGCGGTCCCGCCCGCGCTGGTTCCCCGGGGGGTCCGGGCGATCCGCACCCCGTAGCCTGTCCTCGGCGCACGAGCTTCCGGTGAGGTGCGATGAGCTTCAACCACCTGCTGGTCGACCAGCCGCGGCCGCAGATCGCGGGCTCCGCGGTCCTGGTCGGCGAGGTGCACGTCGGCGCGGGCGCGGTGCTGGCCCAGGGCCTGGTCGTACGGTCGCACGGCGGCGCGGTCGGCATCGGCAACCACTCCGCCGTGCTGGAGAACGGCGCCGTCGTCGGCACCCCGCGGAATCCGGTCCGCGTCGGCCAGCGGACCGTCTTCGGCCACCGCGCCACCATCGTCGGCGCCACCGTCGGGGACCTGTGCGAGATCGGCAACGGGGCGATCCTGATGCCCGGCTCGCGGCTGGGCGACGGCTGCATCCTCGGCGAGGGCACGCTGGTCCCCGCGGGCACCGTCGTCCCCCACGACGCTGTCCTCGTCGGCCGTCCCCCGCACGTGATCCGGTCGGCGACGGACGCCGACCGCGAGCGCCTGGCGGTGCTGCGGCACCACCAGACCGACCTGACCGACCACCCCGGCACGCTCGTACGCCGGCCGGGGAGAGCAGGAGCCGGCATGGGTACGCTCTACGCGTACGGCGGCAGGACCCCGACGATCGGCGCCGGCACGCTGCTGTTCGACTCCGCCGAGATCACCGGCGACGTCACCGTCGGCGCCGACTGTCTCATCGGTGCCGGCGTGAAGATCATCGGCGACTCGCACGGCCCGGTGCGCATCGGCGACCGCGTCCAGATCCTCGAGAACACGGTGCTGCACCTGCTGCCGGACAACGAGCTGGTCATCGGCGACGACGTCGTCGTCGGTCCCGGCGCGATGATCCACGGCTGCCGGATCGGCGCCGGGACGGTCGTCGAGCCGGCCGCGATCGTCTGCGACTGGAGCGAGGTCGGCGCCGGTTCGCTGGTCCGGGCCGGGGCGTGCGTCAAGCAACGCGACCGCTTCCCCGACCGGAGCGTGCTCGACGGCTTCCCCGCGACGTCCGTCGGCACCCTCCCCGCCGCGCCCCCGCGACCGGACTGGGCCCTGCCGCCCGATGCCGTCCGCACGTTGCGACGGGTGGAACGCTGACTGTCCCGCCGGCACCGGCGGAGCTGCCTGGTGTCGGCGTACTTCCGCGTAAGAGCGACGCCCGCCCGGCATCCCTTCCTGGATGAGGGTGACGATGGGAGCTGGCGGGTGACCCGGTGACGAGACGCCCGGCCGGCCGCCGCCCGCGTGGGGGCGCCCACCGGCGCGCGCGGTGGGGCGGCTCCGCACGCTGGTCGCTGATGCTCGCCGTCGCGGTGGTCACCGCGGTCGTGACGCTGCGCCCGTCCGGGATGCCGGCGCTCGACCGGCTGGACGGGGCGGACAGGCAGTCGTCGGACCCGGTCGCCGCGGCGTCCCCGGCATCGCCGGCGTCCCCGGCGGCGCGGCCGACCGACCGGGCGGCGGGGCGGGCGCCGGATCGTCGCACTCCCGCCGCGCTGCCGTCGGCCTCCCGGGTCCTGCCGCCCCGGCCACCGCGCCGCCCGCCGGCGGTGACCTTCACCTACTCGGTGCGCCCGGCCGGGCCGGTGCGCGCGGACCTCCAGGAGTTCGCCGCCGCGGCCCGGCAGGTGTACGGCGACCCGCGGGGCTGGTCCTCCGGCGGGATGGCGTTCCGCCAGGTCCCGGACGGCGGCGACTTCACTCTGTGGATCGCGACCCCGGACCGGGTGGAGGCCTTCGGCTCGGTCTGCGACCGGACGTGGAGCTGCCGCAACGGCCGCAACGTCATCGTCAACGAGGCACGGTGGCTGTCCGGCTCCCCGTCCGGCGTGCTCGCCGGCGACCTTCCGGCGTATCGGGCGATGGTGATCAACCACGAGACCGGGCACTGGCTGGGCCTGTCCCACCGCCCGTGTCCGGCGGCCGGCGCGCCCGCGCCGCTGATGCAGCAGCAGTCGATCGCGCTGCAGGGCTGCCGTCCCAACGCCTGGCCGACGCCGCCGGAGCGGGCGGCCGTGGCGAGCCGGCATCCCGTTCCGACCGGCTGAGCCGCGCGACCGGCAACGGCATCGACCGGCTCCGCCCCGGTTCGAGCGATGGCGGGCCTGCGTCGCCGCCGCCATCGTCATCCGCCGCGTGGACGCCGGTGACGGTCTCACGCACAGTAACCGAGAGGCGTAGAGTGACCACGGACGGTGGCCGGCGTACCGGAGGAACGCGATGTCATCCGGCTGATGGTGGTGGACGGTCAGACGCTGACCCGGTACGGGCTGCGCTGCCTGGTCGAGCACCACCCGGACATCGAGATCGTCGGCGAGTGCTCCTCGGTCCTCGCCACGCACGAGCTCGTGACGAAGCTGCAGCCCGACGTGGTGACCGTCGACGCGGCCATGCCGGACGGCAGCGGCATGACCCTGGCTCGCGAGTTGCGGGACCGCTTCGCCTCGCTGGGAATCGTGCTGCTCACGTCGCAGGGCGAGGACGACGTGCTGTTCCGGGCGCTGGAGACCGGGATGTCGGCGTTCGTCCCGAAGACCGCGCCGATGGTCGAGGTCCTCGCCGCGATCCGGCACGCGTCCGTCGCAGCGTCGTCGTTCACCGCCACCGGGCTCGCCGAGGCGCTCGCCCGGCGCCGTCGGGCCACCGACGGGCTGTCGCTGAGCCCGCGGGAGTCGGAGGTGCTGCGGCTGCTGCACGAGGACCTGTCGATCCCGTCGATCGCCCGGACCCTCTACGTCAGCCAGTCCACCGCCAAGACGTACGTCGCCCGCCTGTACGAGAAGCTCGGCGCGTCCAGCCGCGCGCAGGCGCTGATGGCCGCCCTGCAGCTGGGGCTGATCCAGCACCGGCCGCCGGCCCGCCCGCCGGGTGGCGAGGGCGGACCGGCGGCCGGTCAGAAGAGCCCGGGCAGCACGGCCGCCGTCCGGGACCGGTATCCGGCGTAGTCCGGCAACGCGCCGGCGAGCACCGCCTCCTCCCGGCTCGCCCGGTAGACCTGCAGCCCGAGCAGCCCGGCCCACAGCAGTGCCGCCGCGACGGTCCCCACCTGCAGGGCGAGCCCGCCGGCCGCGACCAGCTCGCCGAGGTAGAGCGGGTGCCGCACCCACCGATACGGTCCACTGTGGACGACCGTGCGGGCCTGGGCGAGGATGGCGACGCTGCGGCCGAGGCTGCGCACCGCCCAGACCGACCAGCCGCTGCCCGCGGCGAGCAGCACGCCCGCGACCAGCTCCCGGCCCACCGCGGCCGGCGTCGCCGCCAGGAACGCGAAGGCGAAGGGCGTCAGCGTCGCCGTCACCGCCGCCGCCTGCGCCACCGGCGACCGGCTGGTCGCCACCGCCTTGTCCCGCCGCAGGTAGCACCAGCAGACCAGCAGGTAGAAGCAGCAGGTGAGCAGCACCGTCAGCCGGCGCAGCGGTCCCGCGGCGCCGTCCTGGCCGCCCTCCCCGCGTGCCAGTGCCGCGGCCCCGGACACCACGAGCATCGCGACCACCGGCAGCACGACGAGCCGGCCGCGGTCACCGATCCGAGACGTCATCACGTCACCTCCCCAGCAACGAGTGCATGATCGACAGCGCACCCGGTCCGATGACCATCACGAACAGGGCCGGGAAGAGGCAGAAGAGCAGCGGGAACAGGATCTTCACCGGGACCTTCTGCGCCTGCTCCTCCGCCCGCTGCCGCCGCCGCAGCCGCATCTCCACCGCCTGCTCGCGCAGCACCCGGCCGACCGGGACGCCGAGCTCGGCCGCCTGCACCAGGGCGGAGACGAAGACCTTGAGCTCTCCGACGGTGGTCCGCTCCGCCAGCGAGCGCAGGGCGTCCACCCGGGAGCTGCCGAACTGCGTCTCCTGCAGCACCCGCGCGCCCTCCGCGGCCAGCGGTCCGCTGGTCGTCCGGACGACCTGGGCGAGCGCCGCGTCGAAGCCGAGGCCCGCCTCGACGCAGACCGTCAGCATGTCCAGCGTGTCCGGCATCGCGCGCCGGATCTTGTCCTGCCGCTTGGTGCCCGCGTTGTAGAGCAGCACGTCCGGAAGCCAGAAGCCGGCTGCGCCGCCGGCCGCGGCGAACAGGACCAGCTTCACCGGCGAGTGGATGCCGCCGACCGCACCGAGCAGGCCGAGCGCGACCAGGCCCAGGCCCTTGAACGCGAGCACCCGCTCCGGGGTCCACGGCGACGGGTTGCCCGCGACGTCGAGCCGCCGCTGCAGCGTCGCCGGGGCACTGCCCGGCGACAGGCGGGTGGCGACCGACCGGAGCCGGGACAGCAGTGGGGACAGCTGCCGCGACTCCCCGGCCGGTGCGTCCGATGTGGACCGGGCATACCCCGTCTCGATCACGCTGAGCCCCTGCTCCACCGCGGCCCGCGGGCCGCCACCGGCGAAGACGAGCGTCGCGAGCACGAGCGCGCCGAGCAGTGCGGCGATGCCGCCGCCGAGCAGGACCGCGCCGCTCATCTCACACCTCCACCTTGACGAGCCGGCTCAGCCACAGCGACCCGAGGCCCACCAGGACGCCGGCGACGGCCAGCATCACCAGCCCCATCGGCTCGCTGACGAGCGGTCGCATGTAGTCGGGCCGGGTCAGGAACAGGAACCCGCCGATGCCCACCGGCAGCGCGACCAGGATGTACGCCGACAGCCGGCCCTCCGCGGTCAGCGCCCGCACCTGCCGGTGCACCTGGGCGCGCTCGCGCATCGTGTGCACGGTGGTCAGCAGGACCTCGGCGAGGTTGCCGCCGACGGTCCGCTGGATGCGGATCGCCATCACCGTCCAGCTCAGGTCGCGGCTGCGCATCCGCTCGGCGACGGACTCCAGGCCGTCCTCGAGCTCGACCCCGAGCCGGGTCCCGGCCAGGGCCCGGGACACCTCCCCGGCGACCGGCTGGCTGCCGTCCCGGACGACCGTGTCCAGCGCCTGCGGCAGCGAGAAACCTGACTTCAGCGAGCCGGCCACCAGCTGGAGCAGGTCCGGCAGCCCGGCGGCGAACGCCGCGCATCGGCGCGACGCACGGACGGCGAGGAACACCCGGGAGCCGAGCCAGCCGAGCGCGACGCCGGCGGGCACGCCGAGCAGCGGCGAGCCGGTGACCACGACCAGGATCGCGGCGAGGGCCGCGCAGCCGCAGCCGCGAAGCAGCATCCACTCCTGCACCCGCAACGCCACGCCGGCCCGGTCCAGGTCCGTCTCGACCGCCTGCTGGATGCCGCGCGCGGTGACCATCCGCTCGATCCAGGCCAGGGTGGCGCGGGCGAGCGGCGAGCCGGTCCCCTGCCGCGGCGCGGCCGCCTCGGGCGAGAGCCGGTAGAGCTCCAGCTGCCCGAGCCGGCGCTGCCGCTCGCTCGTCCCGCCGACCAGCGGGACGGCGAGCAGGCCCAGTCCCAGCAGGCCGGCGAAGACGAGGCCGGCCACGACCCGGACGGCCCACCCGTCCAGGTTGGACAGCCAGCCAAGATCCACAGTGGACGGCAGCGAGACGGTCCCGGTGGCGAGCAGGACGCGGCCGCCGGCGGCGACCCTCGCCTCCACCCGGACCTGCCTGCCGGCGAGGTCGGCCGGCACCGGCGCGGTGACGTCCAGTCGCTGGTCGAAGTCCTCCGCGGCTGCCGTGAAGGCGGTCGTCAGTCCGCGCCGGTCGGTGGCGGACAGCACGCTGCCGCCGCTCGCCGCGGCCAGCCGGCTCAGGGTGGTCCGGTCCCCGGCGAAGCGGAACGCCACCACGTCGACGGGCATCCGCGCGGCGCGGAGTCGCGACAGCACCGAGTCCAGCGAACCGCGGCTGGCGGTGTCCTTGCCGTCCGACAGGACGACCAGATGCCGCACGCTGCCGGCCGGGGCGTGGCCCCGGTCGAGCGTGGTCAGGCCGGTGGACACCGCGTCGTAGAGCGCGGTGCCGCCGGCCGCCCGGGTCGCCGCCAGCGCGGCCGCGACCGCCCCACGGTCCGTGGTGGGAGCGACCGCGAGGCGGGGCCGGCCGGCGAAGGTGACCAGCCCGACCCGGACGTCCGCCGGCAGCAGGCGGGCGAAGTCGGTCGCCGCCTGCCGCGCGGTCTCCAGGCCGCCGCCGGCCATCGACCCGCTGGTGTCGAGGACGACGAGCACGGTGCGCGGCGGGAGCGCGGTCGTCGAGGCGGCCCCCGCGGCCGCCCGTGCCGTCGCCTCCACCGGCGTGCCGTCGAGGGTGACCCGCAGGCTGGCCGGGTCGAGCGTGGTCCCGCCGCTCAGGCCGGTCGCCGCGAAGACGAACCGCACCTGGCCGTGCTCCGCCCGGACCGCGGCCAGCCGGCCGGACGGCTGCGGGTCGGCGGCCGTCGCCGTACCGGAGGCCGCCGTCGCGGACAGGACGGTGAGCAGCAGGGCTCCGGCACCGGCGCGCCGCGGCAGCCGGCTCATCGTGGCACCCGATCGCCGTCGCGCCCGAACAGCCCGGGCGGCAGCGCGATGCCCCGGTCCACCAGCCGCTCGAGGAACCGCGGCCGCAGCCCGGTGGAACGCAGCGTGCCGCGGAACCGGCCCTGCTCGTCCACGCCGGCGTGGAAGTCGAACAGGAACAGGTCCTGCAGGGTGATCACGTCACCCTCCATTCCGGACACCTCGGTGATGTGGGTGATCCGGCGGGTGCCGTCCTTGAGCCGGCTCTGGTGTACGAGCAGGTCGATCGCGGACGCCATCTGCTCGCGGATCGCCCGGCTCGGCAGATCCACGCCTGCCATCAGCACCATCGTCTCCAGCCGGGACAACGAGTCGCGCGGCGCGTTGGAGTGGACGGTGGTGATGGAGCCGTCGTGGCCGGTGTTCATCGCCTGCAGGACGTCCAGCGCCGCGCCGTCGCGGACTTCGCCGATGATGATGCGATCGGGCCGCATCCGCAGCGAGTTGCGGACCAGGTCCCGGACGGTGACCTGCCCGGCGCCCTCGATGTTCGGCGGCCGGGCCTCCATCCGAAGCACGTGCTCCTGCCGCAGCTGCAGCTCCGCGGCATCCTCGATGGTGACGATCCGCTCGTCCGACGGCACGAACGAGGACAGCACATTGAGGCTGGTCGTCTTCCCGGAGCCGGTGCCGCCGCCGATCACGACGTTGATCCGGCCGCGGACGCAGGCGGCCAGCAGCTCCGCGACCGGCCGGGTGAGCGTGCCGAAGCCGATGAGGTCGTCGACGGTGAACGGGTCGGCGGCGAACTTCCGGATGGTCAGCGACGACCCGTCCAGCGCGATCGGCGGCACGACGGCGTTGACGCGGCTGCCGTCGGGCAGCCGGGCGTCCACCATCGGGCTCGCCTCGTCCACCCGCCGGCCGACCCGCGCGACGATCCGGTCGATGATCCGCCGCAGGTGCGTCTCGTCGGCGAACGCGGCCGGGACCGGGTGGATCCGCCCGGCGCGCTCGACGAAGACCCGGTCGTGACCGTTGACCATGACCTCGCTGACCTCCGGGTCGCGCAGGTACGGCTCCAGCGGCCCGTGCCCGAGGATCTCGTCGGCGACCTCGCGAGCGAGCCGGTTGCGGTCCGCCGCCGTGAGCGGGGTGTCCTCCTGCTGCAGCACGGTCTGCAGCGTCTGCCGCACCCGCGCCTCCAGCTCCGCCTCGTCCAGGTGCGCGTCGTACAGGGTCGGCCCGAGCGCGGACAGCAGCGCCCGGTGCAGGCTCTGCTTGACGGCGGCAAACGGGTCCGTGTGCCCGCTCTGCCGCCCGGCGGCCGGGACCGCCGGCGCGGCCGCGACCCGCCCGTCCGGGCCGGGCTGGCGCAGCGCCAGCCGCTCGCTGAGGTTCACGACGCCACCATCCGGGCGGCTGCCGTCACGTCGCCGCTCCGGGCGAGGGAGGCGGCGGGGTCGGGCAGCACGTGGTGGGTGGCGAACCGACGGACCGCGGCACTGACGGCGTGCTTGGGCTGGCCGGCGACGATCGGCACCCCCCGGTTGGTGGAGGCCGGCACGTCCCGGCTGGACGGGACCCGCGCGTCGACCGGGCTGCGCACCACCCGCTCGACGTCCTCGAGGGTCAGCCCGACCTTGGAGCCGGCGCGGTTGAGGACCACGGCGCGGCCCTCCCGCTCGTACGAGAGCAGGTCGAGCATGTCGAGGGTCAGCCGGATGCTCTTCAGCGCCGGGACGTCCGGGGTGGTGAGCAGGATGTGCTGGTCCGAGGCGTCCAGCGCGACCAGCACGTGCTCGCTGAACTGGGCGGGCGTGTCGATGACGACGTGGTCGTACATCCCGCGCAGCACCCGCAGCAGCTCACCGACCACGGCGGCCGGCACCTTGTCCGCGTCGCCCGGCGCCACCGGCGCGAGCAGGCAGTCCAGCCCGGGCCGCCAGCTGGTCAGCAACGACGCGACCCCGGTCGGATCCATCCGGTCGGCCATCCCGACCGCGTCCACGACCGTGCGCTCGGGCGCGAGCTGCAGCGAGATCGCCACGTCGCCGAAGGCGAGGTCGAGGTCGACCAGGCAGACCCGGCGGCCGGCCTGCTGGAGGGCGACCGCGAGGTTGGTGGCGAGCGTGGTCTTGCCGCAGCCGCCCTTGCTGGAGAAGACCGTGGCGGTCCGGCCGCCCCGGCCCGGTCCGGAGCCGGGCTGCGGCAGCGGGACCAAAGTGGACAGTTCCCGGGATCGGTGGCACGCCTCGGTCAGGCCGTCCGGGTCGCCGCTGCGGACGACCTCCCGGACGCCGGCCCGCAGCGCCTCGGTCAGGGTGCCGACGTCGAGCCGGTCCCGGATCAGCACCACGCCGAGCCACGGCCGGTCCCGGCGCTGCCGGGCGGCGAACGCGAGCGCCTCGCCGAGGTCCACAGTGGACCCGATCACGAGGAGGGTCTCCTCGGGACGGTCGGCCAGGGCGCGGTGGGCGGCCGGCAGGCCGTCCACCACGGTGGCGTCGGTCCCGACGGCGGCGACGACGCCCGGCGCCTGGCGATCGGTGGGTAGGCAGAGAATGGTCATGGCTCCTCCTCAGCGGCCGAAGACCGTGCGGTTGTCGACACCCTCGCCGGGCGCCGTCTTCGAGGTGTCGGTGACCAGCGCGAGGTAGAGCGCTCCGGTCTGGGCTGCGTGGATCAGCTTCTCCGCCTGGCCCTGATCCACCGCGACGGTGACCAGTACCGTGTCGCCGACCGCGCCGGTGGAGTTGTTCGCCGCGAGACCGCCGGACGGCTTGGCGCTCCCGTCGCCGGTCGTCGCCACCTGCTGGCCGACGGCCACCACCTCCACCGACGGCAGCACCAGGCGGGTGGCCTGGTTGTAGCTGTGCGCCTTCTGCAGGCCGTCGCCGGCCGGGGTGCGGCCCTGACCCTCCATCACGTTGAACGTGTCGAAGACGGCGACCTTGGAGCCGGGCTGCACGTAGCCGGCGACCCGTTGGGCTCCCGCCACCGCGACGCTCACCGCGATCTTGCCCTCGGTGAGGGCGAGCCCGCCGGTGCGCTCCTGCCTGGCGACGAACATCGCCCGCAGCAGCAACTGGCCCGGCTGGATGTCGCCGCTCGCGACCTGACCGGACAGGTCGCCGCCGATGTCGGTGACCGCGTCCGCCGGCACCGTCTCGGCCGGCATCACCTCCGGGCGCAGCAGCCCGTCCCGGTCGGCGTCGCCGGCGCTCGTGCCGGCGGCCACCTTCTTGGCGGCGACCAGCACGGTCACCGCCTGCTTGCCGGCGAGGGCGCGGGCGTCGGCCCGCCCCACGTAGACGAGGACCGCGCCGGTGCCGACGACCGCCAGCAGGAGCGTCGAGGCGATCAGGAGAACGCGACGTGACATGGTGTTCCTTCCTCTCTCTGCCGCGTCCGGCGGACCGGTGGCGGTCGGGTTGCGTGCGGTGCTGCGGTGCTTGCGTCGGGATCAGCCGGTGAGCTCGACGACTGTGGCGCCCAGGTTCGGGCCGCCGATCGCGCCGGCGGACGGGACCAGGCCCTGGGTGAAGAAGCCGTAGACGCACTTGTCCGAGCCGCTGCAGTAGCTCTCGCCGGACAGCCAGGACGGGGCGGTGAAGCCCGGCAGGTGGTAACCGGTGACGACGAACGCGGCGAAGCCCTTGAGGTGGTAAGAGCCGTTGTGGCCGGTGCCGCTGGCACCGTCGTAGACCGGGATGAAGACGACCGTACGGTTGTCGCGGGCCGTCTCCAGCGCGGTCTTGCACGAGTTGCCCGCCGAGACGCCGGTGTTGTCGTGGTAGATGTTGTCGACGTCCACACTGGCGGAGCAGGTGCCGGAGGGGTCGTCCAGCCAGCCGAACCCGCCCGGCACGTCCCACCCGGACGCTCCGCCGCCGCAGTCGCTGCCCGAGCCGTGCAGCTGGAGGCTGCGGTCCATAGTGGACGGTGGCAGCGGGTTCGGCGGGTACGGCGGGGGCGTCGCGTAGCTGGTGCCGTCGGAGGTGGCCGCGCTCCATTCGCAGAAGGAGACGGTCAGGGCGAGGCCGGTCGCGCCGCTCGGCGAGCCCCAGGCGGCCCGGGCGCAGGCGAGCACGGTGGTGCCGGCGTAGCCGCTGTTGCCGGGCAGCGCCCGGGCCAGGCTCGGCGGCAGCAGCGTGGAGCCGCCCGAGGTCCGGGTGGCGGTGTGCACGTCGACGTACGTGGTGCCGGACGCGGGTGCCGCCGGGCAGTCGGTGAGCTCGCCGGTCGAGGCCGGGCAGCCGGCCAGCGTGCCGGCGCCGTCGTTCCCACACACGAGGGTGACCCCGGCCGCGGAGTCGAGGGCGTTCTGGTTGGCGTAGTTCTGCGCCGTGCCCGAGGTGGACGGGTCGCAGGTGGACGCGCCCGTGGCGCAGCCCTGCGCGACGGCCAGGGCGGCCGCGTCCGCGCCGTTCTGCAGCTGGGCGCGCTCCGAGTAGAGCTGTCCCACGTCGATCACCAGCGCGCCCATGCCGAGCAGCACCCCACCGGCGAACAGGATCACGACGAGCGTCGCCACCGCGCCGCGGTCGTCGCGCCGCATCCGATCCCACCGGGCGGCGAAACGCCGGCGCGTCCTCATCCCTGGCATCGCATTACCCCCTGTCCAGTCATCGCCAGCGGGCCGCCGAAGGCGGAGCCGAACAGGCCGGCGAGGGCGCCGACCGGCGTGAGGAAGGAGAAGCTGTACGAGGTGACGACGACCGCGTCACCGGTCGAGCCGCTCGGGCAGGACGTGACGCTGACGCCGACACCGGTCAGCGGCACCGCGGCCCCCTGGGTGCGGCTCACCACGTCCGGCTGGCTGAGCGCCGCGAGCCGGGCGCCCTCCCGGGCCGCCTGGGTCAGCGCCACCTGCGCGTTGTACGCGCGGCCGAAGTCGACGATCCCGCAGACGACGAGCAGCAGCACCGGCAACACCAGCGCGAACTCGACGGCGGCGGCGCCGCGGTCCCGGTGGCGCCGGCGGTCCTGCCGGTCCCACCGGTCGGATGAGCGGTGCATCGTCCCCCCTCTCTGGTCTGCCGATGCGACCGGGGGCGGGCGGCCGGAGCCGACCCGCCCCCGGAAGGCCTGCGGCTCAGGCGCCGCCGATGGAGCCGGTGATCGAGGTGAACAGGCCGTTGAGGCTGCCGCCCAGGGCGGTGACCGTGACGACGATCGCGGCCGCGATCAGCGCGACCATGAGGCCGTACTCCACGGCGGTGGCGCCCCGGTCCCGCCCGGCGGCGGCCAGACGCTCCTGGATCTTGACGATGAGCTCGAGCATGGTGTGTCCCCCCTGTGGGTCCTCCGGTCCCGGGGCTCCGGGCCGGTCGTCGGCGTGGCTGCCGTCCGTGGTGGCAACTCTGCGTGACCACCAGGGTCGCAACCATCGGGTGAACGGCTCGTCCGATCCGGCCTTCGGGACGACGTGTCCCCCGATCGGCTGTCACTGTGCGTCCATCGGTCAGCGCCAGGAGAACGCCCGGGCCGGACCGCCGCGTGGCCCGTACCGTCGCGGACGTGCACGGGGGATGGGCGGTCGCGGGTGGCGCCGTCGGGCTGCTGGCCGGGACGCTGCTGCGGCCGACCGCGCGCCGGCTCGCCGCCGAGGGATCGGGGACCGCACCGGCCGTGGACGCCGCCGCCCCGGACGCCTCGGCCGTGCACGGGCCGGCCCCACATCTGCCGGGCTCGGACCGGGCGGCGTCGGCGGGCCCGCCGCCGGGCGCGGCGCCGCGAATGCTCTCGCTCGCCCCGGTGACCGCCGTGGTGCTGGCGCTGCTCGCCGGCCGGCTCGGCCCCCGCCCGGAGCTGCCCGCCTTCGGTTGGCTGGCCGTGGTCGGCGTCGCGCTCGCCTTCGTCGACGTCGCCGCGCACCGCCTGCCGGACGCGCTAGTGCTGCCGGCGTACCCGGCCGTGCTCGCCGCGCTCGCCGTTCCAGCGGTCGCGCTGGGCGAGGGGGGTCGACTGCTCACGGCCGTCGCCGGCAGCCTGGCCCTCGCCGGCTGCTACCTGGTGCTCGTGCTGGTCCGGCCTGGGCAGCTCGGTCTGGGGGATCTCAAGCTCGCGGGCGTGCTCGGGCTGGCGCTCGGCTGGCTGGGCTGGCGGGCGCTGCTGGCCGGCTCCGTCCTCGCCTTCGCGCTGCTCGCGCTCTGCGGGCTCGCGCTGCTCGCCACGGGCCGGGTCGACCGCCGCACCGCGCTGCCCTTCGGTCCGTTCATGCTCGCCGCCGCGCTGCTGGTCGTGCTGGCCAGCTGACGCCGCCTGGTGCGCACCTGCTGCTGGGAGGCGTGGTCGGTGTCCCGATACGTCCGCCCTGCGTCACAAGTACCGGCGAGCGCCGTCTGCAGGACCGCCTCCGCGGTCGGCATGAGGAGCTGCCATGTCTGGGATGCGATCGCTCACGGCGGTGCTCGGCGCGGGCGTCCTCCTGCTCAGCGCCGC
>Ga0210378_10000927_pt1 | contig 15449 bp, 17 predicted proteins | sample PLM1_60_b1redo_FD_155465 | JGI IMG/M metagenome (GOLD analysis project Ga0210378, IMG submission 155465) | Groundwater sediment microbial communities from an aquifer in East River, Colorado, USA - PLM1_60_b1 redo | ecosystem: Environmental > Terrestrial > Soil > Riparian zone | place: USA: East...
CCGGGGTGCCGGGTCCGGCCGGGGTGCCGGGTCCGGCCGGAGTGGCGGCCCGGATAGCGGGTCCGGCCGGGGTGCCGGCCGGGGTGCCGGGTCCGGCCGGGGTGCCGGGTCCGGCCGGGGTGCCGGGTCCGGCCGGGGTGCCGGGTCCGGCCGCGGTGCCGGCCGGCATGTCGGGAGGGCTGCTCGGGAGCGCGCCGGGCGGGGTGCCGCCGGTGGCGGGGCCGGACGTGCTGGCGATCGTGGAGCGGGCCGGGCTGGTGGGCCGCGGCGGCGGCGGATTCCCGACCGCCCGGAAGATGGCCGCCGTGACCGGGCGCCGCCGCCGGCCGGTCCTGGTCGCGAACGGCGCGGAGGGCGAGCCGCTCAGCCGCAAGGACGAGGTGCTGCTGGCGACCGCCCCGCACCTGGTGCTGAACGGGATCGCCCTGGCCGCGCGGGCGGTCGGCGCGACGGAGGCGCACCTGTGCCTGCACCGGGGCAGCCCGGCGCTGCCGGCCGTCCGGGCCGCGCTCGGCCCCACCGACGGCCTGACCGTACGGCTGCGCGAGACACCGCGCCGGTACGTCGCCAGCGAGGAGTCGGCGCTGGTGCACTGGCTGTCCGGCGGGCCGGCGACACCCACCTCCCGGCCACCGCTTCCGACCGAGCGGGGGGTGCGCGGCGCGCCGACGCTGATCCTGAACGTGGAGACCCTGGCGACGGTCGCGCTCGCGGTCCGGCACGGTCCGGACCGGTACCGCGCCGTCGGCGACCCTGCCGAGCCCGGCAGGCTGCTGGTGACCGTCGCCGGGGCGGTTCCGGCGCCCGGGGTGGTCGAGGTGCCCACCGGCACCGCCGTCGGCGCGGTGCTGGAACGGGCCGGTACCGGGCCGGGGTCGGTCGGCGCCGTGCTGAGCGGCGGCTTCGGGGGCGGCTGGCTCGGCACCGAGCACGCCTGGTGGACGCCGCTGACGTACGCGGGGCTGCGGTCCGCCGGCGCCGCCCTCGGCCCCGGGGTGCTCGCGGCGCTGCCGCGCGGCGCGTGCGGCCTGGCCGAGACGGCGCGGATCGTGCGGTACCTGGCCGGCGAGTCCGCGGGGCAGTGCGGGCCGTGCGTCTTCGGGCTGCCGGCGATCGCCGGTGCGCTGGACGCCGTGGTCCGCGCCGACCGGCACGCGGTCGAGGCGGTCGCCGCGGCCCGCCGCTGGGCTGACTCCGTGGCCGGCCGCGGCGCGTGCCGGCACCCGGACGGGGCCGCCCGGCTGGTCGGCTCCGCGCTGCGCGTCTTCGCCGACGACGTGGCCCGGCACGCGCGCGGCAAGCCCTGCCGGGGTGCTGCCGCCGGGCCGGTCCTCGCCGTGCCTGGACCGTCCACTGAGGACTGGAGGTGAGCCGGGTGCGGGTGGAGGTGGACCGGATCGCCTGCCGCGGGCACGGGCTGTGTGCCGGTCTGCTGCCGGAGGCTGTCTCGCTGGACGACTGGGGCTACCCGGTGGTGACGGCCGACCTGCCCGGCGACCTGCGCCGGGCGGCCCGGCGCGCGGTGGCCGCCTGCCCGACCCTCGCCCTGCGGCTCACCCCGCCGACCCCTGGAGGACCGTCGTGACCGAGCCCGACGCCCGCGCCGAACGGGACCGCACCCTGTCCCGCGTCCGGGTCACCACCGCCGTCGCCGGGGTCGGCGCCGTCGCGGTCACCGGCACCCTCGCCGGCTGGCTCGGCCAGCCCGGACAGGTCCACGGCGGCGCCCCGGCCAGCTCGACGGACCAGGGCACCGCCACCGAGTCAGGCACCTCGTCGACCAGCCCGTCGGACCGCCTCTCCACCCCCACCGAGGCCCCGGCCTCCGGCGACTCCGGCTCGTCCGCGGACCAGCCGCCGGTTGTCAGCGGCGGCTCCTGACCGGCCCACCGGCCGTCCGGCCGGAATGGTCTCAGCTCGAAGATCCTTGCCCCGGAGACCGGAGGGCGACGAGAGGGGTGCCGGGGTGTCGAGGCGGGGTTGGGTCCTGTTCGCCGCGATGTGCGTGATCTGGGGCATCCCGTACCTGCTGATCAAGGTCGCGGTGGACGAGATCGCCCCGGCGACGCTGGTGCTGGCCCGCTGCGTCGTCGCCGCCGTCCTGCTGCTGCCGCTCGCGCTGGCCCGCGGCCAGGTCCGCCCGCTGCTGCCCCGCTGGCGGCCGCTGCTGGCCTACACCGCCGTCGAGATCTGCGTGCCGTGGCTCCTGCTCGGCTTCGCCGAGCAACGCCTGTCCAGCTCGCTCACCGGCCTGCTCGTCGCGGCGGTGCCGCTGGTCGGCGCCGTGCTCGCCGGCTTCGGCGCCGGCCGCGAGCCGCTCGGTGCGCGCCGGCTGGTCGGCCTGCTCGTCGGCATCGGCGGTGTCGGCGCGCTGGTCGGCTTCGAGGTCGGCGCGGGCGACGTCCGGGCGATCGTCGCGGTCGGCTTCGTCGCGGTCGGCTACGCGCTCGGGCCGCTCATCCTGGCCCGCAGCCTCAGCGACCTGCCCGGCCTCGGCGTCGTCGCGGTGTCGCTGGCGCTGGCGGCGCTGGTGTACGTGCCGGCCGGGCTGGCCCAGGCGCCGGACCGCTGGCCGTCCGAGGCTGCCGTCGCCGCGGTCCTGGTGCTCGCGGTCGTCTGCACCGCCGTGGCCTTCCTGGTCTTCTTCGAGCTCGTCGCCGAGGTCGGGCCCGCGCGGTCGGTCGTGATCACGTACGTCAACCCCGCCGTCGCGGTGCTGCTCGGCGTGCTGGTCCTCGGCGAGCGCTTCACGCTCGCCACCGCCGCCGGCTTCGTGCTGATCCTGACCGGCTCGGTGCTGGCCACCAGCCGGTCCGAGCCGGCCCCGGCGCACCCGGCGCCGCCGCCGGAGGTCCGCGCCGCCGCCAGGTAGGTCGGTGGGCCGGCCGCGGAAGGCGGCCCGCAGCGCGTCGCGCGCGGGACCGGGCAGGTCCCGCGTGGGCAGGTGCTGGAGCGCCCCGATGGCCTGCCGGAACTGGTCGAGGTAGCGCTCGCAGCCCTCGCAGGTCGGGAGGTGGGCGGCGAGACGCCGGTGGACGGCGGCGTCCAAGGCGCCGTCGAGGAGGTCGGTGATCTCCTCCACGAACTCGGCGCAGCCGGGGCCGGTCACCAGGACACGCCCTACGCCCCCACCGGGACCGGCGCGGCGGATCGGGGCTCCGGGCCCGGCTCCACCGGCGGGGTGTCCGTGCGGTGGGCGAAAGCGGTCCGGGTCAGCAGCAGGCCGGCCAGCGCGGTGGCGGCGGTGAGCATCCAGCCGGCGGTCTGCACGCCGTGGTTCGTGCTGACCAGCCCGAACGCGAGCGCGACCGGCAGGAATACCATCCAGGAGATCGCGCCGACGCCGGAGGCCACCCCGGACCGGATCGTGGACGGGACGGCGTCGTGCAGCAGGCGGGTGACATGGATGCTGGCGACCACCACCAGCAGGGCGAGCACGACCTGTGCGACCGTCACGAGGACGACACCCGTGGTCGTGGTCAGAGCCAGGCTGGCCAGGGTCATCAGCCCGGCCACGGCGCCGGCCGTCGCGGGCCTGTCGAGCCGGAGCCGGCCGGCGAGCAGCCCGCCGAGTCCGAGGGTGGACACCAGGCCGGCCCAGTACGGCCCGTACAGGAAGGCCGGCACCGCGAGCGCGACCAGCCACAACGGCCCGAACTCGAAGACCAGCTGCAGGATGACCGCGCTCAGCACGGCGAGCGTGATGATCGGCAGCAGCCGGCCGCGCCGGGTCAGGGTCCGGTAGGTGACAGCGAGGTGGCGGCGCAGCGGGATGGGCTCGGCGGCCTTGTGCAGCCGCGGCTCGGAGAACCGCAGGTACGCGGCGACGGACAGCGCGGCGAACGGGACGGTCAGGAAGTAGGTCAGCCGGGTGCTGGTGAGGCCGGCGATCCACCCGCCGAGCAGCGCGCTGGCGACCAGCGCGATGCTCTCCAGAAGCCGGACGCGGCCGATGCGGTGCTCGAAGGCGTCGCTGTCGCCGGTCTCCTCCAGCACGGTGTCGTAGACGATCGCGTCCATCGTCCCGGAGTACATGGCGAAGTAGACGCCGAGGACGAGGGCGCTGAGGATGTACGTCCGCACGTCGCTGCTCAGGCCGCCGATCAGCGAGCACGCCGCCAGAGACAGGCTCGCCACGATGAGCACGCCGCGGCGGCTCCACCGGTCGGCCAGGATCCCGGACGGCACCTCGACGATCGGCACCACGGCGGCGTACGCGGCGGCCATGACGCCGACCGCGGCGGCGTCGAAGCCGATCTCGGTCATGAACAGCTTCTCGATCGGCACCCAGAGCATGAAGCCCTGCAGCGAGACCGCGATGTGCAGCGGCAGCAGCCGCCTGCGCAGCGTGGCAGGGGAGCGGGGCCGGAGGCGAGGTCGGGTCATGGCGGTGCAGTGTCACCACCGCGCCCGGCGTTACAGGCCGGTCATGCGGGCCGGTCGTGGAACGCGGCGAGCAGCCCGAGCCGCACCTCGTCGGGCAGGCTGTCCGCGGGCAGCCGGCCCACCGTGCGGATGGTCTGCCCGAACTGCTCGAGGTACCGGGTGCAGCCCTCGCAGACCGCGAGGTGCTCGACGAACCGGCGTTCGGCGTCGGCGTCGAGGGCGCCGTCGCGGAACGCGGTGACCAACTCCACGAACTCGTCGCAGTCGAGATCGTTCACGATGCCGCCTCCCCGTCTCCGCCGCGGGGCGCCGCCGAGTAGTACCCCTCCAGCCTGCACCGCACGAACGCGCGGGCACGGTGCAGCAGCACGCGCTGGTTCGCCGGCGAGATGTCCAGTATCGAGCACACCTCGTCCCCGCTGTATCCCTCCACGTCGCGCAGGGCGATCACGATCCGCTGGCGGTCGGGCAGTTGCGCGAGCGCGGCGGCCACCAGCGCGCGGACCTCCGCGGCCAGCGTCTCCTGCTCCGGCGACGGCCACGCCGCCGGGAACTCCCGCCAGTGCCCGGGATACGGCTCGCCCGGACCCTGGAAGCGGCCGGGGTCCACCGTCGGGCCGTCGTCCGCACCGGGCACCAGGCTGCTCCACGGGACGCTGCGTCCTTCCCGCGCACCGCGCCGCTTCGCGGTGTTCACCAGGATCCGGTACACCCAGGTCTTCAGCGACGAACGGCCCTCGAAGCCCTCGATGCCCTCGATCACCCCGAGCCAGGCGTCCTGCACGACCTCCGCCGCGGAGTCGCTGGTGGACACGAATGACCGGGCCAGTCGCAGCATCCCGCCCGACCAGGCGTCCAGCAGCAGGGTGAAGGCGGCCTCGTCCCGGTCCCGGAGCCGGGCGACGAGCACATGGTCGGGTGGCAGGTCATCGCGAGGCAGAGCCATGCGGGCATGGACCTCCTCGACCGGCCGAACTCATCGGCGGCGCCGGTGAGCCGGTCGGTACGGTCTCCGGGTGGGAGCAGACAGCGCGCCTGCGAACCGTACGGGCTCCGCCGCGGCCGCCGCAGCGATCGGCGGGCTGGCCGGCGCCTCGCTCGCGGCGCACCGCGGCCGGCGGGCCGCTGTGGCCGGTGCGGCCGTAGGCGCGGTGGCGCTGGCAGTGTCGGACACGGTCGCCCGGGCCCGGCAGCGACCCCACGAGATCCCGGCGCTGTGGTCGCGGATCGTGGCCAGCGCCGCGCTCGCGGCCCCGCTCGGCTGGGCGGCCGGCCGGCTCGGCGCGGGCCCGGTCGCGGTGGGGACCGGAACCGGCGCCCTCGCCGGCGCGCTCGGCCTCCGCCCGCAGAAGGTGCTGCTGGGGCCGCCGTTCGGGGCCGCGGTCGGCGGTGCTCTCCGCGCCCTCGCGGCGCGGCCCCGCTCGGTGCCGCCGGCGGCGGTGGCGGCCGGGACGATGGCGGCCTACCGGGTCTGCTCGGCGCTGGTCTTCCGGGACGCGCAGGTGAGCCTGCTGGCCGACCGGGTCCGGGCGGAGGACCTGCCGTTCGTGGTGCCGCTGGAGGCCCGGTCCCGCTACGTCGGCACCGGCTACGTCCGCGAGCTGGCCGGGGTGCTCGGCGGCCGGTACGTCGCCGACGCGCCCGACGTCGGCATCGTCGCCTCCCTCGACGAGCTGGCCGGCCCCGACCTCGACCCGGCTGCCGTCGACCCGCGGGTGCGGGAGTTCTACGAGCACACGACCCGGTTCGCGCTCGACATCGTCCCGGAGTGGCGGCTGTGGGTGCGGCCGGGCTACCTGCTCTACCGGACGCTGGTGGCGCGACCGCTCGGCCAGGCCAGCGTGCCGATGAACCAGCGGGAGGCGCTGCGCGGCGTCCGGAGCCGGATCGACACCATCACCCTCGACCGGGACGAGGTGGTCGCCGTCCGCGGCTGGATCCGGTCCTTCGCGGACGACGACGAGCCGATCTACGTCGGCATCTACACCACCTACCGGCACGGCGGCCGCGGCTACGTCAGCGTCGGCTTCCCGGTCCCGCAGGGGAGCTTCACCGCGACCCTGCTGCCGCGCGGTCGTCCCGGCGGCGGCCTGGTGCTCACCAGCGACAGCGACCTCGACCAGCCGGGCCACTACCTGACGTACGTCGACCCCGCGACGAGGGACCTGACCGCGCTGGCCGTGCACGGCTTCGCCGAGCAGCTCGACGTGTACGTCGAGGGCGGCGAGCTGCGGGCCGAGCACGCGTTCCGGGTCTTCGGCCTGCCGTTCCTGGTGCTGCACTACCGCATCCGGCGGAAGCCTCGATCGCCGGAGTTCCGGGCAGACCCGGTCCATCGGACGGGAGGTTCCCCATGACGTCTCAGCAGCAGGAGGAGACCCGGCGCCGCATCGTGGTGGGCGTGGACGGATCGGAGGGGTCGCGGACGGCCCTGAGGTGGGCGGCGGAGGAGGCGGAGCTGCACGGCACGGAGCTGCACGCGGTGTACGCGTACCAGCCGCCGCTGGAGCTGCCCGTCGTCTCCACCCCTGCGAACCCGCTGATCGGCAGCCCGGAGGTGAAGCCGGAGGTGTACGCCCGGCGTGCCGAGGAGCGCTGGAGGAGACGATCCAGGAGGTCTTCGGCGACCGCCGGCCGGCTCGGCTGGCGCCGCGGGTCCTCGAGGGCCCGCCGGCCGTGCTGGTCGCGGAGTCGACCGACGCGGACCTGCTCGCGGTCGGCCCGCGCGGGCACGGCGGGTTCGCCGGGCTGCTGACCGGCTCGGTCACCGACCAGGTCGTCCGGCACGCCCGCTGCTCGGTGGTCGTCGTCCGCACCCGCCGTCCCTGACTCTCCCGGCCGGGACCGCGCCGCGGTCCGAGACTGCCGACAGAGCAGGTCGTCTTGACGAAATACTTTGTCGGTGAGACGGTGGCCGCATGCACGAGGTGGCGGTGATCGAGGACCCGGCGGCTGCCGAGGTGTCGCTGGATCCGGTGCGGGCCCGGCTGCTGGCCGAGCTGGCCGAGCCCGGCTCCGCCACGATGCTCGCGGCCAAGGTCGGCCTCGCCCGGCAGAAGGTGAACTACCACCTGCGCGCGCTGGAGCGGCACGGGCTGGTCGAGCTGGTCGAGGAGCGGCGGAAGGGCAACGTCACCGAGCGGGTGCTGCGTGCGACCGCGGCGTCGTACGTGATCTCGCCGACCGCGCTCGCCGCCGTGCAGCCCGACCCGGCCCGGTCGCCGGACCAGCTCTCGGCGCGGTGGCTGCTGGCGGTCGCCGCCCGGCTGGTCCGCGACGTCGGCGCGCTGATCACCGGCGCCACCAAGGCGCGCAAGCGGGTGGCCACCTTCGCCATCGACGGCACCGTCCGCTTCGCGTCCGCCGCCGACCGCGCCGCCTTCGCCGACGAGCTCGCCGGCGCGGTCACCGCCCTGGTGAGCAGGTACCACGACGAGACCGCCGAGGGCGGGCGCGACCACCGGGTGATCGTCGCCGTGCACCCGAGCATGCCCACCGACCCGAGCAGCACCGAGACGAAGGAGCTCTAGAGATGCCGCGCGAGTTCGAGATCCGCGAGGAGATCGCGCTGGACGCGACCCCCGAGCAGGTGTGGGACGCGATCGCCACCGGTCCCGGCATCGACTCCTGGTTCATGGGACGCAACGAGGTCGAGCCCCGCGAGGGCGGCACGGCCCGGATGGCGCTTCCCGGCTACACCCAGGAATCGACCGTCACCGCGTGGGAGCCGGGGAGCCGCTTCGCCCTCCGCAGCGACGTGAACCCGGACGGGACGTTCATGGCGTTCGAGTACCTCATCGAGGGCCGCGAGGGCGGCAGCACCGTGCTCCGGTACGTGCACAGCGGCATCCTCGGCGACGACTGGGAGGCCGAGTACGACGCGCTGCGCAAGGGCGACCGCATGTACCTGGAGAACCTGGCCCGGTACCTGAAGCACTTCCCGGGGCGGACCTCCACGTACGACATGTTCGTCCCCGGGCCGCAGGTGGCCGACCCGGAGCGGGCGTGGGCCGCGTTCAAGGGAGCTCTCGGCCTGACCGGCACGGTCGCCGAAGGCGACCCGACGAGGCTCACCGTCGACGGGCTCCCGCCCGAGGAGGGAGTCGTGGAGTTCGCCCGCCAGCCGGCCTTCCTGGGCGTCCGGACGAGTGACGGGCTCTACACGCTCATCCACGGATACCAGGACACCGTGGTGGTCGAACACCACAGCTTCTCGGACGAGGCGGACCCGGAGCGGACCGAGCGGGCCTGGCAGTCCTGGCTCGACCGGTCGTTCGCTTAGGCATGTCCCCCTAGACGGTTCGGCGCGCGACGGCGACCAGCACCGCCGGCTCCTGCCCGCGGTTGTGCAGGGCGTGCAGCGGCAGCCCGCACAGCCACAGGACGGCACCGCTCCGGAAGCGGCGGCGGCCGCCGCCCTCGCACTCGAGCTCGATCTCGCCCCGCTCGACCACGACGAGCGCGTCCCGCCACTCGGCCTCGTGGTAGGCCCGCGAGCAGCCGGCCGCGACGACGGTCACCTGCCTCTCGTACCCGGGCCCGAGCCGCCCGGAGACGAAGCCGAGCCGGCGGCCGTCGTCGGTCATACCCGTGTAACGGTTCCCGGCGCCGGAACTCATCGGTCCCCCCGTGTTCGCTGTCCGGAGGGCAGGGCCGTCAGGGGTCCGCGAGGGCGGCGAGGAGCGTGACCACGCCGGGCGGGCCGTCCACCGCGATGTCCGCGCGGGCCGCCACCTCGGGGGCCTCGGGCGAGGCGCTGGCCACGGTGACGCCCGGGATGCCGGCGGCGCGCAGTTCCTCGACGGCGGCGAACGCGGGCAGGTCGCCGAGGTCGTCACCGGCGAACAGGATCGCGCCCGGCGCCTCCGCGGCCAGCCGGCGCAGCACGCCGCCCTTGTCGAAGCCCGGGGGGCGCAGCTCGAGCACCATCCTGCCGGGATGCACCTCCAGCCCGAGCTCGTCCGCCAGCCGCCGCACCGCCGGCGCCAGCCGGGCCAGCTCCGCGTCCGGGGCGGCCGCCCGTCGCGTGTGGACGACCAGGGCGAGCCGCTTGTCCTCGACCCGGACCTCGGGGTCCGCCCCGACGGCGGCCAGCACGCCCGGCAGCCGGGACCGGGCGGCGGCGACCGCGGGCGGCTCGGGCGGGGTGCTCAGCGAGCCGTCCTGCCACCGCTCCGCGCCGTACTGCCCCTCGACGACCAGACCCGGCACCGAGTCCAGCCCGCCGAGCTCGACCGCCACCGCGGCCGGCCGGCCGGTGACCACGGCCAGCGTCCCCACCCGACCGGCCAGCCGGCGCAGCACCTCGATCGCGCCCGGTGCCGGCCACGCCCGGGTCGGCTCGTCCACGATCGGCGCCAGCACCCCGTCGTAGTCCAGCGCCACCAGCCCGCGCGTCGGGTCCGCCCGCAGCGCCGCCCACCCGGCACGGCCCGCCTCGGTCCGCGGCTCGGGCAGGTCGGCGGGCGGGTCGGGCATGGCGCGGAGCCTAACCCCGCGCGGCCGGCGTATCCCGGCGCGGATCTTTGGGTATCTGCCTCGGCGAGTACACGACGACATGGGGAGACGACATGATCGACCAGGATTCGGTGCCCTCGCTGATGGGCAGCACGGTCCGGGACAGCGCCGGCGACAAGATCGGCAAGGTCGGCCAGGTCTACCTGGACGACACCACGGGCCAGCCCGAGTGGGTGACGGTCCGCACCGGGCTGTTCGGCACCAAGGAGAGCTTCGTCCCGCTGGCCGCCGCCTGGGTCGAGGGCGACGAGCTTGTCGTGGACGTGCCGAAGGACCGGGTCAGGGACGCGCCGCAGATCGACGAGGACGGACACCTGTCCGAGCAGCAGGAGGCCGAGCTCTACTCGTACTACGGGGTCAGCCCGGGCGCCTTCGGGCAGGACACCGGCCCGACCGACGGCGGGTTCGCGGCGGGCAGCAGCGGCACCGACCCGGACGAGTACGCCGGCGACTCGGTCACCCCCGAGACCGCGTACGCCCCCGGAACGTCGTACACCGGCACCGCCGCGACCAGTCACGCCGGCACCCCGGGGGACCTCACCACGACGGAGGGTGCGTACGAGACGTCCCGGCACGACGACGCGATGACCCGCGCGGAGGAGGAGGCGGCGCCGCGCACCGAGTCCGCCCGGGCCCGGCTGCGCCGCTATGCCGCGCCGGACAGCGGCGACGACCGGGTCTGACGCAGGGCGTGTCCGATGGGTGCGGCCCGCTCAGCCGGGCGGGCCGCCCCACTCCAGCAGCAGGATGGTCGCGTCGTCCTGCAGCACGCCGTCCTGGTGGTCGAGCACCGCCTTGATCAGCCGGCGCAGCACCTCCGGACCGGCGTGCCCGGACGCGGACGCCCGGACCACGAAGTCGGCCAGCCGCTCGTCGCTGAAGAACTGGCCCTTCCGCCGGGCCTCGACGACGCCGTCGGTGTAGAGCACGAGCCGGTCGCCCGGCTCCAGCTGGATGCTGTGCACCGGCGGGTGGCCGTCGGAGAAGCGCAGCCCCAGCGGGGTCGCCGGCCGCGCGGCGAGCGTCTTCACCTGCCGGTCGTGCCGCAGCAGCAGCGGCGGCAGGTGGCCGGCGGAGATCCAGCTCAGCCCGCCGGTCGCCACGTCGAGGTCGAGCAGCAGCCCGGTGACGAAGTGCTCCCGCCGGAAGTGCGCCGCGATCACCCGGTCCATCGCCAGGTACGTCTCCGACAGGTCGGCCCGGGCCCGCCGGGCGTTGCGGTACGCGCCGACGGCGACGGTGGCCAGCAGCGTGGCGCCGAGCCCGTGACCCATCGCGTCGAAGAGCGCCACGTGCAGCCGCCCGTCGTTCAAGGCGTAGTCGAACGCGTCGCCGCCGACCTCGTCCCACGGCTCCAGCAGCCCGGCCAGCGAGACCCGCTCGGTGCTCACCGTGGTCGGCGGCAGCAGCCGCCACTGGATCTCCGCCGGCAGTCGCATGGGCCGCACCCGCCGGACCAGCTCGAAGACGTCCCCGTACGCCCATCGGGTGACCAGCAGGGTGGCGACGGCGTCGGCGAAGTGCTCCATCCCGGCGACGACCGCGTCGGCCTCCTCGGTCGGCACCGCGACCTCCAGCACGCCGAGCCGCTCCGCCCCCTCGACCAGCGGCAGCCACAGCCGGCGGGTGCCCGGGTCGCCGTCGGCGGCGTGCGCGGTCCCGGTCCGGTACGCCCGGCCGGCCAGCGTGCTCTCCACCCCGAGCGGCACCCGCGGCGGCATCCCCGGGTAGGGCAGCGGCAGCAGCCGGGTCTGGCCGTAGTCGGCCAGGTAGATCACGGCGTCGGCGAGCCCGGCCGTCGCGGCGCTCTCCGCGACCAGCGGCGCGAGGTCGCCGGGCGCGGTGCGGCGGGTCCGGCGCACCAGCTCGCCGATCACCGCCGCGGGGTCGAGCGCCATGCTGCTGACAGTACGGGGTGCGGCCCGGATCCGGCCGGGAGCGCCCTTCCCGGACCGTGACGACGGGTAGTCACCCTGCCGCGCCTGGTGAGACTTTCGGAACCACTTCTGTCGTTGCAGGGTGAAGTGCCATGCTCCCGTCCTCCACCTCAGCCCGACCGGGGGGCGATCATGGGTAGGCACCGGTCCGATCAGCCGGCGCAGGCCGGCGGTCCGTCGAGCCCGGAGCACGGCCGCCCGCCCGGCCCGCCGTCGCGGCACACCGCGCTCTGGGTCGCCGTCGCCGTGCTCGCCGTAATCGCGGCCGCTTCCACCGCCGTCGCGGTGCTCGCCATCGGTCCGGACGAGAAGACGCCCGGGGCCGGCGGCCCGTCCTGCGAGCGCAGCCTGCGGGTGGTCACGTCCGCATCGTTCGCCCCGGTGCTGGACCGGCTCGAGCCCGCGCTGGACCGGGACGCCGACTGCGTCGCGCTGGACACGGTCGTCGTCGACGGGCGCGCGGCGGCCGATCGGGTGGCCGAGCGCGAGGCGGACGTGTGGATCCCCGACGACGCATCCTGGGCGGCCGTCGCCCGCCCCGGGCTGCTCGCCGAGGAGGGCCGGGCCGGCTCCGGCACGGTGCTGGCCACCAGCCCGATCTACATGGTCACCGACGAGGCGGCGGCGGCGAAGATCAAGACGGCGGGCGGGTCCTGGCTCGGGCTCGCCGGCCTGCTGGCCGGCTCGTCCGGGGTGCGGCTGGCCGTCCGGGACCCGAACTCCTCCGGCGACGGCCTGGTGGCGGCAGGCAGCCTCGGCGAGGCGGTCTGGCTGGACAAGGGGATGGACGCGTCGTCGGCCGCGCTGTCCACCGCCGTGCGGGTGACCCGGACCGTCCCGGGTGAGGACAGCGCGCTGCCCGAGCGGGGCGGCGAGGTCGGCCTGGTCCCGGAGTACGCGCTGCTGTCCGCGCCGGACCGGATCGGGGAGCTGTCGGTCCTGGCCGGCTCCGACCACACCGCGCTGCTGCGCTTCGCCTGGCTGCCCACCGCCGCCGCGGCCGGCATGCCGGAGCGGGCCGCCGCGCTGCGGCGGCTGCTGTCCGTGCTCAAGGGGCCCAGCGCGGCCACCGCGATCGCCACCGCACGGCTGCGCCGCCCGGACGGCCGCGTGCCCCCGGACACTCCGAAGGACCGGCTGCCGGCGCTGTCCGGGGAGCCACTGGAGGTGCTCAGGCCGCACCACGTCGACCACGTCTTCGCGGCCTGGTACGTGCAGGACCGCCGCAGCAGCATCCTGCTGGTGGTCGACGTGTCCGGCTCGATGCGTGACCCGGCGCCCGGCACCCGGACCCCGCTGATCGACTTCGTCCGGCGGGGCTGCCTCGCCGTCGGCGAGCTGCTGCCGGACGAGTCCTCGCTGGGCCTGTGGGCCTTCGGCTCACGGCTCGCCCCCCCGCGCGACCACCGCGTGCTGCTGCCGGCCGGGCCGCTCGGCGCGGCCCAGCGCGACGCGCTGACCGGCGCCGTTCGCAAGCTGACGGCGCAGAGCACCGGCACCGGGCTCTACGACACGATCCTCGCCGCGTACGCCTGGGCGAGCGCCTCGCACCAGGAGGGCGTCGGCAACCAGGTGGTCGTCTTCACCGACGGCCGCAACGAGGACGACCCGGGCGCGATGACCGCCGCTCAGCTCGCCAGCCGGCTGAAGGCGACCGTCGACCCGGAGCGGCGGGTCGAGCTCACCGTCGTCGCCTTCGGCTCCCGGCCCGAGGTGGACGTGCTCGAGGACGTGCTGGAGCCAGTCGACGGCTACGTGTCGACGGCGAAGACCCCGGAGGAGGTGTCGGCGGCGTTCCTGCACGCCGCCGCCAGCGGGGTGCACGGCTGAGCGGAGCGATTTCACTCGTCGCGGTAGGTGCCCGCACAGTTACAGGCCTGCGTAGGGTGACGCGGGTGAGCAGCGGGCCGCGGCGGGTGACCGGGCCGCGGCCGGTCGGCCTGCCCGGCGGGGCCGCGGCCGACCTGGTCGAGGAGACCTTCGCGCTGGGCGGCCGGGACGTGCGGCTGCTGCGACCGCGGGACGGCGACGCGCTGCTGGACGAGGTCCTCGCCGAGGACGACCCGGCCGACGAGCGGCTGCCGTTCTGGGCCGAGCAGTGGCCCAGCGGCCGCGCGCTTGCCGCCGCGGTCGCGGAGCGGCCACTGGCCGGCACCCGGGCGCTCGATCTCGGCTGCGGGCTCGGCCTGGTCAGCGTGGCCGCCGCGGCCGCCGGCGCGGACGTGCTCGCCGCGGACCGGTCCAGCGAGGCGGTCGCCTTCACCGCGGCGAACGCGGACCGCAACGGCGTCGCCGTCCGGACCGTGGTCTGCGCGTTCGAGCGGCCGGCGCCGCTGCTGGCCGGAGCGCCGTGGGACCTGGTCCTGGCAGCCGACGTCCTCTACGAGTCCCGGAACGTCCCGGTGCTGCTGGACCTGCTGCCCCGGCTGGTCGGTCCCGGTGGCGAGGTCTGGCTGGCCGACCCCGGCCGCCCCCGCGAGCGCGACTTCCTCACCGGGGTCGAGCAGGCGGGCTGGCGGCGGCACAGCACCACGGCCACCCCGCCGGTGACGATCCACCGCCTGCGGGCCCGGTGAGCGGCCGGCGTTTGACATCCCGCCCCGAGCCGACTCATCGTCTCAGCGTCGGGTGGGAGCGGGGTGGGCGGTGGCTCCTGATCAGCAAGTTCAGCCGGCTCAGCCGGGTCGGCCGGCTCAGCCGGCGGGACGGCGCGGGTGGGCGTGGGCCGCCCTGACCGCGCTCCTGCTGCTGGCGCTCGGCTGCCTGGTCGCGCTGGCCGTCGCGCTGCCGGACGTCGCGGTCTTCGGCCTGACCGCCCTCCTCAACGCCGCGGTGCTCGCCACCGCCGGCTGGTGGGCGTTCACCACCCGCCGGGTCTGGAAGCGCCGGCTCAACCTGGTGGTCGCGGGTCTCGCCGCGGCACTGCTCGTCGTCGACGTGGTGTGGTTCGGGCTCAGTCGGGTGCTGTGGGTCGCCGGCCTGGTCGCGCTGCTGCTCGGGTACGTGCTGGCCGCCCGCCAGGCGCTGGCCGGCACCGACCCGGTCGAGCTGGACGAGCGGCCGGCGCCCCGGCGGCCCTGGCTGCTGGTGAACCCCCGCTCGGGCGACGGCAAGGCGGCCCGGATCGACCTGGCCGGCGCCGCCCGCCGGCGCGGCGTGGCGGTGCGAATGCTGGAGCCCGGGGAGGATCCCGCCGCGCTGGCCCGGGCCGCGGTGGCGGCCGGCGCGGACTCGGTCGGGATGGCCGGCGGGGACGGCTCGCTGGGCGCGGTGGCGGCGGTCGCCGTCGAGCACGACCTGCCGTTCGTCTGCGTCCCCGCCGGCACCCGCAACCACTTCGCGTACGACCTCGGCCTGGACCGGACCGCGCCGCTGACCGCGCTGGACGCGTACGGCGACGAGACCGGGCGGGAGCGCCGGGTCGACGTCGCCGCGGTGGGGGAGCGGGTCTTCCTCAACAACGTCTCGCTCGGCTCGTACGCGGCGATGGTGCACGAGCCGGGCTACCGGGACCCTGTTGGCTTATGACGCGACGCGACGCGCGCGGGCGGCCTCCCGCGCGCTGATCGTGATGGCACCCATGATCGTTCCTGCGGCGGGCCCTTCCCC
>Ga0210378_10000928_pt1 | contig 15440 bp, 10 predicted proteins | sample PLM1_60_b1redo_FD_155465 | JGI IMG/M metagenome (GOLD analysis project Ga0210378, IMG submission 155465) | Groundwater sediment microbial communities from an aquifer in East River, Colorado, USA - PLM1_60_b1 redo | ecosystem: Environmental > Terrestrial > Soil > Riparian zone | place: USA: East...
CGGCCGCGACGAGGCGGCGCATGACTACACGTTCCGGTCGGGCCTGGGTGGCCTGCGCCTTTTCGGCACGCCGCGGGTGGCCTCGTATTCGATGGCGGGGGGGTCGGGGGGGACCGGAGGGTCCCCCCCGCTCGAAGAGCGAGCGAGGATTGATTCCGAGCGAGCGAACTACAAGGTCGCCGATGCGGGCCGGGTGATCCTGGGCGAGGAGTCGTTCCGGGTGCGCACGAGCGCCGGGCGCGACCTGATCATCGTCCTGCGGACGGCCGACGTGGCGAGCGCCGGCGTCCTCCGTGCATCGGGGTCCGGGCAGTTCCCTCTGGAGATCAGCGAGGCCGGGATCGTCCTGCGTGTGGAAGGCCAGACGGTGGGCAAGGTCGCTTTCCACCCTCGACCGGGTTGGGACGAGCAGGTGCTCCGCGTCACCGCCGACCGCGTCCAGCAGGGGCACACCCGGCTCACGCTGTCCGGCCGCTACGCTTCCTACTACTACTGGTTCTTCCAGCAGCCTCCCGCCTCCCCATGAGCGGCGAAACGCGCGCGACGGCCTCGTCCCCGTGGCGCCGCGAGCTGGCCGTCCCCACGGCGATGCGGCCGCACGGGCTGGCCGCGGTGGGCCTCACGCTGCTCGTGGCCTTCCTGTTCCGCGACGTGATCTTCCGCGGGCAGGTCTTCTTCTACCGCGACGTGCTCTTCCAGTGGTACGTCCAGGCCCTCGCCTTCGTGCGGTCCGCCATCGCCGGCTCGTGGCCGGTGTGGAACCCCTGGGTCAGCTTCGGCCAGCCCCTGTGGGCGAACCCGAACAACCAGGTCCTCTACCCCTTCACCTGGCTGCATCTCCTGATGCTGCCGTGGACGTATTACACGTGCTTCGTCGTGGCGCACTTCCTCTTCTCCACCGCCGGCATGTACGCGCTCGGGCTGCGCCTGGGCCTCTCTCGAGGGGGAGCGTTCGTGGCCGCGGCGGCGTGGGTCCTGTCGGGACCGTTCCTCTCGCTGGTGGATCTCTGGAACCACCTGGCCGCGTCGGCGTGGATCCCGTGGATGTTCGTGGCCGCGGACGCGGCCCTCGCCTCGGGGCGCCCGACCGCGGCGCTCGCCTGGGGCGCCACGCTCGCGGTCCCGGTGCTCACGGGTTCTCCGGATACCGGGCTCATGGCCGGCCTTGCTCTCGGCGTGTACGCCCTTCGATACGTGCGGTGGCGCGAGCCGGCGAGCCAGGCGAACCTGCGGCTCATCGGGACGGCGGCCACGGCCCTCGTCTTCGCCGCCGCCCTTTCCACGGCCCAGTGGTGGCCGTCGCTGGAGCTGCTGCAAAGGTCGCCGCGCCTCATCGGCGTGAATACCGCATCGCAGGCCTTCTGGTCGATCCACCCGGTGGCGATCCTGCAGGCGTTTCTCCCCGCGTATCCCGAACGGTTGCCGCTGAGCTGGGAGGCGCAAGCGGAGTACTTCGAGGGACGCGAGGCCTACCTGCGGTCGCTGTACCTGGGTCTGTGCTCCTTCGGGCTCGTCCTCGCGGGAGCGGAAGGGCGGCGACGGCGTCTGTGGCTCTTCTTCGCCCTCGTCGCCGCCGCCGCGGGAGTGCTGGCCCTCGGCCGCCACACGCCGGCCTACTCGATCGCATTGGCGGCGCTGCCGCCCCTCCGGACCCTGCGCTTCCCCGCCAAGGCCATGGTGCCCGCGGCCTTCGCCTGGGCGGCGCTGTCGGGATTCGGCTTCGATGCGTGGCGAAACGGAGCGGGCACGCGCCTGAGCCGGGTGTCGATCGCCGCCACCCTCGCCCTCGCCGCCCTGTCGTCGGGTGGCCTCGCTCTCGCCGCCCATACGCGGGCCGAGGAATGGGGATCGGCCTTCCTGTACCTGGCCGGCGGCACCCGGACGTTCACGGGCGTCCTGGCCCCGACCGCGCGCGCTCTCGCCGTGGCCGCCGTGCTGGCCGCGACGATGGCGTCACTGGTGCTCGCGAGAAGCCGGCCAACGGCGCGGCCGGAAAGGCTGGCCTGGGCGGCCGCGCTGGTGCTGCTCGCCGACCTGCTGGCGGTCCACGATCGCCTCAACCTCACCGCGGCGCGCGAGGTCTTCACCTACCGGCCGCCGATCCTGGACGTCGTGAGGCCCCGGGACCGCGCGCGCATCTACGTGTATGACTACTACGAGGCGGGCAAGGCGGAGATGTACCTCGGCCACCGCAGCCGTTACCTGACCCGCATCCCCCGGGAGGACTGGCCCATCCCGTGGATGGGCGCGCTCAGCTTGCGGACGGCCCTCTTCCCCACCGTCGCCGGCTCGTGGGGCCTGGAGACCGCCTTCGACCGCGACGCCCTGGGGCTCTACGCCGCGCCGCTGAGGCTGCTCACCAACGGCATCCGGGAGGTCGAAGGCACGCCGATGCACACGCGGCTGCTGCGCCTGGGCGCGGTGGAGTACGTGGTCGCCCTCCACCGCCAGGGGTTCGGGGACCTCGTGCCGGTAGCCACGCTCCCCAGCCTCTTCGTCGAGCCCCTGTTCGTCTTCCGCGTCCCCGACCCGCTGCCCCGCACGTACGCCGTCGGCGCGGCGCGCCATGGGGACAGCGTCCTGGCCGAGGCGCGGATGGTCGTCGAGCCGTCCTTCGATCCCACGCGGGAGATCGTCCTTCCGGCGGGGCCGGCCTCGCCGGTGGCCGCGTCCTTCTCCGGCCAGAGCCGCATCGTCGATTTCCGCCCCGACCGCGTCCGGCTGGAGGCTGAGCTGAGTGCTCCCGGCTACGTGGTGCTCGTCGACGCGCACGACCCGGGATGGCAGGCGACGATCGACGGCCGGCCGGCCGAGCTGCTCCGCGCCAACGTGGCCTTCCGCGCCGTGGCCGTTCCCGCGGGACGGCACGTCGTCGAGCACCGGTACCGGCCGCGATCGGTGACGAGCGGCCTGGCCGTGTCGGGCGCGGCGCTGCTCGCCGCCGGAGTGGTGGTAGCCGCCGAGGCGCGCCGCCGCGCTCGTCACGCGCCGGAGAACCCCTGAGGCTCCGGGACGCGGCGCGCCCCGTCGTCCTGACCCTCCCGCTGCTGGGGCTCTTCCACGGCCAGCTCGCGGGCGGCGTGTTCTTCCAGCGCGACGTGCAGCTCCTCTGGCTGACGCACGTCGAGACGCTGGTGCGCGCGGCGGCGGACGGGGTCTGGCCAGTGTGGAACCCCTTCCTGGCCTTCGGTCAGCCGCTGTGGGCGGATGCGAACGCGCAGATCGCCTATCCGCCCACCTGGCTGAACCTGGTTGTGCGGCCCTGGCACTACTACACGCTCTACGTCGTTGCCCACGTCCTGCTCGGGGCGGCGGGGATCCATGCCCTCGGGCGCCGGCTGGAGCTGTCGCGGGGGGCGGCACTGGCCGCCGGCGCGGTGTGGATGGCGGCCGGCCCGACCGTCTCCACCGCCCCGATGTGGAACCAGCTCGCGGGCGCCGCGTGGCTGCCGTGGTCGGTGCTCGCCGCCGAGGCGGCGCTCGATACGGGACGGGTCGCGCACGCGCTCCTCTGGGGAGCCGCGCTCGCCGCGCCGATCCTGGCCGGCTCTCCCGAGGGCGCGCTCATGGCCGCCGTGCTCGGCGCGGCCATCGCGCTGACGCGCGTGCTGGAAAAGGCGGAGCAACGCCCGCACCAGCCCTCCCCTCCGCCTACGTGGGGACTGGAGGGGCCCAATGAAGGGTGGGGGGTCGATAAGAATCCCCCTCGCCCGACCCTTCGTCGCGCGATCGCCTCGATCGCTCTGGCGTGTGCCTTCGCCCTCGCGCTCTCCGCCGTGCAGTGGCTGCCGTCCCTCGAAGCCGCGCGCCGCTCGGCCCGGGTCGGCCTGACTCCGGAGGGACGCGCCTACTGGTCGGTGCATCCCATCGCTCTGCTCCAGACGCTTTTCCCCGTTCTCGTGGACGCGGCCGGCCTGCGCGCCGACCGGGCCGCGCTGCTCTCCGAGTCACGCGAGCCCTTCTTCGCGTCGCTGTACCTGGGCCTCGGCGCCACTGGCCTGGTGCTGGCGGCGTGGGTGGGGCCGCCGCGCCGCCGCCGGACCTTCCTCGCCGTGGCGGCGGTCGTGGGGGCCCTGATGGCCCTGGGCCGGCACACCCCTCTCTACGCGTGGGCAGAGGCGCTGCTGCCACCGCTGCAGGCGCTGCGGTATCCGGCCAAGACCATGGCCCTCGTCGCGTTTGCCTGGTCCCTGCTCGCGGGCATGGGCATCGACGGCTGGCGGAGCCTGGAGGCGCAACCGCGGCGCTTCCGCGGGCGCGTCCTCGTCCCTCTCGCCGCCCTGACCCTCGCCGCGGGATGGATGGCCGTGCTCCTCTTCCGGGATCCGGACGGATGGGGAGCGCGGGTCTTCGCGATTCCGGCGTCCGGGCTGAGCTTCGCCGACCTGCTCGCTCCCACGAGGCTGCGGCTGGTCGCAGCCACCGTGGCCTCCGGGGTCGTACTCGCGATCGGAGCCATCGGCACCCGCTTCTCGGCCCCGGCGCGGGGAGCGAGCGTCGCGTTCTGCGCCGTGGCCGACCTGCTCGTCGCCCACTACTCGTTGAACCCCGCCGCGCCCCCGGGCCTCTACACGCATCGCCCCGAGCTGCTCGACGTCGTGCGGGGGGGTCTGGGGGGACCGGAGAGTCCCCCCAGCTCAGATAGCGAGCGCGGATTCATTCCGCGCGAGCGTAACGACGGCCAGCGCATCCACGTCTACGACTACTTCTTCGACGGACGCAGCCAGCGCCACCTCGGACGCGCGGCGCCGTACCTCGTCGCGCGTGCGCCGGCGGGCTGGCCGGTACGCGCGGCCCAGGCCCTCGGGATGAGGCTGTATCTGTTTCCTCCGAGCGCGGGGCCCTGGGGCGTGGAGGGCAGCTACGACCTCGACGTGGCGGGGCTCGGCTCGCCCTACGTGGCGGCCCTTGGCGAGCTGCTTCGGGCGGCGGAGGGAACGCCCGCCCAGCTCCGCCTCCTGCGCCTGGGGGCGGTGAGCCACGTGGTGACCCTGCACGACGCGGGCTTCGAGAGCCTGGAGCGGGTGGCCCTCGTCAGGTCGCTCTTTCCGGAGCCGATCCGCGTGTTCCGCGTGCCCGACGCGCGTCCACGCACGTACGCCGTCGGCGGGGCGCGGGTGGCGGACGGCGCCGCCGCATTACGGACGCTCTTCGATCCGGCCTTCGATCCGGCGCGGGAGGTCGTGCTCGCGGGCGGCCCCGGCGCGCCCGCGACATCATTTTTCTCCGGGACCAGCCGCGTCGTGAGCCGGGCCGCCGACCGCGTGCGGCTGGAGGCGGACCTCAGCGGCAACGGCTACGTCGTGCTGGTGGACGCGTGGGATCCGGCGTGGCGGGTCTCGGTCGACGGCCGGCCGGCCGACCTTCTGCGGGCCAACGTCGCCTTCCAGGCCGTGGCGGTCACCGGCGGCCGCCACGTCATCGACTTGCGCTACCGGCCGGCGACGCTCCCGTGGGGTCTCGCCCTGACCGGCCTGGCGGTCGCGGCCGGGGTCGCGGTTTATTTTCGAAACAGCTCGCCGAGGCGGATCGGGTCCGTCGGGCCCGACCCGACGTCCTCGACCTTGCCTCCGGGGCCGACCCGCACCGTCATGGGGACCCGCGCGACCTTGAAGGGCCGGCTGAACTCCCGGTTGGGGGCGCGCACCACGGGGAACGAGACCGGCACCGCGAGGAAGAAGCCCGGGGGCTCCCGGTCGAGCATCACGCCGATCACGTTCACGCCCGGGGCGCGCCGCTCATAGGCGCGGTTCCACTCCGGGATCTGCTTGTGGCAGTGCGGGCAGCCGCTGAGGAAGAACAGCAGCACGGTCGGCTGCTTGCCATAGGCCACGTGGCGCACGACGCCGTCGATGCCCTCGGCGTCGAACGCAGGCACCACGTCGCCGGGGGCGAGGCCGGCGGGAGACGGCGCGGGGGAAGGAACCTCGGCCGCACCCGCGGCCACCGCCAACACCAGCACGGCTACGCCCACCGCGAAGGCCCTTCTCATCACATCCCTCCCGTATCCAGCGGCCGCCACAGCCCGGAGCGGCGGTCGATCGTGACCGTGCCCTTCTCCCGATCATAGCTGAAGGGAGCGCCGGAAGGATCCACGGGGGGCCGGCGAAGCAGTCCGAGGGAGCGCAGCTGCTCGAGAGAATCGGGCTTGCGCCCGGTCCGTTCCTCGTAGAGGCGCACGAGGCGCGTCAGCTCTTCGGCCCGGTCCAGGGCGTCCAGGTACCGCAGGTGGGCGAGGGCGTTGTACTTCATCGGCCCCTCCTCCGCCTGGTCGTACATGCCTTGCCAGATCCGGCGCGACGTCTCGCGGTCGCCGCCCTTGTAGAGGATGGCCGCCGCCATCGATTCCAACCAGAAAGGGGCCCCGGGCAGCCGCGCCGCCTCCTGCAGGACCACGGCCCCTCGCTTCGCGTCGCCCAGGAAGGTGAACAGGAAGAAGCCCAGGTCCTGGCGCAGCCGCCAGTTCAGCGGGTTGTTGCGCACGCCCTTCTCGAGAAGGGCGACACCGCGCTCGCAATCTCCGGCGCCCACGGGCGGCCTCTCGCAGAGGAAGATGGCTCCGTATCGATAGGCGATCTCGAGCCGCGGATCCAGGTCGGTCACGACGTCCACGAGCGGCCCGAGCAGCTCGAAGCGCTGCCCTCCCCAGATCCGCTGGTGGCCGTAGTACTGGACGGTCCGCAGCCAGTAGAGGTCGGCCATCAGGTCCTCGAAGCCGGGGCTGAGTCGGCGGATCTGCTCTCCGGTCAGGTACAGGGCCTCCTGCTGCGCGCGGAACGCGCCGAACCTCGCGTCGATCTGGCGCTGCGCCAGCGGTATGGCCGGGACGAAGAGGAGGAAGGCGTACCGGGCCAGCCTCATACGAATTCGCGGGAGCGGAAGACCGTGAGGGCGAGCCCGAGCACCACGATCAAGTAGGCGGCCGCATAGAGGGTGATCCATGCGAGGTCGGTGGCGGAGACGGGGTCGAGGTGGACGACCCTCCGCTTCAGGTCGAGGCTCGCGAAGTTGGGCAAGGCGTAATAGAGACCCACGCTGAGCCAGTCCGGCGTGGCGGGCGCCACCTGCTTCATGTTGCGGATGACGTCCGAGAAGCGGCCCGCGACCACCAGGATCACGGTCCCCACTGCGGCCAGCATCGAGGAGCTGACGGCGGAGAACAGCAGCGCCAGGGCCACCACCAGCAGCAGGCCGAGGAAAATGGTGTACACGGCCTTGAGGAGGTTCGAATCGAGCGCGCCTCGCGTCGCGGCGAGCGTGAGGTAGAGCCCGGCCGTCATCACCCCGACGTTGACGAGCAGGGTGAATCCGAGCCCGGCGAACTTGCCCAGGACGAACTCGCTCCGGTCGAGGGGCTTGGCCAGGAGCGGGTAGAGAGAGCGGCGTTCGATCTCCTTGCTCACGAGGCCCACGCCGATGAAGACGGCGATGAGGGTGCCGAACAGCTCCATCGCCGCCAGCCCGATGTCCTTGATGATCCTTTCGTCCTGTCGGATCGACAGCTGTTTCATGACGAGGCCGGACACGGTCATGAGCAGGGCGAAGAAGACGAGGTTGTAGAGGACCCGCTCCCGGACCGTCTCCCGATACGTGTTGGCGGCCACGGCCACGATCCGGGTCATCCGGTTTCTCATTCTAGGAGCGTGTCCTCCATGATTACCGGGACACGCTCCTAGGCACCCATCTCCCGGAGGAAGTAGTCTTCGAGGGACTCCCGCACGGGCAGCACGGAGAGGACGCGACCTCCCGCCTGCTGCACCGCCTGGACCACGGTCCCCAGCGACTTCTCCTCCACCTCCAGGCTCCAGCGCTCGCCGAGCGCGCGGCGTCCCTTCAGCCCCGGCAGCCGCTCGAGGATCACCGAACCCACGCCCGAGACCAGCACCTCGAGGTGCGAGACGTCGATGCGCAGGATCTCGTCGAGCCGCCCCACCGTGACGAGGCGGCCGGCCCTCAGCAGTCCCACGCGGTCGCAGAGGCTCTCGGCGTCGGAGAGGATGTGGGTGGAGAAGATCACGGTCCGGCCGCGGCTGCGCAGGTCCAGAATGACTTCCTTGACCATGTGGCGTCCAAGAGGGTCCAGGCCCGACATGGGCTCGTCGAGGAACACCAGTTCGGGGTCGTTGAGCAGGGCCTGGGCCAGGCCGGCCCGCTGGAGCATCCCCTTCGAGAAGCGGCGCAGCGGAATCCGGGCGGAGGCCGCGAGCCCGACGCGCTCGAGCACCTGGCGCGACCGCTCGCCGCGCTCGGGCCGAGGCATCCCGAAGAGCCTCCCCGCGTAGTCCAGGTACTCCAGCGGAGTGAGGTAGTCGTAGAGGTATGGATTCTCGGGGAGGTAGCCGGCGCGGTAGCGCCAGCCCCGCTCCGTGTGGGGCACGCCCAGGATCCGCGCGGCGCCACGGTCGGGACGCAGCAGCCCGAGCAGCAGCTTCAGGGTGGTGGTCTTGCCGGCGCCGTTGGGGCCGAGGTACCCGAACACCTCCCCCCGTGGCACGCTCAGCGTCAGCTCCTCGAGCGCGCTGCGGCGCCCCCGGTGAAGCACGCCGGTCGGGTACGACTTCGACAGCCCGGTGGTCTCGAGGGCCGGCGTGCCCCCCGAATTGCCCATAGGAGCGGTAGTCTACTTGATGACGACGGCCGGCCGGCGGCTACCTCAGCGCCGGGCACGTCCCCGTTTGGAGCACGCCCGAGCTGCAGCAGTTGGTCGTGCCGACGCCCGTGACCCCCACGACGCCGCTCGCGTCGCCGCCGAAGGCGCGCACGCCGGTCACCGCCGGAACGACCGGCGACGACTGATAGCAGTAGGTGCTGTGCGCGCTCGTGAGGCCCGGTACCGTCACCGCGGCGCCGTAGTTGACGCTCCGCGCGTAGCCCTGCTTCACGACGGTGGAGGTAATCGTCGAGTCGAGGAATGACGGACCCGCATACCCCGCGATGCACGGCCCCGGTATCGACAGGCAGCTCAGCTGCCCGTAGAAGCCGGACGCGGCGGACTGGTACGCCGCCTCCGCCGAGATGACGGTACGGGTGTCACCGATGGCCGCCGCCTCGTTGGCCGAGACGCGCGCCCGCAGCAGGCTCGGGATGGCGATGGCGGCGATGATCCCGATGATCGCCACAACGATGAGCAACTCGATCAGCGTAAACCCGTCCTGCCTACGCATCGACGTGTCCTCTCTCGCTCCCTCACCAAGAACCCTCGGCGTGGAGCGCTCACCGACACACATGACAAGGGGGGACGCTTTTTCGTCCCCCCTTGTTCGACTACGACCGAGCTAGCGGAGCGCCGGGCAGGTCGTAACCTGCAGCACGCCGCTGGAGCAGCAGGATGTGACGGAGTTGTTCGTGGTGCCCACGACGCCGCTCGAGTCACCACCGAACGACCGCACGCCCGTCGTTCCCGAGGTGATGGGCGACGCCTGGTAGCAGTACGTACCGTGCGCAAGGGTCAGGCCAGGCACGGTCAAGACGGTGTCGTAGTTGGCGGTCCGGGTATAGCCCGACTTCTGCACGAGGGCGTTGATACCGATCGTCCCGTCGAGGAACGTCGGGCCGACGTAACCCACGATGCACGGCCCCGGCACCGACAGACACTGCAGCTCGCCGTAGAACCCTGAGGCTGCCGACTGATACGCGGCCTCGGCCGAGATGACGGTCCGCGTGTCACCAATCGTCGCCGACTCGTTGGCCGAGATACGCGCCCGGAGCAAGCTGGGGATGGCGATGGCAGCGATGATGCCGATAATCGCCACAACGATCAGCAGCTCGATCAGGGTGAAACCCTTCTGGTTCTTCATTCAACTCTCCTTGTCACCATTGATGGTGCACCCCGTAAGGAGCAAGAGGGGTGCCAGGAGGTTGGCTCGCTAAGTCATTGAAAAGCCTACGAATACCCGTCGCGAGCGCCGTACAATTTTTGGCACCCATGACACTTTTTGTTATTGGGGGAGGGTTTCGCGGTGCTTTTCCAATAGGTAGCGCAGGGACCTCGCGGAGATGCCGAGAAGGACGCATGCCCGGGCCCGGTCTCTCCCGCTCTGCTCGAGGGCGCGGCGCACCAGGTCCACCTCGACGGCGCGGAGGTGGTCGTCGAGGTTGAAGCCCTCGGAGAGGGGCTCGCCCGCGGCTCGGCCGGGGGCGGCGAAGAGCAGGTCCTTGGGCAGGCGCTCGGACAGGATGGCGCTGCTCGTCTCGAGGGCCACCGCGCGCTCGATGACGTTCTCCAGCTCCCGCACGTTGCCTGGCCACGGGTACTGGACGAGGCGATCCATGGCCTCGCTCGAGATCTTCGCCACCGGCTTGCTCATCTCGCGGCCGAATTTTGAGAGGAAGTGCTCGGCGAGGAGCGGGATGTCCTCCTTCCGCGAGCGCAGCGGCGGGACCTGGATGGGGATGACGTTGAGTCGGTAGAAGAGGTCCTCGCGGAAGCGCCGCTCCTGCACGAGGGTCTCCAGGGGTCGGTTGGTGGCGGCGATGACGCGCACGTCGACCTCGATCTCGTCCGTGCCTCCCACGCGCCGGATCTGCTTCTCCTGGAGGGCGCGCAGCAGCTTCACCTGCATCCCCATCGAGGTCTCGCCCACCTCGTCGAGGAACAGGGTGCCGCGGTGGGCCACCTCGAACAACCCCTTCTTCGTCTGGTGGGCGTCGGTGAAGGCGCCCTTCACGTGGCCGAACAGCTCGCTCTCCAGGAGGTTCTCGGCGAGGGCCGCGCAGTTGACGGACACGAACGAGGCGTCCCGCCGGGGCGAGAGGGCGTGGATGGCCTTCGCCACCAGCTCCTTTCCCGTCCCGCTCTCCCCGGTGACGAGGACGGTGGACCCGGTGGGGGCGATCGAGCGCACGAGATCGAACAGGGCCGCCATGGAAGGGGACACCCCGACCATCCGGTCGAGGCCGTGTCGCGTGCGGAACTCCGCCTTCAGCCGGAGGTTCTCTTCCTGGAGCCGCTGCTTCTCGAGGGCATTGCTGACGACGATGCGCAGCTCCTCGATGTCGAAGGGCTTGATGAGATAGTCGTGGGCGCCGAGCTTGAGGGCGGCGACGGCGGTCTGGGTGGAGCCGAAGGCCGTCATCACGATGACGATCGTGTCGGGGTAGGCGGCCTTCACGTGGCGGAGGATCTCGATGCCGTCCCCGTCGGGGAGCTTCACGTCGGTGATGACCATCGGGACGGGGCCCTGGGCGAGCACGCGGGCGGCGCTCGCGCGGCTGTCGGCGAGGAGGACCTCGAACCCCTCCTTGCGCAGCATGATGGCCAGCAGCTCGCGCATGGACGGCTCGTCGTCGATGACGAGGATCTTCTGCATGCTCGTCAGGCGGGGACGGTGATCCGGACCCGGGGCAGGCGCACCTCGACCTCCGTCCCCCGAGCGGGCGCGCTGCGGACCGTGATGTCGCCCCGGTGCTCGCGCACGATCCGATAGACGATGGCGAGGCCGAGCCCGGTGCCCATCGGCGTGTCCGAGTGGAAGGGCTCGAACACCCGCTGCTGCTCGTCGTGGGCCATGCCGCGGCCCTGATCGCGGACGGCGAGCACGAGATCCTCCCCCCGGCAGCTGAGCTGGATCTGGAGCACGCCGCCGAAAGGCATGGCCTCGAGCCCGTTGCGCGCGAGGTTCCAGAAGACCTGCTTGATCTGGCCCGGGTCGGCGAGGCACACGTGCGGGCCCGCGTCGGCTTCGAACTCCACGCTGTGACCGGCGCGGACCTCGGGCCCGTTGCGCAGCAGCGTCACCGCCTCCTCCACCGCGCGGCCGATGTCCACGGGCCCGCTCGGCGGCAACGCGGGGCGGGCCTGGTAGAGGAAGTGGTTCAGCGTCTCCGACAATCGCTTCGACTCCCGCGTGATGATGGCGAGCAGCTGCTCCTGCTCCTCGGACATGTTGGGCTCGCCCATGAGCACCTGGGCGGAGCCGCTGATGGAGCCGAGGGGATTGCGGATCTCGTGGGCGAGCTGGGCCGCCATCTCCCCCACCGCGGCCAGCTTCTCGTTGACGCGCACCTCCCGCTCGAGCCGCTTGATCTCGGTGAGGTTCTGGAAGACGAGGAGGTACCCGCCGCCCGGCTCCGCGGTGGCCAGCGCCGAGATCGAGAGGCCGAGGTCGAGGCTCGTGTCGTCCGGCCGCCGGTAGACCACCTCGAAGCGGGCCAGCCCCTCGTAGCGCGCGCGCGCCTGGAGCGCCGAGGGTTCGAGCAGGGGCGAGCCCAGGACCCCCCGCAGCGCGCGCCCGCGGACGTCGGCCGTGCGGACGCCGAGGATCGATTCGCCGAAGTTGTTCACGTAGAGGATGTGTCCGCCGGAGTCGGCGGTGATGAGCCCGCTGTGGATGCTGTCGACGATGACCTTGTTCAGCTCCTGCAGGTCGGCAACCTGCTCGGCGGCCACCTCGAGCTGCTCCCCCACGTCGCGGAGGCTCTCGGAGAGATACGCGCCGATGAGGGCCACGGTGGCGCAGGCGACCCCCGTCACGAAGACCGAGTAGAGCAGGTGCTTCTCGAGCATGAACGGCACGTCGGCCAGCCCCTGGGATGGGATGGCCCCACTGCGCACCGCCAGCAGCACCCCCGCGTAGAAGGCCGTGGCCAGCGCGGCGAGCAGGAGCCCCTTGCCGCGGTAGAGGAGGATGCTGCCCGACAGCACGGAGATGGGATACAGCAGCATGAACCCCGTGCGGTTGCCGGTGCCGCCCGTCAGGTACACGAGGCCGGTGATGATGAGCAGGTCCACCACCACCTGCACGTAGACCTGCGCTTCCGGATGGGGAGCGAAGCGCAGGGCGAGGACGTAGAGGATGGTCAGCGCATAGGTGGCGGCGATCAGGTAGTAGAGCGGATTGATGGGCTGCAGCGTCTCCGACACCGCCTCGACGTAGATGGCGATGAGGAGCAGGGTCGTGATCATCACGACCCTGAACAGCATGAGCCGCTTGAGCCGGGGCTCGAGCGGCGAGGAGGCGATCAAGCCGGCCTGCCCTAGGAGCGTGTCCCGGCAAACGACTGAGGACACGCTCCTAAAATGAGAACCCAAACAGACCGACCCACGTTACGTTTCTCCTGCGGCCCGAAGGGCCGCATTAGGAGTCCGTCTCCCGCGTTGCCGTGACGGACTCCTAGCTCAGCTTGCTGATCAGATCGAAGAGGGGAAGGTACATGCTGATGACGATGCCGCCCACGGTGGTGCCCAGGAACAGGATCATCACCGGCTCCATGAGGGTCAGGAGGTTGGCCACCGCCTGGTCCACCTCCTCCTCGTAGAAGTCGGCGATCTTGCTGAGCATGGCGTCGAGGGCGCCCGTCTGCTCGCCCACGCCGATCATCTGCACCACCATGTTGGGGAATACCCCGCTCTCCTTGAGGGGCTGGGCGAGGGTGAGCCCGCCTTCCACCGCCTTGCGCACGGCCATGATGGCGTCTTCGATGATCGAGTTGCCGGCGGTGCGGGCGGTGATCTCCAGCCCGTCCAGGATGGGGACGCCCGAGGAGATGAGGGTGGCGAGCGTGCGGCAGAAGCGCGCGACGGCGATCTTCTGCATGAGCACGCCGAGGATCGGCAGCTTGAGGATGATGCGGTCCACCACCCGCTTGCCCCCGTGGGTCGCGTAGTACCTCTTGAAGAGGAACACGCCGGCGACCGTGAAGACAATCAGGAAGGGCATCAGCCGCACCATCCAGTTGGAGAGCGCGATGACGATGCGGGTGGGCAGCGGCAGCTGCGCGCCCAGTCCCTCGAACATAGCGGCGAAGGTCGGAATGACCTTCCACAGGATGACGGCGATGACGATGCCCGCGATCGCGATGACCGCCACCGGGTAGACCATGGCCCCCTTCACCTGGGCCCTCAGCTTGACCGCCTTCTCGATGTAGGTGGCGAGCCGCTTGAGGATCGTGTCGAGGATACCGCCCGCCTCCCCGGCCGCGATCATGTTCACGAACAGCTCGTCGAAGGCCTTCGGGTGCTTGCGCATCGCGTCGGCCAGGGTGGAGCCGCTCTCCACGTCCATCCGGGTCTGCTGCAGGATCTTGGCGAAGGTCTTGTTCTCCTGCTGGGAGCCCAGGATCTCCAGGCACTGTACGAGGGGGAGACCGGCGTCGATCATCACCGAGAACTGCCGGACGAAGACGGCGAGGTCCTTCGGTGACACGCTCCCGCTCAGCTTGGGGAGCGCCACCTCCTTGCCCTTCTCCTTGACGGAGGAGACGAGGATCTGCTCGCGGCGCAGCAGCGCCATCACCGATTCCTTGGTGTCGGCGACCCTCTCCCCGGAAACCGTCTTGCCGTCCCGGTTCTTGCCCTTCCACACGAAAGCCGGCATCAGAATCCTCCTGAGCGCGAAGCCCTAGCGACCCGCCGGACGCACGGGTGGCCGGCCCCCGGCCTGGGGCGTGGTCAGGCCGGCGCCGCGATTGATCATGTCCTGCAGCTCGTCCGGGCTCGAGCTGATGCCCAGCGCCGTCTGCAGGGAGATCTGCTTTGCGAAGTATAGGCTGGCCAGGGACTGGTTGAAGGTCTGCATGCCGTACTTCTCCTGGCCCGTCTGCATGGACGAGTAGATCTGGTGGATCTTGTCCTCGCGGATGAGGTTCCGGATGGCGGCGTTGGGAATCAGGATCTCCATGGCCAGGCAGCGTCCGCTGCCGCTGGCCTTCGGCAGCAGGGACTGGCACATGATCCCCTCCAGCACCAGCGAGAGCTGGGCGCGCACCTGCGACTGCTGGTGGGCGGGGAAGACGTCGACGATACGGTTGATGGTCTGGGCGGCGGAGTTGGTGTGCAGGGTGGCGAAGGTGAGGTGGCCGGTCTCCGCGATGCGCAGGGCCGACTCGATCGTCTCCAGGTCGCGCATCTCGCCGATGAGGACCACGTCGGGGTCCTCGCGCAGCGCCGCGCGCAGGGCGTTGGTGAAGGAGTGGGTGTCCGCGTGCAGCTCGCGCTGGTTCACCACGCACTTCTTGTGCTGGTGAAGGTACTCGATGGGGTCCTCGATCGTGATCATGTGCTCGTGGCGCTCGCTGTTGATCTTGTCGAGCATGGCGGCCAGCGTGGTGGACTTGCCGGACCCGGTGGGGCCGGTCACGAGCACGAGTCCGCGGGGCTTGTCGCAAACACTCGCCACCACCCCCGGCAGTCCCAGGTCCCGGAAGCTGCGGATCTCGTAGGGGATCGTGCGGTAGACCGCGGCCACCGCCCCGCGCTGCATGAAGACGTTGGAGCGGAAGCGGGCCAGGCCCTTGATCCCGAAGCTGAAGTCCAGCTCCAGGCTCTCCTCGAAGCGGTGCTTCTGCGCGTCGGTCAGCACGCTGTAGGCGAGCTGCTTGGTCTCCACCGCGGTGAGGGGAGGCAGGTCTAGCGGCCGCAGCTTCCCGTCGACCCGGATCTGGGGGGCGGAGTTGGTGGTGACGTGGAGGTCGGTCCCTTGCATCTCCGTCATCGTCTTCAG
>Ga0210378_10000929_pt1 | contig 15430 bp, 12 predicted proteins | sample PLM1_60_b1redo_FD_155465 | JGI IMG/M metagenome (GOLD analysis project Ga0210378, IMG submission 155465) | Groundwater sediment microbial communities from an aquifer in East River, Colorado, USA - PLM1_60_b1 redo | ecosystem: Environmental > Terrestrial > Soil > Riparian zone | place: USA: East...
ACGTGCAGTGCGAGTGGCGGGACCTGCACGGCGAGCGGATCGGGGAACATCAACGACACCGTCAACCTGCCGGTGGGAGCGATCGTGACCTACACGCTAACGGGCACCGTCAGCCCGTCGGCGACGAGTCCCCTGAGCAACACGGCCACGGTGGCGGCACCGGGCGGGGTGAGCGACCCGAACCCCGCGAACAACAGCTCGACGGACACGGACACGATACCGTTTGTCTGCGGGGCGGAGATCGTCATGGTTCCCGACGGGCGGCTGGCGGAGAGCGTCATCCCGGCCGGGGGAACGATCTGGTTCGGAGCGACCTCGAGGATCGGCAATTGGTACTCGCTCGAGTTCAAGAACACGAGCGGGGACAGCACGCCGCCGGGGACGCTGACCCTGTTCCGGGGCGACGACGGCTGCGGCCCGATGACCACCGCGGCGCCCGCCGACACATCGGGCATCGACCCCGCGGGAACGGGGGGGATCACCCGCGTCAGCTACGGGGCATCCGGGACCCAGACGTTCTTCCGGGCGAGGCTGGTGAACGGGTCAGGCACGTCGATCCCGTTCAGCTTCTCCTGGTCCGACACCACGATGTACAGCCCGGCCTGGAGCACCAACGGCTCGTTCGACACGTTCTACTCGTTCCAGAACACCACGGGCACGAGCCGCGTCGGAACGCTCACGCTGCTCGACGCGACCGGAGGCGTGGTGTCGGTCATCTTCCCGGTGACGATGCCGGCCGGCCAGACGGCGAGCCTGAACACGGCCTCCCTCGGCGTGCCCCGCAACCGGACCGGGACCGCCAGGTTCACCCACAACGGCCCTCCCGGCGCCATCGCGGCCGAGGTGGCCATCGCGAACTTCTCGACCAATCCTGCCTACGTCCAACCGGTGAAGTTCCAGGCGGTGCGGGAATCGAAGTAGTCGTGTGACGTCCCGCACATGAAGTTTCATCGAGGGGACTCGCGGACCGGGAAGGATGGTACGGTGCCCCTGAGCGAGTCCCCCCATGAAGCTGACGCCAGTTTCCCTGTGCCTGGCCCTCGCCGCTAGCGCGCCGGCCGGTTCCGTCTGGGCCCAGGCCCCGCCGATCACGCTCCAGAGCATCGCGACGGGTCTGCCGGGCGTTGTGGCCATCACCCACGCGGGCGACGGCTCGGGCCGGTTGTTCATCACCCAGCAGGATGGACGGATCCGAGTCTTCGACGGCTGCGTGACACTCTTGACGCCTTTCCTCGACATCCAGTCACTGGTCCTCTCCGGGGGCGAGCGCGGCCTGCTGAGCGTCGCGTTCCACCCCAACTACCCGGCGACGCCCTATTTTTACGTCTATTACACGCGGGAGCCGGACGGCGACCTCGTCATCGCCCGCTACCGAGTGTCGGCCGGCAATCCCAACGTGGCCGACCCCACCTCCGCCGTCGTCCTACTGCTGATCGAGCACTCGGCGAACTCGAACCACAACGGTGGCCAGCTTCAGTTCGGACCGGACGGCTACCTCTACATCGGGACGGGCGACGGGGGATCGGGCAACGACCCGCCGTGCAACGCCCAGCGCAACGAGACGCTGCTCGGGAAGCTCCTGCGCATAGACGTCGATCAGAACGTGGGTACGACGCCCTTCTACGGCATCCCGCCCACCAACCCGTTCATCGGCGCCGGCGACCCTCTCGACGAGATATGGGCCAAGGGCATGCGCAACCCGTGGCGCTTCAGCTTCGACCGGACGACGGGCGACCTCTTCATCGGCGACGTCGGGCAGAATGCCTGGGAGGAGGTGGACTTCCAGGCCGCGGGGGCAGCGGGCGGCCAGAACTGGGGCTGGAAGATGATGGAAGGCGCGCACTGCGGTGGCGGCGGCACATCGGGCTGTCCCGTGGGCGTGCCCCTGTGCAGCGACCCGAGCCTCCTTCTGCCCATACTCGAGTACAGCCATTCGGCCGGCCGTTGCTCGATCACCGGGGGTTATCGCTATCGCGGGAGCCAGGTCGCGGGCCTGGGCGGGTACTACGTCTACGGCGACTACTGCACGGGGGAGATCTTCGCCGCCAACAATTCCGGTGGCCCTTGGACCTCAGGGCTGCTCTCCGACCAGGCCTTCAACATCACCACGTTCGGCGAGGACGAGGCGGGGGAGCTGTACGTGTCGGGCGGCAGCACCGTGTACCGGATCGTCGGCACGAGCCCGCAGGCGGACCTCTCGATCACGAAGACCGACGGCCAGACGACGGTGGCCGCCGGGTCGCCGATCGTCTACACGATCACCGTCGGCAACGCCGGACCCGTCACCGCGCATTCGGCGATCGTGGCCGACACGTTCCCGCCCTCTTTGCAGAACGTGAATTGGACCTGCTCCGCCTCCCCCGGCTCGAGCTGCTGCTCCATCATCGGCGGCAACGTCTTCATCAACCGGCCGGTCATGATCCTTCCCGGCGGGACGGTGACCTACATCGCGACCGCGACCATCAGCGCGAGCGCGACGGGAACGCTCTCGAACACGGCCACCGTCACCGCCCCCGCGAGCGTCACGGATCCCAACGGCGGAAACAACAGCGCGACGGACACCGACACCATCCTCACGCCGGTGGACCTGTCGATCACGAAGACCGACGGCGAGACGACGGCCGCGCCGGGCCAGGTCCGCACCTACACGATCGTCGCTACGAACAACGGTCCCGCGCCCGCCAGCGGGGCGACGGTGACGGACAACGTGCCCGCTTCGCTCACCGGGCCCACCTGGACGTGCGTGGAGAGCCCGGGGGCGACCTGCACGCCAGGTCCCGTCGCGGGCAACATCAACGACACCGTGAACCTCCCGGTGGGAGCGACGGTGACGTACACGCTGACGGGCACCGTGAGCGCGAACCCGACGGGCCTGACCAATACCGCGACGGTGACCGTACCCTCGGGGATGACCGATTCGAACCCGGCCAACAACAGCGCGACGGACGACGACATCCTGATCTGCGTCGCGCAGGTCTTCGTCGTCGCCGACGGTCGCGTCACGGCGCGCACGATCGGAGCGATGACTACGCAGTGGTTCGCCACGAGCCTGAAGATAGGCAACTCGTACTCGCTCGAATTCAAGAACGCGACGGGTGCCAACACGGCCCCGGGAACGCTCACCGTGTTCTCGGGTGACGACGGCTGCAGCGGCAATAGCAGCGTTACTTTCAGGGACACCGCCGGGATCGACCCCGGGGCGTCAGGAGGGGCGGTGCGCGTGAGCTTCACCGCGGCGGGGAGCGGGATCTTCTACCGGGCGGAGCTGGTGAACGGGTCGGCCTCGCCCGTCGACTACACATTCACGCTGTCGGACACCACGATGTTCAGCCCGGCGTGGAGCACGAACGGACCGTTCAATACCTATTACTCGTTCCAGAATACGACCGGCGCGACCCTGAACGGGACGCTCACCCTGCGCGACACGGCGGGGGCGGTGCTGACGACGTTTCCCCTGTCGATTCCCGCTGGACAGACCGTGACCACGAACACGGCGTCTCTGGGAGTGACGCGCAACCGGACGGGCACCGCGAAGTTCATCCACGACGGCCCGCCGGGCGCGGTGAATACAGAGGCGGCGATCGCTAACTTCTCGACCAACCCTGCCTACGTCCAGCCGGTGAAGCTGGAGGCGGTGAGGCAGTCCACGCATTGAAGACTCGGCCTTCCATACGGCAGCGTTTTCGGAGAGGATAGCACCCCACCCCTGCCGATGAGGACCTGAGGGCCTTCACGCGGAGGCCGACGTCCTCGGAGGTTCCTGCCATGCTGAAGCGTGTCTGGGTGTTCCCGATGGGCCTCGGGGTGCTGCTTCTCGCCTCGCCCGCCTCCGCCTCCTTCCACCTCATGAAAATCGAGCAGGCAATGGGCGGCGTCGGCGGCGACACCACCCAGCAGGTCGTCCAGCTCCGCATGCGCGCTCCCGGCCAGAACCTGGTCGGCACCGTTGGAGCCCGGCTCGTTGCCCACGACGCGGCGGGAATGAATCCGGTCACGCTGATCGTGTTTCCCACGGATCCCCCCAATGGCGCCCAGGGCGCCCGGATCCTCGTCGTGAGCTCGGGCTTCGCCGCCGCCCATCCGAGCATCGCGGCCGACTTCACGATGACGAACGTCATCCCGGCCGGCTATCTGGCCGCGGGCCGCCTGACGTTCGAGGCGGGCGGGGTCATCTACTGGTCGCTGGCGTGGGGCGGAGCGGCGTATACCGGCTCCAACGCGGGGTCGACCGACAACGACCCCAACGGCAACTACGGGCCGCCCTTCGCGGGGGCTCTCCCGTCAACCACGACCCAGGCGCTCCGCTTCAGCGCCGCCGACCCGAACGGTTCCGCGGCGAGCACCACGAATGCCGCCGACTACTCGGTGACCGCTGGGGCCGCCACCGTCACGAACAACGCCGGTGGTTCGTTCCCGGTGACCGGTCCGACGGCGGATCTCTCGATCACGAAGACGGACGGGCGGACCACGGCGGCGCCGCTGGATTCGATCACGTACACGATCGTCGCCACGAACGCGGGTCCCGCGCCCGTCACCGGAGCCACGGTCGTGGACAATCCTCCGACCAGCCTCACGGGCGTGACGTGGACGTGCATAGGCGCGGGCGGCGGGACGTGCTCGGGCGCCGGCGCGGGCACCATCAACGACGCGGTCAACCTGACGGTCGGGGCGACGGTGACCTACACGTTGAATGGCACCGTCGGCCTGACGCCGAGCAGCCTCCGGAATACGGCCACGGTGAACGAGCCGGCCAGCGTCGCCGACCCCGATCCGGACAACAACAGCGCCACCGACGGCGACGTGGTCGTGTGCGGGGAGACGGTGGTGGTGCCGGACGGGCGGCTGACGAGGCACGTGCTGGCCGCGGTGGCGAATTTCGGGGCCAGCCTGAAGATCGGCAACTCGTACTCGGTGGAGTTCAAGCGAACGACCGGCGACGAAACGCCGCCCGGGACGGTGACGATGTTCGCCGGCGACGACGGCTGCGGCGGCGTCAGCACGCTCTCGTTCCGCGACACGTCCGACATCGATCCGGCCCCGGGAACGACCGGGACGCGGCGCAGCTTCACCGCCGCCGGCACCGAGACGTTCTTCCGGGCGAGGCTGGCGGGCCCGCCGGTAGGTTTCACGCTGAGCTGGTCGGACACGACGATGCTGTCGCCGGCCTGGACGACCAACGGCGCGTTCAACACGTTCTACTCGTTCCAGAACACGACCGGCTTCACGCTGAACGGAAAGCTGATGCTCTTCGACACAACGGGGACGGTCGTGTCGACGGCCGACCTGGTGATCGCGCCGGGACAGACCGCCAGCACCAACACGTCGGCCCTGGGCACGGACCGCAACCACACCGGCACCGCGAGGTTCACGCACGACGGCCCCCCGGGAGCGATCGTCGCCGAGGCGGCCATCGCGAACTTCTCGATCAGCCCGGCCTACGTCCAGCCGGTGAAGTTCCAGGCGGTACGCGAAGCGGCCCACTGAGCGCCGGCGGGTGGTATCGCGGCCTTCCTCGCAGAGGCGCCCGCTACTTCGCGGGCGACGGTGTGGGTGAAGGTGCCGGCGTCGGCGACGGCGACGGCGCGGGCGGCTCGGAGCTATTCCAACTGAGGTAGCCCAACCGCCATCGCTCCTGCTCGTCCTGTTTGTACACCGCGAGGTATTTTCCGCGGGTCTTCGTCTTGGCGCCGCCGCCCTCCGGCTTCAGCGTCAGCTCGTACTGTCCCACGTCGAAGCCCAGCTTGTCGGCGCCCGCCGATCCGAGAGACGAGAAGGCCAGCTCCAGCGCCTTCTTGGGGAAGAGGTCCCTCAGTAACGCTCTTTCGACGTCCCTTCGGCCACCCACGAGTTCTCGGCCCGGAGGCAGGAGCACGACGTCGTTGGTCACGAGCTCCATGACCTTGGCCACGTCCCGGCTCCGGAGCGCCGAAGCGAGGTCCATGCTCGCCTGGAACTGCGGGCTCGGCGCGAGCGGCTGCGCCTCCGCCCAAACCAGACCAAGGAAGACCAGTGCCGTCACGGCCAGGAATCTCTTCATCGAATCCATTTCACCTCTCTGCGCCCAGGCCGGCGACGGTGGGCTCGGCCCGGGCGGCGCTGGGGGCCAGCCCGCTCAGCCACATCTCCAGGGAAAGAAGCGAGAACAGCTTGCGGGCGTGGTCGCCACGACCGCGCAGGTGAGCGTCGAGGAGCCGCTGCACCGCTTCGGGACGGAACAGGCCGCGCCGCCGCGTGGCTTCGGGCGAGAGCGCATCGAGCAGCAGCGGCCGGAGCCGCGTCCGAAGCCAGGCGCCGAGCGGCACGTCGAACCCGTGCTTGGCGCGGGCGGCGACTCGCGGCAACGATCCGGAGAGCGCCCGGCGCAGCAGGAGCTTGCCCTTCCCGCCCCGGATCTTGTGCCGTCCCGGCTGCCGGAACGCCCACTCGACCAGCGCCCGGTCCAGGAACGGAACGCGCGCCTCCAGGCCGGAGGCCATGGTCATGCGGTCCACCTTGGCCAGCATCTCGTCCACCAGGGTGGTGCGCAGGTCGACCCGGAGGCGCCGGTTGACCTCGTCGCCTCCGTCCTCCTCGCGGTAAGCGCGGAGGATCGGGCTCGAGGACCACGCGCGCCGGGCCAGCTCGAGGCGGTCCGGCACGAGCAGGTGCGCAAGCTCTTCGGGCGTGAAGGCGGACACGATCTCGGCGTAACGCTCGTCGGGATGGCGCAGCATGCGGCCCAGACGAGCGCCGAGCTGAGAAGCAACCCCGGGGGTGCCCGCTCGCGCGCCGCGCACGCTGCGAGCGACGCTCAGGCCCAGGCCACGCAGGAAAGAGCGGGGCCCGGCGCCTGGCCCGCGCTCGGGCTCGTGACGCCACGGGTAACCGGCCAGGACCTCGTCGGCCCCGTCCCCCGTGAGCACCACCTTCACGTGCTTCCGCGCGAAGCGCGAGAGGTGATAGAGGGCCAGGGCCGAGGAGACGGCAAAGGGCTCGTCGGCATGGTGAACGACGTCGGGGAACACGGAGGCCGCCTCGTCGCCGAGGCGGAGCTCGTGGTGGATGGTGCCGAGCGCCGTCGCTACCTCCGCCGCGACGGGCCCTTCGTCGAAGGCACGGCCTTCGAAGCGCACCGAGAACGTGTGCAGCGGTCCCGTCACGGCCGCCCGCGCGGCGAGGGTGACGGCGCTGGAGTCGAGCCCGCCGCTGAGGAACGTACCGACGGGAACGTCGGCCACCAGGTGCGAGCGCACCGCCGCATCGAGGCGCGTCCGGAACTCCGCGGCCGCGTCATCGAAAGCCGCCGGTGGCTCCCCCGAGGCCAGGGGAAGCCGCCAGTAACGGCGGCGGCGCACCGCGCCGTCCTCGGCGACGAGAAGCTCGCCGGGCTGGAGCTTGCGGAAACCCTGCAGAGCGCAGGTGTCGCCGGGGACGCTCGACTGATAGAGGTACTGGACGACGGCGAGGGAGTCCACCTGCCGCGGCAGCCACGGAAGAGCGAGCAGTGCCTTCAGCTCGGAAGCGAAGGCGAGGGTCCCGTCGGTCTCCACGTAGTACAGCGGCTTGATGCCCAGCCGGTCCCGAGCGAGCAGGAGCTTTCGCCGGCGCGCGTCCCAGAGCGCGAAGGCGAACATCCCGTCGACGTCGCCGAGCAGCTCCTCGCCCTTCTCCTCGTAGAGGTGGACGATCACCTCGGTGTCGGTGTGGGACCGAAAGCGGTGCCCGCGCCCCTCGAGCCACTCGCGCTGGGGAGCGAAGTCGTAGAGCTGGCCGTTGTAGACCACCCAGACCATCCCATCTTCGTTGCGCATCGGCTGGTGGCCGGCCGTCGAGAGATCGAGGATGGAGAGGCGCCGGTGGCCAAGCCCCAGATGGCCGTCGACGTGGAAGCCCTCGTCGTCGGGCCCGCGGTGGGCGAGGGCGGCGGCCATGGCCCTCAGGTCCTGGGCCTCGACGCGCTGCCCGGGCGCGCGCAGTATCCCGGCGATCCCGCACATGGAAGGATTCTAGCCGGGTAGGAGCGTGTCCGGGCAACAATGAGACACGCTCCTAATGGACCTTTAACGGCAAGAGAGCGGCCATGCTCTCGTGCGGCGACTACTGCCAGGGCGATGCCCTCGGCATCGACGTGGGGGGGCGCCCTGTCCCGGTACGGCATCAGATGGACTCCTAATTGGGAGTCCGTCCTACCGTCGTACCGGGACGGACTCCTAGGTAGCTCCGTACCTCGGCCGCGATGCGCGCGACGGCGTCGAAGGGCAGCTCGGGGTAGAGGGGCAGGCAGAGCACCTCCCGGCAGAGGCTTTCGGAGACGGGCAGGTCCCCCGGCTTGCCCCCCGCTGCGGCCATCGCCGGCTGGAGGTGGATCGGCCGCGGGTAGTGCACCGCGGTGGAGATGCCGCGGCTTTTCAGGTGCGCCTGGACGCCGTCGCGATCCGGAGTGCGGATGGTGTAGAGATGCCACGCCGACCGCGCCCCGGCGCGCTCGCGCGGGAGCACCACGGAGGGCACGCCGTCGAGCGCCTTCGAATAAGCGGTCGCGCGCTCGCGCCGCTCGCGAGTCCAGGCGTCGAGATGGCGCAGCTTTACGCGAAGCACCGCCGCCTGGATCGTGTCGAGGCGGCTGTTGGTCCCGACCACGACGTTGTCGTACTTGTGCGCGCCGCCCCCATGGTTCGCGATCTGGCGGACGCGAGCCAGGAAGGCAGCGTCGTTCGAGACCACCATGCCTCCGTCTCCCACGGCCCCCAGGTTCTTGGCGGGGTAGAAGCTGAAGGTGGCGGCGTGGCCGAGCGTGCCGACCCGGCGCCCGCCGTCCTCCGCGCCTACGGCTTGCGCCGCGTCCTCGAGCACGGGCACGCCGCGGCGGGACGCGATCTCGGCGATCGCCCTCATGTCGGCCGGGTGCCCGTACAGGTGCACGGGCACGACGAGCTTCGTGCGCGGGGTGATGGCTTTCTCGAGCCGGCCGGTATCCATCGTGTAGGTGACGGGGTCCACGTCGACGAACACCGGCCGCGCGCCGTTCAGGAAGATCGCCTCGCCGGTGCCGATGAAGGTGTTGGCCACGGTGACGACCTCGTCGCCGGGGCCGACCCCGTACGCGCGCAGGCAGACCGTGAGGGCGTCGGTGCCGTTGGCCACGCCGCACGCGGCCTGGGCCCCGCAGTAGGCGGCGAACTCCTTCTCGAAGAGCGCGCAGTCCTCGCCGTTGATGAAGGCGCTCGCGTCGAGCACCCGCGCGATCGCCGCGTCCAGGTCGCGGCGGATCCGCTGGTGCTGCGCGTTCAGGTCCACCATGGGCACGCTATTCATGCTCTTCACCGGGCTAGGAGCGTGTCCCGGCAAACGACGGAGGACACGCTCCTAATGAGAGAGACCTGGGAAAAGTAATCACCTTCCCTACTCCTGCGGCCCGAAGGGCCGCTTTAGGAGTCCGTCTCCAGCGTTACCGGGACGGACTCCTAGATCCTCCAGCGTGGAGACGAACCAGGGCACGGGGTCGATCTTGTCCGACAGCATCTTGCCACGCCTCCGCTGAAATACGGTGCGGTGATCCGCGCCGTCGATCGTCCCACCCAGCTCCTGAAGGAGTCGATCCTCTTGCCCAGGCTTGAAGCCGAAGGCCAGGCCGTAGTCCTCGAGCTCGCGCAGGTACGAGATCCGCCCCACGAAGTCGTTCATCCGGAACGCCGGCGTCCCCAGCACCGCCGCCTCGGCGGTGACGCTCTGGCTGTCGCCCAGATAGAAGTCGGCGAAGGCCAGGACGTCGTGCAGCCGCTCGGGCGGCGTCGGCAGGCGCAGCGGCTCCAGCCGCGGCGAGAGTCCCCTCTCGCTGGTGACGAAGAGCCGCACGCGGCCGGCGAGGCGGTCCTGCAGGCGCAGGATCAGCTCTTCCCCGATCCCGCGGATGCCCGTGTCGTGGTGGGCGCCGAGGGCGCTCAGCCGGACGACGGCGTAACGCTCGCCGGGCGCCAGCGGCAGTTGGCCTCGTACCGCGGGGTCGGGTTGGAACCAGTTCGGGTGCAGGTAGAAGAGCTGCTGGTAGGAAGCGTAGGTGAGATGGCGCTCCCCGTAGTTCTCGTGGCGGAGACAGTCGGGCGTCACGATGACGGAGGCCAGGGGGTAGGCGAGCCAGCGGAAAAACGGCACCGCGCTCGCGTCGTCGTCGTTGACGACCACGGAGAGCGCCCCCACCAGCCGGCCGACGCGCGCGGCGTGGGCGCTCGTCCCCACGATGAGATGGGGCCGCAGGTCCCGCGCCACCCCGAGCAGCTTCAGCTCCCGATGCGCCAGTTCGCGCAGGCGGCCCACGGTGCTGCGCCCCATCGGCGCCAGCACGCGGTAGGCGATGCCCAGGCGGTCCAGGAGCGAGAGCGTGACGTCCTTGTCCCGCGCGACCACGTGGCACTCGTGGCCGCGCCGGGTCAGCTCCGCGATCGGGTGCTTCAGGAGGTGGACCTGGACCGGATGGTTGATGTCGAAGAGCAGTCGCATCGCCGAGTCCGTAGGCTATCATTTCAGATCGCATGCTCGAGTCGCTCCGCCGCCGTCAGACCCTCGCCAGCTTCGACTATCAATGGGGCGAGCTGCCCGAGGGCGCCATGCTGTGGACGCTCGGCTTGCTCCGGCTGGGCTGCGACGTGACTGCCGCGTACAAAGCCCCCGGGGCATGAGGATCGCCGTCGTCGGCAACGGCCGCACGGTCCACGCCCTGGTCCGCGGCGCGGCGGTGGCCGCCCTCGGACACCAGGTACGGCTCGTCACGCTGGGCCCTGTGCTCCCGTCACCGGGAATCGAAGTGAGGACGCGCCCGATCCCCGTCACGCTGACTCAGTCGCTGGCGGCGGCGCGGAGCTTCCTGGGCGACATCCGGTCGTTCGCGCCCGACCTGCTCCACATCCATTACGCGGGCGGGAAGCTCGGAACGATGGCGAGCCTGTCCGGCATCCGCCCCCTGGTCGTCACCGTGATGGGCGGCGACGTCCAGCCGGAGCAGCACGCCGGAGGCCTCCCCCTGCTGGAACGCCGCGCCACGCGCCGCCTCCTGCAGGAGGCCGATCTCATCCTTGCCAAGTCCGACCGCCTGCGCACGGAGATGGCCGCCCTGGGAAGCTTCGGCGACAAGACCGAGACGATCCGGTGGGGAGTGGACCCCGAGGTGTTCCATCCTCGACCCGAGGCGGCGCGCGCCCTGCGCAGCCGCCTGCAGCTCCCGCCGGAGGCGCGGGTGATCCTGAGCCCACGGATCCTGCGCCCGCTCTACAACGTCCACCTGATCGTCGAGGCAATGCCGCAAGTCCTGGCGTCCGTTCCCGGTGCCGTCCTGCTCGTGGCCGAGCATCGGGCCGACCCCGAGTACAAGAAGTCGCTGGTGGCGCGCGTCGCCACGCTCGGCCTGGCGGATCGCGTGCGCTTCATCGGGGCGTGCGACCACGCGGACATGCCGGCCCTCTACAGCCTGGCGGAGGTGATGGTCAGCGTGCCCTTCTCGGACGGGCTGCCGCAATCGCTCTTCGAGGCCATGGCCTGCGAGACGCCGGCGATCCTGGGCCGGCTGCCGGGCTACGCGGAGGTCGTAACTGACGGCCGACATGCGCTTCTCGCCGACCTGAAGCCGGAGGCGGTGGCCGACGCGATGATCCTTCTATTGAATGACAGGCACCGCGCGTGCGCGCTAGCGGCCGCGGCACGGGAGCGCGTGCGCGAGGTGGCGTGGCTGCCGGAGGAGGCGAAGCGCGTGGAGGGCCTGTACAAGCGGCTCACGGAGCGCCCGCGGCGGCGCGCTTCGCTCACCGGCCGCCTCCTCGACGGACTGAGCCTCTTTCTTCGCTAGACGCTCGCCGGCTCCAGCAGCGCCCGGACCGCCCCGGCGAGGCCTTCGACGAGCAGGTCCGGCTTCGACGCCTTCAGCTCCTCCCGATTGGGGAAGGGACCGGGCACGCCAATCACGTACACGCCCGCCGCGCGAGCCATCTCCACGTCCTCCGGGCTGTCGCCGACGTAGGCGGCTTCGGCGGCCGGGACGCCGAGCTTCGCCAGCCCCTGGAGGAGCGGCTCCGGGTCAGGCTTGCGCTTCTGCACGTCGTCGGCGGAGACGACCACGGGGAAAAGGTCTGACAGCCCCAGCCCGCGGAGCTCTCGCGCTACGCGCAGGCGTTCCCCGCTCGTGACGATACCGAGCCCGATGCCCGCCTGCTGGAGAAGCGCCAGGGCCTCCCGCGCCCCGCCGAGGCAGACGCTCTCCTCCGCCGCGTAGAAGGCGAGCCACCGCTCGTCGGCCTCCTCCCAGGATTCCCGGGGTAGCCCCAGAGCGGCGTAGGTGCGGTACCACGCCGGCGAGTACGTCTGCTGGAAGCGCGCGCGGTCGAAGGGGATGCGGTACGACTCGAACACGCGCATGTAGCAGCGGTAGCTCGCCTCGGCCGAGTCGACGATCGTCCCGTCCCAGTCGAACAGCACCGCCCGCAACGGCCGGGGCGGCGTCCTCAACCCCTCACGAACCCCCGCTCGACGAGGTGGCCCAGGATCCGGCGGGCATTCTCCTCCACTCCCTGGCGCACCGTATCCAGGACCAGCTCGGGGTTGTGGGGCGCCTCGTACGGATCGTCGATCCCGGTGAAGCCCTTGACCTCACCGCGGCGGGCCTTGGCGTAGAGGCCCTTGATGTCCCGCTGCTCACACACCTCGATCGGCGTGTCCACGAACACCTCGACGAAGCGGTCCGGTCCCACCATCGTGCGGCACCGGTTGCGGGCGGCGCGGTACGGGCTGACCGCGGCGCACACCACAGCGCCGCCGTGGCGCGCGATCTCCGCGGCCACGAAGCCGATGCGGTGGATGTTCGTGTCTCGGTCCTCGCGGCTGAACCCGAGGCCCTTCGACAGGTGCGTGCGCACGACGTCGCCGTCCAGCACCGTGATCTGCCGTCCGCGCTCGAGAAGGAGCGAGGTGAGCGCCTCGGCCGTCACCGACTTGCCGGCCCCGCTGAGCCCGGTGAACCAGATGCAGAAGCCCTGCTCGTGCTGCGGAGGCGACATCTCGGCGAGGATGGCCGCCGTCTCCGGCCGTGTGAACCACGCCGGCAATGGCTTGCCCTTGACCAGGTAGTCGTCCCGCACCTGCGTTCCCGAGATCGCGAGCGTGCGCACGCCCGCGGGGACCCGGTCGCTCTCCTCGTAGCGGTCCTCGTCGGGCAGGTACACCATCTCCTGGAAAGGGATGATGCCCATCCCGATCTCCTGCGCGTGCTTCTTGGCCAGCTCCTGCGCGTCGTAGGGCCCGTAGAAGGGCTTGCCGTCCGAGTCCTTGCCCGGCCCGGCGTGGTCGCGGCCCACGATGAAGTGGCTGGCGCCGTGGTTGCGCCGGATGATCGCGTGCCAGACGGCCTCGCGCGGGCCCGCCATGCGCATGGCCAGCGGCAGCAGCGCGAGCATCGTCTTGCGCCGGTCGTAGTGGTTCTCGACGAGGGCCTTGTAGACGCGGACGCGCGTGTAGTGGTCGACGTCTCCCGGCTTGGTCAGGCCGACCACGGGGTGGATGATGAGCGAGCCGCCCACGGCCGCCGCCGCGCGCTTGGTCAGCTCCTCGTGGCTGCGGTGGAGCGGGTTGCGGGTCTGGAACGCGACGGCCTTGGGCGAGCCCATCTCGGTCAGGCGCGCGCGCACCTGGGCCGGCGTGAGCCGCAGCTCCGCGAAGTCGTAGTAGCGGGGCAGGTTCAGGACGCGCAGGGGGCCGGCCGCGTAGCGCTTGCCCCAGCCGGCCATCTCGGCCACCAGGGGGTGCCGGGGGTCGGGCTTGCCGGCCATGGCGGTCGCCTCGCGTTCGAAGTCCCACGGATACACTTCGGCCACGCGCATCACCGCCAGCAGGTCGTTCTTCGAGTTGCGCAGGGTGACGCTCGCCCCGGGCTGGACGGGAGCGTTGTCGGCGACGGGCAGGGCGATGGGCAAGGGCCACAGCGTCCCGTTGGCGAGCCGCATGTCCTTCAGCACGCTTTCGTAGTCGGCCTGGCCCATGAAGCTGCGCAGGGGGGAGAACGCGCCGGTGGCGAGCAGCTCCAGATCGTGGACGGAGCGGTCGGATATCTGGAGCGACGGCAGCGTGTTGGCCTCGCCCAGGAGCGCCTCGCGCTCCTTGCCGGTGGCGACCAGGTCCACCAGCTCGCCGCCGTAAGGGGTGTTCAGTTCCATCGCCTCGGTGCCTCCTGGATCCCCCGGCCCGGCCGGGAGAGAGAGCCGAAACGACGAAATTTACGCTGCCGGGGGCCGGCGGTCAAATCGCTCAACCGCTCGACGAGGACTCCGGGGCGGACCGGAGGCTACTCGGGCCGGGTTTCCAGCGCTTCGGCGTGCGCAGCGTCGACCACCCGCCTGTCCCATGCCACGAAAACGACCGGAAGCGAGAGGCGCTCCCGGAGTTCCAGGCACGACGCGATCTGCAGCGCGTCGGCCGCCCGGAGGGTCCGCCGCACCAGCAGGCCGACGCTCTTCGAAACGACGGCCGCGGTGAGTTCCACGAGAACGAGAGCGGCGAAGTCCGCCTGGAGGGCCACCAAGGCCCGGTCGCGCTCGGCCTCCGAGAACGCCCCTTCGCAGCATCGCCGGGCCAGTGCCGACGCAATCTCAGTCTGGCTGAAGCGGGCGGTGGTGACGACGCCCTCGCCCAGCAGCTCGCGTACCACGTCCGTGCCCGGCTCCTCGACGTAGCGCTTGACGAGCGCGCTGGCGTCGAAATAGAGGATCAGAAGCGGTCCTCACGACCTTCGGACACCGCGTCGCTCGCCGGACGACCACGGCTGGCGATGGGCGTAAAAGGCCGGAGAGGGGCTCGGGACCGTGTCTCGCGGCTAAGTAGTCCAACGGCCTCCAGTTCGGCCAGGCGGCGCTCCAGACCCTGGCCGGCCTGGAGCGGCTTGAGTTCCGCAACGGGATTGCCCCGGTCGGTGATCACGAGCGTGGCGCCCTCGCGGACGCGCTTCAGGTAGGTGCCCAGCCGCGTCTTGAGCTCCCGCGAGCCAACTGTCTGCTGGCGTCGCTTCATGTGGTCATTGTGACCACTTTGCCCGGCTTCCGTCAAGCTCGGCCGGCGGCGATCGTGGCCCTGGGGGCGTCACCGGCCTCGGGCCCTCGCGCGATGAATGCGGCGCGCCGCGCTCACCCCGACTGCGGGCGATCGACTGCCGCTTGCGTTGTCCGGTCTTGACAGCCATGTTACGCATGGTTCGAGGGCCTCCCATCGCGGGGCGTCCAGGAGGTGACGATGCCCCTCTACGACTTCCACCATGGCCGTAGGCATCGCTCTGTCTATCGGTTGGGTCAGCGACGCGCCCGGGCGTGCCCCGAGAGCGGCCCTTGGGGCGACCTCGCTACCATCGAGCGCTGGAACCGCGCGCGGTCAGCGTGACCGGCCCCAGCGCCGAGAGATCAGGGCCGCGCGTGGTCTGCCACAG
>Ga0210378_10000930_pt1 | contig 15407 bp, 26 predicted proteins | sample PLM1_60_b1redo_FD_155465 | JGI IMG/M metagenome (GOLD analysis project Ga0210378, IMG submission 155465) | Groundwater sediment microbial communities from an aquifer in East River, Colorado, USA - PLM1_60_b1 redo | ecosystem: Environmental > Terrestrial > Soil > Riparian zone | place: USA: East...
GGTCGTCGTCACGCGACGGCGGCCCCATTGGCGCTCTTCGGCCGTGAGCACGAGCGTGTCGCGCTCGCGCCCGGACAGATCCTCCTCGCGCATGTCCACCTGTGAATGGGTAACCACGACCACCTCCCGGTCGCCGGCAGTGCCGCGGTCGGCAACCTCGCCCTCGCCGGCCCCGTCAGGACCGCCGGAACGATCGAGCCCCCGGCTCGATCGCGACGCGGACGGGAGCGCATCGGCAGCCATCCCGTCGGGAACCTCGCCCTCGCCGGCCCCGTCAGGACCGCCGGAACGATCGAGCCTCCGGCTCGATCGCGACGCGGACGGGGGGGTATGGGGGGCCAGAGGCCCCTTTGTTGACCAGCTTGCCCAGGTCCGCCAGTCCCTCAAAGTCCCATCCGCCCGCTACAGGCTTGCAGATGATCCTCTGAACACCGATCTTGCGCAACGCCGCCCGTACCCCGGCCGGGTCCTGTGGGTTCGCCAGCGGGCCGATGATGGGATCGTGCTCCACGAGAACGTAGTCGTTCGCCGGGTCGTCGATCAGGCGATAGCCGCCCTTGAACTGGCGTACGACGGCCAGCCCGACTTGCAGCGTCTCTCGGTCAAGCCTGATTTCGGCAGGCGCGACCAGCTTCAGCTTCAGCGCCACCACCTGAGCGCGCCGGGTGTTGAACTCCTGGACATCAATATCCACGCCGCGAGCGCCCTGCCGCGTGAGGTTGGCTAGCTCGCCTTCCAGGCGCTTCACCTGCCGGTCGTCATTCGCCCGCTCGTTCGCGGGTCGGGCGTTCTCGCGCTGCCAGCGGGCGGCTCTCTCCGTGCACAGGTCCCACATTGCATCCGGGTCGGAGAGCGCCTTGTCGAGCGCGATCATGACGTGCTGATCCAGGTCCTTCATCGGGATGCCACCGACGTTCCCGCAGACAGCCGGGCCTCGACGGGCTCGCTCGACGCAATAATAATGCTGGCGCCGGTTGCCTCGGCGCTTGCCCATGTGAGCCAAAGAGCCACCACAAACCGCACAGCGGAGAAACCCGCTCAATAGCGACTTCGTGAACAGCCCTGACTCAGGCTTGCCCAGGAGGGTGCCGTCCGCCTTGCGCATGCCGTAGCGTTGCGCCGTGGCCTTCTTCCTCGCGCGTACCGCCTCCCACAATTCGGTCGGTACGATCTGCAACTCGGCCGGTAGCTTCACCTTGATCCAGTCGTCTTCAGGCACGCGGACACGGCGGTGGACATCGCCACCTTTGTCCGTGGCCTTCGTGCGACCGTGAATGAACAAACCCGCGTACATCGGATTGCGCAGCATCAGGCGGACGATTTCCTTCGCCCAGGTACTACGCGGGCCGGGGATGTGTTCGTCATTGAGCGTCCGCGCAATCTTCAGATCGCCGACACCAGACGCCGACATCTCGAACACGCGGAGCACGGTCGCGGCTTGCTCGGGCACCACTTCGTACTTCGACTGCTTGCGCTTCGGGTCCTGCGTTGTCGGCACCGACTTGTAGCCGTAGATACGATGGCCGGTGCTGAACCCGTTGCGGGCCAGGTCCTTCATGGCCGCGCCCGTCTTGAAGATGTTCGACGACCGGTAGAATTCAGAGCCGAACAACTCGATCTGGAACATCAGCTTCTTCGTCGGGTCCGACAGGTCCAGCGGCTCCGGCCCTCTGTCATAGAAGTAAATCTTTACGCCTGTCTCGAACAGGCTGAAGAACGCCGAGCCGCCAGAGAACATCTCGCGGGAGCCTCTGTCCGGGGTCATCATCACGCACGCGCCGACCTTACCCGCGAGCGCGTCAGCCATCATAGCGTCCCACGCGGGCCGTCGTGAGGCTCCGTCTTTCCGCTTGCCGTAGGCGGCTCCGGACGTGCCTTCAGGCTCGGCATAGATAGCGCTCGCGCTCACGCTACCAAGATTGTGTTCGAGGACGAACCGCTCGGCGTCCGATAGCTGGCGCTCAATCGACGCCTGCTTGTCTTCGTTGCGTTTGCCCTTCTTCGACAGTCGGGCGTAGCGGGCAATGGTGATCATGTCATCCTCCTCAGTATTTGGTGTCGAACAAATCGCGCTGCGCATGCCGAGCGCGTTCCAGACGGGATGCGGTGCGCTCGACGGCCTTGATCGCTCGCCGTACCTCCGGAGAGGGCCGCCGCACCGTGTCGAGCAGTGCGTTGATCAGGCTCGGAGTGCGCAGGGCGGGCGGCAACAGCGCACAGGCCAGCCGCCACTGCTGAATGTCGTGGTGCAGTTTGTCGAGCAGCACGTCGCCGGGACGGTTCATCTTGGGTATCCCCTTGTCCGGGCGGTACGTTCTGCCCGTACCTACCAGGATAGCGCGGTGGGGACGTGTAGACAAGTACCCCAGGCGACTCCCCCCAGGGCATTCCGGAAACACCTGACGAGTTTCCAGGGTGACTTGTCGCCAGGTCGCCATGGGGAGTATGCTGGCCTCGTATGCCTAGACCAATGGGACGGCCCGCCTCGACCACGTCGGAGAAGTTGGGCGTGTATCTGCCGGAGGACCTGAAGAAGCGGCTCGCTATTGCCGCGATCAGGCGCGGTGTGACCATCTCGGCGCTCGTCGAGGCTGCCATCAGGGAGTACCTGAAGCGGCCAACTGAGGGGACCACGAGTGACTGACGAGCCCGCCTGTCCGCATTGCGCCAATGACCCGACAGGCTGCATCGTCTGCGACCCGGTCGGGCGCGAGCCGAGCCCAGGCGACTACAAGCGTGCTCACGAGCGCTCGACTCGACCACCTACGCCACCCTCGTAACGGTTTCGGAGCCTGTCCTGTGCGCCCGGACTCGACACCGAACCGAGCACGTGCGGGCATGGGAACGCCTCGACCACAGCGTGACCGAGCACACCGCGCACGTCCGGCCTCGTCGCGCCTTCAGGCGACGCCGGGTCCGCGTGTAGTTGTGCGGGCGACGCATCGGACGAGGCTCGTGCTCGGCCAGCAGCTTCGCCACGGCCTTCGAGCACGGCTTCACGAATCGAATCTTGCCGGGCAGGGTTAGCTGCCGGTAGCCGAGCGCTTCAACCTCAGCCTTCGTCATGCTGCGCGAGCCCGAGTGAAACGCGCGACGTGCGTGCACCTTGCCGTCACGAGCACGCCAGGCACGGACTTCGGCACACTGGCCGTGGCTGATCCACGATGCAGCCTTGTACACCGCGCCCTCGTGCCCGGCATTCGGGTCGGCGTAGGACACGAGCACGTCCGGCTTCTCGTGCTGACGTAGGACTCCCACGGCCGCCGAGATTGCCTGTGTCAGCAGGTTGGGAACGTGGCCGTCAGGCGCCCATAGCCTCGACAACTCCCACACGCGCCCAGGACGACTTCCCGATGTAGGGGTTGGCAGGAATCGCCCACACGACAATGGCGTCCCCGAAGGCGACGTAGTAGGACTTGCCGCTCGGGACGGTATGGGTGTAGTGGTGCCTGCGGATCAGGTCGGCTGCTCGCTCCCGGTCGGCACCGAGCAGTAGGCGGGCGATCATGCTGCCCTGGCCTTGCGTTCGCGGTAGGCCCTCGACGCTGCGCGCCTCGTTGCTCTGACATCGGCGTGGACTCGCGGCCGTCCAGGACGACGCCGCGTCATATCAATTGGCACCCCTGTGGGTGCACCCTCCCGCGCCTCTGATCGTGGCTGCGCGCCCCCTGCTCCTGACGCTGGCGTAGGCTTATCGCCCTGCCCTCGAACGCACGCCACAGCGGCGTCTAGGCTCTCGTGCTCGTGGCCCAGGTCGCAGTGGATCATGTCGTGGAACTCCTCGTCATCTCGCTGCCCAGGTCATCCTTCGGTGGTGTTGGGACCGCAGAGGCCCCCCTTGCCATCGCAAGGAGCGCCTTGTACACGTCGCCGCCATTGGCCTCGACCAGGCGAGCCAAGCGCGCCAGGGTCGCCACGTCGCAGGGAGTCAGGCGCCGAGGCTTCGGCTCGCGCTCACGCACCACGCAACTCCTCGGGCTCGTCACCGGCCGGGTCCGCTTGCGCTCGTGCGATCAGGTCCGCCACGCTCGGCTTCGGCTTCGCCGTGGGCACCGGAGCGCCAGCAGCGCGGGCGAGCATGCCGCGCAGCTTGATCAGTTGTCCTCGCAGTCGCATCCGGTAGCCGCGATCCTTGCCCTTGGCGCCGGTCAGAGCATCTAGCTCGACGCGTACACGACCAGCTTCCGCACGCCACCACTCCAATTCCAAAGGGTCCCAGGCTGGCGGGACGGCGGGGGCGTCGCGCGGTTCGTTGGGTTGTATTAGCCCAACAGATTGCGACGTTCCCCCTGAAATTGTTGCCTTACGCGCGCTCACTGCCGCACCCTTCTGAGAAACTGAGCAACGTCCGCCCGCATCTCAATCGTGGGGTTCTCGTACGTCGCGGCCCACATACGCGCCCGTGCTTCCATGATGACTTCGGGCGGCACTGACCCCGTCTTCACCCGTTCCCGCGTCAAGGCGACGACTTCATCCGCAAGAATCGAGGGAAGGGCGCCCCCGTGCTTCTTGACGAGCAGTCGAAGCCATTCGCGTAGGTTGCGGTATCGGCACTCTGGACACGTGATCTTCGTCTTCATGATCTCCCTCCATTGGTTTTCGGGTAGCCGTCACCGTCGTACAGCGCGTTGAACTCGTCGAACGCCTTCGACGCCGCGACGACTTCGGGGTTCTCGTACGGGTTGATGTCACCGGGCTTTCGTCCTGCCTTGTACTGCTTGGCTCGTTCTAGCCGAGCCGTCTCGTCGCGAGCCTTGACTAGCCGATCCCATTCCTTCGCCCGTTCCTTGGCCTCCGGGTCCACGGGCCTCGGCACCGGCTTCGGCTTCTCGGGAGCCGGTCGCGGGGCCTCGGTCACGGGTGTTGGCTTGCGCGCCTCTTCCTTGATCGGAGTCGGCCTCGTCTCTTCCCTCGGCACCGTCTTCTCGGGAGCGCGGGGTACGTCCTTGGCTCCCTGCCTTGGAGTCAGGCTCATGAGCGCGTCGATCAGGCCCTCAGACGGGCGCCGACCACGGTTCAGCTTGGCCGCGATCAGCTTCATCTGACCCCGGCTCACGTCGTCCAGTTGGTTCTGATCCACCGATGCAAACGCCGCTCTCAGTTGTTCGATGGTTTCCCCTGCGCTACCCGAAGGGGTTGAGGACAGAGGGGGAGAGGATTCTCTCTTATCAACATCTACTACCTTCGAGCTACTACCTGGAGTGGGCCGCTGTGACCCAACGGAATCGGGTTTCGTTGGGTCGTCCTGACCCATCTGGTTGGGTTGCTGTGACCCAACGGGTTTGGTTTCGTTGGGCTGTTGTGACCCAACGGGTTCGATCTTGTTGGGCTCCACAGGCCCAACAGAATCGTTGACCGTGTACCGTGTGATCGTCCGCTGTCCCTCACCGCCGCGCTTACCGTTGACGGTGATCCAACCGACCGCTTCGAGCAGGATCAGCTTCGCCCGGACTACCTTCGGATCGAGGCCCGTCCAGTACGTGACCGTGTACACGCTCGGCCACTTGTGCTTGGGGGATTCGAGCCACGAGAACGTCTTCAGCACGCCGTACACCGCGTAGGCTTCGGCGTCGTGTAGTTCTAGCAGGCCCGTGGGGAGCCACGCCTTGCCCTTCGGCAGGTAGGTGTCCGGTTCGGGCGCCTTCCACTTCCGATGCTCGTCGCACCACTTGCGACGGCCCGTGACTGCGGCCGTGCAGCCGTCCACCTTGCACGTCGGCGGGCTCGACCCGCCTTCGACGCGGTCGGCGTCAGCGGCTCCCGGTGAGTTGTCCTTCGGTTTCTTGTCGTTCAGTTCAGTCGTCATGGGTCTGTACTCTCCTAGTGAAGTTAAATTGCTCGTGCCCGACGCCGGGTAAGCTAGGAACTCCTCGCCACTGACCAGGTGGCGGGAGCAGGCCGACGCCGAGCACGAACTCGCTACGTTGTCGTTGTGGTCACGCTTGCTTCGATGCCGGGATGCTGCTCCGGCCGATGTCGTCTCTCATGCGCGCGATCAGCCGCCGCTGCTTCGTGCCCGACGCATCCTTCACGACGCGGTAGCGGTCGGTAAGGTTGCCATTCGGGCCGACGATGTCGGTGTTGCGTGGGCGTTCTCTCAAACCCCACGGAAGACGCACGCCGGTCGGCGGATCAGCCGGTGTCACGTCCACGCCGAAGCGACCATCACGCTCGACGTTCTCGCGCTGCTGCTCCGCGAGCAGCCGTCGCTTGTACTCGCGATCCCAGGCGACACCTTTGCGCGTCTCGACCGAGCCCATGCCCTCATGGAAGTGAATCCGCTTCTCCTCGTCGGTGAGTCCGCGTGGCGGGATGCCGTGCGGCCCGATCACTCGACGCGGCGGCTTGGCGGTGTCGAGCCCGCGTCCGACTTCGAGCGGATCGTACCGCTCACCCCGGCGCGGGAGCGGAGCGACGGGCGGCAACTCGGGCAGGACCATCCCGCCCGTGCTCATGCGTTGCGGCTTCTTCGGCTCGACGACGGTGACCGGCTTCTTCTTCGACTTCGATTTGCGCGCTGCCATGTGTCTCTCTCCTAATCAGTTGGGGTCCACGCTCGTGTACCGCCGCGTGACCGAATGCACTTCAGCCTGGGATACCGTCTTCGTCGCGGCGAGCACACAGCCGATTGCCACGACGTTCGCTACGTCTTCAGGCGCACCGCCTGCCGCATCGACCTTGCCCTCACCCGTGACTTCGAGGCTGACAAGCTGCTCGACGATGCGCTGCCCGATTGGCGTCATCTTGCTGTCGGGGAGTCCGACGCGCTGGCCCGTCAGGAGCGGTAGAAACTTCCGGTAGAAAATCGACTTCGCGTCCTTGACGACTTCGTAGACGAGATGGGGCGCGGCGTCCTTCATGTTGCTGGCGAACATCCCGCCGCTGAATCCGTCACCGTACACCTTGGCGGCTTTGTACTCGTCGGCGATAGCGACGATGTCCTCGACCACGGCGGACGAACGGAACTTCGGCTTGTACTCCTTCACGAAACACACCTGCGCGAACATGTAGTTCTTGCCCGACATGGGATTGATCGCGGGCACCGCGCGTGCGACGCACACCGCCGCCGAATCCTGGCCCGTGCCTCCGGCCGCATCCACGGCGACGAAGTGCGAATATCCGAACTCGTACGGGATAGTCGTCACGCCTTGCTTCATCGCGGCTTCGACCACTTCGAGGCTGACGTAGGTTTCCAGATCAGCCCTGAATTGCCCGAGTCCTTCAGATACGAACGACGCCGGGTCGGCGATGTAGTCGGCCTCAAGCTGCGCAAGGAAGTCCTGATCGCGCGTCGGACGCATGTCGAGCCCCCCGCTCAACACGCGTTCGACGTGACCGGCATCGGTGCGCGCCTGCCAGTAGAGGATTGGATTCTCCATCGCGGAACCGTCGCGGCGCTTCACCGTCTCGATGCCCCACTGCTTGCTCACGCGGTACAGTTCACCCTTGCGGGCGCGCGGGCTGGAGATGGCGACGAGCAGCGATTCAGTCATGCCCCATCGCGTCGGACGGATGGCGGCAACGATACCGGCGTCGATGTTGACCGCGCCTTCCTTCGTCTGCCAGTGGCCCACTTCGTCGAGCAGGATGAAGATGGCGGCACGAGCGCGGACGCTGCCCTGATTCGCCACCATGATCTGAATTTCGATTCGGTTCGCCAGCTTGATCGTGGACATCGCACGGTCGGTGCTGCCGCCGACGATCATCGCGGCGAACTGCGGAATGGACAGGAGCAAGTCTGCGATCATCCGAAACGACTCGCCGGATTGCTCGCGGTCCAGGGCGAGCAGCATGATCTTCGCGGTGTTGCCACGCCGGATGTTGTGCCGCTTCAGGCACGCGACGAACACGATCACCGCCGCGAAGAAGTGGTTCTTACCCGAGCGCCGGGCGAGTGCTACCCATACCTCGCGCAGCTTCTTCGTCGGTGCGTTCTTGCGGCCGGTGAACTCGAAGTAGATCGCCCGCTCGGCTCGCGTCATCTTCTCGGCGAAGATCGCCAGCCCGAGGACCAGCCACTTGTACCAGGTGTCCATCTCCGGCGTGAAGCGCGGATCGTTGCGCGGTATCACCGCGCCGTCCGGCAGGACCGCCCCGAAGTGTGCCGCGAAGATTGAATTGAATGCGCGCCGGAACGTGATCGGCTTCAGGTTGGGGTCATCGCCCGTGTACCCTCGACGATTCTGCCGAGCCGCGTCGATGATGTCCCGCAGCGTCTCGTCCATTTTGACGCCGACATTCGGGTCGTCGTACTCGGGCAACGGGTCGGACAGTCGGGCGCGCTCTTGCGCGTCCTCGATCTGATCCTCGACCGGGTCCAGCGGTGATTCCATCTCCGGCGCGAAGGTCGTGAGCCTCGCCTTCGGCGACACCGGCTGCTTCACGCTGGCGCGGAACTCTGGCCCGGTGCGCAGCGGTGCGGGGTCGCGGTTCAAGAGGTTGCGAATCTTCTTCAGGTCGGCGCCGTCTTCGAAGCCTTTGACCCGGCCCGTCGCGGGCGGCATGAAGTCTTCGTCCACAGTCGGTGCGGTCTTCGCATCGCTGCGCCGCTTGCGCGGGCGTAAGTCCTTCGCGCCCTTCGGCTTACCGGCTGGATTGCCGCTCGTGCCTTTGGTCCATTGCGCCACTGTCATCTCTCCTATCGAGTCTGCTGCCGTGACATCACTCGTCCGCCTTCGCGCACTCACGGACGACGGCTTGCGCATCGGGATGGAGCAAAACTCTGACGGCGAGCCCGAGTGCTATCGCTTGCGTCCGCATCATCGTCGCCTCTTGTCCGTTCGCTTCGCGCCGCTCGGCTTCGGTCAGGCTGTAGACGAAAAGGCTTGAGAGCCTGCGAACAGCACCGCGTACGTTTCGCGTCATCGTCTCGGGATCGACCGCGACCGTTGCGCCGGTCAGGGTCATCAGCATCGCCAGCCCCTCGCGTTCGAGCAGTGGGATTTTCATTCGTCCGCCTCGGTCCATCTTCGCGGATTCGATTCGATGCGCTTCGGCGCTGTGCCGTGCTCCTCGGCGTGCGCGGCGCAATACTTCCTCTCCGAATAATCGTGCAGAAGGACTTCGATCTTGCAGTACGGCGACGAGCACCGAGCCCGTATCCGCTTGAATGCGTCATCCTTCGCCATCACTTCGGCTCCCATCGCCAGCGTGGATCGCGGCTGCTTGCGTGATCGTCCTCGAACTCGGTGCGCGCTGTGTACAGTGCCTTCTTCAGTGCGGCCTCGGTGATCCAGCCGCGCCCCTGAAGTTCCTTGATGTACTTCAGCGTCGCAGTGGACATCAGCGAGAAGCGGTCGCCGTCGCCAATCTTCAGCAACCGCTCGCACAGCACGAGGCTTTGCTTGTCTTCGGACGGCGCGAAGTCAGGATTCTTCTTCGCGGCGAAGATGTCGTTCTCCGTGAGCGCCATCACCTGATCCAGCGTCATCGTGCCGGTGCCGACGCGATGGCGTTCCGCGTACTTTGCCCGCCAGGCTTCGTTTGTGAGCGGCGCCTCGTGAGACATAGTTGTACTCACGCGGTGACCGTGTGTGAACTCGCACGTACGCGCCCCGCTGACAAGGAACGGGGCGGCGCTTTGACAACGCCGCGCGTACGTGCGAGAAGGAAATCCTTGAATGCTTGGTAGTCGGGAAAAGTGGCCGTCGCTAACGTGGCGAAGACGTTTTTGCTCTTGCTAGGCGCGATGATGTATAGAATCTTCCGCGCGCCGAGGGAAATTCCGATTTCGCTTTCGAGCCCGCCAGATGACGAAGCGACCGAGCAATCTATAACCACAATGGTGCTCGCCATCAGTTCCCTGAAGTCTGCCCGTGCGATGGAGTGAGCAACGTCGGGCGATAGCTCGACGAGAAGAGGACGCGTGGTCCAGTGGCTCTTTATGTCGTAGCCGAGCGCGCGTAGCTCGTCCGAACGACGGGCAATCTCTGGGGCAAGCGTGCAAGAGCCGCCGAGGTAATAAGAGTCCATCACACCGGCCTCGGTGGCGACGAGGACGAGCACGCGAATAGATTGCCGCCCGCCGCTGTAGTGGAGCCCGCTATGGCGCTTGAACTCGCGCGGGCGACAAGGGAACGACCCGGCCGCTGTGTCCGGAATGGAGTGCGCCACGACTCGCCACGCTCAGGAAGGAGGACCCTGCGCGGCTTGGCGGTCCTCATGACAAAGGACCCCACTTTCGTGTTCATCATTTTCATCTCTTGCGGCTGCTTGCGTACACGCGGTTGTCCAGGCGAACGCCGCCGCCCTTGCTTTCCATGTGACGTTGCCAGATGCCGGACTTCTTCGGTTTCATCTGCGCCCGTAGCTCGGGGTTTTCGTCCTCGGCCATTGGCGCCGTCGCCCCAGGCGCGATCATCGTCTCGTCCATGTCTTTCGGGTCCGCCAGCTTGCGGCCCTTCGCGATCTCGGCGTGGACAACCTTCGTAACGAACGCGACAGCGGCGGCCAGCGTCGGGAACATCGGCGAAGTCGTATCCGTACCTTTGACGCAGAAACCTTTGAGAACGTCTCGGCTGTCCAGCATCTTCACGATATGCGCATCGCACGCAGCCGCGATGATCTGCGCGTAAGGATCGGCCTTCGTGACCAGTGCCATGATCTGCGCCATGTCGTCGCTGATCTCCGACTTGAACAATGCAAATGCCCGACCCGTGGCGGGACGGTCTACGCCGTCCACGCGGTCCACGTCCAAATCCTTCAACTCGGTCGTTAGCCCGGTCTTGCGGATTGCCATGATCAAAACTCCGAGCGCAGGATGTACGACGCCGTGCCCATCTTCCTGCCCTGCTTCGCGCTGCCCTGCATCACGCCAGTGCCCGATGCGTCGCCGTCTAGCTGCTCCACGTCACCCACCGGCCGATCCTTCGGTTTTGGAGCCTTGAACCCGGCCGGTGAAAACATCTCGGACTCGCCGGGGGCCATGAAGTCGTCTGCGACTAGCTCCGGCTGCATCGTGCCAGCAGAGTGAAGATCGAACGGCTTCGGCACTGCTGCCATCGGGTCGCCGTGGCCGTCCGCTGCCGATGCGACAGGGGAGGTTGGGAACCGGGCCGCAGCCGGTGAACCGTCGCGCGTGGCGTCTTCGGATTTCGGCGAATCGAGGACGATGTCCGGGTCCACGCGCCGCAGCACGCCGTCCTTGAACTCGAACTCGACCACGTCGGAGCCCTTCGTCACTTCGACCGGCTTCGTGCCCATGATGTTAGCGAACGATACTTTCTTTTCCACTGTCGTCTCCTCGCGCGTGTCGCGCCTCTTGATGATGTTGTTCGTGGCGCTCTCGGCGCGCTTGTTGATCGCTTCTCTTTCAGCCTCGGTCAAACGGCGGATCATGTCGCCCGTCCATTCAAAACTTCGTGAAGGAACAAAATGCTGTCGCCCACGTCCAGGTCGTCGGGGTTCGCATGGAACGCCTCGACTATCGCCGCCGTGCGCTCAGGCGACGCGAGCACTTCGCGCGCCCACTTCACGTCGTCGGCGGTGTAGTCCATTACCCGGCAACCTCGACGATGCCGTTCGCGATGGCGTCGGCCAGGTCGTACTTGATGCGCTCGACCAGGTCGGCGCGAGACTCGGGCAGGGTCGGCGCCATGCCCATACTCTTCGCTCGCGCGTTGGCCGTGCGGTTGTGCGCGTGCCGCTCTACAAGGTTGTACAGCACGCCGATGGCGTGACGGCTGCGCTCGGCCTCGACCCTGTCGTGCCCAGGAACACTCAAGAACGGAACCACGTGAACGTAGGCCAGCGGCGCATGGTCCAGTAGTACGGAGAACGTGCCGCTATCCACCTTGTAGCCTGCCGCCGTCGCCGCCTTGGTACGCCGGTTGTCGGCTGCCGCCGACGCTGCGATATTCACTCTGGCTGACGTGCGGGCCTTCTTCGCGACCTTCTCCTCGGCCTCACGCTCGCGGGCTTGGGCACGGTCCAGGGCGTCGCTGACGTTCTGTAGATCGGACGAGTCCGCGCCCTGCTCCACGAGCAGACCGAACCGCTCGCCCAACTCGGCCGCTGACATCTCGTCCAGCTTGCGCTTCGCCTTCTTCGCCTTCGGCATCACTTGTCTCCCTCGTGAATGAACTCGACCCGGTGCGGCCTCGTGCCCTTTCGTTTGCGACCCGCGCGCTCGTCCGCCAACCGCGTCACGTCCGCGAGCGCGAAGCGAAAAGGCTTCACGCGTACCGGCACGAGAGCACCACGGTCGCGCATCTTCGCAATCGCCTGCGTCGTCACGTCGAGAATCCGACTCGCTTCGACTGCGCCCACAAGTACCGTCATCGTTCGTTCCCCCTCGTCTCGGTCGTGCACTTCACCATCGCCACAATGCAAAAACGCCCCCGGTGCCGTGAGGATTTTCCCTCTTGGCTCCGGGGGCGTCTGTACGATTCCCCGACTACGCTATGTCGATCTCACTGCGCGACACCCGCGCCCTCCCAGGCGCGAGCCGCTACATCAGTGCTGCGAACGTGACAACTCCCGCACCCCTATTGTAGCACGGAAATGTAAGCGCCCTCGGCGCGTGGGGCCGTCCCGATTACCTACAGGGTTGAATCGAGAAGTCCCCATGCTTCTATTGTACCATGCTCGATTTGACAACCCGGCCGAGGGGTAGGGGGTATCGCCCGCACAATCGCCAGGATTCAGCGGGGATTCGCGTTTGACCCGTCTGAAACGCGGGGCACGTCGTCGAGAAAATACTGGGGAGGGGTATGCAAGAAAGGCCCCGCACGCCGATGTTCTGGCGCTGGGGGCCTCGTGTTACCGCGCGGCGTATCGAATCGTCCACTCTTGCGGCGCTCACTTGATCCGCCGTACCGTCGTGCTCGTGGAGCGTGAAGACAGATTGCTCCGTGACCTTGAAGCCTTCGTCGGCGAGCACGTACGCGCGTTGCCGAGCCTGCAACAAGGCGCGTGTCGCGAAGCACCGAGCCAAGTAGCCTGGCCTTCGTGCTAGGCTGCTGCGCGTGAACTGGTGGTCGAAGCTCCCCTCGGCGACACCTTTGAAGGGCTTCAGCCGGTTCCTCTACGTGTGGACGCATTGGGACACGATCTCCGATGACCTGAAGAAGCGAGACGAGCGGCCTCACGCGATTGAGGAATGGGCACGCCAACGGCTCCGGCTTCAAGAGGAGTCCTTCGAGATAGAAACGCGAAACCTGAATGCGCGGCTGGCCGAGCTTGAGGAGCTTCGCGCGTTGGCGATGCGGGCGATGCCGTCGCTCACCCAGGTCATCGAGCACGTCAAAACCTGCCAGCAGGTCCGCGAAGAGATGTTCAACTCGATCATGGATACGGGGCACGCGCTCGCGATCATGCTGTACATCGAACAGGATGCATCGGTGCGCGACCAGATACTCGCGGATCTGTCACCGAAATCCCGCGAGGTGGTCGGGATGCTGACTGAGTCGATTCGAGAAGCCTTGGCCGAAGGCCACCAGCGTAAGGCTCAGTTGTCGCCGTAGGGCTAGTTCTCGTCGTTGAGCAGCGGCCCCTCTACCTTGAACTTGGCCATGTGACGGCGGTTGACGGGGTCAGTTTCCTCGCCATACTTGCAGGGCGGTCACGAGGACCAAACCTAACGTAGCCAGCACGAGCGCCCACGTGGCCCAAACAAGGCGGCGCGCATACTGTTCCGAGGCCCGCGCGCCGCGCTCAAGCGCGTCCGCGAGAGACTTCAGCGCGGTGGCGAGGGTCTCACCGGCAGCCTTTGTTTTGTGAGCCAGATAAAGCTCACTCTTAACCCGCATTCTGGCTATTTCAGGCGTACCGCCAGTAACTGACTGAATGAAGTCTTTCGCTTTGGCCGGGTCATCTAGCTCCTTGAAGGGGTCATCGGGTGTAGATGTCATGCTCATTTCCCTTTTGGCCCGCGCGGGTCCACGGTATCGGGCGTGCAAAGGTAAAAAGAACTCATTATGTAACTTTCGTCCGCTCCACGCAGATGGATGGAGTCACCGATTCTCGTGGCATTCGGGAAGGTCTGTCTTGCGGCAACGAGCATGCCTTCCAGCATGCTTTTACAGGCGGCCTCTGTTTGGTGAGCCGCCGCGACAGTCCAATCCGTCAATGGTGCCTTCGGCATTCCAGTTCTACTCCACAGCACCCACGCGCACTCGGCGTAGGCTGTCGCAGTCGTGGTGAGTAGCAGAGCGGCCAGCAAAAGGGAGACGAGAGCGGACGGGAGACTGAAATTCTTCATAGCTCCCTCCCTCATACGAGAATAGTCGAGGCGCTACCTGGGCAGGAAATATAAACGCCCCGGCCTGGACGAGCACCGGGACGCGCAGCCAGCGTGCGCGCTACTCGATGATCTGGTCCGCTCGACCAAGCACCGACTGCGGGATTGTGAGGCCGAGCGCCTTCGCGGTCTTGAGGTTGATCACGAACTCGAACTTCGTCGGCTGTTCCACGGGCAGGTCGCCGGGCTTCGCCCCCTTGAGGATGCGGTCCACGTACATCGTCGGCAAGCGATGCTTCAGCGCCATAGCCGACCACACCGGACCGGATACGTGAGCACCAGACGCGGCTTCGCGCCGCTGGCCTCGAGTGTGGAGTAGGCAACGGTCTTGGCGGGGTCAAAGCAGCCAACGATAAAGGGGAGAGGATCGATCCTGTCGAAACCTGGCCAGCTCGTCCAGGTGGCGCCGGGCTCGTCACCGGGCTGGTGGAGCTCAAAATGGAGGTGGGGAACTCCCCGGGTAAGGCCGGTCGTGCCGACCTTCCCGAGGACATCGCCGCGCTTGACCTGCTGGCCCGGTTGGACGTTCGTCTCGTCCAGATGGCAGTACGCAGTCCTCCAAAAGGTCTCACCGACGGGGTGCTGCACCACTATGCCGCTTCCACAAGGGTAGCCCACGAAGACGCGCACGACTGTCCCGTCTGTCGCAGCGATCACCGGATCCCCCTTGAAGGCGTCGAAGTCAACGCCCCTATGACGTACAGGTCGGCCCGGCCCATAGTCGCCGTAGTACCCTCCCGCCAGGATCCTCGTGGTGCCCTCTGCCGCGCACCCGGCAAGCGTGACCGCGTAGAACAGTGCGGCTGCGAAAAGAACGAGTCGGCATCCGCTGGAGTCTGAATAGCGTCTCCGCCGCATGGGCACCTCGGTTGGTGACGGTTGCCAGGGAGTCTAGCCGAAGGCCACGACACGCACCAGCGCCCCGGCCGTGGGCACCGGGGCGTCGGTCCAACCGATGCGGTAGGGCGGGCTAGCGGCTGGCGCGTACCCTCCGCGCCCGTGCTACCTTCTTCCCGGCCGGTACGTGACCCTTGAACTCAACGGTGAAGACCCCGGTCAACAAAGGGGCGACTGCGGGGCCATTTCGGGGCCCCCCATTAAAAGAGAAAATACCGTTGCGCCATGGGCAAGACGCGCGCCGGCTCGCACGTGAGCACCGCACCGTCCG
>Ga0210378_10000931_pt1 | contig 15406 bp, 14 predicted proteins | sample PLM1_60_b1redo_FD_155465 | JGI IMG/M metagenome (GOLD analysis project Ga0210378, IMG submission 155465) | Groundwater sediment microbial communities from an aquifer in East River, Colorado, USA - PLM1_60_b1 redo | ecosystem: Environmental > Terrestrial > Soil > Riparian zone | place: USA: East...
GATGCTGGGCAACTTCTCCTTCGGCGACTACTTCAAGAAGGAGGCGATCGCGTACGCCTGGGAGCTGCTCACGGGCGACTTCGGCCTGCCCAAGGACCGCCTGAAGGTCACGATCTTCAACGGCGAGGGCGGCGTCCCCCGCGACGAGGAGGCGCACGTCTTCTGGAAGCAGCACGTCAGCGAGGACCGCATCCTGGAGCTGGGGACGAAGGAGAACTTCTGGGCCATGGGCGACACCGGTCCCTGCGGCCCGTGCTCCGAGATCCACTTCTTCCAGGGCAATCAGCTCCCATGCGCGGAAGAGGAGGCGGGCCGGAGCTGCCGGGGCGTCGAGTGCGAGTGCGACCGCTGGCTCGAGATCTGGAACCTCGTCTTCATGCAGTACGACCGCGACGCGAGCGGGACGCTCACTCCCCTGCCCGCACCCTGCATCGACACCGGCATGGGCCTGGAGCGGATCGCTGCCGTCGTCCAGGGCAGGCTCTCCAACTACGACACCGACCTCTTCCAGCCCCTGATCGCGGCGGTGGCGGCGCGGGCGGGCACCTCCTACGGCGCCTCGAGCGAAGGTGACGTTTCCCTCCGTGTCGTCGCGGACCACCTGCGGGCGATGACGTTCCTCATCGCCGACGGCGTGATGCCCGGCAACGAGGGCCGCGGCTACGTGCTGCGCAAGATCATGCGGCGGGCCATGCGCCACGGGAAGAAGCTCGGCGTCGAGGGGCCTTTCCTCCACGAGCTCGTCCACGTGGTCGTGGAGCGGATGGGCAGCGCGTATCCGGAGCTGCTCACGCACGCGGAGACGGTCTCCCGCGTGGTCCGGGCGGAGGAGGAGCGCTTCGGCACCACGCTGAAGCAGGCGTTCGCGGTCTTCGATCAGACCGCGGCGAAGCACGCGGGGACGGGAAGGATCCCGGGCGCGGACGTCTTCCGGCTCTACGACACCTACGGGCTGCCCCTCGACTTCACCGAGGAGCTGGCGCGGGAGAAGGGCCTCGAGGTGGACCGCGAAGGGTTCGAGCGGGAGCTGCAGGCCCAGCAGGACCGCGCCCGCCAGTCAAGCAAGTTGGGTGCCGTCACCGGGGACCCGGTGTACATGGGGCTGCTCGAAAAGGGCAAGACCCAGTTCACCGGCTACGACTCGCTCGTGCTCGAGGAGGGGCGGGTCCTGGCGGTGCTCAAGGACGGGCAACTCGTGCGCCGGCTCGATGCCGGCGAAGAGGGACAGGTCGTCCTCGACCGGACTCCGTTCTACGGCGCCTCCGGCGGCCAGGTCGGCGACCACGGCTGGCTCTCCTCCGGCGACTCGACCGCGGAGGTCACCGACTGCCTTATCCCGGTCCCCGGCCTGTACGTGCACCACGTGAAGGTCACCGGCGGTGGCTTCGAACCGGGGATGACGGCGCGGATCCACGTGGACGAAGGCCTGCGCTCGGGTGCCATGCGCCACCACACCGCGACCCACCTGCTGCACGCGGCGCTCCGCGAGCAGCTCGGGACGCACGTCAAGCAAGCCGGCAGCCTGGTAACCCCCGACCGGCTGCGCTTCGACTTCAGCCACTTCCAGGGTCTGACCCCGCGTGAGCTGCGCCACATCGAGAACCGCGTCAACGAAGTCATCTTGAAGGACGCGGCCCTGCAGACGAACGTCATGGGCCGCGAGGAGGCGCTCGCTTACGGAGCGCTGGCCTTCTTCGGCGACAAGTACGGGGAGAGGGTGCGCGTGGTCGAGGTTCCCGGCTTCTCGAAGGAGTTCTGCGGGGGGACCCACGTGGGCCACACCGGTCAGATCGGCCTCTTCCTGTTCACCCACGAAGGCGGCATCTCTGCGGGCACGCGCCGGGTGGAGGCGATCACCGGTGAGGCGGCCCTGGCCCACGCGCAGGAGGACCAGGGGATCCTGGAGGAGCTCGAGGAGACCGCCAAGACCGACCGGCGCGGCCTGGTGGACGAGTACGCCAAGCTGCGCGACCAGTTGAAGGCGTTGCAGCGCGAGAACGAGCGCCTCAAGCGGAAGCTCGCCACCGGCGGGGCGGAAGGCTCCGCCGCCTCGGACCTCCAGGAAATCGGCGGCGTCCAGGTGTGGACCCCCCGATTCGAGCTCGACAAGAAGGCGCACGCCGCAGTCATCGATGAGTTCCGGAACAAAAACCGTGAACGGCCTTTCGTCATCCTTTCGGCCTCCGTTGAGGGCGAGGGCGTACACGTGATCAGCGCGGTTTCCCCGTCCCTGAAGGACCGCCTCAGTGCCCCGGAACTGATGAAGCGTCTCGGGTTGCGCGGGGGCGGACGGCCCGACTTCGCCCAGGGAGGAGGGGTCTCCCCCGGCGACGTGGACGCCCTTCGCCAGAAGGCCGGCGAGCTGGCACGGGAGATGCTTAAGCCTACGTAGGGCATCCCTCTAGCGTAAGTCGCGCCGGGAGAGTACTATGTGGGACCAAGTGGAACGTCGAGTCGCGGATCGGCGGGAAGGCGAGCGGCGCGCGGCGCCCCGGGCGGGGCCCGGCCGCCGGCAGGGCGATCGCCGCCTGGGGATGGCGGGGGCCGGCGTCTTGGCCGCCGCGATGACCATGACGGCTGTCTCGGCGGAGGCGCAGATCTACACACGCCGCAACGCGAAGACGGGCGTCGTCGAGGCCACCAACGTCCCCGACGCCGGGGATTTCCGCCTGACCTACATCGGCAAGGGCACCCTCATCCACTCGGCGGCCTTCCGGCTTCGTCCCAACTACAACGGCGAGTTCAACCACCACATCGACGCCGCGGCCTCGCTGCACGGCGTGAGCACCGAGCTCGTGCGCGCGGTCATCCAGGTCGAGTCGGAGTTCGACCCGCTCGCCCGCTCGTCGAAGGGCGCGCAGGGGCTGATGCAGCTCATGCCGGACACGGCGCGCCGGGTCGGCGTCGCCAACGCCTACGACGCTCGCCAGAACATCTTCGGTGGCGTGCGCTATCTCCGCATACTGCTCGACCTGTTCCAGGGCGACGTGGCGCTGACCGCGGCCGCCTACAACGCGGGCGAGAACGCCGTCCTGCGCTACAAGGGCGTGCCGCCCTATCGCGAGACGCGCGGCTACGTCCAGAAGGTCCAGTCCCTGCTGTCGGGCTTCACTACGGCCCTCATGCCGTCCGTGCAGGCGGCGTCGTTCTTCACGCCGACCGCGGGCGGGCTGGACGCGGCCGTCGCCAGCATTCGCGCCAGCGGCGCCAGCGTCACGGCCCCCGCGCGACGCGTGACGACCGCCCCCGCGCGGTCCGGTCGCGTCACGCCCGCGCGCCCGCGCGTGTTCTACAAGTGGACCGACGCGAACGGCGTCGTCCACGTCGGCCAGGCCCCACCCTCGGAGGGTATCGTCTACACGATGATCCGCGCCCTGGACTAAGATAGGCGCGCATGCGCGAGCCCTCGCCCCGGGCCCCGTTCGATCAGGGGCTCTTCCTCACGCACTTCAACAAGGGCAAGGCCTACTACGACGAGAGGCGGTTCGAGGACGCCGAGCGCGAGCTCGAAGAAGCCTATCTGCTGCGGCCGCGCGACCAGAGGGTCCTGAACCTCCTCGGCCTCGTCTACTTCCGGCAGGACAAGCTCGAGAAGGCGGAGGAGGTCTACCGCAAGCTCACCGCCGAAAGCCCGGAGGCCCACACCCTCTTCTACAATCTCGGCCTCATCTACTTCAAGCTCAGCCGGCTCGAGGAGGCGGAGTCGGCGTTCGTCAAGGCGCTGGAGCTGAGCCGGGACAATCCCAAGATCAACTTCTACCTCGGCTCGATCTTCGAGCGGCTGCACCAGTACCAGGACGCCATCTACCAGTACCGGCAGGCCGGGGCCAACCTCATGGTGCGGCGCGTCGAGGACAAGATCGCGGCCGGCTCGCCGTCGCGCGGTGGGGGCGTGCTCGCCTCGGCGTCCCCCAGCGACGACACGGCGGAGTTCAACGCGCGCGACGTGCGGGAAGCGCTCCGCCGCCGGACCGAGGACACGCTGGCGCCCGGGCGCCCGCTGCAGCCGGTGAGCGACACCATCCTCGCGGACGGCGCGCCCAAGAAGGTCCGCACCGATACCGCGCGCTTCCGGCTGTCCGCGGCGGCGAGCGCGGTCGCCGCCACCGCGGCGCCCGAAGACTCCCCCACCGCGCAGACGCTGCCCCCCACCCCGCGCCACGGTTTCCGCGCCCTCGAGAACAACCTCATGGAGGTCGAGTTCTCGGGCAAGGTGTTCATCAAGCAGGGCACGATCTACTCGTACGGCGGCAACCTGACCTTCTGGGTGAAGGACAAGCGGCCGGGCGGCCACTCCGCGCTCGTCATCGTCACCGGCACCGGCAAGGTGATCCTGACCGACAAGGACCGGCAGATCACCTTCATGCAGGTCGAGAACGAGCTGATCCACGTCGAGCCCGCCCACCTGCTCGCGTGCGAGGAGCAGCTCAACCCGCGCTACGTGGCCGTGGGCGACGGCGGCCTCGAGTTCCTGGCCCTGGAGGGCCACGGAATGGTGGCCCTCTCGGTGACGGGCAAACCGCTGCCCCTGGCCGTCCGGCCCGACCTGCCGGTCTCGGTCCCGTCCCACTCCGTCATCACGTGGAGCGGCGAGCTCACCCCGCGGCTGGTCGAGGACCGCAGCCTCTACGAGGTGATGCTCCCGGGCGCGGGGCCCGGCTCCGTGATCCGTCTGGAAGGAAGCGGCCGCCTGCTCGTCGAGCAGTCGCTTTAGGAGCGTGTCCAGGTAAACGCCGGAGGACACGCTCCTAAAATGAGAACCGCGGAGACGTACTCACACGTCAAGTTTCTTCTGCGGTCCGAAGGACCGCTTTAGGAGCCCGTCTTCGGCGTTGGCCGGATGGGCTCCTAAACCCAGTTCCTGGCCATCTGGCCGATCGTGGGCAGCTCGTACTGTTCGTTGTTGTACGCCTTGATCATCATGAAGACGCTGACCCCGAGGGCCAGCAGCCCGACCACGAGGCCGAAGAGCGATCCGAGCAGACCCAGCAGGCCCGCCAGCTGGCTGAGGACCATGGTCAGGACCTGCACCGCGACCGACAGGACGATGAGCGCCGCATGGAAGAGCAGGCTCTGGAAGGCGTGGAAGCGCAGGAAGCGGCTCTGCTTCTCGATGACCGCGACCACGATGGAGAAGATGAGCCCGATGCAGCAGGGGACGTAGCAGAGCAGGCCGCCGACGTTGGGGGCGATGCCGAGGTTGGTGGATCCGCTCGAGGGCGGCGGCGGCACGGAAGTGGCCATCAAGACCTCCTAGCGGCGCCCGTCGGGCGTCGAAGAATCGCGAGCTTTCTCGTTGAGTCGCGCGAAATTATCGGGGCCGGTCCGGCCGGTGTCAAGGGCGCGAGAGCGCCGCCAGAGCAAGGTCGAACATCCGATCGTCGTCCGACGAGACGAGCACCACCGCGCCGGCCACCTCCGCCACGGCGAAGCGCCAGGGCGCCGACGCGAAGACGCGGAACGGCGTGCGCTCCGCGGCCGGCGTGCGCTCGGCCGCGAACCGGCTCTGGAGCGCCTGCCTGAACTCGGCGAGGTCCATGGGGCTGTCCCAGACCGAGCGCCACACGAGCAGGCTCTTGCCACCCACGTCCCACACGCGGAACCGGTCGCCCCCCCAGCCCGCCGCCGCGCCGTCGGACCCGTCGCCGAGAAGCGTGCGCGTGAGGAGCTCGCCGAGCACGCCTTCGTTGACCAGCGTTGCGTTGGGAGGCTGAAACGCGATCTCCACGCGCTGTGGCATCTCCCGGGCGAAGAACTTGTCCGGGTGCAGCACCTGCTCGCTGGACTCCGGCGGCCGCGACCAGGCCGTCTTGACGGCCTCCCAGCCTCCCCGCTCCCACACCGCGCGGGCGAAGTCCCGTCCGACCACGTAGGGCAGCACGAGCTGGTCGGCGAGGACGCGCGGCGCCCCCGGCACCGCGGGTATCGGCATCGACATGCCGGAGAGGGCGGCGTCCTCCATGCCGGGCAGGCGGCGGACGAGGAAGCGCTCCATGACGAGCGTGGCGTCTCCCTCCAGCAGGCTGAGGTAGGCGAGGCGGCGGTCGTCGAAGTCCCCCACGGAGGGGGGCACCGTATCGTGGACGCTGGAGTACTGGTCCTGCAGCGCATGCCGCAGCTCGTGCGAGAGGATGAGCTGGTTCGCGGGGGTCAGGCGCCGGTCCTCGCTGACCGCGTAGAGCTGCTTCTTGCCCGGTCGCTCGTCATAGAAGCCGGCCACGTTCTCCTCGAGCAGGCGCGTCCGCAGGGCCCGCAGGTCGGTGCCCGGGGCGAGGAGGCCGAAGGCGACCAGCGTCCTCTGGTCGGCCCGCGCCCGGCTCTCGGGGTACTCGTCGTCGAGGACGCCCTTGAGGTAGCGGACCAGCTCGGCGCGGCTCAGGTAGCGGAGCGGCACGTCGGCACGGAAGGGAATCCCCCCCGCCTCGGCCACTTCCGCCTGCAGCTCGGGGCCCGTGAGGTCCTTGAAGCCGAGCAGGCCCCCGAGCAGGGTGTTGATGATGTCGCTGGGGTCGACGGCGGGAGGCTCCTGGGCCCGGGCGGGACCCGCCAGCAGCGACGCCAGGAAGAACGCGGCAATTCTGACTGCGCTCATTTCACCTCGACGATGTCCTTGGGGAGCCTCAGCTCGAAGGCCCCCGAGGGAAGCCGGCCGTTGATCACCACCTTCTCGAAGCGGATCGTCGTGTGGTCGCCGGTGGGCTCGGTGAGCCGCGTCTGCACCGGTATCGATAGCACCTCGTCCACCCACAGCCGGATCGCGGAGAAGAGGCCGGAGGTGGCGCCCGACCGGGGCTTCAGGTCCAGCACCCAGGCCGGCGCGCCGTTGACGGTCTCCTTCCCCACGAGGGTCACCTCGTATTTCTTGCCGAGGCCCGCGGCCCCGGGACCGAAGCCCACGAGCAGGTCGGCCTCGCCCTTGGCCGCGCCCCGGAAGACCTGCTTGCTCTTTGGAATGTAGCGGGCGAAGGCACCGTCCCTGATGAGCATGACGCTCGGTTGCGGCGACGTGTAGTTCCACTTGAGGCGGCCCGGCACCTGGAGCAGCACGTCGCCGCGCGTCTCCTGCTTCTCGTTCAGGAGCACCAGGACCTTCGTCTCCACGAAGTCGGCCTTCATCGTCTTGAGGGCCTGACCGGCCTTCTCCAGCGAGCGCAGCACCTCCTCCGCATCTTCCGCTCGCGCGGAATGAATCCGCGCTCGCTCTTCAAGCTGGGGGGGCGTTCCGGCCCCCCCAGACCCCCCGCTGGCGGCGAGCAGCAAGAGGAGGCCCAACACAGTCATAGGCGGACCCACATCGGATCGCCCCACCACGCCGGAGGGACCGCGAACACGACGAGGAACAGCAGGAGGCAGAGGAGGTCGTAGGCCAACGAGCCGCGTTCGTAGTCCCACAGCAGCAGCCGCGCCCGCGGCGACAGGTCGCTCGCGTCTTCCGCTCGCGCGGGAATGGATCCCGCGCTCGCTCTTTGAGCGGGGGGGACCCGCTGGTCCCCCCCGACCCCCGGGGCGCTCACGTGCCCGCCCCCGTCACCAGATGGGGCACGATGCCGTGGCTGACCACGCGCCCGTCCCGCATCTCGATGATCCGATGCCCCACCGCCGCCGCCTCGGGGTTGTGCGTGATCATCGCGATCGTCTGGCCGGTGCGCTGGTTCAGCTCCCGGAACAGGTTGAGGATCATGGCGCTGTTGAGCGAGTCGAGGTTGCCGGTGGGCTCGTCGGCGAGCACGATGGCGGGCGCGTTGATGAGGGCGCGCGCGATGGCGATCCTCTGCTGCTCGCCGGCCGAAAGGTCCAGCGGCTTCATGATGGCCTTGTGGGGCAATCCCACCATCTCGAGGACCGAGGCCACGCGTTCCTTCGAGGGACGGCCGTTGCCCTGGATCTGGCAGGCAATCTCGAGGTTGCCCCGGACGGTGAGCGTAGGAAGCAGATTGAAGCGCTGGAAGACGAAGCCGATCTTCTCGCGCCGGATGCGTGTCCGGACCGCGTCCGGAGCGGCCGAGATCTCCTCCCCGTCCACGAAGATCCGCCCGTAGGTCGGTCGGGCCAGCCCTCCCAGCAGGTGCAGGAGGGTGGACTTGCCGCAGCCCGACGGACCGACGATCGAGACGAACTCGCCCTTCAGGACCTCGATGTCGACGCCGCGCAGGGCGAAGACCTCCACGGTCCCCACGTGGTAGACCATCCGCAGGTCTTCCGTCTTGAGGATCGGGGAGTCGTTCATTCCGTCCCGACCTCCTCGACCTTGTAGCCGGCGGGTGTGCGGGGCACGAAAGCCTGCGCCGGGACGGGCACGTTCCGCTCCGCCTTGTCGAGCTCGAGCAGCGCCTCGTAGCCCTCACCGGGCCGGTCGATCTGGATGCGCCGGGGCGTGTCGCCCTGCCAGGCCCCGAGCTGCACCTCGGACACCAGCTCCCCGCGGTCGTCGTACCGGCGCACCCGAACCGGGCGCAGCGACTCGCGCTCGAGCCAGACGCGCCGCCTCACCGGCGCCCGTGCTCCCTGCGGCGCCAGAGCCAGGGAGAAGGCATCGCGGTCCGCTTCGAAGAGGAGCGCGTCGTTCCGTCCGGGGGCCAGCGGCTCCGGGAGCAGCGCCGACGTCACGTCGGAGGGACGCAGCGCGTAGTACGGGGCGTCGTCGCCCTCCGCCCGGTGGCCCGCTCCCGCCAGACCCGTCCACACGGTCTTCTTGGAGGGAACCTGGAACCAGAAGCGCTCGCCGTCGGCCACGACTTCGAGCGCGGTGACGACCGCGACCGAGCCCTTGAGATACAGCTTCCCGCCCCGGCTCGCCACCAGCCGTACGCCGAGCTTGCGGGCTCGCCCCGCTCTCAGGTCGCGCACCTCGAGGTCGCCGGAGGCGCTGAGCGTCTCGCCGCCGTTCGCATAGGCTTCATACGCGGCCAGGACCTCGTCGAGACTCGCCGCCCGCAGCGAGCGGGCGGGAACGGAGAGAATGGTCTTGGGCCGCGCGAGGCAGCCGGCGCCGGGCGCGGAAACGAAGAGAAGGAGCGCCACCGTCTGCCATCGCATCCTCCGCCTCCGTACCCGCCAACGGCCATGCTATCTGCCGCTCTCCGGACGGTCAACCACGCCCACTTCCACGCCTCCCGGCCCGCCGCGACGACCCCAGGTTCGCGCGGGAATCCCGAAGCGCGATACCACGTTGGCGACGGTCTCGAGATGGCCGGTCACTTCGGGGGTCGTCACCTTGCCGCCCCCGCCGGCGATGGCGAGGGGCAGCACGAGCTGGTCGGCAAGGTGGGGATCGACGGCCCCCTCGTCCGCATCGAGGAACTTCAGCAGGCGGCGGGCCACCCGGTCGCCCAGCACCTCCGCCCGCACCCGGCGCTCCCCGAGGAGGCCGAAAGCTCCCCGGCCTTCCTCGAAGATCCCCTCCAAGAGCACGAAGCATCCCTTCGACGGTGCCGGTACCTGGACGACCTCCCAGGTCGACTCGAGCCGCCGGGATTCCCAGAGCCGCTCCTGGGCGGCCTGGCGTATCCGCTCCGCCACGCCGGGCAGGCGCGATGCCCCCGCGATCCCGCGGATGGCCGTCAGGCTTCCCCGCTTTTCCAGGCTCAGGCCGGACGGACGCTTCCACCGATGCACCTCGGCCCGCGCCTCGCCGCCACCCGGGGGGTAGAACCCCGCCCGGACGAGGTCGAGACGGACTCTCAGGCCCAGCCGCTCGACGACGGCGGCCCAGGGGCGGGCGAGGTAGTGGAACGAAGGGCTCATGGGGACGTGCGTGCCGCCGGTGACGTCCACGCGGCTCGAATCGGAGGCGGTCGCCAGGGGCGGGATCACCGTTTGGAGGAGGAGCGTGAGCGCCCCGGCGGTCGCGATCTCGAAGCGGAACTGGCCGGGCTGCACCGCGCCCGGCTCGAAGCGCACCTCCAGGGAGCCGTCGAACGCGCCCCTCACCTTCGCTCCGCACAGCATTGCGGTCGCGCGCACCGCGGCCAGGTGCTGTGGCTGTAGACCCGGCCGGATCCTCCCGGCACGAATGCGCCTCACGTGGAAGGGTTGGCCAGTGGCGGCCGAGAGCGCGAGCGCGGTGCGGATGATCTGGCCGCCGCCCTCGCCTTGCGCGCCGTCGAGGAGGATCACCGCGCCGCCCCCGGCGGCGCACCGGACGCTATGCCGAGCGGGCGGGTCGGCCGCGCAGGCCGACGGCGTGATTGGGCACGAAGTAGCCGGGCGTGGCGGCGAGCACGCGGCACGGCGCGTCCTCGAAGTGGCTCAGGAGGGCCTCCTGCGCGCGAGGATACGTTTCCGCCGGAAAGTACCGCTCCATCGGGATCGGCACGCCCTGCGGGCCGGCACGCTCCAGGCGCAGGCGTACGACCGGCTGCAGCTCCTCGGCGGCAAAGCCCGAGTTCCAGGTTCCCGACTCTTCCGCCACCCAGATGGAGACTTCCTCGATCCGGACCTGCCGGCCGTGCCGGCTCTCCATGAGATGACGCCACAGCTCGAACTCGGCCAGGGGGATGTAGCGAAGGGCCTCGATCGCGTCCTCGGGACCATCCAGTCGGCACCGAACCATCGGGACGTTCGAGGGCATGGCTGATGCCAATTGAGCAAACACCGTGCCCGCCTCGCTGCGGACATGGTAACCACTTGACTGTGCGCATGATAGCTCGGCAGCCCAGGGCTGCGTGAACGCGGCGCAACCGCCTCGCCTGTTACCCTTCGGAACGCTCTATTCCGGGAGTGAAACAGCGGCGGCAGCGGGCCTCGTACTGCGCCGACCCACCGACGACGACGCGATCGGTGGCGGCCACGAGCCGCTGGCTGCGGTTGGCGGGGGCGCCGCAGCGCATGCAAATGGCGAGCGTCTTGTCCACGTACTCCGCCACCGCCAGAAGCTGAGGCATGGGCTCGAAGGGACGGCCGAGATAGTCCTGGTCCAGGCCGGCCACGATCACGCGCAGGCCGCGGTCGGCCAGCGCGTTCACCACGTCCACCAGCGAAGCGTCGAAGAACTGGCCCTCGTCGATTCCCACCACCTCGGTCCCCTCTTCGAGCACGTCGAGGATATCCCGCGCCGAGCGCACCACCTGCGACGCCAGCTTCATGTCGGAGTGGCTCACGATGTGGTCGGCGGCGTAGCGGTCGTCGACCCGCGGCTTGAAGATCTGGACCTTCTGGCGGGCGATCTGGGCCCGGCGCACGCGGCGGATGAGCTCCTCGCTCTTGCCGCTGAACATGCTACCGGTGATGACCTCCACCCAGCCGGAGCCGGGCCGAGGCGTTGGATTCATCGTCAGATCGGGGGGGTACAGACCTTACGGACGCACCCCCCCGCGCGCATTCGCGCGATATTCGCCAGTTCGGGGGGGTGGAGAACGACGACCGTCACCCCCCCGCGGGCATGCGCCCTCCCCCCCCCGTCGCTCGTTCGCGAATGAATCGCTCGCTCGCTGCTACTGGCCATTTCAGGCTACTTCACGCGCTCGACGTAGGCCCCGCTCGCGGTGTCGATCCTGATGCGCTCCCCTTCCGAGATGAAGGCGGGGACCTGGACCACGAGGCCGGTCTCCATCTTGGCGGGCTTGCCGACGTTGGACACCGAGCCGCCCTTGATCGACGGCTCCGTCTCCAGCACCGTCATCTCCACGCTCAGCGGCAGCTCGATGCCGACCGGCCGCCCCTCGTACATCTCGATCTTGAGCTTGATGTTCGGGATCAGGTACGGGACCGCGTCGCCGAGGACCTCGTCCGACAGGCCGATCTGCTCGAAGGTCTCGTTGTTCATGAAGTGATACATGTCGCCGTCCCGGTAGAGGAACTCCATCTCCGTCTCGTCCAGGATCGCGCGCTCCACCATGTCCACCGAGCGGAAGCGGTGCTCGCTGATGGCCCCGTTCTTGAGGCTCTTGATCTTGGCCTGCACCAGGCCTCGCAGGTTGCCGGGGGTCTTGTGCTGGGCCTCCACGACCCGGTAGAGCTCGTTGTCGTGCTTGATGCACATGCCGCGCTTGAGCTGGGTGGCCTGAACCATGAGTGTGTCCTCTTCCTCTCCGGCAAACCTCGATTATACCTTACTCGACCTCCAGCCCCCGCAGATCGAGCCGGAACGGCACGGCGCGGAAGCCGGCCGCCTTGACCGCCGCCTCCACCGCGTCGCGACGGCCCGGGGGCGCCCACACCGCGACCATCCCGCCGCCGCCCGCGCCGCAAACCTTCGCGGCGCCGCCGGCGGACTCGGCCGCCTCGGCGATGCGGTCGATCTCGGGGCTCGTGACGCCGGGCGCGAGCCGTTTGCGCGCCGCCCACTCCGCGGCCATGAGCGGCACCACCTCGGCATAGGCATGGGCCACGAGCGCGTCCTTCAGGGCGCGCGCCGCGGCCACGATCTCGCTCAGCGACCGGCGGACACCCTCGTCCCCGTCGATCTGCCCCTTGAACACCTCCCAGTTGTTGATTCCCGAGAAGCGGGTGACGCCGGCGTCCACCAGGAGAAGCGATTCCTCGACGCGGGCGGGGTCCGTGGCCAGGCGCTCGGCTCGGACCTCTCCCGGGTCCAGGTGGATGCCGAGCACCCCTCCGTGGATGGCGGCGAGGTGGTCCTGCATGCCGGCGGGGACGCCCATGTTCTGGGCCTCGGCGTCGCGCACCACGGGCCACATGCGGTCGGCGTCGAGGTCGCGCCCCACCGCGCGCGCCGCCGCCGCCACCACCGCGACCGCGAGCGCGGAAGAGCCGCCCAGGCCCGACCCGGCGGGAACGCGGGAGTGCGTGACCACCTTCAACCCGGACTCGATGCCGAGCGCGCGCAGGATGTAGGCCGGCAGAGAGAGGCTGCCCGACCCCAGGACCTCGGAGACGGTCTTTCCCGCGGCCTTGGCCAGCGTGTCCTTGGACTCCAGCTGGACGCCGTCCACGCCGGTCTCCACGCGGCACCAGGCCCGTCGGTCGATCGCGACGTTGACCGTCACCGCGCCCGGGTGGAAGAGGTACAGCGGCCAGATGTCGAGCGTGCCGCCGGCCAGATCGATTCGCGTGGGGGCCGTAGCCTCGACTGTGATGCGCGTCACGCGCGCGGATTCTACGCGACCGTCGGGGCTGTTACCATCGTCCCTTGACGAACGTGACGACGACGACGACGAGCACGAACACGTCTGGTGGCGGCGCGTGCCCCCGCTGTGGCCAGACGGATCCCGGGCCGGTGGCCTGCCCGCGCTGCGGCGTGATCTTCGCCAAGCTCCGCGCCCGGTCCGCCCCCGTCCCCGCCGACCGCGACGGCAGAGCTGCGAGCGGAGCGGGATTCACTCCCCTCGGGGTCGCGGAGCGACCCCGCTCGGTGAGCGGCGGCGAATTCACTTCGCCGCCGCGGAAGACGCGAGCGGGGGGTTCTGGGGGGCGCGCCGCTAGCACCCCCCAGCTCAGTGATGACGACGACCCCACTCCATCCGGGTTTTCGTGGTGGAACATGGGGGCGATCGTACTCGTCGCCGTCTGCAGCGTAGCCGGCTGGCGGAGCCTGCGCCGGCCCGAGCCGCGCCCCGCGCTGGCCACCGAGGGGCGCCCGTCCCGGTCCGAGGCGTCTCCGGCCACCGAGCCACCCCCGCCCACGATGGCACCCGCGGTCGCGGTGCCAGCGGAGGCGATGAAGGTCGAAGCGGCCGGGATGAGCGACGAGGACAGGCAGAAGGCCGAAGCGCTGGCCCACAGGATGCCAGGCGTGACCTATGCCGACATCTCCGTCGCCGAGCAGCTCTTCTCCCGGCATCCTGGCGAGCTGCGGGGTCTGCTGGAAGCCACGCTCTTGAACGTAGCGGACGGCGAGCGGCGCCGGCGCCGCTTCACCGACGCGGCCGTCCTGCTGCAGCGCGCGGTCTCGGTCGAGACCGAGCGAGCGCGGCCGGCCCTGTCGCTGATGAACACGCTGACGGAGGCCGGTGACTGGGCGGGCGCGGAGGCGGCGGCGCGGACGGCGCTCGCACGCGAGCCGCGCAACGCCGACGCCTGGTACGGTCTCGCCTACGCACTCATGCGCCAGGACCGGAACAAGGAGGCCGCTGAGGCCGTGCGGACGGCGCTCGAGATACGCCCCGACTCGACGGCACAGGCGCTCCTCGACCGCGTCTCGAAGGGAATGGCGGACGAGCGCGGCATGACCGAGCAGCAGCTCTCCCACTTCCACGTGCGCTACGACGGCGAGGCCCACGACGACGTCGGCCGGGAGATCCTGCGCGCGCTCGAGCGCCACTACGCGACGCTCGTCTCCGCGCTCGATCATCGGCCCCAGGCCACGATTCCGGTGATCCTGTTCTCGAGTCAGGCGTACTACGACGCCACCGGAGCCCCCGGCTGGGCCGGGGGCCACTACGACGGCACCGACGGCCGCATCCGCGTCCCGATCGGCGGACTCACCCGCGACCTCAGTCCCTACATGGACGCCACGCTCCTTCACGAGCTGACGCACGCCTTCGTGGAGGATCGCACTCGCGGCGTCGCCCCGCGCCACGTTCATGAAGGCCTTGCTCAGGTCATGGCGGGGCAAGGACCCATCGCGCGGCTGACGCCCGACGACGTGAGGCGTTTTGCCGACGGCCGAAGCCAGCACCCGAGCGCCTACTACACGTGCGCGTTGTCCTTCGTGCAGTACCTGGTGGCCATCCGCAGCATGGGGGGAATGAACGACCTGCTGAAGGCCATGGGCGAGAGCGGCGACGTCGACGATGCGTTCCGGCGGGTCTTCGGCCAGGACCACAAGGCCACCCTGGAGGCCTGGGTGCAGCGCATGCGCTGAGAGTACGCCCGGCCGCGGCCCGGCCGTCGGCCTAGAAGACCCGCAGGTCGAAGGGGACGCGGGCCAGGGGCTGACCGTCGCCGAGCATCAAGGCCCAGCGCAGCATGGCGCGGATGTCCGCCGGAAGCGTGCTGTGCAGCCCATCGTCCTGGCGCTCCAGTAGCTGCTCGAACAGGCTCTTGCGCTCGGGCAGGATCACCAGCCGCACCTCCTCGCCCTTGCCGATCTTCGCCTTCTCCTTGGCGAGGTCGAGGGCGAGGGCGAACCCGCCCAACCGGTCGACGAGCCCGTTGCGCTGCGCCTCCGCGCCCGTCCACACCCGGCCCTGCGCCAGCGCGTCGACCTCCTCGTAGCTCTTGTGGCGGCCTTGCGCGACCTTGCCCACGAAGTCTTTGTAGAAGGCCACCATCAGCTCGCGGATGCGCGCCCGCTCCTCGTCGTCCCACGGACGGTACGCGGAGAACAGGTCGGCGCGGCGCCCGCGAGTGAGGATCTCCTTGTCGATCCCCACCTTGTCGTAGAGGCCGTGCAGGCTGAACTTGCCCCCGAACACGCCGATCGAGCCCGTGATCGTGCCCGGCTGGGCCACGATCTCATCGCTTCCCATCGCGACGTAATACCCCCCGGAGGCGGCCACATCGC
>Ga0210378_10000934_pt1 | contig 15391 bp, 20 predicted proteins | sample PLM1_60_b1redo_FD_155465 | JGI IMG/M metagenome (GOLD analysis project Ga0210378, IMG submission 155465) | Groundwater sediment microbial communities from an aquifer in East River, Colorado, USA - PLM1_60_b1 redo | ecosystem: Environmental > Terrestrial > Soil > Riparian zone | place: USA: East...
CGCCGGTCATCACACGGCGACCGCCAACCGGCTGGATCCCGATCTCGGGGCCTTCGACGAGTACGGAAGGGTTCGGGTTGTGCCACGTTAGGCCCACCGCGTGGTTAGCTTGGCCCACCCTGCACGGCCGCCTACCAGCGGAAACGGCCCGCATGGGGTGGGCCTGTCGGGGATCAGGGTTTGTAGCATTACACGAACTCCGCACCATATGGCCGGCCGTGGACCAAGGTGGTGGGGTGATCGCGCACGCTGGCAGCATCGTACTGGCCAGCGTCCTTGGCGCAGGGTGGCAATGGGCAATCCGGCGGCTTCTACGACTCAACGATCAGCGACGCACGGGCCCGGCCCGCGACCGACCAGCTGCTATGAGAGGGCGTCGACTCGCGTGCGAGCATGCGTCCATGAGCAGCGACGTCGCCGTCGACGTGAGTGCCCTGGCGATCAACGTGACGATCCCGCAGGCGCTCCGTTGGACGGACACTCGGCGCGGTGAGGAGTTCACGCTCACGACGCTCAACGTCAGGCTTCTCCGGGACGGGCACCTCGCGGCGAAGGCCTATGGCCGACCGAGCGGTGGCGGCCGCGGCACATACGTCTCTCAATAGGCCCGAGCTGGCGGTCCTCGTCGCCGAAGCAGCCAGCCGCGCCGGCGCTCTGTGGACCGCCCACCGCGGTCTTGGCTGATTCTTCGACTGATGTCAGGGCGACGCGTCGACTCACCAGTCATCCCACCTGCGCAGGTTGCGGCAGACGGAACGTGAACCAGCCGAAAGCGCTCCCTCGGCGGCATGAGCGGATGTGAGGTGTTGCCTCGAGTGCTACGCCGCCGTCTACCCGACCAGGAATACTAGCCCCGAGAGGGTGAGCCATAGCGACCCGGCGATGAGGGTGATCGGGACGATTGCGCTCGCGAGCTTCCAGCCCTGCTCCTCGAAGCGGCCGACGAACTGCAGAGAACCGGCGATGAGGAACAGTCTGATGATGAGGGTTATCAGAAACTCGTTAAGGATTAGAAGGACAGCCGGAAGAAGAACAGGCCGATCGCGGCCTGGAACGACGTCGAGTAGGTTGCCAGTGGTCGTCGATAATCAGTGTGGAGAATCCGCCACGCCTTGAGGTGGGAGATGGATCTCTCGACCGGCGCACGGAGTCGTGAGACGTTGGTATTCTCCTTCTTGTCGCTGACACTCAGCTCGCCGCCCTTTGGCTTTTCCGCGGTGTCACGTACCCGCAGCCCTGATAGCCCTTGTCCGCGATGACGCCGCCGCTGTGCTGCAGAATCTCAGCCACCGGGGTCTGCGCAATCGCCGTCGCGTCATGCACCGAACCCGGTAGCGGATCGCTGACGAACAACACCTCTCCCCGGTTGGTAATGACCTGAAAGTTGTGGCCTGTTGTCTTGTGCTTGCCCGCCCACAGCTCGCGGTGTCCCCTCCAGGACCAGCACGGACCCAGGCTGCCGTCCACCAAGCACACCCGCCCGGGGACCATCTCCATCGCGTCCTGGGATGTCGGCACGAACTCCTGCACGACCTTCGCGACCAGCGGCGTCAGATACGTAATCTTGTCGGACACATTCGGCTGGGCGACATCCCACATCTCCCCCAACACCTCCTGAATCATGTTCTGCCGCAGATACGCAACCGTCACCGCGACGGCATCCCGCAACGACAACTTTTTCTTCCGACCCCGCGGCCTATCCCACGGCTCCTCAAGCAACTCCTCCACACGTGCGACCACCTCGTCCAGCTGATCATCATCCAACCCCGTGGTAAACTTCAGCCGCAATGCCCTCTCCTGCCACTCGATACGGTCCGCAAACCACATCGATAGCAGCACGAGAGGGCATTGTCTTTGACGACACGCCGACCCGAGTCGAAACTAAATCAAATCATTTCTGATAAGCCTCGATGATCCCCGCCCAGCCGAGCCACGCCGTGAACGCGGAGGACTGGAGCATCGCGACGCCGACGAGCATCGTCCATGCGCCGGTAAGGAAATAGCCGAGGCATTCCCCCGATTCCGATCCCGAGGTAGCGGTGGAAGGACTCGAAGGCAACCGTGCTCGCGTCGCGCGTCGCCTGGCTCGAAGCGAATCGGCGTAGGCACGCGCTAGTGCCGGAACGAGGAATGGCCAGCGAGCAAGCCCGAGGAACTGCACGACGGCCGTGAGGACACCAACGACGGTCGCTGTGAGCAGCACGGCGAGGGTTGTCGCGGGCGAGCACCTGTCCCAGGAGCACGGCAAGCGGCCCGAGCAGAACGGCCGTCAGCATGCGCCGTACCAGAAGCTTGAGGCTCACTCCGCCCGCCTGGAGCGGCGCAGGATGTCCTCGGTGCGGCGGCGCTGGATGCCTGGGTAGTCGAAGCGTCACGCGAGCAGGAAGAAGAACAACGCGTTGTACACGGGCGGCAGGATTATGAGGACAGCACGGCAGCGCGTTCCGCGTTCACCGTGCTGCCGTCGCTCGGACTTCGGGTGGCGCCGCGTGGAACAGCACCGCGAGGAGTAGCCAGGTCAGCAGTCCGTATACGAGCGCTCCGCTGGCGCCGAAGTTCGGGAATTGCTCATCGATGTTTGTTGTGATCACGTACGACGTCACGAGCCAGCCAAGCGCCCAGGCAGGTGGGTTGGCAACCGCCCACCAGAACGCGCCAGGGATCCGGCGTCGTGCGAGCACCAGCGCCTGCGCCACCCCGACACCGACGCCGGTCGCGGCACCGATGAGGACAACGTCTGCGCGATCGGTTTCGTAGTCGACCAGAGCTGCTCCCGCGGCCAGGCCCAGGGCCATTCCCGCACTGGTCGCCGGGATCCAGAGCCACCAGACCCGCCGCCGTAAGGCGAACCACTGTGCCGCTCCGATGATTACGCCCGCGATGAGGCCTGCAGCCAGCGCTGCTCCCACCGAATCGACTCCGTCCACGACGAGGTCTGCGATATACCCGCCGATCGGGAAGCCGACCAGAATCGCCACCGGCCAAAGCCACAATCGACGCGCGATCCTCGTCCAGTCGCCTTGCGTATCCATGATCGTGCCCCTTTCGCAGGCAGAGATCCACCTCACCGTAGTCGTGTCCGAGTCCAGGGCTACGGCTCGTCGTCGATAGATCCAACTCGGCGCGGACCCGAGACGACGCGTGCGGCGGGCAGCTGCACGAGGACCAGGCGGCGCAGCAATGCGATGACCGTGGCCGAGGAAGCCGCATTCGCCTGCAACCCGCCGGAGCCGTCGGTGAGCCAGGCCGGCATCCGAACCGCCCTCCGCACAGTCCAGCATCGAGGGCATGGTGTTGGTTGGTATCGGTCGTGGCCGGGGCGGAAATCGGGCTGCTCATCTCAGATGATCAGGCTGCGAACGACGAAGGTCCGACGAGATGCCCGGGAGATCGGGCAGCAACCGGTGCCGGATCTGTGTCTCACGCGGAGGAGACACGGGTCGATTGTGATCAACCCGCTAGGGTGGATCGCGACCCCGGGATCGTCGTCCCAGGGGGTTGAACCGATCGACCGACGGCGGAGGCGCCATGCGAGCCCGAGGCTAATCCACGCCGACGGGCAGCGCTCACCTGGCTCACGGTCCTCTTCGCGATTGCAGTGCCACTCGTGGCCTGGCCGTGTTCGGCCGCCAAGTCGCCCGCACCGGCAACGTCTCCCACTGGCCATGGGAGGTGTACGGGTTCGTCGGACGGTGGCTGGTGCCACTGCCATGGTGGATCGCCGCCGCCTGCACCATCATCCGCAGCCGGCCCGGCCCAGCCGACCTCCCAGCCACGATCCTCCTCACCCTCGCCGCCATCACATCCCTGGCCCTGCTCTACAACCCCTGACGGCGCTGCCCCCGCCATGCCGTGGCCAATGACAGATCCAACAACCCGATGACACGATCGACCACGTACCCATGCTCGCCGGTCGTGGTCCGGCGAGACTCATCATCAGACCATTCACTCACCGCGGCATGAGCGAGCATTGCTGGGGTGGACTGGCGGCGGGCGGATGACATGTGTCCGAGGCTGGGGTCCAGTTGCTTCGTGGGGTGGGGTCCTGATCATTGGCGTGCTGCCTGCTGGATTTCTGTGTGGGGTGTGGGGTCATGCCGTGAGTAGTGCCTGTGCGGCGCGGGGCAGCAGGGCCTGGAGGGCGTCCAGTGCGCGTGGCCCGTAGTCGAGCCTGGCGACGCTGACGCGGGAGACCAGGTTGCCGTGGCCGAGGTAGGCCACGCAGGCGTAGCGCTTGGTGCCGTCCGGCGAGTCCTGGCAGAAGGCCAGGAACGCGCTCAGGCTGGCGGGCGGATCCACCGCCACGTTGCGGACGAGTTTCCTGGTGGTGTCGTCGATCTCGATCCATTCATCGCACGGGCCCAATCCCGAGATCAGCTCACCGATCACCTCGACCGCGGTGCGGTTGTGATAGGCGTAGACGAAGTTCTTTACCACGTAGCCGCCTCGGCTGACCCGCCAGTGCCGGTAGTGATCCACATAGGTCTCCCGATCAGCCAACAATCGCAGGTCGCACACCTCGGTCAGCGCGTACGCCTCGGGGTAGGCCTCGGCCGATTCTTCTTCCATGACGCCGCCCAGATCCTTCAGACCATTCGGCGCCAGGCTGGCCCGCTCAGCCAGCGGGGCCAACTCGGTCACCGCGATGGTGGGTCGGGGCGTCGTGGTTGGGGCGGCCGTTGTCGTCGTTGTGTTTGTCATGGTCGACGTGGCCTGCGACGTCGCAACGGCCGTCGGCCGCGGCGTACAGCCCACCAGCGGCACCACCACGACGACCAACATGGCGCAACAGGCGCGCGACAAGGAATTCCCCACGGTCATAGACCCCATTGTCCCCGGTTACCGACGAGGTTTCGACCCATGGAATCTTGATCATGCAATGCCGCTGAATATCCATTCACGTGTGATCGATCGACATCATCATCTTGAGTCCTACGAGCCACTGGCTGGCATTCATCACGACAACCGGTCCGACCAGGCGCTCTACTCCCAGCGGCAGAAGCGGACGTCCCCAACGGGTGGGTGAGTACGGGCAGGCATGCTGTTGACGTGCAGCGCTTCATTGACGATGACGCCGGCTACATCCGCTGGCTCGCCGCGCATCCCGAAGGGTTCGTGCTGAACACCGAGCGGAGCCCGAAGCCCGGTTACCTCGTACTGCACCGGGCAAGCTGCCCAAAGATCAGCCAGCTGCAACGCAGCGCCACACAATGGACTCGCGACTACATCAAGTTCTGCGGCCACCGTACTGAGCTGGAGGCACTGGCTCGTCATGAGGTCGGCGGAGAACCTCGCTGCTGCGGTATCTGTGACCGGTAGTCGCTCGGCGGCAAATGAGTATGTTGCTGAGCGGACGGCTTCAGTGGCGGATACCAGATCGCTTCCGTCGTGGAGGCCCGATCGTCGTGGTAGATGGAACGACCGGTCAGGTGTCCGCCAGGTTGGACGACCACCTCATCGTGACGAGGTTTCCATGGGGGTGATGTTGGCTGCCTCGTGTCGGCCACGCTCGATCAGGCGACTGCGGAGCGGCTCGAACTCCTCGTTAACTGGGTGCTTTGCCGCAGTTCGGAGGGCTTCTACGCCGGCGGTTTCGACGTAGTGACGCTGCCACGGCTCGCCTGGACCGATCATCAATCTCAGCATCCGCAGGCCTCTGTCGGATGGTTGGGCTTCTTTGCACCGGTCGGCGATCTCGGTGGCCATGTCGATCCTGCCGCTGGTGAGTTGCAGCGTGCGGTCCATCAGCTCTAACCACCGGTTCTCGTCCAGGGCCTCGACGAATGTCCAGCGTCCGAGGCCGACGAGGGCCTCGACGGGGACGAGTCGACGGTCGGCGTCGATCAGTCCCTCCCAGAACATCACCCCGCGCTCGATCATTGGGTCGCCAGCCGATATGTCGTGCATGAGTAATGCGATCTCGTCGGCGGCGGCCTTTATGGCGGTGACGTCTGCTGCGAGGCCACGCATGATTGTGTCGAACGTGTAGCCGGGCTGGTTCCAGAGGTAGCCGATCAGCAGCCAGGGCACGCCGTGGTCGGCGCCTCGCCGAGCCGCAGCGATTAGCTCGGCTTGGTAGCGCTGGTAGAACCATCTGGTGGGGCGTGACCATTTCAGTGTCTGGTCGAACGTGATCGTTCCCAGTGTTGTGGGCCCGAACAGGTCGCCGGCTCGGAGATCAAGCCAGTCGGGGGCGACTGTCTCGATGAACGAGCGGTGGGTGGCGAGAAGGGAGCGCAATTCAAGGCCGACGGCCCCTGGCACGTCGAGGCCTTCATCGAGTATCTTGACGAAGAGGCCGCGCGCGGTGCCGTGGTTGCGATACTCCCAGCCAGCCAGGGCAAGCACCGCTTGGAGCGCCTTTCCATATGGCCGGTTGATGGCTCGGTTCAATGGATCGTCGGACTTTGAAGTGTTCTGGTAGGTCTCAATGTCGGGCAGTTCGTCGGGCAGTCGACGAACGAGCTCGGTCGCCAGCTTCCAGCATAGGTCAAGATCGGCTTCGAGCTCGCCGCTCTTGTTAGCGAAAGCGGCGATCATCTCGACGATGACGGTGTCCACGACAGACCAGTCGGGCTCGTACTCGAAGTTGTCACGTCCGATCGGTGCCGGTTCCCACCGTGCGTTACGCACCATCGAGACGGCTTGCAGGACGGCATGCGGCCGATCAGCCAGGTCCGCCGCCGTGTCAGCGATCGCCTGGAAGTAGTGGTCCACGTACACCGGTTCCCGCAGCGTCGTCACCACGGCGCTCGGGTCTTCGGTCCACTCCCTCGGGTGCTGCTTCACAACCGCCTCGAGCGTGCGGGCAAGTTCACGGGCAATTACGCCAGGCCAGGCGTCGTCGGTGCGGGGCCGCCAGGCGGACACGAGCGCGGCAGCTTTGAGCACAGGTAGAGCGGTCAGCTCTTCGGCGGTGTATGCGGACCGGCCGGTGCCGAAATGGTGGCGGGGTATGCGGGTATCGAGCGAGGTGGGCAATGGTTCACCATGCTGGGTGGTGACGGCAGCGATCGCCTCCTCCCATCCCTCCAGAACCTCATCGGGCAGGACCATGGACCAGCGCCACGCTCGGGCCCAATCATCTCCGATAACGCCTGGGTACAAATCGCCCTCGCCATCCGGAACTGACGGTGGAGACGGCTGGCCTAGTGCGGCGCGCCACCGGGCCACTTCGGCCGGGCTCAGCGGGATGGTGAGGATGTCGTTGATCAGGTCACGGTCATCGCCGGTCGCCGTCGGCGACGCCAGGCGCCTTTCGATGTGGGCGATCTTGATCTCGCGGTCGATGTCGCCGGCACCGGCGAGCACCTGGCAGGTAATTCGCTCGCCCAGATCACCGTCGATGTCGCCTATCAGCCTGAGGAGATCGGTGGTGGACAGGCCGAGATGCCGGCAAGAGGGGATCATGGTGGTCAGGTACTGAGCGAGGATCAGGACCGGTTCCCGCAGGTCATCTCCGGGGGTGGTGAGCGCTGCGATGTCGAGCATGACGAAGCGCATTTGTTTGTCGGCGGCGAGACGACGGATCTTCGCCGCCACCCTCTTGACCCGATCGGCGGCGTTGGCTGCAGTGAGTCCCTGGGTGAGTCTCTCGAGGATGGTGCGGGTGTAGTAGCCATGGTCCGAGGGCGCCTCGTTGCCGATTACGGCATCAGCGACCGCGGTTTGGATCGGATCGGTTGGATCGGCGTCTCGGGCGACGGCTGCGGCGATCATTTGCACCCAGTGGTCTTTCGGGTACTTGGCGATTACCTTCTTCACCACACCGTGGCCGGCTGCTTCGAGTCGGGAGGCGGTCTGGAGGATGTCCCGGTAGATGTCAAGTCGCTTGGTCTTGTCGTACTTGTTGGCGTCGACCAGCAGGCGTTCGAGAACTTCGGCTATCCGCACCGGATCGATCAATCTCGGACCGCTAGCGAGGGATGCGACGGGCCATGGTTCCCCGGTCCGAGGCAGATGGATCAGCCCGGCGTCGTGCAGCGGATCGAACCAGGCGGGGTCCTGCAGGCGGGAGAAGAACAGGCCGAGGTGGTGGGCATTGAGAGCCAGCTTGCGAAGCTGGTCAATCAGCCCAGCAGCGAACGGCTTCTCGGCAAGAGCAACGAGCGCCTCGACCCGTGCATCCGGTGGAGTGAAGAACCGGAGAAACCACGCCAGTGCCTCCTCGTACAGGACGGCGACCTCGGCGACGGTTCCCTCCTTGTGCAGCGTGTCGTTCGCCCGCGTCCGCAGCCTCGAGTACCGCACCGTCGGATCATCCTCACCGGGTAACGGCTCGATCCCCGTCCGGTCATGGACGTACCCAAGGAGTTTTCGGGTCTTGAACGCCAGACGCTCCTCATCCTGCTCCAACCGTTCCATCACATCATCCAGCTCACGGCGTGCCGCGGCGTCATCGGCGCCAGGCTGGCGGATGGCAATCTGATACCACCGCCAGGCCTTAAGCACAGATCCGATTCCGCCCTCCAGCGCGGGTCGGCCTTCCACTACAGCGTCGAGCGCCTCTCGGAGGTTATAGGCGGCGCTCTCCGCCAGGCGGAGCCCGGTCCGATCCTTCCGAGCTTGAGTGATCAGGGCAGCGGCGGTCCGGAGGCAGTCGATGACCTTGTCGCCCGGCGGGCCGAGCTCGGCTCGGATCCGCGCCAGCACCTCGGGTGGCAGGCCTGGCTGGTTATCCCCGCCAGCGGAAGCAGTTGCGCCTTCGAGGTAGGCCCGAAGGGCACGGCGCGCCATCTCGCTCGGCGACGTCTGCTGCAACTGAGCCGCACGCGCTAGAACGCCGCGCAACTCAGGCTCCAACCTGACCTGAAACAGGCGTGCCGCTTCGGACCCGATGGGTGGACGGCCGCGACGAGACCGAGGACGCAGTCGCTTGACGTCGTAGCCCCCTTCGGCCTCCCTTGCGAGGCGCTCGATAACTTCGTTCGTGAGTTCGACGCCGCCGGATGTCCCGTACCCCGAGTTACTCATGATCACCTCCTCGGCGGAGCAGCCGGCCGTACCTCCGTTGCATCTTCATCGCATGAATGATCAGTTCGGTCCCGTCGTCTCGCTCGATGGTGACGATCTCAAGCAGATTGCCGGCGCGGTCTGGACCCAAGTAGAGCACCCGGCTTGGAACCTCGTCCTCGTCGTCGTTCTCGTCGAGTTCAAGCTCATGAAGGTGGTGAGCCACGGTGTGACGCATGTCCGCGTCCGGCACGCCGTGCCTCCTCGCCGACGGGTGTATCTCCACAGCACGACATTATCGTACTACAAAATTCTTGGGCGCCTGGCCTGCTGCTACGTCCACAGCGCGCTCGGCACACAGTTATCACCTGTAGGCAGCGGGCTGGTCGTTTCCGAGCAGCAGAGCCGAGCCAGCTCGGGCATGGCAGCTGTAGCGGGCACTGGAGCGCGCCCTACGTCGCCACATCGGCCCGCCCGGCGCCGGCTGCGCGTTCCTGCACAGTGTGCAGTGGTGCCCGTTGCCCATGCTGCGGCACACTCGCAGACACCGGGGCGGGTATCGGGACGGCATGACCCGGCTCGACGTGGCCCCCCAGCTGCGGTTCCTGCTGCCGGCGAGGTGGGCGCCCCGGGGCGGCGGGTGCGTCTAGCGGCCTCGTGCCGCCCCGGTGCGCCAGCTCGGGTGCGCGCGTGCTCATGCCGCGAGCAGCAGCGCGGCCCGGCCGGCCTCGGTCAGCTCGGCTGGCACGCGGGTGCCCGCGGGCGCCGCCACCGCGGGCGCCAGCAGGACGGCAGCGGCCAGCTGGTGCGCCGCCGACTGGCCGCAGCACCACCGCCGTCGATCAGCAGGTCGGGCAGGCAGCCGCACAGCAGCTGGGCGCCGCCGGCGGCGACAGCCCGCAGCATGACCAGGTCGCGGTGCGACAGCGCGCACGCGGTGGTGGACACTGGCTGGGCCCCTACTCGGGAGTGGTGCCTACTCGGGTGCCGATCCGGGGTGGTTGGGCGCTTGGCGGCTTCGGCCGCCCCGGATCACCGCTCCGATCACGCGGGCCCGCATGACGAGCCACAGAACTCGGCGAACTGCTTCGCCTGCCGAGCGCGGCACGAGGCGCACCGCGCGTGGTGGCGCCAGAACCGGAACCGCTCGATCCCGTCGAGCATCGTCGCGGCGCCCATCGACGCCGGCAGCCCCGCCCCGAAGTACAACGGCCGGCCGTCGAAGAAGATCGCCAGCAAGACGGCCGCCAGGCCAACCATCAACACGCAGAACACGAACTCCACCGTGCTCCGGACGGGTTCGCTGGTGGGGGTCAAGCTTGTGGCGTGGGGAGCGTGCGAGCCGGGTGAAGGCGGCGGTGAGGTCGGCGGCCTAGGAGGCCGCTGAATAACCCATGAATGGGGCCACTTCGCGTTGCAAAATCGCAGGTCAGAGCCTCGCAGTCGTGCAGCTGGTTGGGTTGTCAGCAAGCTCCTAGGGCCAGCTGGCTTGGATGCGTAGTCGCAGTTGTCGGACGCCGCGGGTGAGCTGAGTGAGCCGGGCGGCGACGTGCAACAGCCGGTAGCGCAGGGTCTTGGGTTCGGCTCGGGCGAGCTCGCCGGCCAGCAGCAGGGTTTGGCCCAGGCGAGCAGATCGACGGCGAGCAAGACGACGGTCAGCCAGGCCGCGTTGATCGCGAAGACGCCGGGGGAAGTGATTGAGGCCGGTCAGCATCCCGCCCCGGATCATGCACCGCCCGCGGCGGCCCCAGCGCCTGCGACAACTCCGCGGTCAACGTGCCGCGGTCGGCCAGATCAGCCAGCAACCGTGACCCGGCGTGCGACACCACCCCGGTCCAATCGGACGTGACCGTGATCTTAGGGCGGGTCCCGGTAACCTGCACCACGAGAGTGTCTCTCTGCTCGGTCAATCTGGACTCTCAGCAAGCCCAGGTTTCCCAAGCCAGACAGGCACTTTCGCTCATCCAAGCCCAGATACGCCGTCAAGATCATGAAGAGCCGAGGTTAGACGATCTCTTGCTGGAGCATCGCGGTCTATTCGAACCCACATCTCGCGTCGTTATCAGTGTCCGAGACGTGAGACGTGGTCCCAAGCACGCGTCGTGTGCCACTCCGTCGTACGGCATGAGCAACTGGCACCGCAGACGATACCGGGCCCGTCGGGCCGACCAACGGACCGACAACAACATGTTCAGCGACACTTGACTCACCTTGATCATTTCTGGTGCGCGGACAATGCGCGAGCGGCGCCCGCCCCAGACTTCGCCACTCACCGGCTATGTATCCTTGGCGAGCCACACAACGGGCCCCGAAGGAGTTCCATGGATGCTCTCTGGTTGCTCTTCGTGCTTGTAGCAGCAGTCGTCGTCCTCATGGCTGTTATCGGCGTGTTCACTGGAAGGCTCAAGCGGCTCCGCTTCGGTCCAGACGGCGTGGAACTCGAGAGCCACGATCGCATCGAACGTTCACCCCTAGTGGTCTCTGAAGTCTCGGACCGGACTGTGCCGGCGGCGTCTTCTGATGAGATCCAAAAGACGGCCCGATGGCGGGATCATGTCGATGCTAATCATGACGTATATTTCGGCACGTTAGAGCAGAAAATCGAGGCTCTATTTGAGCTTGTGTCGCGAGGGCCATCCGGGATGATTACATCGATCCGCGGTGTCGGCGGGATCGGCAAGACCGCTTCAGCCTACGAGGCGGTCAAGATGGCGGCGAACCATTACTCAATGATCGCGTGGGCCTCATTCCGGCAGCATCAGAACCCGAGATTCTTGGAACGTGGACAGAGCGTTGGCAGAAGTTCCCGGGAGGTGTTAAGAGACCTTGCTCAACAACTTGGACTTAACATCAATACTAGCGATGCCGTTGTAGTGCAGCAGTTCATACGAGCTATACGTAGGCTTTCGGAAACAGAATCGGCGTTACTGGTTGTCGACAATCTAGAGCGTTTGGCAGACGTCGAAGACATCGTCCGGAATTTCACCCACAACGAGCTCTTGCGAAGTTGCCATCTGGTAATGACGACACGAGTTTCGGCGACACGGCTAAGCCCTGCGGTGAACGAAAGAGTAATAGGCAATCTGTCGCTCGCGCCTAGCTGCGATCTAATACGCCATGAGGGACGCGCGTCTCCGGAGGTAGGTTCGGCGGACGACGCAGTACTCAAGCCGATCCACACAGTCGTGGATGGCAACCCGTATCTGATGAAACTGGTGGCCCGTCGGCTGTATTATCAGACTCGTCCCCTGGATCAACTGCTACGCGACATTCAACAGCTCGACAGAGCAGGCGCCTCAAGCCTCCCTTCGGCTGCCATCCAGGACTACATGTTTACGACATCGTTAAAGCAGCTAGCCGAAATTGCAGGCGAACATAATACGCGATCGCTAATACATGCATTCGGCAGTGAGCCGCCAGGTTCCCGGATCACGCACGATGCTCTCCAGGAGCTTAGTGAACTGTCGGATGCGGCATTCCACCGTACGCTCGATACAGCACATGAGCTCTCTCTCGTTACGAAGCATGGCTTAAACGAAAGCTTCTCGATCCATAGTCTCCTGCACAGCTATACTAGTGGCTGGAGTACTGTTGATGAGCAATAAGCAGGTGGTTCAGGAGATACTACAACGGGAAGACGCTTTTCGAGGCTGGCTAATTGATCCGGCCGCGCGGCGGCGATCGATTGCACTCAACATGCGTCGGCAGGCTGAGTATTTACTATCGGGCAACGACGATCCAGGCGATCTCCTTAGCCGTGCGGCGACACTTGTCTATCTCCTGGCCAGGGGAGCTGACGACTCTGATGCGGTGCCCGATGATACCTACTCAGGCTTCGCGTCTATCGTTGTTCAGGCGCTCGCGAACCAAGGCGCCGGCTCGGAGTTCGGTCGGCACGACCTCGTCGTCCAGTCAATTGATGCCGCCATTGAAAGAGTCCGCAGATCAGGGGGCTCTGCTACGGCGCTGCTCGTTGCAAAAGCACGGTATCTAAGTTATGCCCAGAACGAGAGCTCAATTCGCTTGGCCACACTGCGTCAAGCTGAAGGTGTTGCGACCGGCGATGACCTCCTACGTGTCCGCTATACTTTGACTTGGTATTTCATTGACGCAAGCCGCTACCGGCGCGCTATCCGCCTGTGCGACAAGTCGATCGAAGATGCTCGCCGCGACAATAGCTTGAAGTGGGTGATCGGATTCACTACGAATCGCGGCATTGCCCGCTATACGACGCTGAACGACCCTGCGGCGGCTCGTCTCGATCTGGAGGCGGCCGTGGCGATGTCTGGACGCATCAGGAACGACGCAGACATCAATAGATTTCTATCCGATGCTCTCCATTACCTCGGCCGGTGCAACCTTGACGATGGTAATGTTAGGGGCTCACTTGAGCACTATGTCATGGCGCAGAAATATAAAGATCAAATCCCCTTCGAGTCACGTGCTGTGGCGTACTACCATGTGCGAATGGCCGAGGCGCTAACCGGCGCCGGAAATCATAATCACGCCCGTGAACACATGGATACTGCCAAGGCCTACCTCGATCGTGTCGGTGACACCGGAGCCGCGTCCGTCTCCTACAACTATGCGCTTGCGAATACCTACATGGTTCAGGGCGACTCTGCTTCGGCACTCGCGATACTTCATAAGTGCGCCAGGGATGCCGCCGCTTGTAAATTCTCGCGAGGTAGGTTGCTTGCGTTGGCTCGGATATTTACTATCAGTGTTCAGTGTCGCGACTTTACGCGCGCCGTCCTGACGCTCTTTCGTGCAGTTCCCCTGTTGTTCAATGGTGAATTGCGGCGCAATAGCCTTCTCGCTATCATTGCGCGGTTTCGGCGCTATGCTTTGCACGTTTTCCGACCCTATGGCAGTATAGCCGCCGGTGGCGCACTGAACGTCGTGTGCCCGTGCCCCATTCATAGCTTGAGCCACCAGAGCGACGTTGACGCCTAATTTGCGCGGCGTCGAAGTTTCGCGAACCGGGTACACTGCTGGCTATTACTCAAGCTTGAAGCATTGTTGGATAACTGGCGTTCGAGGCTCGGCATATTACGCTAAGGCTGTGCAGCAAGAGCTGCAGCATTGGCTCCGGCTGTCCCTCGCAGATGCGTCCAGTTGACCACAATACGAGCGGTACACGCTCATGAGGCTTACTTGTCGTCCGCTCATCGGTTTCGAGAACGAGATCACCGGACTCGCACTCACATCGGCATGTGAGCAAGATTGATGCAGCGCTTCTGGACATGGGTCGATGGGACGATGAGACCGTCGCGGCGAAGCGCTGGCGCGCCCTCCCGCGGTTGGTGAGCCAAGGCGTCTGGCCTTGTGCTCGGCATACTCGGCGGGCGCCGTCGACACCTCGCCGGGTAACACGCCATTGACCTGTTGTCGCAAGGCAAGGGGTCGGTCGTGCCTGATCAAGAGCCCACCGGCGCCAGGCTGCGACCGCCGACCGGCCGGATCGCTATCTCCGGGCCCTCGACGAGGACGGGAGGGTTCGGGTTGTGCCACGTTAGGCCCACCGCTTGGTTGCTTTGGCCCACCCTGCACTGCCGTCTACCAGCGGAAACGGCCCGCTTGGGGTGGGCCTGCCGGGGATCAGCGTTTGTGGCATTGCACGAACTCCGGCACCGTGTGGGCGGCCGCGGACCAAGGTGGGGGGGTCATCGCGCACGCTGGCCGGCAGCATCGTGTTGGCCAGCGTCCTTGGCGCAGGATGGCAATGGTTGATCCGGCGGCGTCTACGACTCGACGATCAACGACGCATGGGGCCGGCCCGCGACCGACCAGCGGCATGAGAGGTTATGGTGATCAAGTGGCATGTCGCATAACCGAACTGGTCCTGGACGCACGTGATCCCGAACTGCTGGCGCGGTTCTGGTGCGAGGTACTGGGCTATGTCGAGCTGGAACGCGACGAAGCAAGCATAGAGATCGGGCAGCCTGGCGTCGGCTTCGGCGGCCCGCAGCCCACGATCGTCTTCAGCCAGACTGACGAGCCCAAGGCCGGCAAGTTGCGTCTGCACATCGATGTGAATGCCACCGACCGGGAACAGGATGATGAGCTGGAGCGGTTGCTCGCGGCCGGCGCCCGCCGAGTCGATATTGGGCAGACCGGCGCCGAGCCATGGCATGTGCTCGCTGACCCTGAAGGTAACGAGTTCTGCCTACTGAGACCTCGGGTACCAAAGGTGTAGTCGATCAATCACCCGACGCCCGCTCATCGGCATGTGAGTAAGATCATCAAGGTGCACGCTCTTCGGCACAGTCGGATGAGGGACGGTCGCGAACAAGATCGGTGACAACACACTCGTCGAGCATCGTGGTCACGAAGGTGCGTCGAAGCATGTGTGGATGCATCCGCGGCAGTCTCACCCCGGCCGCGGTGGCTAGCTGGCGCAGGCGACGGGTCGCGGCGCGCCGATCCATGCGCAGGC
>Ga0210378_10000935_pt1 | contig 15371 bp, 17 predicted proteins | sample PLM1_60_b1redo_FD_155465 | JGI IMG/M metagenome (GOLD analysis project Ga0210378, IMG submission 155465) | Groundwater sediment microbial communities from an aquifer in East River, Colorado, USA - PLM1_60_b1 redo | ecosystem: Environmental > Terrestrial > Soil > Riparian zone | place: USA: East...
CATCCATGAGGCAGCGACGGCCTGACGGGAAACCGGCCGGCGTCGACGGCCGATCCCGGTACGCCGCTACCAGGCGCTGGCTACCACCGTCGTTGCTGCCACCTCAAGGGTGACGTCAGCCGTTTTCGGCGTGCGGCTGACCGGCAAAGCTGAGGGCCAGCGCCGCGCGGGCCTGCTTCTCGGCATGGACGCACGCGGCCGCCAGCCCTTCGGCGGCTACCGGGCGGGCCAGCGCGAACCCCTGGGCGTAGTCGCAGCCGAGGTCGCGCAGGATGGCCAGCGCGGTTGGGTCCTCGACCCCCTCAGCCGTCACGAACAGGTCGAGGTTGTGCGCAAGGTCGATCGAACTGCGCACCAGCACGGCGTCGCCGGGGTTGGTGGCCAGGTCCTGGATGAACGTGCGGTCGATCTTCAACTCGTCCGCGGTCAGCCGCTTGAGCTGGTTGAGCGAGCTGAAACCGGTCCCGAAGTCATCGATGGAGACCTGGACGCCGTCCGCCTGAACACGGTGGAGCACAGCCAGAGCCTGGTCGGGCTCTGTCATCATGCTGCTCTCCGTGAGCTCCAGCCGCAGCAGCCGCGGCGGGAGGTTGAACTCAGCCAACGCCGACCGCACGTGCGAGACAAACGCCTCATCGAGCAGGCAGTTCGGCGAGACGTTGACCGCGACGACCAGCGGACGCCCGGCGCGGAGCCAGCGTGCCGCCTCGGCCACGGCCAGCTTCATCACATGGAAGGTGAGCGGCACCTCCAGCCGGCCGGTCTCCGCGATGGAGAGGAAGGCGCCCGGCAGCAGCAGCCCCAGCTCGGGATGGCGCCACCGCACCAGCGCCTCGGCCGCCGTCACTGTGCCGTCGGCGATCCGCACCTGCGGCTGGTAGTACAGCGCCAGCTGCGACTTGGGGTCGCCGGCGTCGAGCACAGCACGCAGATCGCCGAAGAGCGCCATCCGGTCCGGCCAGCCAATGTCGACCTCCGCGTCGTAGCACGCGACGCCCTTCCCACCGGTCTTCGCCCGGTACATCGCGGCGTCCGCGCGGCGGAGCAGTTCCTCGGCGGCAGTGCCGTCCGAGCCCAGGGCGATCCCGACGCTGCCGCTCACCGCCGCCGAGCCGGCGTCCAGCTGGAAGTTGCGACGCAGCACGCCGGCCGCCCGTTCGGCGATCTCCTGGGCGGTGTCGATGTCGGCGACCGCGGGCAGCAGCACCGCGAACTCGTCACCGCCGATCCGGGCCACAGTGTCACCCTCGCGCACGACGTCGCGGAGCCGGCGGCCGGCGGCGATCAGCAGCTCGTCCCCGGCCTGGTGCCCGAGAGTGTCGTTGACGCCTTTGAAGCCGTTCAGGTCGATGATCATGGCCGCCATCCGGTGGTCCCGCTTGGCGTGTGCGGCGGTCAGGGCAGCGCCGAGGCGCTGCTGGAAGAGGGCGCGGTTGGGCAGACCGGTGAGCGGGTCATGCAGGGCCCGGCGCTGGCTGGCATCGGCATGCTCGACCAGTCGTCGCTGGTAACCCAGCATGAGCCGCCAGATCATCGCGAGCAGACAAAGCCCGAGCGCGAATCCCACCGCTGTGGTGGCGAGGATCCGGGTCTGGACCTGCCGCAGATCGGCGACCAGGCGCTCGGCCTCGCTGTGATAGGCGATCGACACCATGTTGATGTCCTGTTGAAGCGTGTAGTAGGCGGGCGCGACCTCTACCCGGTCCTGCTCGATAGCCCTCGGGCTGCGGTCGGTGACCAGTTCGATCAGCCGGTCGGCCGCCACCCGGAACTCAGCTTGCTCGGCGCTCAGCCGGAGCGCGTCAGATCGTGCCGGGCCGGTGGCGGTCTCGGTCGCCCTGCGCAATACCTCGTCGGCGGCGTCCGCGGAACTCTCGTACCGGGCGCGGCTGGCGACAGAGGGTTCGAGCTGGTACTGCCGGGTGTGCATCTCCTCCACCGCCACCGCGCTCCGCGCCTCGCTGAACATCGCATCCAGGACAAGGGCGTGGCTCTGGTCGGTCGTGACGTGGGCCGTTTGCAGGGTGCCCCAGAACGTGAACGTCCCGAGCACGCAGAGCACGACGGCCAGGGCCGCTGTCATGGCGAAGCTGCGACCTCTGCGGTGCCCCGGCTCAGTGCGATTGTCGGGCCGGCTGGCACGGCCTCGGGCTGCCACCAAGTTGCGCCAGTGCATCGTTCTGGTGTCCCCTCGGGGTAGCCTCATCAGCCACCTTGGCCTATCCATTGTCAGCAGATCGAAGTACCTGAATAGCAACTCCTGAGCGGAACGGCGAATTCGTGAAAACCGTTCATGAATTGAGCCTTAGAGAGTGGGACTGATGCGCCGACGGATCCGGGCCCTGAGCACCGCGTTCGTGGTCATGATGGTAGCCAGCAGCGTGACCGGCTGCGACCGGACGGACCAAACAGCCGATTCGCCAAGCGTCCTGCGGCTGGGGGCCCTGGTGCCGCTTTCCGGTGCATATCCGGCGGGGAAAGGCATGATCCCCGCGTATCAAATGGCCATAACAGAGGCGAATGACGCGGGAGGCGTACTCGGACACCGTATCGAACTCGTAACGGGGGACGACGGATGCGATCCCGGTACGGCAGTTACCGCTGCCAATGAAATGGTGACGAAAGACGTGACCGTATCGGTCGGAGGCTCGTGCAGCGCGGCGACCGTACCCGTCCTCAAAGTGTTCCGCCGAGCCGGCGTGCCGATGATCATCCCGGCGTCGAACTCCACGGATTTGCTCGCGCCGGGCTACGACAGCGTTTTCCTGCTCTCGGGTACGACCTTGTTCGAGGGGAAGCGTGCGGTGGCGCTGATGCGACCGTTCGGAAGCCGCCGGCTCGCCCTGGTGGACGACGGGACCAGCTTCCCTGAGACCCTCGCCAATGCTGCCGCCGCGAGTGTTGGTGCGAGCCCCGGCAGCGGGGTCACGCTGGCAACCCAATTGAAGCTTAGCCAAGGTGCGGCCAAGTATCCTCGGGTCGTTCAGGAAGTGCTCCGCACGCATGCTGACCTGGTCTTCTACACCGGGTACCACGCCGAGGCAGGCAGGCTGATCCGTGACCTTCGCACCGCCGGGTACACGGGGAAGATCCTGCTCTCCGACGCCGGCACGGACCCCGCGCTTTTCCAGCAACTCAGCACCGCCCAAGCCGAGGGCGTCTACGGGCTGGCGCTGCCGTTGGCCCAGTTCGAACCGCGCGCCACGGCATGGGCCGAGAAGTACGAGTCCATCACCGGGGAGCCGCCGGGGCCATTCACCATGCAGGCCTACGACGCGGTCCGGCTCGCCCTGAATGCCATCAAGCGAGCCGGTAGCACCGACGGGGAAGCCGTGCGCAAGGCGATCGCCGCGACCAAGCCCGCGGACGTCGAGCTGCTCTCCGGGCCGTCCGAGTTCAGCTCAACCGGGACGCAGGTCAACCCGAGGTTCATCCTGTTACGGGTCCGCAACGGTGCCTTCGAGCTGGAGCCTCGTTCATGACGGGTCCCGCCAGACTCGGCTCTGCGCATACCGCCGGACGTTAGCTGGCCGACCAGCTGCTCCACCGTGCGATCTCGACCGCGAGAACTGGCCCGCTGGGCAGTCGCTCGGCGTACTGCGGATACTTCGCGGCCAGCGCCGCCAGCGCCGCACCGACCTCGGACGGATCGTCGACCACGCGCCCGCGGCCGTCGAGGCGCACCCACCACAGCGCCGACCAGTCCTCGCTGTACACGTCCACCAGAATGCAGGCCTGCCCGGTGGCCACGAGGTTCGCGATCCGGCGGAGGCTAGGTGAGCGCTTGGGCTTGTGGTCGACCGCGTTGTACACGACCTCGCCGGCCAGAGCGAAGCAGATCGGCACCAGGTGCGGCCGGCCGTCGGCGCCGACCGTGGCCAGCCGCGCCACCCGGGCGCTCTCGACGAGGCGCCGCATCTGTTCTGGCGTCACGATTTCACGGTAGGCCGGCATGCGTACGGTCGAGTCGGAACCGATGGGCGGAGAATAGCCGTCATCCAGCGACGAGGGCCACGTCGAACTCGATCTCGACCTCGTCCCGTAGCTTGAGCGCGCCGAAGAACGCGGTGTAGGGCTTGATGCCCCAGCGGATCTGCTTGACGGTCGCGGAGCCGCGGACCCGCCCGTCGCTCACCACACCCTGGACCGTGATCGGCTGGGTCGCGTCCATGATCGTCAGATCGCCGTCCACGGCGAACGACGCTGGTGAGCCCTCGGCCAGAGTCGACCGGAAGCGGATGGTCGGATGCTGCGCGGTGTGCAGGATCTTCTCGTGGAAGGTCTTCTTGATTTCCGTGCGGTCGGAGTCGGTGAGTGGCTTGACGCCGCCCGCTCCCTCCCGGACTTCCAGCGAGTCGACCTCGACGTCAACGGTCACCGCTGAGTTGGCCGGGTTGGTGGTGTCGATCGTGGCTGTACCGCGCCACCGGGTGACCTCGATGGTGAGATCGTGCCCTGCCTTCGCGCCCAGCCCCGACCGGCCCGTCTTGACGAGCAGCTTTCCGGACTCGGGCCCCAGTTGGTAGGTGCCACCCGCCACGTCCATGGGCTCACGATACGTCGCGCCGTCAGCCCCGCCGCGAGCGCCACCGCGCACGACTTGGCCCCGGCCGAATCGCTGTATCAGAAGTTGCTCGCCGCCGGCCGGTTCCGGCGGTGCCCCAGCGACTGCCGGTGAGAGATCCGCGTACCGGGTTCGGGACCGTCCTAGAGGGCCAGTTCTATGGCGAGGATGAGGAGGAGCACGAGCAGGATCAGGCGGGCCCCGGTGATCAGGCGCGGGCTGACCTCGGACTGGTCGGCCTCGGGGGCAATTTCTCGCCGGTCCGGGTTCGGGTTGGTGGGCGTGCTCATCTCCTCATGGTCGCGCTGCGGTGCCGTTTTGCGCACCCCTGGGCACGGAACGGCCTACGGTGCATGACTGATTAGCGACGTGGTGGCGTCTCCCCGCAATCGGGTGGGTCGCGGGTGGCCGGAATCGCTGGGCGGGTGCCACGCCGCTGGCTGGCCTTCGGGGTGTTGATCCGGACGGGGGGGTGGCTCTGGGGGTAGGTTGGCATAGGTGTGCCGGGAAGTCTGGTCGGCGTAGTGCTGGTAGTTGCCCAGACGAAGGTGGTGCCACTGTGCGTGCGCGTGAGTTGGCGTCGGAGTTCCCGACGGTCGGGTTGGAGACCGATGCGCTGGTCGCGGCGCGGTTGCTCGCGGACCAGAATCTGCCGGGCCTGATCGTGGTGGACGAGCATGGGCTGCCGGACACGATCCTGCCCGGCACCCAGGTGTTGCGGTTCGCGTTGCCGCGGTATGTGCAGGACGATCCGAAGCTGGCCGCGGTGGTCGATGAGGTGACGGCTGACGCGTTCTGCCAGGCGCTGGCCGGCACCCCGGTGCGGGATCTGCTGCCGACGAAGGCCCGGGAGTTGCCGGTGGCCGACGGCGGCGACACGGTGCTGGAGATCGCGGCGCTGATGGCCCGGGCACGTTCACCAGTGGTCGCGGTCGTGGAGCACCGACGACTACTGGGCGCGGTCACGCTGGACGCCCTCCTGGACCGGATCCTGCCGCGGTGACGGGCTGGCTCCCGTGGGCGGCGATCGCCGTCTTCACGGTCTCCTATGTCCTGATCGCCACCGAGCGGATTCACCGGGTCGCCGCGGCGCTGGGTGGGGCGGCGGTGATGCTCGCCCTGGGGATCACCGACGCGGAGGCCGCGTTCTTCTCCGAAGAGTCCGGTGTGGACTGGAACGTGGTGTTCCTGCTGCTCGGCATGATGATCATCGTCGGGGTGCTGCGCCAGACCGGCGTCTTCGAGTATCTGGCGATCTGGGCGGTGAAGCGGGCCCGGGGTCGGCCGTTCCGGGTGATGGTGCTGCTGGTGCTGATCACCGCCGTCGCGTCTGCGCTGCTGGACAACGTCACCACCGTGCTGCTCGTCGCGCCGGTCACGTTGCTGGTGTGTGAACGGCTCGGGGTGCCGGTGGTGCCGTTCCTGATCGCGGAGGCGCTGGCGTCGAACATCGGCGGCACCGCGACGCTGGTCGGGGATCCGCCGAACATCATCATCGCCAGCCGCGGCGGCCTGTCATTCAACGACTTTCTCTCCGTCCTGGCGCCGCTGGTCGTTGGCCTGCTGGTGGTGTTCGTCGGGCTGTGCCGGGTGCTGTTCCGGCGCGCGTTCACCTACCGCCCCGCGCGGGCGGACGCGGTCATGGGACTGTCCGAGCGGGAGGCGATCACCGATCTGCGGTTGCTGGTGAAGTCGCTGGTGGTGCTTACCGCGGTGATGCTCGCCTTCGTGCTGCACACGGTGCTGCACCTGGAACCGTCGGTGGTCGCGCTGCTTGGCGCCGGGTTGCTGGTGGCGGTCTCCAAGCTGCCTGTCAGTGACGCGCTGGCCGAAGTCGAGTGGCCGACGCTGGCGTTCTTCATGGGACTGTTCGTGATGGTGGGCGGGCTGGTCCACACCGGGGTCATCGAGAAGCTGTCGGAGGCCGCCGCTGAGGCGACCGAGGGCGAAATGCTGCTTACCTCCATGGTGCTCTTGTGGGCGTCGGCGGCGCTGTCGGCGATCATCGACAACATCCCGTACGTGGCCACGATGAGCCCGATCGTCGCCGACCTCGTCGAGGCCGCGCAGGGCAACAGCGGCGGCACCGACCCGAACGTGCTGTGGTGGTCCCTCGCGCTCGGCGCCGACCTGGGTGGCAACGCCACCGCCGTCGGCGCGTCGGCGAACGTGGTGATCCTCGGCATCGCCGAACGCAACCGGCACAAGATCAGCTTCTGGGAATTCACCAAGTACGGCCTGATCGTCGCCGTCATCACCGTCGCGCTGTCGGTGCCCTACCTCTACCTGCGATTCTTCGCCTTCACCTGACCGCTGCGCATCGGCGTTAGCCGGAGTGTGACGTTGCCGGGCTCGCTCCGTCCGGCGGTCTGCGGCTTGGTCGCCCGAATCAACCGCCGGTTGATCTTCGGTTCTGGCCGGTCGTCGCAACGTCGCGGGGCGCTCAGCGCCATTGACGTCCCGCGCCCCCCTGCGCCACCATGCACCGGGAACGGTTCGCCAAATTTCTAGCAAGGGAGGCACCATGCGTGCTCGGTTCCTCGGCAAAGACCCGGGGTCCCAGGAAGGCCAGTCGCCTACCCTGTTCGCCACCAATCGCACAGACCGTACGACCTACATCGCCCAGGGGTGGAAGGTGACCGACTCCCAGGCGCTCGCGGACATCGGCCCGGTACCCGACCACGAGACCCTGATCGAGATCCCCGAAGACGTGCTCAAGATGTACGCCCGCCGCTACATGGAACAAGGGGAAGAGCACTGAGCCTGCTCATCGGACCCGAGTTCAGCCAGCTTTTCCGCACCTTCGAGCACACAGCCTTCCGGCTGGAGACGCGGGACCACTACAAGTCCGCGAACGAGTCGGAAGCGCTGCGTCAGTTCGTCGCGGGCGAGCCGGTTGACACGGGGTGGTTCCAGGACTGGCTGAGCATGATCCGCGAGGCGACGGATGAAGGCCGCCGTTTCTCCCGAGTGCGGGTGGTGAGCACGCCGCTCACCGACTACAGCCGCTTCGGCGTGTTCTGCTCGGGGCACACCAACGCGGCAGGTGAGGACATCCGCTATCTCAGGCGCGATGAAGCCACAGACCTGCCGGACTACGACTACTGGTTGTTCGACTCGCGCAAGCTGGTGTGGATGCACTTCGATGACGACGAGAACTTCCTTGGCGGTGAAATCATCGACGACCCCACCGTGATCGTGGAGCACAACTACTGGCGTGATGCCGCCTGGCACCGCGCCGTGCGACGGGACGACTTTGCCACCGAATAGAACCACCGGCGTGACCAGCGTTCACGAGGCACGCGACGCGCTAGGCAAACGACTCCGCGAGCTGCGCCAACAGGCCGACATGAGCGGTCGGCAGGTCGCGGAGTCTTTGTCATGGCCACCATCGAAGGTGTCCAAGCTAGAGAACGGCCGACAGACGCCAACTGACGACGACATCCGTGGATGGACACGAGCTACTAACAGTGAGGGTGAGATAGAAGCCCTGCTCGCTTCCCTGCACACGCTTGAAGTCCAGCACGCCGAGTGGCAACGGCAGCTCAGGACGGGCCTGAAGCCCCACCAACAAGAGATTGCCGACCTGGACGCTCGTACGCGACTCTTCCGGGCGTTCGAGTCCACCTTTATCCCTGGCCTGGTCCAAACCGCCGAGTACGCCCGTTCCCGCTTCGCCCAGAGCATCACCGTCTTCAAGGTGCGTAACGACATCAACGAGGCGGTAGCCGCGCGGGTGCAGCGGCAAGAGATTCTGTACCGGCCCGACAAGCGGTTCCACTTCGTGCTGACCGAGGCCGCCTTGCGCTACCGGCTGTGCCCGCCCGAGGTGATGCTTGGCCAGCTTGACCGGCTGGTCTCCCTCACTGCCATGCCGAACGTGAAGCTCGGCATCATCGGGTTCGAGACGGCGTACGTAGTCGCGCCTGCTCACGGCTTCTGGCTGCTCGACAACGACCGCGTGATGGTCGAGACGTTCTCGGCCGAGCTGAATCTTGCCCAGCCGCGAGAGATTGGCCTATATAGCGGCATCTTCGACTCACTCGCGGCCGTCGCCAGCTACGGCCGAGCGGCGCGGGCGATCATCAATCGGGTCATTGATGATCTTGCCCCAGAGGCACCGGAGGATGGCGGGTGATTTTCTTCCGCCACAGCCGGTCGTGGCATTTCTAGAAATACCAAGAAACTTTCTGTTCAGGGGTCAGTGTTCGGCCCTACTCTCCCGTAAGAGGACCGCTACGCAAGGTTCCCTCCTTCACGGCTTCGGGAGACTAGGTGATTACCTCCGTCCCGCTGCTCACCAGAGAGCAGATGGATCGACTACCAGAGCGCGCCCGCGAAGTTGTCGAGTACCGCAAAAAGCGGACTCAGCCTGAACCACATTCAGGGGTGCCCCTTGGATTGGGCGTACTGCATCCGGCACACCTACGGCCTGTGGGATCAGCGCCAACCGCGCGCTCTTATGAGCGACGCCCAGGCAGTAGAAGAACTGATGAATCACCGGTACTTCCAACCGCACGTGACCCCTGTGCAGGTATTCAACCGGGCGACTGACCCGTTTCTCCCGGCGGTCAAGCCGCACACCTCGCTGAGCACAACCTCGCTCTCATCAGCGAGCCATGAGCAGGCAGGACCGGCGATGCCTCGACGCCTAGGGGAAGGTACGAGCCCGTCGCCGGTCCAGTCATCCAGTGTACGGAGGAAGAGCCCGTGAAGCCCCTGATGTATGGCTACATGCGGCTGCATGGTGATGAGCCGGACAACGATATCCGGCAGATGGAGCTTGTGCTCAAGGATTGCGCCGAGGCTGAAGGCTACTGCTTCGCCACGATCTTTCACGAGTACGACAGCGGTAGCCACGCGGCGTTCGATGAGCTGGTCGAAAAACTTAAGCGCGCCGAGGCCCACCACGTCATCGTGCCGACCTTGGATCACCTGTCGCGCCACCCGCTCCTACGGATCAACATGCTCACCCGTCTGCAATTTGAAGCTCAGGCTCAAGTGCTGGCGCTGGGCGACAGCCAATGGAAGACCTGGACGAGCTGATCTTGACGCAGCTCAAGAACATCAACAAGGACGCCGGTCAGTTCGCCGCAAGCATCTTGAGCGATGACATCAGCCAGGAAGCCCAACTGAGCTTCGCGCATCGTTTCATTGATCTGGCCGAGGCGATCAGAGATCGAGCACTTCAAACCCCCGGCATGGTCATCGAAGGTGGTGTCATAGACGGTGGCGACGGCTGGTGAGCCTGCTGACCTGGGGCCTGTTCGCCCGCGGTCACCGCGTCACCCGTTGGGAGGCTGGCCTCGTTGCCTGGGCGCTGATCTCGCCGAATCCCCGTTCGAGCAACGTGATCGCCCGTCTCATGTCGGCCCGCATACGTCCGGCATCGTCTCCGCGTCCCATGCCTCGCAGCGCGATGCCGATCAGGGCGCCGACGGCGGCGCTGGTGATCGTGACGGCGTCGGTCTCGTCCAGTCGGTCACCGAAGGCGGTGTGGAGTTCCCGGGCGATCTCCTGTTCGGCGGTGAGGAGCTTGCGGAGCGCGCAGCCTTGTAGGTCTGGGTGTTCCATGATGAGACGGAGGCGCACGCCTTGCCGTGCGCCGACGAGGTCACCGGCGGCGGTGGCGAAGATCCGGTCGATGATCGACTCGAAGGCGCCGATCGGAGTGGTGCCGGCTGGCAGGTGGCTGAGGAGGCCGCGCATCAGCTCCAGCCGCTCGTCGGTGTCGGCGAACAGCACGTCCTCCTTGCTGGGGAAGTACGCGAAGAATGTGCGGGTGGAGACGCCGGCGCCGGCGGCGATGTCGGCCACGGTCGTGGCGGCGAAGCCACGCTCACCGAACAGACGCAGCGCCGTGTCGGCGAGGTCGCGCCGGGTCCGCTGCTTCTTCTGATCTCTGAGACCGCCCATGGCCGTCAATTTAGCACTTGATGCAAAGTTACATCGAGTGCAGACTTAGTTCATGAGTGAGCTGGTGATCGAGGTATCGGGGCTGCGGGTGCGGTACCGGGGAGCGGCGGCGGATGCGGTCGCCGGCATCGACTTCACCGTCGCCGCCGGTGAGGTGTTCGGGTTCCTCGGGCCGAACGGTGCGGGCAAGTCCACCACGCAGCGAGTGCTTACCGGCCAGCACCGTGACTTCGACGGATCCGTCACGGTGCTGGGCCGGCCGGTGCGGGACTGGGGGAGGGGTCTCTACCAGCGGATCGGCGTGGGCTTCGAGTTGCCCGCGTACTTTCCGAAGCTGACCGGCCGGGAGAACCTCGCCGCGTTCGCCGCTCTCTACGACAGCTCAGCCCTTTATGACGGGCCGGCGGAGCCGGTCGATACCGTGCTCGCCGCCGTCGGGCTCGACGAGGCCGCCGACCGGCGCGCGGCGGACTACTCCAAGGGCATGAAGATGCGGCTCAACCTCGCCCGAGCGATCCTGCACCGGCCCGACGTGCTGTTCCTCGACGAGCCGACGTCGGGGCTCGATCCGGTCAGCGCCGAGGACGTGCGCGGGATCATCCGCGCCCAGGCCGCCGCCGGCCGTACGGTGTTCCTCACCACGCACGACATGGTCACCGCGGACGACCTGTGTGACCGGGTCGCGTTTCTGCACCAGGGACGGCTGGCCGCGCTGGATACCCCCCGCGCGCTGAAGCTGGCGCACGGGCATCGCACGATCGCGGTCGAGCACGTCTGCAATGGACAGATCTGCCGTGACGAGTTCGGCGCGCCGGCCGACCCGGGCCTGCTGACGCTGCTGGCGAGCGGTTCGGTGCAGACGGTGCACACCAGGGAGGCGTCGCTGGCGGAGGTCTTCATCGCGGTCGCCGGTGCTCGGCTATGAGCGCTCGGTTCGCAGCGCTGCTGGCCGCCGAGATCCGCACCGAGTGGCGGTACCGGATCCCGCTGGCGCTCGGTGGTCTCGCCGTCGCATGGTCGGCCCTTGCCGCCGTGGAGTCCGTCGCCGCGCCGTTCCTGCTTTTCATTGAGATCGCCACGGTCGGCACGTTCATCGTCGGCGCCCTCGCGGTCACTGAACGATCGACGGGCGTTCTTGCCGCGCTCACGGTCAGCCCGGTGCGACCGGGGGAGTATGTGGCCGCGCGCGTCGCCCCGCTCGCCGTGATGACGGTGCTGGCCGCCGTGCCGGTGCTGGTGGTCGGTGACGTCCACCGGTTCGCGGCCGTTCTCGCGGTGGTGGCGCTCATGGCGGTGCTGCTGCTGGCAACGGGGCTCGCGGTCGCGCTGCGCCGCCGTACCCTGATCGGCTTCCTCACCTGGATGCCGTGGCCGATGATCCCGCTGTTCGCGGTACCACTCGCGGTATCGGTCGGGCTGCTGCCGCACCCGGTCTGGTATGCGGTGCCCACGACCGGCGCGCTGGCGGTCATCCGCTCCGGGTTCGGTACGGACGCACCCAAACCGGCGTTGTTGCTCGGGTACCTGGCGCTGTGGGCGGCGCTGGCGGTGGCGTTCGCTGTCCGGGTCGCCGCCACGCCGGACGGCGACGCGACAGGGAGCGCGAGACCGGCGCCTCGCCGGTCCCGCGACTGGCGTGGCCCGGCATGGCTGTCGTTCGTCCGCGCCGACAGCCGCAACGTCCGCCGTGACTCGGTGCTGGTACCGATCGCGGCCAGCCCGCTGCTTCTCGGCCTGCTGTTGCGCTTCGGCTACCCGCCGATGGCCGACTGGGCGCAGCGGGTGCACGGGCTGGACCTCGACCCGTACCGGCCGGTGTTGGTGCTGCTCGCCGTCGTGCTGCACGTCCCGGTCATCGCCGGCATGATCGGCGCCCTCGTCGTGCTGGACGACCTCGACGACGGCGTCTTGCAGGTCGTGCGCGTATCGCCGGTCGGCGTGCGTCGCTACCTGGCGTACCGGCTCGGCACCGTCGCCGGTTTCGCCGCGCTGGGGCTTACGGTCGCCGCACCGCTGTCCGCCGCCGTGCCACGCGACGCCTGGGGTGCGGTCGTGCTGGCCGTGCCCCTGGCGCCGCTGTTCACCCTGGCTGTGCTGGCCGTCGCCCGGAACCGGGTCCAGGGGCTGACCGCGACCAAGTTGATTGGGCTGCCCGCGTACGCGCCGATCGCGACCTGGTGGCTCGCCGGCACCGCCGCATGGGCGTTTGCCGCGTTGCCGCCGTTCTGGGTCGTGCGTGCCTGGGCAGGTCCGACCCCCGGGACGCTGGCGGTTGGCGGGTTCTGCGCTGCGTTCTGGCTGGTCGCCCTGTGGCGCCGGGTGCTTCGCCGGCTCTAGCCGGTGGTGTTCGGCGGTAGCGGCTGTGCGGGCCAGTCGAGGAGGCTTGAGAAATACCCCGTAGGGGTATAGGGTTCGGGCAGACGCAAGGCGCTACCTGTGGTGGCTAGACCGGTTCGGGCCAGGCCAGTGCCCGTTCCGGCGAACCGGTCGGGCCCACGTTCCGAAGGGGAGAGGCATGAGCACGAGCACCTACACCGTCCAGGGCATGACCTGCGGGCACTGTGTGAACTCCGTCAGCGCCGAGGTTGGGCAGGTGCCGGGCGTCACCGCGGTCGCGGTCGACCTCGCCGCCGGCACGGTGACCGTGACCAGCGAATACCCGGTCGAGGGCCGCCTGGTCCGTGCGGCTGTTGAAGAGGCCGGCTACGAGATGGCGAGTTAGCTCATGAAAATTCCCATGAAGCTCGCGGCCTACGCCGCCGGCCTTGTGGCGGTTTTCGCCGGGGCGGCCGGGGTCGGTAATGCTGTCGGCCCCGTTGCTGCTCCCGCCCGAGGTCACACCGACATGGAATCGGGTACTGGCCACGGCCACGACGCTGGCGCGGGCGAGACCGGCAGCGCGCTGAAGGGGTTGCAAGTCAGTCAGGACGGCTACACGCTCGTCCCGGCGACCACTAGCGTGCCGGCCGCGAAGCCGACGACGTACGCGTTCCGGATCACTGGGCCGGACGGCAAACCGGTCACCGACTACACGCCGACGCACGACAAGGACCTGCATCTGATCGTGGTCCGCCGTGACCTGGCCGGATTCGAGCACGTCCATCCGACTCTGGGCGCGGATGGAGCCTGGCAGGTGCGGCTTTCGCTTGCGGCGGGCGCCGGCACCTACCGGGTCTTTGCCGACTTCGCTCCGGCCGCCGGCGACGGAGACGCGCTCACGCTCGGGACTGACCTGGTGGTGGCCGGGGACCAGCAACCGACGCCGCTCCCGGAGCCTGCCCGCACCACCAACGTCGACGGCTACACCGTGACGCTCGACGGCCAGCTCACCGCTGGGACGAGCAGCCCGCTGACGCTCACCGTCAGCAAGGATGGGCGGCCGGTCACCGACCTACAGCCTTACCTCGCCGCCTACGGCCACCTCGTCGCGCTGCGTCAGGGTGACCTGGCCTACCTGCACGTTCACCCCGACGGCGCGCCGGGCGACGGCAAGACTGAGGCTGGACCGCGGATCAAGTTCTATGCCGAAGTCCCCACCGCAGGCACCTACCGGCTCTACCTGGACTTCAAGCACGAAGGTACGGTCCGCACCGCCGAGTTCACCGCCACCGCGAGCGCCGCGAACAGCGGCGGCACGGAGCCGGCCGGCAAGCAGGGCGAGGGGCACGAACCCGGCAAACCGGGTAGCCACGGCGCGCCGGGTGAGGCTGCGACGCCGGAGGGGGCCGATCATGGTCACTGACGCGAACGTCCACGCGAACTCGATGCGCGGCACCGCACGCCGTAACGATGAGGAGGGGTGATGGCCTCCACGACGGAGAGCACGGCCGCGGGCGGCCAGCAGATCGAGCTGGCGATCGGCGGCATGACATGCGCGTCGTGCGCCGCCCGGATCGAGAAGCGGCTCAACAAGCTGGACGGCGTCACCGCCACGGTGAACTACGCGACCGAGCACGCCCGCGTCCAGTTCGGCGAGGGCACCAAACCTGAGGACCTCGTCAAGCAGGTCGAGGCTGCCGGGTACACCGCGATGCTGCCCGCGCCGCCGAAGACCGAGACCATCGGCGATGCGCAGGCCGTCGAAGACGACCCGACCCGGCCGCTACGGCAGCGGCTGATCACCGCTGTGGTGCTGGCGGTGCCGGTCGTCGCGATGGCGATGATCCCGGCGCTGCAGTTCACCAACTGGCAGTGGCTCTCGCTCACCCTTGCCGCGCCGGTCGTCACCTACGCGGGCTGGCCGTTCCACAAGGCCGCTTGGGCGAACCTTCGGCACGGCGCGGCGACCATGGACACGCTCATCTCCGTCGGCACGCTGGCGGCGTTCGGCTGGTCGCTGTGGGCGCTGTTCTTCGGTACCGCCGGCACGCCCGGCATGACCCACCCGTTCGAGCTGACGGTCGCCCGAACCGACGGCGCCGGCAACCTCTACCTGGAGGTTGCCGCGGGCGTCATCACGTTCATCCTTGCCGGCCGGTACTTCGAGGCACGGTCCAAGCGCCGGGCCGGTGCCGCGCTACGTGCGCTGCTGGAGATGGGTGCCAAGGACGTGGCGGTGCTGCGGGACGGGCACGAGGAGCGGATCCCGGTCGAGGCGCTCGCGGTCGGTGACCAGTTCGTTGTCCGGCCGGGAGAGAAGATCGCCACCGACGGGGTGATCGAGGAGGGCTCCTCCGCGGTCGACGCCTCGATGCTCACGGGCGAGTCCGTGCCGGTCGAGGTGCGCCCCGGCGACCCGGTGGTCGGCGCCACCGTCAACGCCGGTGGTCGGCTGACCGTGCGGGCCACCCGGATCGGTGCGGATACCCAGCTCGCCCAGATGGCCAAGCTCGTCGAGGACGCCCAGAACGGCAAGGCCGAAGTCCAGCGCCTCGCTGACCGCATCTCCGGC
>Ga0210378_10000936_pt1 | contig 15358 bp, 13 predicted proteins | sample PLM1_60_b1redo_FD_155465 | JGI IMG/M metagenome (GOLD analysis project Ga0210378, IMG submission 155465) | Groundwater sediment microbial communities from an aquifer in East River, Colorado, USA - PLM1_60_b1 redo | ecosystem: Environmental > Terrestrial > Soil > Riparian zone | place: USA: East...
CGCCATTGCGGCCGCTGGCCCCAAAGCCAACTGACTCCGCCTCCAGCACAACGACCCGCAACGAGGGATCCGAATCAGTCAGGGCGATCGCCGTCCACAGGCCCGTGAAGCCAGCGCCGATCACGACCACGTCGGCCCGGCCGTCGGAGGCGAGCGGCGGACGGGCGGGGCCGGCCGGGCTCGCGGCCAGCCAGTAGCTGATCGCCTCGGTCGGGCCGGTGAGGGAGGTGTCCATTCGGCGCATGCTACCGCCGTCAGCACCCACGCATCCCGCGGCACTCTTGCGTCGGCGCGTGCGGATTTCGCACGACTCAGTCCCCGACGGTACGATATCCGCGTTGACGGTCGCGAGCGCGTTGTGCCAAGATTGCGACCCCGCGTTCCGTACACCGCAACGGCTGTCCCGCCTACCGCACCGCCCTCCCGAAGCAACGGAGTGACCATGACGACCGAACCCGTGGCCGCCACCGCCACCCCGAAGGCCCTCCGCCGCGAGCGCCAGGCGGCCCTGTATCGCCGGGCGATGGAGAGCCTGCCGGGCGGGACGAACTCCAACTTCCGCGCCTGGGGCGAGGACACGGTCTACGTGGATCGCGGCAAGGGCGGCACGGTCTGGGACATCGACGGGAACGAGTACATCGACCTTCGCATGGGCTATGGGCCGGTCATCCTCGGTCATGGCGACGACCGGGTCGACGACTACGTCAACGAACGAATGCGCAAGGGCGTCAGCTTCTCGCTGACAAGCGAGGACGAGGTCCAGACGATCGAGCTCATCAAGGAGCTGACAGGCTGGATCCAGAAGGCGCGGATGACCGTGTCGGGGACCGAGGCGACGATGCACGCGATGCGCATCGCCCGGGCATACACGGGCCGGACGAAGATCGTGAAGTTCGAGGGTCAGTACCACGGCGTCCACGACTACGCCTTGATCAGCGTTACCCCGAATGACATGTCGGAGCTGGGCGACCAGGAGAATCCGGTCGGGCTGGCGTGGGGCCGGGGCATCCCGGAGGCCGTCGGCAAGACGATCATCCCGGCCCGCTACAACGCCATGGACGTACTGCGCCGGATTTTCGAGCGCGACGGCGACGACATCGCCGGCGTCATCATCGAGCCCGTTCTCGGCAACGCGCAGGCGATCATGCCCCAGCCGGGCTTCCACGAGGCCATCCGGGCGCTGACCAAGGAGTTCGGGTCAGTCCTCATCTTCGACGAGGTCAAGACCGGCTTCCGGTTTGCCCGTGGCGGCGCGGCCGAGCACTTCGGGGTCACGCCCGACCTTGCCACCTTCGCCAAGGCGATGGGCAACGGCTACCCGGCGGCGGCCTTCGGTGGCACCGACGAGGTGATGAGCGTCCTGCCGGACCACGTCAGCCATGGCGGGACGTACGCCGGCAATCGCGTGGCCGCCGCGGCGGCGGTCAAGACGCTCACGATCATCAAGGAGACCGACGCGCTCGAGAAGATCCACGCTCTCGGCCGGCGGATCCAGGGCGGCCTGGCGGAGGTCCTCAACGAGAAGAGCCTGCCGCACACCTTCACCGGCCACCCATCGATGTTCGGGATCTACTTCGCGGAGAAGGCGCCGACCGAATATCGCGACTGGGCGACCTCCGATCACGACCTGTACGACACGATCGCCATGGGCATGCTCGTCCGCGGGGCGATGCCGGAGCCGGACTCGCGCGAGCCATGGTTCCTGTGCGAGGCCCACACCGAGGGCAACTACGACGACCGGATCATCTCGATCTTCAGCGACTCACTTGACGCGGCACTCGAGGAGCGCGCCCGCGGGAAGACAGCGCCTGTCGACGCCAAGGGTGCTCAGTCGCACCCGGCCGCCGGCTAGGACACGTTCGGGAAGGGGCACGTCGATGGTTCTTGACGGCAACGCAGTCCGATCGGTCGATCGCGCCGCTGCGCTCCTCCTCGCCCTCGGGGACTGTCAAGGCGAGGCTGGCGTCACGGAGCTCGCTCGCCGCCTCGGGCTCCACAAGTCGACCGCGTCACGGCTCCTCGCCACGCTCCAGAAGCGCGGTCTCGTGGAGCAGGACGAGGAGAGCGGCAAGTATCGGCTCGGGCTCGTCGTCATTCGCCTGGCCGAGCGGGCGGAGCGGACGCTCGACCTGCGGGGCATCTCGATGCCGGAGCTGGAGCGGCTTGCCCGGCTGACGCACGAGACGACCGGGCTTGGGATCCTCGATGCGGACGCCCTCCTCACTGTAGCCCAGGCCGACGGTCCGAACCTCATCGCCGTCGGCGACTGGACCGGCCGCTCGACGCCGCTCCATTGTGTGGCGTCGGGGAAGGTGCTCATGGCGGCACTCGCCGAGCGGGAGGTCCTGCGGATCGTCCGGCGTGGGCTCGTCAGCTACACGGAACGAACGATCACGGAGCTCGAGCCGCTCCTCGAGGAGCTGGCACGGATCCGGCGCCGCGGTTACGCGACCGCGCTCGGCGAGTACGAGATCGGTTTGAACGCGGTCTCGGCGCCCGTCCACGATGCTCGGGGCCACGTCGTGGCCGCGGTCGACATCTGGGGCCCGGCGTTCCGCCTCACGCCGCGCCGGATCCCGGAGCTCGCGGTACAGGCGCGCGAGGCCGCTGCGGCGATCTCGATCCGACTCGGCGGGCCGGGCCCGACGAACGGGCCGACGGTCGGTACACCCGTCGCAGGTCTACCGGTGGGAGTCGCCGCCGCGTCCTGAGCTCAGTCGGACATCGACGATGTGGCCTGGCCGACGACGAGCTTTCGGCCGACATCGACGCGCAACTTGAGGTAGTCGAAGCACTCGCCGGTGCCGGCCAGCACGCCGCGGCCCGCGAGCGCGAGTCGGAACACTTGCGCATCGCATGAACGCCCGTACAGCAGCAAGATCACGCCCGGCGCGTCCGGGTCCCACTCCGAGCCGCCGATCCACGCGTACGTCGCGATGACCGCCGCAGTCGCGGGATCCGAGCGGGCGATTCGCTCGGCCTCGCGGGCAAGCCAGCGAGGCACCCCGCTGTAGGTCGGGCGATCCTCCGGCCCGCCAATCGCGGACCAACCGCTTGCCGCCGTCGCGGTGACCCGCCACACGTCCGACCGGCCGCCCGAGCGGGTCACCGCCCCGAGCGCCTCGAAGCCGCACCTCTCCTGCCCGGCTTCGGTGTGGCAGTAGGCGGCGATCTCGAAGCCCTGGTACGGCTGGCCGTCGATCGTAACGATTGCCTTGGCAAGCGACGAGAGCATCGGCTCTCGGCGGTCTCGCGCGATGCCGAGCGCCGAAGGCTCGACGTTGAGGGGAACGCCCGCGACGTACGGCCGGCCGGGCATCGGGAGCGTCGTGTCGTCGGCGATGGGAGCGGCAACCGGGCGCATGGCCAGGACGACTTCGTTCAAGCTCGCACCCGACACGGACGGATGTCCGACGAGCGCGAGGATCTGCTCGATTGGTCCGGTCACCTCGACGAGTTCGACGCCCGGGTCCGAGGCGACCGGAGCAAGGCCGTGACCGCGGGCAAGGGCGACGATCAGGCGGCTGTTGGTTGTCTCGAGCACGCTCTCGGCCGACTCACCGGGCTCCAGCGCGAGAGCGATGTCGCGCGCTCCGGGGTTGAGCTTGGCAAGGGCGTTGGGATCGAACCGGGAACTTGGATCGAGGTCGTCCGGCGACGAAACGCCGCCAGGAGGTGCGACGAGGGCGAGAGTCCCGGCGATGAGCGCCACGCCGGCGATGGCAGCGACGGCCGCGCCGACGAGGACGCCGAGACGGGTGCGGGTCATGCGGCTGGGACGCGTGCGCCTGACCCTCCGTGACTGCCGGCCAGTCGCTAGGCTAGGAACTGATGGACTTCTCCCAGTCGCCGTGGAACGAGATCGTCCCGTGGCTCCGCAGCGATGGCTTCCACATCCTGCTCATCCTCGTCGTCGGATTCCTCGCCCTCCGGCTCGCGCGCCTAGCAGTCCACGGCATCATCAAGGCGCTGATGGACCGCGAGGCGACCGAGGGCACGGCGCAGGAGCTGTCGGCGATCGAGGTCCGCAAGCGAATGGACACGCTCGACAACCTCGGTGGCAACGTCATCGGCTTCCTCGTGTTCGTCATCGCGGCGCTCATGATCCTGCGCGAGTTCGGGCTCGACATCGGGCCGGCCGTGGCGGGCCTCGGCGTCGTCGGGATCGCGGTCGGGTTCGGCGCCCAGAGCCTCGTTCGCGACTATCTCAACGGGGCGCTCATCCTCGTCGAGAACCACTTCAGCAAGGGCGACGTCGTCTCGATCGCCGGGGTGAGTGGCACGGTCGAGGACTTCAGCCTGCGGCGGACGACGCTCCGGGACCTCGACGGCATCGTCCACACTGTCCCGAACGGCGAGATCAAGGTCGCCAGCAACAGGACCCGGACGTGGGCGCGGATCAACCAGAACGTCATGGTCGCATTCGGTACCGACATCGACAAGGCGATCGGCGTCGTCGACGAGGTCGGCCGGGAGATGGCGTCAGATCCAGCCTGGATTGGCATCCTCCTGGAGGTGCCCCGCGTCGAGCGGGTCGAGTCGATCGACGAGATGGGGATCACGCTCAAGATCCTCGGCACGGTCCGGGCACCCGAGCAGTGGGCCGCGTCCGGCGAGTTCCGCAAGCGCCTGCTCGCCGCGTTCGCTGAGAACGGCATCGAGATCCCGCGGCCGCATCGGGTCGTCTTCACCGGCGAGGGCGGCACGGCGACCCTGCCCTCGAGCGGCCCGACCGAGGAAGAACTCTCGGACGAGTAGCCTTCCCCGCGGCGCTGACCGGCGCCTGGCACGCGTCCCGCGGATTGCCCAGATGTGGCCACATATCCATGGGATGACTATTGGGCCCGATCGAGCCTGCTCAGCACAGCCCTTGGATCGTTTGATTAGCTGCGGGCGGCAACATCGGGCAGCTGAGGTGCCGATGCACGATCCTTGTCGAGCTCTGAGCGGCCACGAAGATGGCCTAAGCGTCCCCGGACGAATATTTGGCCAACTCCAGCCCGGCAGCGGAGCGCGAATGCCGAGCTGCGAGTGAAGCCCCGAACCGCGCGCCGCGTAGAATGGCCGGGCCAGGCACGACGAGGAGTGAGCCCACGTGAGCGTCGAGCAGCGTCCCGAGATCGAAGCCCTGTACGGCGAAGGTCAATCTTTCCCTCCGGATCCGGCTTTCGCAGCGCAAGCCAACGCGACGGCCGCCCTGTACGAGGAGGCCGAACGGGACCCCGAGGCCTTCTGGGCCCGCGTCGCCCGCGAGAAGGTCAGCTGGACGAAGCCGTTCGACACGACGCTTGAATGGGACCTGCCGTTCGCCAAGTGGTTCGGCGGCGGCGAGCTGAACGTCAGCTACAACTGCGTCGACCGGCATGTAGAGAACGGCCTGGGTGGCAAGGTCGCCTACCACTGGATCGGCGAGCCCGGCGACGCCCGGACGATCACGTACGGCGACCTCCATCGCGAGGTCCAGAAGACCGCCAACGCGCTCAAGGAACTCGGGATCGAGAAGGGCGACCGCGTCGCGATCTACATGCCGATGATCCTTGAGCTCCCGATCGCGATGCTCGCCTGCGCCCGGCTCGGGGCACCGCACACGGTCGTCTTCGGCGGGTTCTCCGCGGAGGCGCTGGCCGGCCGGATCAACGACTCGCAGGCGAAGCTCGTCATCACCGCCGACGGTGGCTGGCGGCGGGGCAAGCCGGCGGAGCTCAAGCCAGCCGTCGACGAGGCTCTCAAGGAGACCCCCTCGGTCGAGCATGTGCTCGTCGCCCGCCGCATCGGCGACAAGGCCGAGACGGTAACGATGACCGAGGGCCGCGACGTCTGGTGGGACGAGATCGTCGAGCGCCAGTCCGCCGACTGCCCGCCAGTTCCGGTCGACTCGGAGCACATGCTCTACCTGCTCTACACGTCGGGCACGACGGCCAAGCCGAAGGGCATTCTCCACACGAGCGCCGGCTACCTCGTCGGCACGTCGTTCACCCACGAGATGATCTTCGACGTCAAGCCGGACGACGTGTACTGGTGCGCGGCCGATATCGGCTGGGTGACCGGCCACAGCTACATCGTCTACGGGCCGCTGGCCAATGCCGCGACCGGAATCATGTACGAGGGCACGCCGGACACGCCGGCCTGGGACCGCTGGTGGCAGATCATCGAGGACTACAAGGTCTCGATCCTGTACTGCGCCCCGACCGCGATCCGGGCCTTCATGAAGCAGGGAGAATCGTTCCCCGCCAAGCACGATCTGTCGTCACTCCGGGTCCTCGGCTCCGTCGGCGAGCCGATCAACCCCGAGGCCTGGCTCTGGTACCACGACAACATCGGCGCCGGCAAAGCGCCGATCGTCGACACGTGGTGGCAGACCGAGACCGGGATGATCCTCATCACGCCGCTGCCCGGCGTCACCACAACCAAGCCTGGCTCGGCGACCTTCCCGTTCCCGGGTATCGAGGCGGACGTCGTCGACGGCGAGGGCCGCAGCGTTCCCGCGGGCGGTGGTGGCTACCTCGTGTTGAAGCGGCCCTGGCCGGCGATGCTGCGCGGCATCTACGGCGACCCGGAGCGGTACAAGCAGACGTACTGGAGCCGCTTCCCCGGGATGTATTTCGCGGGCGACGGAGCGAAGCGCGACTCGGACGGCTACCTGTGGCTGCTCGGGCGGGTCGACGACGTGATGAACGTATCCGGCCACCGCCTCTCGACGACCGAGATCGAGAGCGCCCTCGTTTCCCACCCGGCCGTCGCCGAGGCGGCTGTCGTCGGCGGTCCCGATCCGATCACCGGCGAGGCGATCAACGCCTTCGTCATCCTCCGAGTCGGCAACGAGCCGACGCCCGAGCTTGGCGAGGAGCTCCGGCAGCACGTCGCAACCAAGATCAGCCCGATCGCCAAGCCGAAGACGCTGATGTTCACGCCGGACCTGCCGAAGACGCGCTCGGGCAAGATCATGCGGCGACTGCTCAAGGACATCGCCCAGGGACGGGCCCTCGGTGACACCACGACGCTCGCCGATGCCGGGGTCCTCGAGACCATCCGCGAGAACTCCGGCAAGGCCGAGGACTAATCCCGCGTGCCGTTCAATTTCCTGCGCCGAAAGAAGGCCGAGCCGAAAGCTCTGGTAGCGGTCCAGGCTCCCGTGCCGACCGGACGCTCGGGGACGGCCTTCGACGGCCTGACAGAGGAGTGGCGGCTCCTCGGGCGGATGCAGATCGAGGGCCGGTTGTCGGACGCCCTGAACAAGCGGGAAGCGATCGAGATCTCGGACGTCAGATGGGAGCCCATCGATGGCTCCGCGCCCTTGTCGGAGGCGCCGGGTCTCCGAAGCGTCGATCCCTACGACCTCATCCTGGTCCTCGCCGGCGAGGGCTCGCTGCCGGAATTGAGCGAGGCCGAGCGGGCAGCCCACAAGGTCCACAAGGTGTCGTACGACGTGGCTCTCGAAGCGCCGCCCTTCCGCATCACCGGCACGGTCTTCATGCACCCGGGCTCCGAGCCAGACCGCCTGCTCGACCGGGCGACGGAGATGTTCGTCGCGGTGGTCGACGCCGTCGCGATGCTCGGCGACAAGCGCGTCGGCGACCCCGAGGTGGACACGATCCTCGTCAACCGGTTCTACCTGCGCGGAATCGAACAGATCGACAAGCGGACCGGGATGAAGGCCCAGAAGTTGCCCGGAATGCCCCTCGGTGGCACCACCTGGCAGGACAGATCCTAAGTCGCCACCTGGACGGCCCATGCGTGCGTTGCGGCCTGCGCGCGCTCGCTCACGCACCTTGGGGTGCGCTCGCTCGCGTGCTCGTCCGCGCCTTCGCCTGGACCGCCATGCGGCGACTTGGCGCCGGACCTAGGCGCGGGCGGATTCCTTCGCCCGACTGAACAGCCGGAAGCCGGCCTTGAGCGACGGTGCGATGCTGGTCATCGCCGGCGGCGTCCCGACCAGGATCTCGGCGAGGGCATTGAAGTCTTCGCTGATCCGCTCCTTGGGATACATCTCCAGGACCGTGCGGCCCTCGTTAGCGGCGCGGACGAAGAGCAAGCCGCCCGATCGGATCAGGGCGAGGGCGGGCATCCCGACGGTCTTCTCCATGTCGGCCACAGATACGCCGCTGTTGGCCCGGTTCACGACGAGCGCGAGCCGCTCGGCGAACCCGAGCTCGACACCGACGTCCCGGAGCTGGACGGCGGCCCGCAGCGCGGGGACGTCCGGCGTGACCGGCACGAGGATGCGGTCGGCCCGTTCGAAGACCGCCAGGTTGAGCGCGCTGTACGAGGGATGGAGGTCGACGACCACGAAATCGAAGCCGCGGCGCGCGGCCGTGATCGCATCGCCGACACGCTCGGCCTCGAGGATCTCGGTATTCATGGGTGAGCTTGTGAGCGCGACGATCGACATCCCCGACGGGTGAGGCGCCGCCAGTTCGGTGAGCGTCTCGTAGGGACTGCCCTCGGCCTCCTCGCGCCAGCTGTCGGCGACCGTTCGCACCTGCTCGAGCCCGAGCGAGGTGGTCACGTGGCCGGTCACGGTGTCGGCGTCGACGAGCAGGACCCGCTGGCCGTAGTTGATCTGGAGGGCAGAGGCGACGCTGGTGGCGACCGTGGTCTTGCCGACGCCGCCCTTGGGGTTGAAGACCGCGACGATCGTCGCCCGCTTCTGCCAGTCGCCCATCTCGGTCTGCGTCTGGATGATCGGGCCCGAGCCGTCGTCGATCGTGATCGAGCGAATGCACATCGCCTCGACGCGCCAGCGCAGCGACTCGGCCGAATAGGGCCGGGTGAAGAACTCGTCCTCGACCATCGCTCGCGAAGGGCCGACCGATAGGCGGTCGAGCGCCCGCGGCGAGAGGACCATCAGGGCCGGGATCTGCAGCCCGCCGTCACGCAGCAGGGCGTAGTACTCGAGCGACGTGTCAAAGTCGCTCTCGCCGTCGAGGATTGCCACGGCGACGTCACGACGGCCGGCCAGGACGCCCTCGAGGTGCTCGGGTCCCCGGATCGGAATTGCGTCGAATCCGGCCTCGCGGAGTTCGGCCACAACGGGGACCTGCTCCTCGGGAGGTAGGGCGACGACGATGGCCGGACGGGCCACAGATTGGCTCCTGACTGGGGGTGCCGGGACGTAGCCGGCGCTTTGACTAGTTGTCGGACTCGGGGTCGTGGGCGCTGACGTTGAGCGTGCCTTCGCCGTGGCCGGTTACCCGGGCCTGGAAGCTCGGCATGCTCGGGATCGCGTCGCGCAGCACGACGTCGGCCGAGTGGTGGACCGCGAAGAGGAACTCGCCGTCGGGTCCGGACGAGACGCCGACCGACTGAACGCCGGGCAGCCGTCCGAGATGGCGCTTGAAGCTGGCGATGCTCGCGACGCTCACGAGCCCGACGACGACCACCTGGGTCGAGGTCGACTCGGATGAGCGGCCCCTGTCGGAGCCCTTGCCCGGGACAAGGCCGGCCAGCCGTGCGGCCAGGGCGTCGTCGCCGATCTCGGGGATCTCCTCGCCCTCGGCGCCGCTTGCATCGGCCGAGGCGGCGGCCTCTGCCTCGGCAGCGTCGTAGTCGGGCGTCAGGCCCAGGGCGGCCTTTCGAAGGTCGTCCGGGTCGTCGCTCTCACCCTCGTGATGGCCGACGATGTCGATGATGTCGGCGACCGCCTCTGCGCGCTCCGCGGCGTCCGAGGCGACCTCGGCGCTGGCAGCGGCCTCGGCGGCAGCCTGGATCGCGGCGAACGCAGACTCGCGATCGAGGACGAAGTCATCGTCGACGGCGCCCGTTTCCTCGTCGTTCTGCGTGTCGGTGGCGACGTCGGCGTCGGCCTCGACGTTCGCAGTCGACTCCTCGTTCTCGGGAGTCTCAACCGTTTCGACCACGTCTTCGACGGGCGTCTCGGTCTCCGCGGCCGTCTCCGCGGCCGTCTCGAGAACCGTCTCGAGAACGTCGGCGACCTCGGCGGTCTCCTCGGTCGTTTCGGTCTCGACAGCCTCGGCCGGCTCGGCGACGAGGCTCGCATCGAACATGTCCTCGAACGGCGGGGGCTCGGGCAGGCGCTCGGCCATCGTCGCGAAGTACGTCGGATCTTCCTCGGCGAGTAGGCGTACGAAGAAGGTCTCCATCTCCTGCTCGAAGCTGGCGACTCGAGACTGGACCTGTTCGATCTCGCGCTCGATCATCGCGGCATGGCCGTCGATCTCGCCGTCGAGACGTGACTTGCGGGTCGTGATCTGGCTCTCGGTCTCCTCGCGGATGCGAGCGATCTCGGCCTTGGACCATTCACGGACAGCGGCGACGTCGTCGTCGGCCTTGCGCCGGAGCTCAGTGGCCTCGGTTGACGAACGCCCGTGGATCTGCTCGACGTATGCCTTCGCCTCGGCCTGGAACTGGGTCAGGGTCCGCGAGCGCGCTTCTTCCGCGGCGACCTGCATGGCCTTCGTCAGGTCCGTCATGAACTTGCTCTGCTTGCGCGGCGAGCTACTGGCGGACTGAGCGGTGGTCTCGGGTGCGTCGCTGGTCATTGCGGCTGGTGCCTCGTTGTCAGGCTCGCCGGTCGGCGCCTGGCTGTCGGCCGAGGTGGTTTCCTCGGTCCCCCAGCGTGTGACGGGGGCGCCGTCCGTGGCCGGATCGGCATCGGCCTGGGCGGCCTGTGCCTGCTCGACTTCGGTGTCGGTCTGTTCGCTGTTCGACCGCTCAGAATTCCAGGGAAGCCGGAATCCGGCGCGGGCGTCGGTTTGGGCCATGGGTACGGTGCCTCTCCACTGACGGCTCGGGGGTTCCGGGGCGTGTCCGCATCATGGCCGCGTGGGTGGGTGCGGTGGAGTCCGCTAGAGGTACCAGCGTCACGTCCCAGTGGTACCGGCCTCGCACCAGACATCCCCGGACGCCACCGAGGTTCTGCGACTGTCTGCGCGTGGCTCCTCTTGTTTCTTAACAGTCGTCCGGCGACTGGTATCGTCCCGGCCACGGCCCCTGCGTTCGTTCCAGGCGCCGGGTGACTGCTACGAACCGACGTCAAGCGTGATCCGCGAACGCAAATAACCCCGCTCAGCCTTAGTAGTCGCCAAGAAACTGGTAGCAACAAATGGCGCGGCTAAGCGGCATTAACCCCATGCGCGGGTACGATAGCGACGTGTCTGCCATCGACGATCGCGCTGTGCCGGGCTCCGACGCGGTCACGGACCTGCTCGGACGGCCGCTCCACGATCTTCGTATCTCGGTCACCGACCGCTGCAACTTCCGCTGCACCTACTGCATGCCAAAGGAGATCTTCGGGCCGGACTTCGCGTTCCTGCCGCGCGACCAGGTCCTGAGCTTCGAGGAGATCGAACGGTTGGCGCGGGCGTTCGTTTCGCTCGGCGCGGAGAAGCTTCGGATCACGGGCGGCGAGCCGCTCGTCCGGCGCGACCTGCCGGTTCTGATCGGAATGCTGGCCGCGATCCGCCGACCCGACGGCGGTCCGCTCGACCTGACCCTGACGACGAACGGGTCGGCCCTGCGGCGGCTGGCGAGTCAGATGCGCGACGCCGGGCTCCAGCGAGTGACCGTCAGCCTCGATTCGCTCGACGACGCGACGTTCGCGGCGATGAACGGTGTCGACTTTCCGGTAGCGAAGGTCCTCGATGGGATCGCGGCGGCCCAGGAAGCCGGCCTCGGGCCCGTCAAGATCAACATGGTCGTCCGCCGTGGGATCAACGAGACGAGCATCGTCCCGATGGCGCGCTGGGCACGCGAGGCCGGCGTGATCCTGCGGTTCATCGAGTACATGGACGTCGGCCATACCAACGGCTGGCGGCTCGACGACGTCGTGCCGGCGGCGGAGATCACCGCGGCGATCGACGCCGAGATGCCGCTCGAAGCGCTGCCGGCGCAGTACCGCGGCGAGGTCGCCAATCGCTGGCGATACCGCGACGGGTCGGGCGAGGTGGGCGTGATCGCGTCAGTGAGTCAGCCGTTCTGCGGCGACTGCACCCGGGCTCGGATCTCGGCCGAGGGCAAGCTCTATACCTGCCTCTTCTCCGCCGATGGCCACGACCTGCGGGCCGTCGTCCGCAGCGAGGCGTCGGATGCTGAGTTGCGCGACGCGATCGCCCGCGTCTGGCGCGTCCGCGACGATCGCTATTCCGACCTCCGGACCGCCGCGACCGCCGACCTGCCACGGGTCGAGATGTTCGCGATGGGCGGCTGAGAGGGCAGCATCCACAGAGTTATCCACGCGGCATCCACATCGGTCGAGAACTCGTGGATACTTCCGCGCATGGTGGGCGGAAGTTCGTGGATAAGCGCGTTGACCCGTCCGACGCCCGCGCCGTACCGTATGTCTTGCCCGAAGGGGCCGTCAGAGACCGGAGAAACCGAGATCACATCAAGGGCCTCCGATCTGGACCGGTCGCTTCGGGCGCTTTGTTGCCCGCGATCGTTGGCTCCGGCCGACTCGCGGGCGAACGCCCGACGGACTGCGATCGGCATCCCGGTGTCGGTACATCCGTCGGGCCGACAAAGCCGCGGGCCTCGGCCGTCTTCCCCCTGGACGCGAATCCGGAGGCCCGCGCGCTCGTGAGCGACCCGATCGACCCCTCCCGCCCGATCCCGCCGGCCGAACAACCCGCCCGCCTCGCGGCGCTCGAGGCGGCCGTCCGAGCCAGGACCGACATCGTGCCCGAGGTCGGGATCGTGTTGGGGTCGGGCCTGGGCGGGCTCGCCGATGACGTCGAGGTCCCGATGGCGATCCCGTTCGCAGACCTGCCAGGCTGGCCGGCGGCGACGGCACCCGGGCATGTCGGACGGCTGTTGCTCGGTCGGCTCGCCGGCAAGAACGTCGTCATGCTCCAGGGCCGATTCCACGTCTACGAGGGCAACGACCCCGGTCTCGTCGTTCAGCCCGTGCTGCTCTTTCGCCGGCTCGGCGCGCGAATCGTCGTCCTGACGAACGCGGCGGGCGGGGTCGATCCGGCGTTCGGGCCGGGGACGCTCATGGTGATCCGCGACCACCTCAACCTGACGGGCCGAACGCCGCTCCTCGGACCGAACGCCGACGAGATCGGGCCGCGGTTCCAGGACCTGACCGACGCGTGGAATCCGCGGCTGCGAGATGGACTCCTTGCCGCCGGGCGCGCCGAGGGCGTCGACCTGGAGCAGGGCGTCTACGCCGGGTTGCTCGGGCCGCAGTATGAGACCCCGTCGGAGGTCCTGATGCTCAGGACGCTCGGCGCCGACGCGGTCGGGATGTCGACGGTCCTCGAGTGCATCGCGGCGCGGTGGTGCGGCCTGGACGTGTGCGGCGTCTCGCTCGTCACGAACGCCGGCGCGGGTTACAGCGGCGAGCCGCTCACGCACGAGGAGGTCCTCGCCGCCGGCGCCGAGGCCGGCCCGCGCCTGGCAAAGGTCATTCGCCGATTCGTCGCGGACCTAGCCTGAACGCCGCCGCTCGGCGCCGGCACCCTCAGGCCCGTCGATAACTGGCCAAATATTCTTCCTCGGACTGTTAGGCCGACTTGAAGGGCTGCCTGAGCCTCGGCGACCGCATGCAGCAGCTGCCGAAGGCTAATTGATGCCGGATCCGGAACCGCGGCCGCCTCGGAAGGTGGCCCTGTAGTCCTGGCGTGGCTATTTGGCCACGTCCGAGGTTGCCGTCGCCGCTGGTTGCAGGCGCTCCTTGAGGAGCGCGATCGTGGCTTCGAGCGCCGGTACCGCCACCGGGTCTGGCTTCGTGGGGTCGGCGGCGTTCGCGAGGACGGAATGAGCCGTCCCGATCGGCTCGATGACGACGTCGGTTCCGAACTCCGTCTTGATCCGCTGGATTCGCGCGGCCGGCGATCCACGATCCATCGTGTAGCGAGTCGCGAGGAACCCGAACTTCCCGTCGCGAAAGCGCTCCCTGACGCAGGTCAGGTCGGCGGGCGAGAGCCCGAGATCCGCGACACTCCCTGGAAGCAAGGGCCATGGCAGCGCCGGCTGATTGCCGATCGCGGCGATGACGGAGTCGTCGACTGCCGCCGCCAGCGCGAACCCGCCCGAGAAGCACATCCCGATGACGCCGACGCCCGGATAGTCGCCCTTCTCCCTCGCTGCCAGCGCCCGCAGCCACGTGGCGATCCGGCTCGTCCGCCCGGTGAGGAACACGAACACCTCGCGGGACACGCAAAGCTTGAGGAGGTTCGCGACCACCGAGCTGCCGCTGCCGTCGGCGTGAGGTCGGCCGACGAGAACCGGAAGGAGGACGCGGAAGCCCTCGGCCCACAGTCGGTCGGCGATGTCGAGGGTCGTGTACTCGAGCCCGCCGGCCTCGTGAATGAGGATGACGGTCGGGCCCGTGCCGCCCTTGTAGACGTCGTGGCGCATGCCGTCATGCGCGAACGCCGTCGCCCGATAGGTTCGGTTGGCCCGGGAGGTGAGGTCGGTCGGTATGCTCGGCATTCTGGGCCGAATCAGCGAACCTTCAGCTCCCGACCGGCCTCTTTCGCCGCCTTCGCCTTCTCCGCCCAGGCGCCGAGGACATTGTCCTTGTGAGGACGGATCGGACAGTGCTCGTCGCGGTTGCCCATCTCGTCGCAGTAGCCGAGGGCGACGCACTTCGGGGCGAGGAACGAGCCGAGGAACGGCGAGACCTGGAAGATCTCGTGGCGGATGAGCTGGAAGAGCCGGCGGATCTCCCACTGGGCCATCGTGCACAGCCGCAGCCCGGACATGTGGATGAGCGCCCGCAGGTTGGTCGTCATGACGAGGTTCGTCCGGGTGGCGTTCGGGAAGACGAAGCGGGCGTCTTCGGCCGGGATGCCGGCCGCGACGAGGTCGCCGTAGAGGCTCATCGATCCGCCGATCGCTTCCTCGTAGCTGGCCCGGACGTCGGGATCGGCGTCCTCGATCGAGGCCGGCAGCATCGTCGACGCGCCCTTGAACGTGACGTAGCGCTGGCTCTGCTGATCGAAGGCGACGCCCGCCCGATGACGCACGAGCTGGTGCGACAGCGTTCGCGACACGCCGCTGATCCCGAATGTGAAGACGATGTGCTCGATCGTCGAGCCATGGCCCGACTCAATGACACCCTGGATCAGCTTCTGCTGCTTCGCCGGGTCGACCTCGCCCGCGACTGCACGACGGAAGATCTCCTGCGGCTCCAGCTCCGAGTAGCACGTCCGGCAGGCCGTGTAGATGAGGGGGACGTAGAACTTCTCGACGATCTCGCGATCGGGGAAGAGCAGCGTCGCCTTCATCCCGAGCTCGCGCCGGCCGGGGTTCTTCGGGATCGCCGACTTCTCGCGGGCCGGCGGCTCTCCTCCCGGTGCGGTCGTCGGCTCGGCGGTCATGGATCGAAGTCTAGTCGTTCGATGGTGGAGCGTCCGCCGTCGCTCAGCCCGCGAGCAGGGCCGCGAGGTCCTCG
>Ga0210378_10000937_pt1 | contig 15354 bp, 16 predicted proteins | sample PLM1_60_b1redo_FD_155465 | JGI IMG/M metagenome (GOLD analysis project Ga0210378, IMG submission 155465) | Groundwater sediment microbial communities from an aquifer in East River, Colorado, USA - PLM1_60_b1 redo | ecosystem: Environmental > Terrestrial > Soil > Riparian zone | place: USA: East...
TCGGTGAACCCTTTTGGCGCTGAACAGCTCGGCTACACGGTCAACGAATTGGTCGGCCAGCCCGTACTGAACGTCTTTCATCCTTCCGATCGAGAAGCCGTCCAGAGAGACTTCGCTCTCTGCTTGGCACAGGTCGGCCGGGCCAGGAGCTGGGAGGCGCGCAAGGTTCGTAACGACGGCACCGTGCTTTCGGTTCGTGAAACGGCCAAAGCAGTGCCGCGAGTGAACGGCCCGATCGTCTTGATCGCCTGCGAGGATATTACCGAGCGGAAGAGCGCCGAAGAAGCGCTGCGCCGGCAAGCCAACCTGCTGGAGCAGACTCACGACGCCATCTTCATCTGGGAGCGGCCGAACCGCATCACCTATTGGAACCAGGGCGCTAAAGAGCTCTATGGCTTCTCCCGGGAAGAGGCCATCGGCCGCGCCAGCCACGAGCTTCTCCAGACCGTCCACCCGCTGCCGATCCCGGTCTTCGAAGCGGCGTTGGAGCGCGACGGCCGATGGGCGGGCGAGTTGACGCAGACAGCGCGCGACGGCCGCACGATCCTCGTGGAGAGCCGGCAATGGCTGACCCGTGAGGCCGATGGCCGCCATGTCGTGCTGGAGACCAACCGTGACATCACGGAGCGCAAGCGGGCCGAGGAGGCGTGGCGCCAGGCGGAGGCGGAGCTGGCGCACGTGACCCGCGTGGCCACCATGGGCGAGCTGGCCGCGTCGCTGGCCCACGAGCTGAACCAGTCCCTGACCGGCGTCGTCACCAACGCCACGGCGTCCCTCCGCTGGCTCGACCGCGAACCCCCCAACCGCGAGAAGGCCACGGACGCGGTGCGGCGCATCATCCGGGACGCCAATCGCGCCAGCGAGGTGATCGCACACACCCGCGGTCTCCTGAAGAAGTCCGGCGCGGAGAAGGCCCCGCTCGACCTTTCGGAGGTGCTCCGCGAGATCCTGGCGCTCGCCCAGCCGGAGCTGACCAGGCATCGCATCGTGCTCCAGGAGTTCCTGGCCGAGGACCTTCCTTCCGTGCTGGGCGTTCGCGTGCAGCTCCAGCAAGTGGCGCTCAACCTCATCATGAACGCGGTCGAAGCCATGGCGGACGTCTCGGACCGCCGCCGTGACCTCGTGATCCGATCACAGCGCCACGAGCTCGACGGTGGCGCGGGCGTCGTGGTGGCGGTGCAGGACGCGGGGAACGGTATCGCGGACGAGACGCGCGATCGCCTCTTCGAGCCGTTCTACACGACCAAGTCCCACGGTCTGGGCATGGGCCTGTCGATCAGCCGGTCCATCATCCAGGCCCACGGAGGACGGTTGTGGGCCACCGCGAACGCCGGTCCCGGGACGACCTTCCAGTTCGTCCTGCCCGCTCAGAGTGACCCGGGGCCGTGAGCGCCGAGGAGCCCGTCGTCTTCGTCGTGGACGACGATCAAGCGGTGCGCGAAGGGACCAAGAGCCTGATCGAAACGGTGGGGCTCCGCGTGGAAACGTTCAGGACGGCGCGAGAGTTCTTGAGCAGCGCGCGCCCTGACGCTCCCGGGTGCCTCGTCCTCGACGTGCGCTTGCCCGGGCTGAGCGGCCTCGACCTCCAGCGCGAGCTGGCCGACGCGGGCACGCCGATCCCCATCATCTTCATCACGGGCCATAGCGACGTGCCGATTGCGGTGCAAGCCATGAAGGCCGGCGCGGTCGAGTTCCTCACCAAGCCCTTCCGTGACCAGCAACTGCTGGATGCCATCCAGCAGGCCATCGACCGCGACCGCGTGGAGCGTCGCCAGAGGATGGAGCAGGCGGAGCTGCGCACGCGGTACGAGTCGTTGACGCCGCGAGAGCGCGAGGTGATGGCGCGGGTGGTGGCCGGATTGCTCAACAAGCAGGCCGCCGCCGAGCTGGGAACCGCCGAAATCACGATCAAGGTGCATCGCGCTCAGGTGATGCGGAAGATGCACGCGGAATCGCTGGCGGACCTGGTGAGAATGGCGGAACGGCTCGGGGCGTGAAACTGATCCAGGCGCGCCGCACACCGCGTGCGCCCGGAGGGTCAAGCTCCGGCGAGGCTTGCGAGCAGCAGCCCAAGCTGGATGATCCCGCGCGCGCGGCCGTTCCACACGTCGTGGAGGACGCCGCTCACGCCTCGGAGGTCGGACGGCTCGCCATGGAAGACGTGGTAGGCCGCACTCTCCCGTCCGTGCCGCGCGAGATAGAGGACACCGCCGGACATGACGACCACGGCGGCAACGAGTACACCCGCGCGCAGGAGCTTCCCGATGGACTCCTCCACGCGCTCGTCCCCCCAGGGCCTCACACCATCCACGGTCAGATACTCCCCCGGAGGCCGTTCACGATCATCTGCAGCGCGAGGGCCACGATCATCAGGCCGAAGACGAGGCGCAGCAGCCGCACATCCGTGTGGGCCAGCAGACGCGCGCCGACCGTCGAGCCCGCCAGCACGCCGAGCATCACGGGCATGGCCAGACCGGGATCGACGTAGCCACGCCGCAGGTACACACCCCCGCTGGCCGCCGCCGTTACCCCGATCATGAAGTTGCTGGTCGTGGTCGAGACCTTGAAAGGAAGACGCATCACCTGGTCCATGGCCAGCACCTTGAGCGCGCCGGATCCGATCCCGAGGAGACCCGACAGGATTCCCGCGACGCCCATGAGTCCGAAGCCCCCGGCGACGTTGTGGACGCGGTAGGCGCGTGCGCCCTCGGGCGCAGGGTAGGTGGAGTCAAGGCGCAGGCGGGCGGCCAGGCCCGCCGATCGGTCGCTGTCTGCCCCATGCTCGACGTGGGGCCGGTGGGAAAGATAGGCGGAGTACAGCAGTACGAGGCCGAAGATGACCTCGATGACGCGCGTGGGAACGTGCGCGGCCAGGGTGGCGCCCGCCAGCGCGCCCAGCGTGGTCGCGATCTCGAGCAGCATCCCGGCCCGCAGGTTGGTGAAGCCCTCACGGACGTAGGTCGCGGCCGCGCCCGAAGAGGTCGCGATCACCGAGACCAGCGATGCCCCGATCGCGTAGCGGATGTCCACACCCAGGGCCAGGGTGAGGACCGGGATGATCACGACCCCGCCCCCGAGCCCGGTGAGCGCACCCAGGAAGCCGGCGCCCAGGGAGGCGGCGAGGAGGACGGCGGTGAGTGCCAGGACGTCCATCGGCCGTTGCTCCCGCCGCTCTCAGTACGTCTTGGGAGCCGGCACGCTCCGCTCGTCCCAGGGTGGCGATGCGTACTCGTCGCCCCAGTAGACAACGACGAGCGAACCGAGCCAGGTCAAGATGCAGACCAAGGCGACGATTGCCGTGACACGCAAGACCCACGGCTCGGCATATTTCATTTTCAGCATCCCATTCGGCCTTGGGCGCGTCGGCTCGCCCACGTCAGGGAACGCGCGGACAACGAGACAGCAGGCTCAAGCGGCCCGCCCTGGCGCCAGCATCGGGTCAGCGGCGCATCTGAGCCGCTCGCCCTCGCTTTGACGCGTGTTCGACAGGAGGCAGATCCCATGAGCTGGTCCTGGAAGTTGGGCAAGGTCGCGGGTATCGACGTCTTCGTTCACGCGACCTTCTTCATCCTTCTCGTTTGGGTCGCCCTCGCCGAGTATCTGCCCAGCGGCAGCCCCGCGGCGGCGGCCAGCGGCATACTGTTCACCGTCGCGGTGTTCGGTACGGTGGTGCTCCATGAGCTCGGCCACGCACTCGCCGCCCGTCGCTTCGGCGTGGCCACGCGCGATATCACGCTGCTGCCGATAGGAGGCGTGTCTCGCCTGGAGCGCATGCCCGAAGATCCCCGGCAAGAGCTCGGGGTGGCGCTCGCCGGGCCCGCCGTCAACGTAGCCCTGGCGGCCGGTCTGTATGCAGCGCTCCTGGCGCTCCGCACCGGACCCTTCGATCGCGTGAGCATGATGGGCGGCGGCTTTCTGCCCAGGCTCTTCTGGGTCAACGTGTCACTGGCCCTGTTCAACCTGCTTCCTGCCTTTCCGATGGACGGAGGACGGGTGTTTCGCGCCCTGCTCGCCCTCCGCCTGGACCGCGTGAGAGCGACCGAAATCGCCGCGCGGACGGGCCAGGCGCTGGCGCTCGTCTTCGGTTTCGCGGGACTGTTCTTCAACCCGTTCCTGGTCTTCATCGCACTCTTCGTCTGGATGGGCGCGACTCAAGAGGCGGCGGCAACGCAGATGCATGGAGCACTCGACGGCATCCCGGTGGGGCGGGTCATGGTGAAGGACATTCGATCCCTCGCGCCTCAGGATCGGCTCGGGCGGGCCGTGGACGCCATGCTCGCGGGTTTCCAGCAGGACTTCCCAGTGCTGGACGCCGACGGCCACCTGGTCGGAGTGCTCACGCGGGAGGACCTGATGCGTACGCTCTCGACGCGCGGCCCTGACGCGCCGGTGGCGGAAGCGATGCGGCGAGACTACGTGTCCGCGGAGGAGTCCGAGCCGCTCTCGGCGGCGCTGGACCGCCTCACCCGGTGCCACTGCCGCACGCTTCCGGTCACCAAGGGGGGAGCCCTGGTGGGTGTGCTCACCCTGGACAACCTCGGCGAGTACGTCCTCATCCAGAACGCGCGCCGGCGGCGGCTGGCCGCGGCATAGCAATGTTGAACTCGCCTTGGACGCGGAAGACTCGAATGCCGCTCGGAAATTGGCTGCCCGTCGCCCTCGTTGCCGTCGCGATGCTTTACGCGGTATTGGTTCCGACCCTGCTGCGTCGTGCGCCCGACCGGCTCCGTTCCGAGATCGAGGGGATCATCGAGCCCGCACGCCGCATGGCGAGGATGAGGCAGGCGAGTCTCGCGGTCGACGTCTCGGCGTATCGGGCATACGTGATCTCGCACGATGCGCGGCTCCTGGACCGGGTGCGGGAGGCCCGCACCCGAACCGAAGAGTTGGGCGCGCAACTGTCGGCGCTGGCTCGCCGGGTCGATCCGGAGACTGCCCAAGCAGCGGCAGTCTTCGACCAGAGGATCCGCGAATGGCACAACAGCGCCGCCCCGCGCGCTGAGGTCGACCTGCAGGCGTATCGCGCCAGCCTTCCCTCGCTCCAGGACCGCTTCGAGGCCACCCAAGAGGCGGCCGAGCATCTCGAGGCGCTGCTCGCCCAGAAGACCGACCAACGGTCTCGGGAGGCGGCAAGGCTGATCCTGTACGAGGACCTGGGCAACGTCGCGTTTTCGCTCCTCGCCGTAGCCGCCGTCCTGGCGGTCACCCGTCTTGCTCGTCGGGAGCAGCGGGCCCGGGCCGCCGCCGAAGCGGCCGTCCGCAGCCGCGACCAGGTGGTGTCGATCGTGTCCCACGACCTGCGCAACCCGCTCAGCAACGTCAGCATGGCGGTCAGCGTCCTGCTGGAGATCCGCCCCGCGGGCGAGGAATGGGTAGCGGCACGCAAGCAACTCGAGATCATCAGGCGCGGCAGCGATCGGATGAATCGCATGATCCAGGACCTGCTCGACGTCGCCCGCATCGAGTCCGGCCGGCTCGCCATCGAGCGGGCCCCGATCGCCGTGGAGTCCCTCATGGACGAGGTGGCCACGCTGATGCGGCCCGACGTGGAGAGGCGCGGTCAACGACTGGACCGTCGGGTAGCGGCCGGATTACCTGCGGTCTCTGCGGACCGTGACCGGTTGCTCCAGGTCTTCTCCAACCTCGTCGACAACGCCGTCAAGTTCACGCCGGCGGGGGGGACGATCACCGTTATCGCGGAGGGGGACCATGGCGCCGTGCGCTTCTGCGTATCGGACACGGGCAGTGGCATTCCGGCCGAGCATGTTCCCCACCTTTTCGACCGCTTCTGGCAGGCGACGCGCACCGACCGCCGAGGCATCGGTCTGGGTCTTTCCATCGTGAAGGCCCTGGTCGAGGCGCACGGCGGCCATATGGCTGTCGAGAGCAACCTCGGCCGCGGCACGACGTTTCGGTTCTCCGTTCCGGTTGCGACTCCCGTCAGCTCGTATCCCGCTGGTGTGAGCCGCCTGCCCGCGCACTGACGCGTTCACTGACGGGAGGCAAGCCGATGGCACCAGACAGCCAACAATTGCAGCCACGCCTCGGCTTCATCGGTTTGGGAGCCATGGGCAGTCGGATGGCCGGCCGGCTTCTTGCCGCCGGCTACGACCTCACGGTATTCAATCGGGGACGGGAGCGCATGCGTCCTCTGGAGCAGCGCGGCGCGAAGGCCGCCGATACGCCGGGTGAGGTGGCGCGCAGTGCCGAAGTCGTCCTTGTCTCCGTCGCGGACGACGCAGCGGCCGAGGCCGTGATCGCGGGAACCGACGGCGCTCTGTCCGCCGCACGGCCTGGCGCGATCCTCCTCAATATGAGTACGGTCTCTCCCGCACTGGATCCTCGCCGTGCTGGGCAGGGAGTCCTTCTACATCGGGCCGGCCGTTCTGGATCGACGATGAAACTCTGCGTCAACGCCCTGCTCGGCCTCGGAGTGCAAGCGATAGCGGAAGCGGTCGCGCTTGGTCTGAAGGCGGGTCTGGACCGTGACCGGCTCCTCGATGTGCTCGGCGCCACTGTCGTCCTCTCGCCGAGCCAGCGGTCCAAGCTCGAGAACGTGAGAACGGACACGTACCCGTCCACGTTCTCCCTACGGCTGATGTTCAAGGATTTCTCGCTGATCCTGGACACGGCGATGGGCTTGTCGGCTGCGATGCCGATTACAGCGGCCGCCCAGCAGCTGTACGCGGCCGAGTTCGCCCGCCAGCGCGCGGACGGCCGCGACGAAGACTTCTCCTCGGTGGTCCGAGCGATGGCGGAGATTGCCCAGGTGCCGGAGACGGCAACACATGAAGAGTGACAGTAGGCAGGGTCATGAGTGGCGTTGACGCTTGCGCCGTGAAGGAAGTAGCGTCTCCGTCAACGTAGGCAGTCTCGGGCACGGTCCTCTGCTTCGAGCTCGGCCTCCTCTGGCCGAGCTTCATGGCCTTCGCGGGACCGATCTTCGGCATGCCGTTCTCGCTCGAAGGGTTCGTCTTCTTCGTCGAAGCGATCTTCCTCGGCATCTATCTCTACGGGTGGGACCGCATCCCACCGCGCGCGCACTGGGCGGCGGGGGTGCTCATCGCGCTCAGCAGAGTCCTCTCCGCTGCGTTCGTGCTCATCGCCAACGGCTGGATGAACACCCCGACCGGCGTGCGGTTCCGCGGGTGGTCTTCGCGCACCCTGTCGGTGTGTGCGCGACCGTCCCTGGGTCGTCCGGGTTCCAGGTGACGATTTCGGCCAGCGGATCGTGGCGAACGATTGGGTTCAGAGGCGCGCGCGAACGGCCCACACTCGATACGGGCGGCCGGCCTGACGCAAGGCAGACCTCCGCGGTGGTCGCGCGTCACCTCCCGCCGCGCGGGCGGATCCGGTACAGATGCTCGTCAAGTCAGCGCTTCGAGCGTGCGCCCGGCCCCGACGCGGGAACGACCGATCCGCGGTCGGGGCCGGGCATCCGCCCTCAGCGGTCAATCAGCGGGATGCGTCCCGAGGACCTCGAGCCCTGCTCGAGTCGTTGGTGAAGACCTCGGACAGCACGTAGGTCGTACCCTCCCGCTCGAACACGAGCTTGTTGGCGTTCGGCATGCCGTGCTGAGCGTCGACGGGCTCCGTCAGGACGAAGCCTCGTGGTGGCCGTCCGCGCTGCGGACGGTGAGCACACCCTGGGCCTCCGCGGGGTCGTACTTCACGCGGTACTCTCCGGCGGGCAGCGTCGCCCGCCCGACCTTGAAGGCGGTTGGAATCTTCGCCTGCACCGACTGCGAGCCCTGAGCGTACGCGCTTCCCGTCCCCACCAGGAACAGGCTGCCCAGAGTCAGCGCTGCCGGTAACCATCGGTTCATGATTGCCTCCTTCTTCGATAAATCAAGGGCCACCAATCGGGCCCTACCTTGAAACGCACGGGCAGTGCGTACGGCGGATCAGTGCATCAACGCGGCGCCGCCCTTCCCGGCCCGCGGGCTTCTCATCAGGAAGATCAGCGGCAGCATCGCCAGGAAGAGCAGGGCCAGCAGCCGGAAGATGTCCGTGAACGACAACATCATGGCCTGGCGCTGGACCATGCCGAAGACTGCGGCCCGGGCGCGGTCGGTGGCGGTGGCGAGGTCGGCGCCCCGGGCCATGAACGTCGCGCGCAAGCCCTCGAGCAGCGACTGCGCCTGCGGACTGTAGGGGTCGACGTGGGCGCTCAGCACGCTCGTGTGAGCCTGCTGGTGACGTGCGAGGAGCGTGGTGGCGGCCGCGATGCCCATGCTTCCGCCGATGTTACGCATCAGGTTGAAGATGCTGGTGGCGTTCCCCATGCCTTCGCGGGGAATCGCATCCATGGTGATCGTGGTCAAGGGCACGAACAGCAGGCCCAGGCTCACGCCCTGGATGAACTGCGGCCAGAAAATGTCCCAGTAGCCCAGGTTCAGATTGAGGGAGCCGAGCCAGAAGAGGGTGAGCGCGCCGACTACCAGGCCGAGGGCCAGGAGCTTCCGCGCATCGACGCGGCCCAGGATCATGCCGACCAGGGGCATGGCCAGGAACGAGCCCATGCCCCGGGGGGCCAGGGCGATACCCGCCTGCAAGGACGGATATCCCAGGAGCGTTTGCAGGAGCAGCGGCAGCAGGACGAGGCTGCCGTAGAGGACGAACCCCACCACGGTCATCAACACCACGCCGACGCTGTAGGTACGCACCTTCAGCACGCGGAGGTCGACCACCGGCTGCTCGGTGCGCAGCTCACGCACGATGAAGGCGGCGAGCGCGACCAGGGAGAGTACGGCCAGGGTCGTGATGAAGCGCGAAGAGAACCAGTCGTCCTCTTGCCCCTTGTCCAGGAGGACCTGCAGCGCGCCGATACCCACCGCCAGCATGCCGATGCCCCAGTAGTCGATGCGGCCGGAGCGCCGAGCGATGTAGGGGGGATCGAAGACGTAGAGCTGGATCAGGAACAGGGACACCAATCCCACCGGAATGTTGATGTAGAAGACCCAGCGCCAACTGTAGCTGTCGGTCAGCCAGCCGCCGAGGACCGGACCGAGGATCGGGGCCACCACGATCCCGAGGCCCCAGAAGCCCATGGCCCGCCCGCGTTCTTCGGGCGGGAACGCCTCGAGGAGCACGGCCTGGGAGACCGGTTGCAGTGCACCGCCGGTGAAGCCCTGGATCACGCGGAGCAGGATGAGGATCGGCAGACTCGGGGCCAGCCCGCACAGGAACGACGCCGCCGTGAAGCCGGCCACCGAGGACATGAGCAGGCGCTTGCGGCCGAAGAAGTTTCCGAGCCAGCCCGTGAGGGGCAGGACGATCGCGTTGGCCACCAGGTACGAGGTGAGGACCCACGTGGACTCGTCCACGGTGGCGGAGAGGCTTCCCGCGATGTGGGGCAGAGAGACGTTGACGACGGTGGTGTCCAGCACCTCCATGAAGGTGGCCGTCATCACGGCGACGGCGATGATCCACGGATTGATTTCGCGGGGCCGCGCCGCCGCGAGGGGCAGGCTGGCCGTAGTCATCGGATGAGAATGGTCGGCACCACGGACATGCCGGGCCGGAGCAGGTGCTCGGGGTCCTGGCCCGCCTCGAGGACGATCTTCACGGGCACGCGCTGCACGACCTTCACGTAGTTGCCGGTGGCGTTCTCGGGGGGCAGGACGCTGAAGCGCGCTCCGGTGGCGGCGGCGATGGTGTCCACCTTGCCCCGGTACTTCCGGCCGTAGGCATCGACCGTGACGATCGTGGGCTGGCCGGGACGGATGCGCTTGAGCTGACTCTCCTTGAAGTTGGCGACGATCCAGATGTCATCGAGGGGAACGACCGCGAGGAGGGGCTGACCCGCCTGCACCACCTGCCCGACCTCCACGGTGCGGCGGCTGACGATGCCGCTGACGGGAGCCTTGATCTCGGTGTACTCCAGGTCGAGCCGGGCCTGAGCGAGGGCGGCGCGGGCCATGTCTGCTTTGGCGGACGCGGACGCAGCGTGAGCCTTCTGGATCGCTACCTGCGCCGGTCCCGTGCGGGCCTGGGCCAGACGGGCCCTGGCCGCTTCCACGGCCTTCTCCGCCTCACGGACGGAGGCCTGCGCCGCGTCCCGCATGGCGCGCGCGGTGGCCGCCGCGGTGACGGTCGCGTCGTAGTCCTGCCGTGACACCTCGTCCTTGGCCAGGAGCGGCTCGAGCCGGGCCAGATCCTCGACGGCCTGGGCTTCCCTCGCCTCCGTTTCGCGCAGGCGAGCTCGCGCCGAGGCGAGGCCAGCTTCGACTCCGCCCACGTCGCTTCCCGCCGCCGACTCCTGGGATGAGGATGTGGTCGAGGTCAGGGGCACGCCGGTAAACGCGGCGCGGGCCGAGGCTTCGTTCTCGGCGAGGTCGGCCTCGGCCCGGGCCACCGCGATCTTGTAGTCCCGGGCGTCGATGCGGACGAGCGTCGTCCCCTTCTCGACGTACTGGTTGTCCGAGACGAGCAGCTCGGCCACGGCTCCCCCCACCCGCGCCGACACCCCGTTCACATGGCCATCGATCTGGGCGTCGTCCGTGGACTCCCGGACCGAGAAGTGGCGCCAGGCCACGAGGGCGGCGACCAGGGCGACCACAACCGCTACCGCCAACACCCGCACGCGTCGCTTCGTCATTTACTGCCTTCCTCTGAGGAAATCGCCATAGCTGCTCTCGGCCGCGCCCATGGCGCGGGCCAGCAAAGCCTTGGAAAGGTTGTGCTCGAAGAGGCTCTGGATGCGGTCCTCGGCGGCTCGGGCCAGGGCCTCCTGGGCCTGGGTTACGTCGATGTTGCCGGCCACTCCAGCCGCGAAGCGGTCCTGCGCCTGCTCGAGCTGTTGCTCCGCCAGCGCGAAGGCGCTGGTGGCTACGCCCACGCGCTGCTCGGTTGCCTTCAGGTCGAGGAGCGTCGACTGGATCTCGTAGTAGACGCCCGCCCGCAGGTCTTCCAGGCTGGCCCTCGCCTGCTGGAGGCGGGCAGCGGCCTGCTGAGCCCTCGCCTGCACCCGGCCACCTTCGAAGACGGGGACGCGCAGGCTCACGGACACGGTATACGTGGGCCGCGCTCCGCTCAGGTTGCTGCCGATGGCGCCGTAGTCCCCGCTCACCCCCACCGACGGAAGCCCTTCCCCCACCGCCGCCCGGCGCTCCTGCTCGGCGGCTTGAACCCGGGCCTGGGCGGCTTGGAGATCGGCTCGCGTCGCATAGGCGCGCTGGAGCGCCTCCTCGTTAGCAATCGGAGGGGGGGCGGCGAACGGCATCTCGTCCGCGAGGCGCAACGCTTGTCCCAAGGGCAGGCCGATGGCCCGGGCCAGGGCCAGCTTCTGCTTTGCGGCATCTTCCTCGGCCACGATCACGCGCTGGCGCTGGGCCGCAAGCTGCACCTCGGCACGAAGGACATCGATGCCGGCCACCAGCCCGGACTTCTTGCGGTCGGAAGCGAGGTCGTAGAGGGCCCGCGCGGTCGTGAGCTGGGCGCGCACGGCGGCGATGCGACTCTCCCCGGCCACCGCCTCGAGGTACAGATGGGCGCAGGCGAAGACGACGTCGTCTCGCGTACGCCGCTGCTGATGCTCGGCGGCCTTCGCGTCGAGGGCCGCCGCCCGCGCGTGCCGAATTGCGTGCAGGTCGAAGACCGTTTGCGAGACGTAGCCGCGCGCGTCGACGACGTTGAAGGGCCCGATGATCTCGGGCAGCACGGGGAGTCCGGGGAGGCCGGAGAAGCCCAAGGCGGCGAGACTGACTGTCTCACGCAACGAATAGGCCCCCGCTCGCACCTGGGGAAGCAGGTCGGCTCGGGCCTCGCGCCGCGCGCCCTCCGCCTCCCGCACCCGTTCCCGCCCCAGGATGAGTCCGAGGTTGTGCTGCAGGCCGCGCGTGATCGCGTCGTCGAGCGTCAGCGACAGAACCTCCGCCGTGGCGGTACCCGAGGGGACACCCCCCCGGAAGGCTTCGGCGCTCGGCGCCTGGGCCGCGACTGGCCCCGGGCGGATGGCCAAGACGACCGCCAGGGTCGAGACGAAAGCTGAGGGCCTCATCGGCCGACGACGGACAGGGTGCGCATCGCTCCTCCTTGCCTGGGGCGCGCGAGAGAGGGGTCCCACGGATCAAACGCCGCCGTGAGCCGTCCCCGCTATGGCCCGCGCGTTCCCGATCAGGCCGCCCCTTGCGGCTGGCCGTGAGAGGAGGCCGGGCATGACCGCGCTGCTGACGTTCGTGCTCATCACGCTGGTGGCCCGGCTGGGCTACTGCGCCGGGCGGATGGAGGGCCTGCGAGAGGCGTTCACGGCGATCGACCGTGCAGAGGAGGCGCTTGACGGACATGACGAAGGAGCGTGGGGAGTCGGGCGGCCCACGTTCTCTTTCGCGCCGTCCCACGTATCGAGACAGGAGGCGGCCCGCGCCGCCTGACGCCGCCGTGAGCCGTCCCTGCTGCGACCCGCGCGTTCCCCGATCAGGCCGGCCTTGCGGCTGGCCCGCGAGCCGACACCAGGCTCGTCAAGGAGAACACATGAAAAAGATTGCCGGACTTCTTGGAGTGTTGTTGATCTCTGCTGTCCCCGCCTTTGCCCAAAGAGGCGGGTCCCACGGCGGTGGTCGGGTCGGCGGCGGGTTCGTTCCCGCTCACGGCCCCACCGCGGCCGCGCGAGATCGCGGATTTCGCGATCAGGCCGGGCATCCGGGAGTTCCTCACGTCGACCACGACGGTCGCTGGATCGGACACGATTCCGGCCGCGACAATCCCCGCTATCACCTCGATCATCCCTGGGAGCATGGGCGCTTCACCGGCGGATTTGGCCGCGGCCACGTCTTCCGGCTGGGGGGAGGGAACCGGGAGCGCTTCTGGTTCGACGGCTTCTACTTTGGAGTCGCCCCCTACGACTACGCCTTCGTCAACGACTGGCTCTGGGATAGCGACCAGATCTCGATCTATGAAGATCCCGTCCACGACGGTTGGTACCTGGCCTACAACCTAAGGCTCGGCACCTACATCCACGTGACGTTCCTCGGCAGAGGCTAAGCCTCTCGCTCCCCCTCATCCGGCGGCGCCCGTGCCGCCCTCGCTCGCGCCGTTCTGGGTGTCGCGGCCCAGGCGGCGCGAGCATGTCCAGCATCTCGACAGGTTCGCCGTGAGCCCTCCACCGGTCGTCTCCCGCGTTTCCGGGCATGGAACACGAACTTCTCATCCCCCAGGAGGACGCTCTGGTCCTGATGCGGACCCTGACTCTTCAGACGGTCAGGTTCCAGTGCTGGCCCTCGTTCGAGCCTTCCGAAGAACCCCTGGTGTTCGTGCGTGTCGCCCGCGCCGATGCCTGGAGGACGCGCGGGTTCGACGACCGCCGCTCTCACTTGCGTCCTTCCGCTGACAGGAGAAGGCAGCGAACTGGGTCCTGATCCGGCCCGTCGTGGAAGCGCGCGTTCCCGCTTAGCAACCCTGGACGCGGGCCCAAAACGCCGCGTTCACGGCTGACTGAAAGGAGAACGATTCAATGCTGAAAACCACCATAGCCCTGGTCGCTTCACTCGGCCTCTTGCTGGCCGGATCGGCCGGGGCGGCCGAGGGGAAGGCGAAGGCCAAGCAGAAGGAAATGACCTTCGAGGGTGACGTCGTGTCCGTCGACGTGCCCGCCCAGGAATTCACCGTGAAGAGCACCGCAAAAGGCGCGGTCAACGAGATGACGTTCCACGTCTCACGGCCGACTTCGGTCAAGGTCGACGGCGAGATCGCGCTGTTGAGCGAGCTCAGGGGCGAACACGTCACCGTCACCTACGAGACGATTGGGAGCACCCATCACGCCAAGCACCTCCACCGACACAAGAAGACCACCTAGGAGCGAACAAGTCGAAACAAGGCTCGCGTCCGCCGCGGCCGATGGGCCGCGGCGGACTTTCCCCTCACCGCCACGGTGCCACCGGAGACTTTGAGGCGCTCGAACGATGGAGACCAAAACGCCAGACACCCACAGGAACGAGGCCCGGCGCCGCCGGTGGCAGTGGCTGCTAGGGCTCGTCGCGGTCGGCCTGGCCGGCTACGCGGTCCTTGCCCGCGAAAGCGAGGGGCAGTCGGCCGGAGGCAAGGCCTCAGGCCCCGCGGTGCGCGCGGTTCCCGTACTGGGGACGGCCGCCGCGACCAGAGACGTCGGCGTCTATCTGACTGGCCTCGGTACCGTGACCGCCCTCAGCACCGTCACGGTCCGGACGCGCGTGGACGGGCAGTTGAACGAGGTTGCCTTCCGCGAAGGCCAGCTCGTCCATAAGGGCGACCTGCTGGCCCAGATCGATCCGCGGCCGTTCCAGGTCCAGTTGGTCCAGGCCGAAGGTCAGAAGGCGAAGGATGAAGCGGCGCTCAAGGACGCCCAGCTCGACCTGCAGCGTTACCAGGTCCTCGTGCAGCAGGACTCGATCCCCCGGCAGCAGCTCGACGCGCAGGTCGCGACGGTCCACCAGCTCGAGGCCACCCTGAAGACCGATCAGGGGCAGATCGAAGCCGCCAAGCTCAACCTGGTCTACAGCCGGATCGCGGCGCCGATCTCGGGAGTGGTCGGGCTGCGGCTGGTGGACCCGGGAAACATCGTGCACGCCACCGACGCCAACGGCCTGGTCGTCGTCGCGCAGCTCCAGCCGATTGCCGTGGTCTTCACCATCCCCGCCGACCAACTGCCCCAGGTGCTGCCGCAGATCCGGGCGGGCCGGCAGCTCGTGGTCGAGGCCTACGACCGCGACCTCAAGAACAAGCTGGCCACGGGCTCGGTCCTCGCCGTGGACAACCAGATCGACCAGAGCACGGGCACCATCCGGCTGAAGGGCGTGTTCCCCAACCAGGACAGCGCGCTCTTCCCGAACCAGTTCGTCAACGCGCGCCTGCTCGTGGACACGTTGCGCGCGACCGTGACGGTTCCGTCCGCGGCCATCCAGCGCAGTCCGCAGTCGACCTTCGTCTACGTCGTCAAGCCGGACAGCACGGTCGAGCTGCGCAACGTCGAGGTGCAACTGACCGAGGGTGACCAGGCCTCGATTCGCCGCGGGGTCTTGCCGGGCGAGGTCGTGGTCGTCGACGGAACCGACAAGCTTCAGCCGGGCGCCAAGGTGGCTCTCAGCATCGCCGGCACGAGCAACCGCGGGCAGGGCAGCCCGTGAACCCCTCGCGCCCCTACATCCTCAGGCCCATCGCCACCTCGCTCTTGATGGCGGGCCTGCTCATCGCCGGTGCCATCGGATACAGGCAGTTGCCCGTCTCGGCCCTCCCGCAGGTCGACTACCCGACGATCCAGATCGTGACGTTCTACCCCGGCGCGAGCCCGGACGTGATGGCGACCGCCGTGACCGCGCCCCTGGAACGCCAGCTCGGGCAGTTGCCGGGCCTCAACCAGATGACCTCGACCAGCTCCGA
>Ga0210378_10000938_pt1 | contig 15351 bp, 14 predicted proteins | sample PLM1_60_b1redo_FD_155465 | JGI IMG/M metagenome (GOLD analysis project Ga0210378, IMG submission 155465) | Groundwater sediment microbial communities from an aquifer in East River, Colorado, USA - PLM1_60_b1 redo | ecosystem: Environmental > Terrestrial > Soil > Riparian zone | place: USA: East...
CTTGTGCGCGTCCTGCAGCGCATCCTCGCCCTCACCACTGCGATCTGGCACAACGACCGAACCGGCCAACCCGTCAAGAGGTCCCTGGTCGCCTACGATCACTGACCCCTTGGAATAGGTCATCTAGTGACCGCTGGTCTCCAAGCGGTGGGGGGGAACGTCGCGTTGAGGAAGGCCGCTGTGCTGCTGCCCCACCTGGCCCAGCCACGGTGAAAAAGGGACGTCCAAAACCCAAAAAGAAATCTGGGACATAAGGGGTCCCCGCCCGACTACTTGGCCAGGTCGAGTACCGCTCACCTGGTCATGCCGGCCCCAGAACGTCCAGGTTGTCGCGCGGGGACCCCTAAGAGCCGCATCTGGATTTATGCCCGCCCGGGCGACTCCCGCAGAAGGGAAGGAGGTGGTGCGCCACGAGGGCGAACCCAATATCCGGTTGATACCGGTGACCGCTGGCAGAAGACAGGCGACGGGGACCACCCCAGCGCCTGAAACGGGTCTGCGCCACCGAACCGGGAGGCTGGTCTGGCCATCGTGTGGCGGGCTGCCTCCGCCGGTCGGACGACGCTTCCAACGGGGGGTTTCTATCGATGAAGGTTTCAAGCCTGCGGCGTCGGGTCGGGCGTGGCCTCGTACTGCCGGCCACGATCGCGATCCTGCTCACCCTCACGCTCGTCTACCCGGGCCTGGCCAACCTTACCGGCAGCCCGTTTGACGCCGGCGACGGCAACCTGGTGCTCAACGACGAAGCGCAGGACTGGGTGAACGCCCCGAACCTGGCGACCGCCGTCGACATTGTCGGGCGGGATGACAACTCGTTCGGCCAGGGCACCAAGGAGGACACCGCGGTCCCCACGGTGGTGACCGGGTCGATCCCGCCCAACAAGAGCGACCTGACCCGCTTCTACGTCGCCAACCAGCGGGTGGGCACCAAGCAGTTCCTGTACCTGGCCTGGGAGCGGGTGCAGGAGCCGTCGGGCACCACCAACATGGACTTCGAGTTCAACCAGTCGACCACGCTCAGCGGCAACGGGGTGACGCCGGTCCGCACCGCGGGGGATCTGCTGATCAAATACGACCTGTCCCAGGGCGGCACCACCCCGACCCTCGGGTTCCACCGCTGGGTGACCAGCGGCAACCCGGCCACGGTGTGCGAGGCCAACAACACGGTGCCGTGTTGGGGACCGGTGCAGAGCCTGGCCGGCAACTTCGAGGGGTCGATCAACGACCCGACCAACAACCCCCCGGACGGCTCGGTCACCGACCCGATCCCGCCCAATAACCCCAGGACCCTGTCCGCGCGCACGTTCGGTGAGGCGGCCATCAACCTGACCGACTCTGGGCTGCTCCCGCCGGGCCAGTGTGACGCCTTCAGCGGCGCCTACCTCAAGAGCCGCTCCTCCGACGCCTTCACCGCGGCGGTGAAGGACTTCATCGCGCCGATCCCGGTGAGCATCTCCAACTGCGGCCAGATCATCATCCGCAAGGTCACCGACCCCAGCCCGGACCCGACCACCACCAGCTTCGACTTCACCCTCACCGGCGGGCCGTCCAGCCTGAACCAGTCGTTCAGCCTGCACGACGGCGAGCAGCACAGCAGCGGCCAGGTCTTTGCGGGCTCCGGCTACAGCGCCGCGGAGACCGTGCCGACCGGCTGGCAGCTGGTGAGCGCGACCTGCGACGACGGCAGTCCGGTGACCAACATCGACGTCGCCGTCGACGAGACCGTCACCTGCACGTTCACCAACCGCACGCGCGGCACGATCAACATCCACAAGCAGGACGACCTCGGCAACCCGCTGGAGGGCGCGGTCTTCACCCTGTTCGTCGACAACCCGCCGCTCAACGGGGCGGCCCCACACGGCGCCGAGGACACCGCCACCGCCAAGACCTGCACCACCGGCTCTGACGGCAACTGCACCATCAGCGACGTCGTCCCAGGCCGGTACTGGGTGGTCGAGACCACCGGGGTGCCCGACCACGACCTGGCCGCCGACCAGAACGTGATCGTCGGTGCCGGCGCAACCCTGAACCTGACGTTCGTCAACCCGCGCCAGCACGTGGTCATCGTGCTGGTCTGCCACCAGGGCACCAACACCCTGGCCGCCAGCCAGGTGACCAACGGCACCAGCCAGGCGACGTCGCTGTCGTCGCCGCCATCGGGGCTGACCGAAGCCCAGCTGTGCGCCCTTGGCGGCGCCCGCTTCGGCAACAAGCCGCACGGCCCCAAGGACCTGACCGTCGACGTCGGGAGCGCTGCCCACTAGGGGAGCCAGCCACTACGGCGAGGGGCCGGCCAGCTGGCCGGCCCCTCGCCCACCCGGGGCCAGGAGGGTGTCCGCGATCCCGCGACCAGCGGCCCGGGTCCCGGGTACCTCAGCAGCACGGCCGCCCGGCCACGCCCGCGACATCCTCATCGGGCTGGCACGCCGGCCTTCGAAGCTGCCTGGTCTGCCGGGCGACAGACGACCCCGGGCCTTGGGCTGGCCCCCCCGCCCGGGCCCGGGGTCCACCGACCTTACCTCAGCCACACCCTCAGGGCTCGCCGCGTAGCAACGTTGACGCTCCAAGAGGACCTTGCGCAGGTTGGACAGGCTCCCCTGGACCAAGTTGTTGGGCGGCAAGCCCTCAGGTGCAGTGCCGGCGGCGAGGAGCTTGGGGAACCCGGTCGACAGGAGATCGTCGCGGTGATGCAGGGGTGCCATGCCGCGATACCGTGGTCACGGGCCGGGTCGGTATGCGGGCAAGCGCGGCATGTCGTGCGCTGTTCCGGGTCATCGTGGCGCCTGCTGTGGCGCTTGCTGGCGTGCGAGGTCGCGCAGCTCGGCATGGTGATCGCGCCGCGCCGCAGGGCCTGGTTGGCCAGCCGCACCCGCCGCTGCTCGGCGTCGTTGCCGCCGTCGGGCTGGATCGCGAACCTGGTGGTCGATCCACAGGCGCAAGTGGCCCATGATGAGCGCGTCGATAGTGTCGTCGGTGTACACACCGTTGATGCGGCGCTGGTAGCTCATGCCCACCGCCCCGTGGAACAAGGGGCACATCCCAATGGGTGATCTTGACGCAGACCAAGCTGCGGTTGCTGCCGTCCCCAGCGGTCGGGCGGGCCAGCAGCCTGATCGGAGCAAGCGGCCCGGAGCGGTGTGATCGATGTCCGCTCGCGCGCGCCAGAGATCTGCCAGAAACCGGGCCACGCGCGGCCTCGCGGGACACCGAAGCTCCATAACTGACAGCAACTGACAGCGCGCTCACCTGCGGTGCTGAAGGGTAGAGCGAAGTGCCGCACAGTCCCACCAAGGGCCGCGCGTCAAGTCCACGCCTGGACCTTCCCCCGAGGGACTCAGCTGGCGAATTTACGTGGGTGACAGTGCTGGTCGGAGAACGTCGAGGGGCTGCTTGGTTGGCGCGACCAAGCGGTTGGCGAGCGTGGTGAAGCTGAGCAGCGTTGCCGGCGCCGGTGGGGACAGGTCGGCGCCGTGCGGAGGCTCCAGGTCGCCGAGCAGCGCAGACAGCACATCCGCGGTCGGGTCGACCTCGCTGGCGGGGACGGCGGTGAACGCCTGGGCGGCCTGGGCGTCACGCCAGCGTGGCGTGGCGCCAATCACGTCGGTTTGCAGCTCGGCGAGCGTCTCGACGGCCTCACCCAGGCGGGATGCCGCCTGGGTGAGCTGGCGGACCGCGACCGGGTCGTGCTGCTCGGAGGCGTCAGCGCGCAGGTTCTCCAGGTGGCGCAGCAGCATCCCGTCGACACGGATGCGCCGATTAAGGTGGGCGGTCGCGGCGGCGAGTTCGGGCCGCAGCGTGTTCAGGTAGTCGACGCGGGTCACGTCCCGTTCGGCTTCGACGATCATCCGGCGCACGTTCGCCGCGTAGGTGCGTGACAGCGTCAAGGCGTCCTCGGCCGAGTCGATCGCCGCGTCGAGGCGTGCACTGCTGGCCTGCGCCTGCATGACCGCGATGACCGCTTCATGCTCATCCTCGAGCGACCGGTTCGTCTCGATGAGCAGCAACGCGACGGCCGTATTGTCGACGTTGACGTGCAGCGTCGACCCGTCCGCTGCCAGGGTCTTGTACAACACCCGCACCGATTGGGTGACGGTCCGCCAGTCCGCGTCGGGGTCGGCGTAGTCAACCGCGAAGTACGGGGTGGACTCGTCATGGCGCAGCAGATGGTCCAGCACGTGCGCGGCCACGTGCCTGTGCTCATCGGCCGGCCGGTGCGGCGCCATCGCCGCGGTCCGCGCCATCTCGGCCAGCACGGCCGCGCGGGGTGCGCCAAAGTTCCCATCCAGCCCCGACGACAACGCGATCGTGTCGACGGTCAACTGAGTCAGCGCGATGAAATCGTAGGCGGACCAGTCGACATCCGAGGGTTCCGCGCCCGGTACAGGTGCAGATCAAAGATCGGTGACAGGTGCGCAAGTGCGCGGCGACGACGCGCGGCCGTGCCGACCAGCGGAGGCGTGCCCGCGCCGCTCACCGTGGCTGCGCGGTCGGCCAGGCACCGGCGGACGTCGCGTGACCACGCCAGCGCCGACACTGGCAACCGCAAACTTCCGTGCGCATCGCCTCGCCCGTCGACCTCCTACCATGGACACGGTCGTGTTCGTCTCGTCGGAAGAGTACGGGCGAGGTGCGACAGACGGGGCTGTTTCCACAGGTTGCCCGCACCCGTTGCGGCCCGGCCCAAGTGCCTGGGCGCTAAATCCTCCAGCGCCACTGGAATACTGAGCCGGGGGGCGCGAGGACGCATCGACTCTGGCACCGTTGCCGCCATCGCCCCCAGGGTAAGGCTCCCCACCGAAGCGGCGTTGGACAAGCTGCCAACCGACCCGCAGGCGCGGCCCACCCCACGCATAAGAACACTCACGACCTGCGGGTTCGCATACCTCTCGGCCAGGCGCCGCCACGGTACGAGGGCGCAGGCACTGATGACCAGCTGCAGCGTGCGGTGCACTCGGACGCCGCGTCCGCGGCCCACATTGCACGCTACCTGGTCGTCGACGTATGCGGCGGCCGAGTGGGCCTCGGCCCAGGCGAGCACGGACGCTTCTCCGGCGTTACGTTCAAGGTTGCCGAGGCGGTTCATGTACTGCCCGAATAGGTAGAGTTCGTCAAGGTCATCGCACGACACGGTTGCGATCCAGTCGAGATCGATGGCGTTGCGGATCGCCGAATGCGTTCAGCGCCGTTGCGGAGCTCTCCGAGAACGGCCTTGGTGGTCACGCACTCAAAGACTTTGACGAGATCCCGTAGCGCTTCGAGTTCGTCAGCGCGGGCGAAGTGGATGAGCGGGCTTGCGTCGAAGACGAGCACACCCCTGGTCATGATCAGCCGAGGTCCTCAAACTCAGGGGCCAAGGCTTCGATCGGCATCTCGTATGGCCGTGGCAAGTCATCGATGGTCACAGTCCGCCGCAGCAACTCGACGGCGCGGTCGGCGCTGATGACCCCCCGGCGGAATGCCCGTACTGCTGCTTGGCAGTAGGCCGGCGCCAGCGCGATCGGCTGGAGTTCTTCCTCGAAGCGGACGCCTGTTTCGAAGTAGTCGGCAGGGGTCGGGCGTCGGCTCTCGAGAAGGCTATGGTCGCTACGAGAGATCAACTCCAAGGTCACTGCGTGGGAGATAACCGCCGACCAGCTCACCCGGTACTCAGCAGCGAGTACGACCAGACGGGACCGAGGATCTTCCCACTGCGCCGACAGCTCTTCCCAACGTTGGCGGACAGAGGCGCGAGGCATCAGAAAGTGAATGGCGAACGCGTTGATCAACGCCTCGCGGTCAGCTCGCGTCGTACCCAGACCGAAGTCGGCGGTGTACTCATCTGCAAGTAGATGGTGGCCGAGCTCATGCGCGAGGTTGAAGCGTCGACGGCCGGCATCGGCCGTACCGTTCACCAGCGCAACGCCGATCTCATCCAGTCGGACGTAACCGCCGTCGATCACGCTGGGGCCGAGGTCGAACGAGAATGCAAGAAGCAGGACGGCGCGCTCGATCCAAGGACCCCGCGGCAACGAGGGTGGACAGAGGGGGGTAGACCAGCCGTCGACGAGTTGTCAGCGGTTGGGTCACGTTGTGGTGGTTGGCGACCGGCCCACAGCAGATGCCCGCTCGCGCGCGACGTCGGTTCGCAGCACGGCAAGCACCCGACGGCGGATCAGGGCGCTGAGGGGGCCGATCAGCAGCCAGTAGCGCGCGAACCGGCGGCGGGCGGCCTTGTCGGTGGCGTGCACGCGGGTCTCGGTCGTCACCAGCGTGCCCGCGTCGCGCGGCCGCACCGCGAAGTTCAGCACGGCCTTCACGTGCCCGGGCTCGTTGAACGAGGCGAAACGTCGGGCATCGAGGCCGGAGGGCTGCCGGCCCCAGAGCACGCCGAGGACGACCTCCTGGCCGGGCTGCTCGTCGAGAAGGAGGAACCCGGCAGCAAGGAAGTCGTCCAGGCCGGCGCGCATCCGCCTGTGGCCCTGGCGGAACCGAGGTGCCAGGCCGCGCACGCCGAACAGAAGCCTGATGACCCGGGAGCGCGCGAAGTCCACCTCCCACAGGGTGCGGTAGACGATCGCGGGCGCGGCGGGGACGGTGGCGGCGTGGCGCTCGACGAACTCAAACGTTGGGATGACGCGGTCGATCAGCATGGCTGCTCCAGGGCCTGACGTGATTCAGTGACGGAACCGCATGGCGGATCATCAACGCACCTCCCAGGTACATCGCCTCTGCGCTCCGAGGCTGAACGCTTGGTGTCGAGGTCATCCGCTGGTCGGGGCTGGGCTACCAGCGGCTGGTGGAAGCCGTCATGGACGCGGCCCCCGACATCGTCACCGGCGTGCGCGACGTCTTCACCGGCGCCGCAGAAGTGCTGCGCCAGACCGGCTACGCCGACGCCTGCCCAATCGCGACTGTCGCCCTGGAAGTGGCCAGCACCAACGAGCCGCTCCGGCAGGCCACCGCCGACGTCTTCGAGAACTGGATCGCCTCCGGCACCGAACGCTTCGCGCACGCCGGCATCCCCCGAGGGAAGGCCCGAGAGCTCGCCATCGTCCTCATCGCCGCGCTGGAAGGCGCCTTCGTCCTCAGCCGAGCCATGCGCAGCACCGAACCCCTCCAGGTCGCCGGCGCCGCCACGACCACCGCCGTCCAAGCAGCCCTGGCAGCATCGGCACCGCCCCGCCCCGGGGCGACCGACAGCTGAGCGCCACCCGCAAGGCCGCAGCTGCGAAACGATCGAGCAGCACCGCAATCGGGAACCAGTCGAGCCAAAGGGCGGTCACCACTCGTCGCACCCAACCGTGGCAGCCTGCTGTCGCTGGTGGGCGGTGGTCCGGCCGAAACGGGTGAGAAGGTGGTCAGGCGGGTTCGGATGCGTCGAAGTTGTGCGGGGTCACGTCTTGGCCACCAGTGGTGGTTGCACGCTCCTTTCGGCTCGGGGACAGCACTCGAGAGGTACACAGGAGCGGCACTCCCGCAAGATCTAACGGAGTACTGCTGGCACGTACAGCAGGATCGGCTACGGTCGCAGACCTACCCATCGGCCAAGACGGCGTAGGCGCGAACCGGGAAGGTACCGATGCCGACGACCTGGGGCGGGGCAGCATGGAAGCGAAAGCCGCTCGGCGGGAGCTGGTCAAGCCCACACAGGTGCTCCACGATCGGGATGCCAGCCGCCAGCAGCGCCGTGTGCACCGGGCGCGACGGGCCGCTGGTGTCGTCGATGTTGACCGAGTCGATGCCGACCAGTCCGGCCTGCTGCTCGACCAGCCAGTCGGCGGCGGCAGCCGTGAGGAAGGGGTTACCGGTGCCGTAGCGCTCGGCGCCCCAGTAGCGGTCCCAGCCGGTGTGGACCAGCACCGCTCGGCCTCCAACGTCGTAGGAGGCCAACGCGTCGCGGTCGATCGCGCGCGGCCCATCACCTGTCCGCACCACGAGGCCGTCTAGGTCGGCGACGCTCTGAAGGGGCAGGCCGGCCACATCGGTCGCGCCGGCGAAGCGGTGGAACGGGCTGTCGAGGTAGGTGCCGGTGTTGGCCACCATCGAGATGCGCCCGATGTGGAACTCGGTGCCTGGCCCGTAGCGGGCGGGGGAGGCCTCCCTGGGGAGGTAGTCGCTGATCTCGGGTCCGGGCAGTCCCGGGTAGGTGACCATGCCGTGGTGGATCTGGTGGCTCAGCTCGATGAGACGGTGCGGCCCCGACCGCGGCGTATCCGACGGCGCGTCCGCCGGCTCGCCGCGGGACTTGGATCCAGGACCGTGCGCAGGTCTTTCCATAGTGTCCCTTGGGTGAAGTTAGGGCCTGCGGGTCAATAACTTGGTCGTTCCAGCGCCGGCACACCGAGGTAAGCGGACTCGATCTGGCCAGGTTATTGGCCGGCGAGCCCTTAGCTAACCTTGCTGATGAAGCATGCCGCGTCCAAATGGGCAGCGGCCCGGCAGTTCTCCGGCAACTAGCTCAGTGCTGGTGTTCGGTGGTGCTGGTGAGTCTCATCGGGTTGATCCTTGCGGAGACCGAAAGTAGTCGGCCAGGGGTGGCAGATCAGCCGGTTGGGGCGCGGACAGGTACGGGAACGCCGGGGTGGCGTGGCGCGGGGCGGAGGCGTTGCCGAGCGTCGACCCGGCCAGAACGGCGACGGCGATGTCGAAGGCGTTGTCGCCAAGCGGCCGCCCGTTGCCGTCGCCGGGGTGGAAGGCAGCGGGCTGACCGGGCCGGTAGGTCAGCACGTCGGGAAGAAACGCCGCCGCCACCCGCTCGGCGTGGCCGTCAGGATCGGACAGCCCGGCCAGGCGGGCGGCGGTAGCGGCGATGCGGCGGACCCGCTCGCCGTGGGTGTCGCGGTCGGCGGCCGGCGCTCCGGCGTTCAGGGTATCCAATTCCGCTTCGGTGTCGGGAGGGTTGAAGAACAGGGGGCGGAGCATCGCCTGGCCGATGCGGCTGACCCGTCGTTGCGGGGCGTGGCCGTCGAGGCTGATCCGTGCCCACAGGGCGAGCCGGGTGCTGCCGAGCGCGGCGTCGGGGAGTTGCAGCGCGATGGCGGTCACATCACGGCCGGCGAACGCGTTGCTGGGTGAAGCGGTGAACACCTCGGGGGTGTAGCGCCCTTCGGTCAGGCCCTGGAGGAACGTGCCGACGGCGATGCCGTCGCCGTTGAAGGGATCCGCAGCTAGCCCGGTCCAGGCCAGCCCGTTGCCGCTGAGGGAGAACACCTGTCCGGTGCGGCCCTCGCCCAGGGGTGTTCCCGCCGTGCCGTGGCGGGCGGCGGGGCCGCTGGCGCGGCGGACCCGAACCTGTTGCTGCCCGTGGTCGTCGGGCTCGGTGAAGGTGATGCGCAGAGCGATGTCCTCGCTGGTGCCACCGTTGCTGGCCACGGCGAATTCGTAGAGGGCGTCGGGTCGAAAGGTTGTCGGGGAGGAGCGTCCGGCGTCGGGGTTGATGGTCAGGATGAGCGCGGTGGTGCCGGGTCCGGCGGGGAATGCGTACAGGTCACATGGGTTGATGCGTCCGTCGGCGCGGTCAGCGGCGCTGTCGAAGTGGTGCGACACGGATGGGTCCCTTCAGTTGTTCCAGACGAGCTGTGGGAGTGGAAGCAACTACCTTGAACAATGGGGCTGGCTGCTCCTACGGCGCCCTGATGCGGACGGTCCAGTCCCGGGCGCGGAGGTGGCCGACGGCGGCCAGCGCGAGTACGCCCGTCCACACCAGTGCGAGCACGCCGGCGAGGGCGCGCGGGTAGTCGCCGGGCAAAACGGAGTCGTTGCCTGGTTGCGTTGCCCGCCCGACACCGTCGGGCACGGGCACGCTGGCGAGGGCGAGCACGCCGGAGCCGACCAACCCGATCTGCAGCGGCCAGCGCCAGGCCTCCGGCGCGCGCCGCACCCGGCGGCCGGCCAGGTGGACGACCGGTTCCAGCAGCAGGTCGTGCGCCAGCAGCAGGCCGACCAGCCACACGACCCAGACGGCGGGCATCGTCTTGTCGGCGTCCCCCAGTAGCCCGGCAAGGCCGAAGCCGATGGCGCCGCCGACGGCCAGCCCCACCCACCACCACCACCGCCCCGCCGGCGGCTCGCTCACAGCCCCGTCACCTCCTGCAGCCAGTGGTCTGCATGACGCCCGGTTGCTGGGCGATCAGACGGACCGGATAGCCGTGACCGGGATGCAGCAGCGCCCCACCTAGCAGGGACACGATCGCGGCCCGCTCGATCGCGTGGGCGACGCCGCTGACCGCGGCCAGCGGTACAGCTTGGGTAGACCGACCAGAGCTTGGCCCCCAGCATCGGGATCGCCGCCAGCCCCGAGAAGACATGCAGGCCCTGGTTCCAGCGGTACAGCCACACCGGCCCGCTCGGCCAGCGGAACCACGACGGCGGGTGCTGGATGAGGTGAAAGGCCACCCCGGTCAGGAAGCGTCACTGGTGTCATCGATATTGAGCGAGTCGATGCCGACCAGTCCGGCCTGCTGCTAACCAGCCAATCGGCGGCGGCAGCGGTGAGGAAGGGGTTATCGGCTCGACCCCGTCGATCTCATGGACACGGGGCGGTCGTACCAAGGCATACGGCCACCGACAACCACCAGACCGCCGAAGACCGGGCCGCAGCGGTTCTGGTTGTGGCTCAAATGACGTAATCGTGATCTGCCGGGCCGGCTGATCATGCAGCCGGATGAGGCATTGGTGACCGTTCATACTTGCCGCTCACTTCTTGGTTGGAGCTTCTCTCGACGCTCAGTTCGCTGCGTCCTTTCCGGATCGAGTCGAGCCTGCGGCTCGGAGTTCGGGCGCAGGCGTCGGAGCAGGATCGCGGCGAGGATGGCGACACCGATCGCGGCGGCGGCGCTGATGGTGAAGGCCAGGTGCAGGCCTTGGGTGAACGCCTGGCGGGCGGCCCCGAGCAGCGCTTGCCCGAGCTGGTCGGGGAGCTGCCCGGCCGCCGCCACCGCGCCGCCGAGGGTATCCCGCGCGGACGCTGCGGTTTCGGGCGGGATCCCGGCCGGGAGACGGTCGGCCATCTGGCTGCGGTACACCGCGGTGCCGATGACCCCCAGGATCGCGATGCCCAGCGCCCCGCCGAGCTCGGCGCTGGTCTCCGAGAGCGCCGACGCCGCCCCCGCCCGCTCCGGCGGTGCGGCCCCGACGGCCAGGTCGGTTGCCAGGGTGTCCACCGGAGCCAGCGCCAGCGAGAACACCACCGACCCGGTCACAAGGACCGCCAGGCCGGCGGCGCCGTCGAGCTGGGTGAACAGCCCCAGTCCGACCGCTGCCAGCACCATGCCCGCAGCCATCACGAAGGCTGGGCGCACCCGGCGCACCAGCACCGGGGTCAGCAGGGACCCGAGGATGAACCCGCCGGAGGAGGGCAGCATCCACAGGCCCGCCGCAAGCGGCGACAGCCCCAGCACCAGCTGCAGGTACTGGGCGATGAACAGCAGGGCGCCGAACCCAACAAAGAAGCTGAGAAGGTTGGTGGTCAGGGACGCGCTGAAGGCGGGGACCCGAAACAGCCGCAGGTCCAGCAGCGGGTCGGCCAGCCGGTGCTGTCGGCGCACGAACACCACCCCGACCACAAGCCCCGCCAGGACCGACAGGGCAGGCGGCCAGCCCAGGCCGTCTTGGGCGAGCTGCTTGAGCCCGTAGATCACCGCCAGCACCGCGGTCACCGACAGGGCCGCGCTGACCAGGTCCAACCGACCCGCCCGGGGGTCACGAAACTCCGGTAGCAGCAGCGGCCCCAGCACCAGCAGTAGCGCCATCACCGGCACCGCCAGCAGGAACACCGACCCCCACCAGAACCACTCCAGCAGCACCCCACCCGCCAGCGGCCCGATCGCGCCGCCGACCGAGAAGCTGGTGATCCACACCGAGATGGCGACGGTGCGCTGCCGCGGGTCCAGGAACATGTTGCGGAGCAGCGACAGGGTCGAGGGCGCCACGGTGGCCCCGGCGACCCCCAATAGGGCGCGGGCCGCGATCAGCATCCCCGCGCTGGTGGACCAGGCGGCTAGCACCGAGGCGGCGCCGAACGCCGCCGCGCCGATCAGGAGCAGCCGGCGGCGGCCGATGCGGTCGCCGAGAGTGCCCATCGTGACCAGCGACCCGGCGACCAGGAACCCGTAGATGTCCACGATCCACAGCAGCTGGGTGCTGCTGGGCTGCAGGTCGGCGCTGAGATGTGGGACCGCCAGGTTCAGTACGGTCAGGTCCATCGCATACAGCAGGCACGGAAGGGCGAGCACCGCCAGCCCGATCCACTCTCGCCGCCCGGCCTGGCGGGTGATGACGACGTTCATGAACGATCCTTGACCCTTGCGGCGACGACGCGCCCGAGCCCGTCGAGGATGCTGGGCCAGCCGCCGGCGAACTCGTCGCGGACCTCGGCGGTCGGGAAGCCGCTCTGGACGATCGTCAGCCGGGTCCTGCCGTCCTTCTCAACGAAGGTGACTTCCATGTCCGTATCGACGCTGGATCCGTCCGGCATCGTCATCGTCGAGCTGTAGACCAGGCGCCGCGGCCGGTCGACCACCTGGAACACGTTGGTCTCGCGAGCTGGCGTGCTTCCCGGAGGCCCGAACGCGATGGACCACCGGCCCCCCACCCGGAGATCGCAGGCGGCTTCCACGACCCAGTCCGGCGCATCGGCGTACAGCTGCTTCTGGGCTTGTGGGTCGGTGAACGCGTCGAAGACGACCTCCGGCGCGGCGTCGAACAGGCGTTCCAGCTTCAGGTCGTGCCTCACCGCTGCCCTCCTTGCTGGTTCTCGACGTAGGCGCCGAGCCGGTCGAGCCGGCCCTCCCAACGGTGCCGGTAGGTCTGGATCCACTGCGCCGCGTCGTGCAGCTCCTCGGCTCCGAGCCGGCAATGGCGGGTCCGGCCCTTCTTCTCCGTGATCACTAGGTGCGCGTCCTCGAGGATCCGGACGTGCTTCATCAGCCCAGGCAGCGAGATGTCCAAGGGGTGCGCGAGCTCGCTGATGGTGGCCGGTCCGACCGCCAGGCGCTCCAGGATCTCGCGGCGCGTCGGGTCCGAGAGCGCCGAGAACGTGCGATCCAGCGTAGAATACTTAACCATGCGGTTCACTGTATGCTCAGGGGCTTGGGACGGTCAACTCGATATTGCAGCGCGCCCACCGGGCGCTGTCGCGACCGCATCGTGGGTCCTGTTGAGCTTGGCAAGACCGCCAAGCCGATACCGCTCATCAATCCTGCAAGCGCAGTCGAACCAGGCCAAGACGTTCACGCTACATGGCTTCCTGAAATATCGAGGCTCTAGTACCTCCCTGTGCTCGTGCCGATCCGGGCTATGGCTGCGGGTTCTTCACCGCCGGGGCGTTCAACATGCGTGAACCGTTGTTCAATCGGACGCGGCCAGGCCCTCCGAACGTACTGCCTATGACTCACCGGGTCCCGCGCCTGCCGCGCGCCTCGCCCACACGCAGCACGAGCGCCGCCGCCGACAGCAGCGCGGAGACGGCCACCGACACCAAACCCAACGTTAGGGATAGCGGCGTCCAGCAGATTGGGCCGACCTCGCGCGTGGGCCACGTTGCTCACGCCGTTGGCCCAGGTGCCGTACTGGTCCGTCGGCCACTCGTCCACCCAGATAGACCACCTGCGGCGCCACGAACAAGCCCGCGACCAGCCCCACCCGCACCCACCGACGCTTGCAGGTAGCCGAAGTCCAGCGCCATCACCGGGTAGACGATGAAGGTGATCGTGAACAGGGTCACGTCGGCGCGAACGGCCAGCCGCTGTTGTCGGCCCGCAGCACGTGGTCGACGTAGAACCCTACATTCTCGCCCTGGCGGTAGTGCGGTAGTCAGGTAGCACGGCAACCGCTGCACGTCGGCGCGCGCCAGCCCGGCGCGATCAGCCGGCTGCCGATGCCCTGGCCTGCGCCGGCGGCACGATGCCCATGTCTCCAGGTGCCAGTGCCGCTCCCGCGGCTGCACCCGCCCGGCGTTGGCGCCCAGCCGCACGAACCCCCGAAACGAGCGGGGCGCGGCCCGCAGCACCCCAGCATCGCGGGCGTGGACCGCAGCTTGCGCACGCCACTCAGGGGAATGCGCCGGGCGGCAGCCACACGGCCGCCCCGAGCAGCCGATCGTCCGCCACCGCAGCGTCGACCGCCCCGAACGCCATCGCGTCGCGCACCGTGGCGGTGAAGAACACCCGCGGCACCTGCGCTCGCCGGGCGGGGTCGGGTAACAGGTGGCGAAACGGCGGGTAGTCGGCGTGGCTGCCGGCGAACACCTCGCGCACCGCCGCCAGCTGCTCGGAGCGCAGCGAGACGATCTGCACCGGCGAGCGGCCACCTTTAGCCGATCCGGTCGACACCAACCTCACCTCCGTGCGCCCCCCAGCCACCGCTGGCCCAGAAGACCCCCGACAAACGAGCCGAGGTACTACTGGCCGCGGGGGACCATGGCGAACCGGTTGCCGTCGGGGTCCTCGAACTGCGACCACCAGCCAAACGGCTGCTGGACCGGCGGCAGCGGGAACTGGACCCCGCGGGCGCTCAGCTCCTGATAGGTCTGCTGCAGGTCCTCGGCGTAGAAGAACACGTTGGAGGTCGGCAGGCTCGGGTCCCGAGGGGTCGGCCGCTCCCCCTTACGGACGTCCAGGACCACCACCACCGCCTTGTCGGGGGTGCGCACCTCCAGCCACTGCTCCTGCCCGTACGGGGCGTCCTGGGCGACCTCGAAGCCGAGGGTCTCGGTCCAGAACTTCTTGGCACGCTCCTGGTCCTCGACCTCGATGACGACCTTGCTCACACCGCCGATCACGATCGGCACCTCCTGTTTGATGATGCTCAACCTGGCTCTCCAGACCGGTTGACGGGAGCAGCCACCTGCGGCCATGCCGAGCGCCTCTCGTTTCTCCGGGTCTGCGCGTCGTCACCGTTTGGGCGCGTTCAACGAAGCCGCACCGCTGTTCAATCGCAACCGGACCTTCCCGACTCGGTTTCGCGCGTGGGCCGATCCGCCGCGACCAGCTCGGAGATCACCCTGAGCAACTCCAGCCAGCCGTCGAAGTGCAGCGGCTCGGCTTCCTCGGTCGCCGCGGTCCCGGCCAGCGGTTGGGTGCTCTCGATCCAGATGCGGATCAGCACGTCGGCCGCTTCTCAGGGGCCCCTCGACCTTGCACCACGCCTCCTTCCGTCTGGGTCGTCCACCCGCCCGGGGTGGCGTTCAACTGGGGTGCACCGTTGTTCAGGCCGGGTGCCGATGGCCTGGGTCAGCGCTCCCAGGTGATCGGGGCGCGCGGGTCGGGGGTGTAGGAGCAGTACCGGCCCGTCCGGATGGTCGAGGACAGGTGCCGGCCCAGGGACGGGTCGGCGCGGGCCAGGTTGGCGATCGCCGCCCGGATCGCCCTGGTG
>Ga0210378_10000939_pt1 | contig 15351 bp, 13 predicted proteins | sample PLM1_60_b1redo_FD_155465 | JGI IMG/M metagenome (GOLD analysis project Ga0210378, IMG submission 155465) | Groundwater sediment microbial communities from an aquifer in East River, Colorado, USA - PLM1_60_b1 redo | ecosystem: Environmental > Terrestrial > Soil > Riparian zone | place: USA: East...
GCGATCGTTCATCCGCTGATCGGGGCCCGGAGCGCGGAGATCGTCGGGTCCGCTCCGCCGCACGCCGTCCTCGTGCACGACATCCCGCTCCTCGTCGAGAACGGGCTAGCGGCCAACTTCACCCTGGTACTCGTCGTGGAAACACCGATCGACCTGCGCATCGAGCGGCTGACCCGGGACCGTGGTATCACCGAAGAGGCCGCGCGCGCCCGGATCGCGGCTCAGGCGACGGACGCCGAGCGGCGTGCGGTCGCCGACGTCGTGATCGTCAACGACGGAACGCTGGAGGAGCTGCGCGAGCGTGTCGCTGACTTCTGGATACGGAATGTGGAGCCGCGGACCGTCCATTGAACAGGGCGAAGCCCCTCCGGGGAACGAGCCGCCGAAGGGGCTTCAAGCGCAGGTGTTGGGTGGCGATCGATACCGGCCACATGGCCGTCACCGTGGGCTGGGCCTACTACTGGTGCTCGAATGTATGGCCCAAACCGCGCCCGGAGTGCTGTCGCACCGGTCGCCCGGTTCGCTGCTCCTCCTCCCGAGAAAGACTCTCTGTAATACCTGCATCTCAGACGCTACGTCTGTGACCTGCGCCACACAAGGGGACATCGACTGGGATTGCCGCCTCATTGGCCCCATTGATCATCAGGTGCAACACGAGTAACGGATCAACGGGGCCTACTGCCAGGCGCCGATGATGGCGCCGGACAGCGTCTTTGCACACACGTGGTAACCGCCGTCGATCAGCATCAGCTTCACCGGCCGGCCCTCGAACAGGAACGTGGTGACGATCTGGGCGGCGGACAAGCCGATCCCGGCGAGCAGGCTGGCGAGCGCGCCCGTGCCAACGAGAACGGCGAGGTAGGTTGAGGTCGCCCAGGTCAGCGAGTACGTCCGGCGGATCGCCTCGGTGGCCCGTTCATCGTGGCCGCCGTGGGGCGCGGCTACGTCCGGTTCGCCGTCGCCAACCCGGAGCAGTTCGGCATCATGTTCCGGCTCGAACTGCTGGATCCGGACGACGCCGAGTTCCAGGCCGCCGACGACGCCGCGTACACGCTGCTCGCGGCGACCGTCGCCCGGTGCGTCGAGGAGGGGCGGCTGGACGCGGATCCTCTTCGTCGAACGGATCATGCCCTAGCTACCGGTCGCGACGTCCCGGCGCCGGAAGGACACCACCCCAGCGACGGCGAGGACTACGGCGACGGCGAGCAGGGACACGATCGGCGCGGTGGTCACGTCCGCAGCCGGCACGGCCGGGATGTGGCCGAACGGCGACAAGTCGAGCACCGTCTGCGGTAGTTGCAGCAGCTCCCCGATCTGACCCAGCACCAGGCAGACCACTAGCCCCGCCCAGGAGATGGCGGCGGCGTACCGGGGCAGCAGGCCGAACGCGGCAACCACGAAGCCCGCCAGTGCCAGCGCCGCCGGCACCTGGACCGCAGCTGCCCCGGTGACCCGCCAGAAGTCGCCGAAGCCGCCGCTGACCAGGCCATACCCCAAGCCGGTGGTGACCCCGGCGACGAGCAGCAGCCCGACGGTGCCGGCGACGGCGCAGGCGATGTGGCTGGCCATCCAAGCGGGCCGGCTTATGGACGTAGCCAGCACCGACTCGAGCTGGCCGCTCGACTCCTCCGACCGCATCCGCAGCAGGCTCTGGACCGTGTAGCCGGCGACGCTGATCCCGAACAGGCTCATCATCGCGGCGAAGAACGTGTCGGTGAGGGCGGCGCCGCCACCGAGCTGGTTGATCGCCTCCTTGACCTGCTCGCTGGCGCTGAAGATCTCGTCGGCGGCGTCGGCCATCATGCCGATCGTGATGCCGAACACGGAGATGCCCGCAACCCAGGCGATCAGCACGCCGCGCTGCAGCCGCCACGCCAGCCCGAGCGGGCTGAGCAGGCTGGGCACGGCGGCGGCCGGCCCCGGACGGGTGGGCAGCATCCCGGTACCGAAGTCGCGGTGGCCGGTGAGCGTGAACGCCGCCCGCACCAGCAGTACGAACAGCACGACCGGTAGCGCTAGCACCCACCAACGGTCGTCGTCGAACGGCCGTATCTGCTGCATCCATCCGAGCGGGGAGAGCCACGACGGCCAGGCGCTGATTGCCTTGACGCCGTCGGAGGTGACCTCGCTGAGCGTGTCGCCGATCCCGCGGAGCACGAACGCCACGCCGAGGGCGGCGGTGGCGAGCCCGTTCGCGGCGCGAGAACTCTGGGCGATCTGGGCCGCGACAGCCGCGATGGCGGCGAACGAGATCCCGGCGCCCGTGGACGACAGCCCGGTGAGCATGGAGCTGCTCACGGACAGGTCATTGCTGATGAGGATGGCGGTGAGCAGCGCGGACAGCACCAGGTTGGCGCCGATCGCGACGATGAGCGCGGCGGTCAGGCTGGCGTGCCGGCCGACGACGGTGGCGCCGATCAGCTCGGCCCGCCCAGTCTCCTCGTTCTGCCGGGTGTGCCGGACGACCGCCATCGAACTCATCAGCGGGACGAGCACGACGAGCAGGAACGAGGTCTCGACCGTGATGACCCCGCCCAGGCTGGCGCCCAACGCCGGCCCGTTGAACAGCAGGGACACGGCATTGCCGGCCTCGATCCTGGCCTGCGCGGCGAGCTCGGTCCCGGTGTCGTACAGCTCGGCGATGCTGGCCGCGTTGAGCATGAACATCAGCGTCAGGCCCAGGATCCAGATCGGGAGCTGGATCCGGTCGCGGCGCAGGGCGAGCCGGACCAGTGCGAACGTGCCCGTGAACCCGCTCATCGGACCGGGACCGCCTGCTCGGCGGCGATCTCGGTGCCGTAGTGGCGCATGAACAGCTCCTCCAGCGTGGGCGGGGTGCTGGTCAGGGTCCGGATGCCGAAGCGGTTGAGGTGCTCGATCGCGCGGCCGAGCTGGCTGGTGTCCACGTCGAACTTCGCCTTCGTGCCGCCGAGGCTGAGGTCGTGGACGCCGGGCAGACCGTCGAGGCGGTCGATCGGTTTCTCCGTCTCCACCGCGATGGTCGTGCGGGTGAGGTGGCGCAGCTCGGTGAGCGTGCCGGACTCCACATTCCGGCCTGCCCGGATGATGCTCACCCGGTCGCAGAGGGCCTCGACCTCGGCAAGGATGTGGCTGGAGAGCAGGATCGTCTTGCCGGCGCTCTTCAGCTCTTCCACATAGTCCTGGAAGACGGCTTCCATCAGCGGGTCGAGCCCGGAGGTCGGCTCGTCGAGGATGAACAGCTCGACGTCGGAGGCGAGGGCGGCGACGAGGGCCACCTTCTGCCGGTTGCCCTTGGAGTAGGTGCGCGCCTTCTTGGTGGGATCCAGCTCGAAGCGCTGCAACAGCTCGGCTCGCCGTCGCGGATCGAGGCCGCCGCGCAACCGTCCGAGCAGGTCGATGACCTCGCCGCCGGAGAGGTTCGGCCAGAGGTTGACCTCACCGGGGACGTACGCGAGCCGGCGGTGTAGCGCCACGGCGTCGCGCCATGGGTCGCCGCCGAGCAGGGTGGTCGCGCCCGAGTCGGCCCGCAGGAGGCCGAGCAGGACGCGGATGGTCGTGGACTTGCCGGCGCCGTTCGGGCCGAGGAAGCCGTGCACCTCACCAGCGGCGACGTTGAGGTCCAGCCCGTCGAGTGCGCGTGTCTGACCGAAGGTTTTCACGAGGTTCGACACGGAGATCACAGTCGTCATGTCTCAGGACCGTACACGCGCTTCACAAATTTGTGAATGTTGTTTAACATGTAAAGTTGTCGAGGGTAGGCCTGGCTGTTCAGGAAGGATTCCGGCGTGGATACAGGGCGTGACGAGGAGGCGGTGGCGCGTTTCGTCGAGCGATTCGCCTTGCAATGGGCCGAGGCGGGCTTCCCGCGGATGGCTGCCCGCGTCTTCATCGCGCTGCTGGTGACCGACAGCGGGCAACGCACCGCGACCGAACTGGCCGCCCAGCTGCAGGTCAGCCCCGCGGCGATCTCCGGTGCTGTGCGCTACCTGAGCCAGATCGGGCTCGCCGTGCGCGAGCGCGATCCGGGAGAGCGGCGCGACCACTACCGGGTCTCCGACGGCATGTGGTTCGAGACGTTCGCGCGGCGCGACGAGCTGCTCCTTCGCTGGGAGCAGGACCTGGAGGAAGGGATCAAGGCGCTCGGCGCCGATACGCCCGCCGGGGCACGCCTCGACGAGACCCGCCAGTTCTTCGAGTTCGTCCGGCTGGAGTTCCCCGGCATCATGGAGCGGTGGCGGGAGTCGCGCTCCGCTGGCTGAGCAGCGTTCTGTCGGTGCCCCGACGTACGGTGGACGCATGACGAGGGTCAGGGATGTCATCCGCCGCGACGGGCAGTTCAAGGTCGTCAGCGATTACCAGCCGGCCGGCGATCAGCCTGCCGCTATCGACGAGCTGGAGCGGCGGGTCCGCGCGGGCGATCAGAACGTAGTACTGCTTGGTGCCACCGGTACCGGTAAGTCGGCGACGACCGCGTGGCTGGTGGAGCGGTTGCAGCGGCCGACGCTGGTCATGGCGCCCAACAAGACCCTCGCCGCGCAGCTCGCGAACGAGTTCCGGGAGCTGCTGCCGCACAACGCCGTCGAGTACTTCGTCTCGTACTACGACTACTACCAGCCCGAGGCGTACGTCCCGCAGACCGACACCTACATCGAGAAGGACTCGTCGGTGAACGACGAGGTCGAGCGGCTTCGTCACTCGGCCACGATGAGCCTGCTCACCCGGCGCGACGTTATCGTGGTGGCCTCGGTCTCCTGCATCTACGGCCTGGGCACGCCGCAGGAGTACGTGGACCGCTCGGTCCGGCTGCGGGTCGGCGACGAGTTCGAGCGGGACAAGCTGCTCCGGCGGCTCGTCGACATCCAGTACACCCGCAACGACCTGGCCTTCGCCCGCGGCACGTTCCGGGTACGCGGCGACACCATCGAGGTCTTCCCCGCGTATGAGGAGCTGGCCGTCCGGATCGAGATGTTCGGCGACGAGGTCGAGCGGCTGTACTACCTCCACCCGCTCACCGGCGAGGTCGTCAAGGAGACCGACGGCCTCATGGTCTTCCCGGCCACCCACTACGTCGCCGGCCCGGAGCGCATGGAGAAAGCGATCCGGGGCATCGAGTCCGAGATGGAGGAGCGCCTCGCCGAACTCGACCGCCAGGGCAAGCTGCTGGAGGCCCAGCGGCTGCGGATGCGCACCGCCTACGACATCGAGATGATGCGCCAGGTCGGGTTCTGCTCCGGTATCGAGAACTACTCCCGGCACATCGACGACCGCACGGCCGGGTCGGCGCCGAACTGCCTGATCGATTACTTCCCGGAAGACTTCCTGCTGGTCGTGGACGAGTCGCACGTCACGATCCCGCAGGTCGGCGGCATGTACGAGGGCGACATGAGCCGCAAGCGGACCCTGGTCGAGCACGGTTTCCGGCTGCCGAGCGCGATGGACAACCGCCCGCTGAAGTTCGAGGAGTTCCTCGACCGGATCGGCCAGACCGTCTACCTCTCGGCCACGCCCGGCCCGTACGAACTGGAGCGCGCGCAGGGCGAGTTCGTCGAGCAGGTCATCCGCCCGACCGGCCTCGTCGACCCCGAGGTCGTCGTCAAGCCAACCAAGGGCCAGATCGACGACCTCGTCCACGAGATCCGCACCAGGGCCGAGAAGGACGAGCGGGTGCTGGTCACGACGCTCACCAAGAAGATGTCCGAGGACCTCACCGACTACCTCCTCGAACTCGGCATCCGGGTCCGGTACCTGCACTCCGAGGTCGACACGCTGCGCCGGGTTGAGCTGCTGAAGGAGCTGCGCAAGGGCGACTACGACGTACTCGTCGGCATCAACCTGCTGCGTGAGGGCCTTGACCTGCCCGAGGTGTCGCTGGTGAGCATCCTCGATGCCGACAAGGAAGGCTTCCTGCGCAGCGGCACCTCGCTGATCCAGACGATCGGCCGCGCCGCCCGTAACGTCTCCGGCCAGGTCCACATGTACGCCGACCAGATCACGCCGTCGATGGCCAAGGCAATCGACGAGACCAACCGCCGTCGGGCGAAGCAGATCGCATACAACACCGAGATGGGCGTCGACCCGCAGCCGCTACGGAAGAAGATCGTCGACATCCTCGATGACATCTACCGCGAAGCCGCCGAGAACGAAGGCGATCTGCTCGGTGGTTCTGGCCGGCAGCAGAGCCGTGGCAAGGCGCCGGTGCCGGGCCTGTCGTCGCGGAAGGCCGCCGGTCCTGCGGCGGCGCGGCGCGACGGCATGCCGCGTGCGGAGCTGGCCGACCTGATCCAGCAGCTCAACGACCAGATGCTCGCCGCCGCACGGGAACTCCAGTTCGAGCTTGCCGCGCGCCTGCGGGACGAGATCAAGGAGCTCAAGAAGGAGCTGCGCGGCATGGACGCGGCGGGCGTGAAGTAGGGCACCCGCCGCTGGGACGTGCCGCTGGCCGGGCGGGTGGCACGCCGTTGGCACGTCGTTGGCTGGGGGCGAGCCGGGTGGGTGGCATCGCCGCTGGAGTGGTGGCGGTCAGCCGAGGTCGTTGAAGTGCTCGACGCGCGGCGGGTTGGCGAAGAACGGGCCGATCAGCGCCCGCCACTGGGGGAACCGGTCGCTGCTACGGAAGTTCTCCTCGTGCGCCTCCACTGAGTCCCACTCAACAAGCAGCACGAACCGGGATGGCGACTCGATGCCACGGGTCATCCGAACCGACCTGCAGCCGGGCGTGCCCGCCAGGATCGGGCGGCCCTGCGCGTAGGCCGCCGCGAAGGCGTCCTCCTGGCCGGCGTGGACATCGATAAGCGCGACTTCGAGCACCATGCGCGCCAGCCTCGCACGGCGCCATGACACCGATCGTCCCCGGTCGAGCCGTGACCGCCCACCGGGACGGGACCCATGCCGTTCACCGCGACGTTGTGAAGCGCCACGCTCGATGATGCGGCGCGTACGGGCGCGTTCCGGGTCGCCGCGCCGTGTGATGCGACACGCGCGATGGTGCGGCGTGTCGCATCACACGGGGAGAGTTGTGCGGCGCCGTCGAGCAGTTGCTGGTAGGGGCGATTCTTGCCACCCACGCGGCGGCGGTTTCGTCGGGCGCGTCGTTGGTGGTTGGTGCCGGCTCGTTAGGGTGGTTTGGCACGCCGAGGAAGGGGAGCAGCCTGATGGCTTCGGAGTGGGAGCCCGCCAACGAGGTGGAGACCCGTCTCCTCACGGCGGTTCAGGCTGACGACCAGGACGCATTCGCCGCGATTCTCTCCGGCGCCGAGTTGTTCCTGCCGATCTCGCCCGAGGCGGCGGCCGGCGACGAGCCGGTTTCCTGGGCGACGGCCGTCCTGGAGGGGCGCACCCAGCTGATGGCGTTCACCTCGCCGGCGGCGCTGACCCGCGCGACCCGCGGCGCTGTCCAGCACTGCCGTACGACCACGTTCCGTGCGCTGGCCGCCGCGTGGCCGGATCCCACCTGGGACCTGTTCCTCGATCCGTTCCTCCCGCTAGAGAGCCAGATCGCGTCCGGGGACGTGGTCCGGTGGGCGACGGAGGACCTCGTCGATCACCTGGACGCGACGGTGGACGCGGACGCGGCGCCCGCCACCGTCGTCCAGAAGGTGCTCTCCCTCGACCGGCTCGTGCGATACCTGCAGGAGAACGATCACCGCGTCGGCGGGTACGTACACCGGCTCCAGGACGTGGCGCACCTGGACACCCCGGCGCGTCTCGTCGAGGCGCTCGCACTCGACTACCCCGGCTCGCCGGTGTCGGCCGCCGACGAGATGGTGTTCGCGCTGCGCTGGCCGGTCGTCGGCGTCGAACTGTTCCGCTCGCCGTACGGCGGCACCGATGCCGACGCCATGCGGGCCGTGGGTGGCTGGGTGGTCGAGGCGCCGCCTTTCACCGGCACCGGGTTCGTCCCGATGACGGTTCCCCCGATCCAGGAGTACAAGCTGGACAGCATCCGGTTGCCGCACCGGGCGGAGATCTTCCGCATCGACCGCGACGCCGAGGAGATCCTGATCGCGATCTACGACGCCGACCGCGACGGCTGGCTACTCGTCGACCACGAAGGGGCGGAGCGGTGACGCGCGACGGTTACCGGGCACGCTGGCGCGGCGCCGAGTACGAGGCCAGCCCCGACATCGGACCCGGGGGGTCGTTGATCCGGCTCTACAGCACGCAGGAACGGGACGGCTTCGAGGAGCTGGCACCCGACCGGTACCGCCGCACCGTGCCGGTGGACGAGGTCGAGCGGCTGATGTACGTCTCGCAGGTCTGTACGTGCCAGGGCGAGCCGTTCCAGGTGCTCGAGGAGCGCAACGAGTGGCTCCGCGTGGAGTACACCGGCGGTCAGGCGCCCGTCGCTGAGCGGCTGGGGCTGGACAAGGTCGAGCGCGGCGTCTACCAGGCCTGGGTGCGCCGCGACGACGTGCGAGGTCTCCGAGACGAGGTCCGCGTCTTGCACTGACGGCGGTTCACGCCCGGTTGGGCACGCCGATCAGCTGCCGCTCGACGCTGGTCGGCGCGATGAGCGTCCACCGGACGGTGCCCTGGCTGACGACCGTGACCAGGTCTGCGCGGATCCCGGAGAGCGAGTGCTTCATCTCGCTGAGCCCGAGCACCGAGGCCGACAGCTCCGCCTCGGTCGGCGTGAGCGGCTGCATCAGAACCACGTCGGCGACACCGAGCACGTCGACGTCCCAGGCGGTGAGTTCCTCGCGGACGGACATGGTGACTGACCAGCCTGTCCGTCCGACCTCGTGACCGCCGACGCTCGGCCCGCTGTCCTGGACGACCAGCCGGGGCCGCGCCTGGTTCGGCGTCTGATCGAGGACCGTGCCCGGGGGCACCAGCCGGATCGCGTCGTTCGGCGAACTCATGACCCGGGCGAACGTGCCCCACGCCGCCGGCCGCGCGGACTGGACGACGACCTGCGCGCCGAGCGCGAGCGCGCGGAAGGCGAGGAGCTGCGCGAACCGGAGCCCGCCGACGACGACCATCCGGGTCGGTTCCGGCCGGAAGAGCCGCAGCGTGACGGGCTCATTGTGCTGGTTAACGCCGAGGACGAGCCCGGCGCCGCCGGTAAACAGTTCCAGCTCGTTGAGGCTGTCGGCGGCGGCGGGGTGGCTGCCGAGGCGGCTCAGCGGGAGGACGGTCATGGCAGGAAACCTCCGAGCGGCAGCGAACCGGCCATGCCGTAGACGTGCTCGCCGTCGAGGCGTTCCAACTCGGCGCCGCAGGCGGTGGCCTCGGCGGTGAGTTGGTCGGTGGCGGCGGTGAGAGCTGCGGTATCGGAGGCGAGTACACGTACGACGGCCTCGATCTCGATGCCCGTCGCCGAGCGGCGGGCGGCCACGGCGACGACGGTGGCGTTGCTGGGCGCCGCCAGCAGGCGCTCGACCAGCTGGTTACCGCTCGGCTTCCCGAGCGACGGCCAGCGGCGTATCCGGAAACTGGTCTGCGGGACGGCGTCCGTCCACCAGCCACGCCAGGTCTCGCGGACCGTGGTGGGGCCGGCCGACGCGCCCGGGTGCTGGCCACGGGCGGGGCTGGGCGGATCCAGATGGGCGAGCGCGACCAACACCGACGCGGCCTCGTTCGGGTCGAGGAGCCGTACGGGCGTGCCGTCCTTGCGCAGCCGCCGGATCAGCCGGCGTACGGCGCTGGACAGCGTGTGGCGGAGTTCGGTGTCGGAGTGGCCGTCGACGGTGCGCATGACCTGGAGCGCGATCCAGGCACGCCGTGCCGCCGGGACGCGCCCGGCGGTGAGCTGCTGGTAGGACGATCCCGGCGCGGACGACTCCGATCCGGGCGCTGGCGCGGGGACCGACTCGACCACGAGCTGGGCCGTGACGACCGGGTCACCTGGCTCGCCGACGGGCAACAGCGAGGCCGGCGACGGGAGTCGCACCGGACGTTCGGCGACCAGGCCAGCTTCCGTGGCCAGCGGCTCCAGCAGCACGGTGATGCCGCCTGCGTGCTCGATGACGGCGATATCCGCGTCGTCGATCTCGATCGAGCCGAGCGTGGCGCCGCCAGCCACCGTGTCGAGCAGGACGGCGGCGCGCTCGGCGGGCGCATGGGCGGTGCGGACGTGGTCGCGGACGACGTACCGCGAGTACACGCCGATCCACTGGTAGAGCCAGCGCTGCCGCCAGCGCGTCGCGATCAGGACGAGGACGATCGCGGCAACCGCGCTCACGCCGATAAGTACGGGCATCGGGCGCCCCAGCGACGCGACTACCGCGGCGATGGCTGCCTCACCGGCGAATATCTGCCCGAGCGGGAGCTTGCTGCGGCTGCGGACTGGGCGGTCGGCCGTGCGTGTGGGCCGGGGCGGCGGGACATCCGCCTGCGCGGGTACCGTCGTCGGGGCCTGGAACGGCTGGTGGGCCGCGGCGGCACCACTGGTTGGCGCGGCCGCCGTGCGGGTCGCGGTTGTGGCCGTTGCGGCCGCCCGTGCGGTAGCGGCTGTAGCCGGCGCGGCGGTCGCGCGAGTGCTGGACGTGTAGACGGTCGGGGCGGCGGCCCTGGCCGCGGGTGCTCCCGACGCAGGGGCCACGGAGGCCGGTGTCACCGACGCTCGCGCGCTGGTACCGGCCGAGCCACGGGCCGCAGCAGGTGCACCGGACGCGGGCGCCGCTGAGACGGGACGCCCGTGGGCCTGCGGGGCAGCTGGTGGCGGTGCCGCCTGCGCACCGTAGGCCGAAGGACCGGACGCCGGCTGACCGTAGGCGGGCGGTCCGGACGCCGGCTGACCGTACGCGGGTGGCGCGGACGCTGGCGGTCCCGAGGCCGGCTGACCGTAGGCGGGTGGCGCGGACGCCGGCGGCGCCGACGCAGGCTGGCCATACGAGGGCTGCCCGTACGCGGGCGGCGCGGAGGCCGGCGGTCCCGACGCCGGCTGACCGTAGGCGGGCGGCGCTGAGGCCGGCGGTCCCGAGGCCGGCTGGCCATACGAGGGCTGACCGTAGGCGGGCGGCGCGGACCCTGGCGGTCCGGATGCCGGCTGACCGTGCACGGGTGGTCCTGACGCGGGCCGGCCGTAGGCAGGCGGCGGCGATGAGGGCGGACCATACGCCCCACCCCCGTGAGCCGAAGGAGTCGACGCCGGCTGGCCATGCGGCGGCGGTGCGGCAGCCGCCGACCCCGCCGGAGGCTGACCGTAGGCGGGCGGTCTTGCCGCTGGCGGCGCCGACGCCGGCTGGCCGTACGCCGGACCACCGTGGGCCGGGGGAGCCGATGCCGACTGACCGTGCGCCGGGGGCGTCGCAGCCGACCCGCCGTAAGTAGTTGGCCCGCCGTAGGCGGGAGGCGCTGACGGGGGTTGCGCACGCTGGCCGTATCCCGGTTGAGCGGCTGGTTGGGGCGCGACGGCGCCCGGCCCGGCAGGCGGCGGCTGGGCCGGGGGAGACGGGTCGGCGGGGGGCCGGATGACACCCGGCGTGGCGCCGGGCACCTGCACGCTGCCGTACGGGCGGGCGCTGCCCTGCGGCCGGGGCGCACCGGTCTGCTGGTCGGCGGTCGCGGGCGGCGCCATGCCGGGTGGACGGGCCACGCCGTGCCGACCAGCGGTGGGCGGGATCGTGCTATCCACGCCCGGCACGCGCGCGCTGCCCTGCGCTGGCGGCTGGCCGGGGCGGCGCTGCGCGGCATCATCCGTCTCGTCCGCGGCGTCCTTGCGCGCAGGAGGGACGGCGGCGCTGCCGTGGTCGGCCGTCATGACGTGCCCTCCTCACTTGTCGAGCGCCAGCATGGGCGCGCCCGGAGCGGGTGCCGTCGACACGGACCTTCCGGGCGCTCGCAGTCTCTCATCCTCCGTCGGGTGGTGGTCCGGGCGGAGGATGCCCGTCACTGGGACTGCGCTGCCAGTGGGTGTCCGGTACGGGCTGCGACACTGGCGCCTCCTTCGCCGCGGCGGGTACCGCCGAGGCTGCGGCTCTCCGCCGGGACCTGCGCCGGAGCCACACCACAAGGATCGCGATCACGCCGATGATCGCCAGCAGGATCAGCCCCGCCTCGATGAAACTGCCCCAATTGGTCCGGATATGGAGCGTTTCGGATGGGGTGTCCCATGGGGTGGACGGGATCTCGGCCGACGCGGACGGCGTGAGGGTCGGCGGCATACGGGTGAGCGAGGTCATGAGGTCGACGACGCCCCAGCCGTACTGCTCGTCGAGACCGGGCTCACCTCGGTCGCTCGCGTTCAGGAGCAGGCGGTTGAGGAACAGGTTGGAGCCGGGCTCCCGGTACTTGGCGCGGATCAGGGCCGCCGCGCCGGCGGCGATCGCGGCTGCACCGCTCGTGCCGGTGGCCTTCCAGTAGCCGCCACCCGAGCGAGCCATCGTCAGGTCGACGCCGGGCGCGGCGATGTCCATCGTGTCACCGGCAACCGATATCTTCGAGATGTCCCCATTGCGATCTACGGCCGACACCGCCACCGTCTTGGCGTAGGCGGCTGGGTAGTCCATCACTGTGAGGCCGTTGGCCCGGTTGCCCGCAGCGGCGATGACGAGGGCGCCCCGCTGCCTGGCAGCGTCAACCGCCTCTTGTTGCCGGGTGCTGAATCCGCTGCCGAGCGCGACGCAGATGACGTCCGCGCCCACCACGGCGGCGTACTCGATGGCGACCCCGACTGTGTCCTGATTGATGGCCCGGAACTTCGGATTCTTGACGTTGATCGGCAGGATCTTGGCCTTCGGCGCGATCCCGAGGACGCCTTCCTTGTTCCCGGGTCCGTGCCCGTGGCCGGCGATGAGCGAGGCGATGCCTGTGCCGTGCCCGACGAGGTCCTTCTGGCCCTTGCCGGGCGACTTGGTATCCCAGGCGTCCACGCCGGGCAGGACGTTGCCACGCAGGTCGGGGTGGCTGGCGTCGACACCAGTGTCGATGACGGCGACCGTAATGCCTTCGCCCTGGGTGATCTTGTGAGCCTCGGCCACCTTGAGGAAGTTCAGCTGCCACTGGGCATCTCGGGTGGCGTCGGCGTGTGCGGGTGCCCCGATCAGGCCGGCACCGGCGGCGAGGGCCAGCGCGAGCGCGCTACGAGCAAGAACACGACGCGCGCCAGCGCGCGGCCGGTACGCACCGGCCGCGCGCCCTGCGAAGTTGCCAATCCTCAACGACCGGCTCCGAGCGCTGGCCCTGGGTTCTGCCGGCCGCTGTTCTCCTCGACCGGACTCTCGATCACCGCGGGAGCGGCCTCGTCGACGGCCCAGAGGTCGTCGTCGTCAGTGCGCGGTTGGCGCCGCTGGGGCGTGGCGTGCACGCCGGCCTGCGGGTCGTGGTCCTTCGGGCTGGTGCCTGCGCGGCCGCCCAGCGCGGGGCTGACGCCCGGCCGAGCGCCCGGAGGCTCGGCGCCAGGCCCAGCGGTCGACGGCTGGCGCCGCCCGCCCAGACCTGGTGCCCCCTTCGCTCCCGACCTACCCGGCGCACCGGGCTGATCGGGTATGCCTTCGCCCACCGAGCCCGGCCGGCCGCCGGACGGACTACCGAGCGCTGGTTTCGGTGCGGATCCAGGCTTCACCGGAGAAGCGCCCCGACCCGCGAGCTTCGGCGGAGTGGCCGGACCCTGACCGGCGCCCCCGGGGACGCGCGGTGTGCCTGGACGAGTGCCTGGGGCGCCGCGGCCCGGGAGTTTCGGCGCGCCGGGAGCGCCCTGCGCCGGAGCGCCGGGGCGGGCACCCTGCCCGCCCCGCCCTGGCGCACCGGGGCGGGCACCCTTGCCGCCGCGTCCGGGCAGCTGGGGGGCGCTCGGCGCACCGCCCCGACCCGGAGCGCCGGACTTGGCGTTCTGACCGCCGCGCCCAGGAAGCTGCGGCGTACCTGGGCGCGGGCCACCGGCGCCACGGCCGCTGCCGGGAAGCTGAGGCGTCGCCGGACGGTTGGGGGCGCCCTTCGCGCGGAGCCCGGGGTTGCCAGGACGTCCGCCACCGCCGCCGGCCGACGGAAGCACCGGAGAACTGGGCGGTGGACCGGTGTGCGAGGGACCGCCGCCACCGCTGCCTGGCACCGATATCTGAGAAGGCGCCGTGGGCGCGGTAGGCGCGGTCGTGCCACCAGCGAGTTCCGGCCCACTCGGCAGATCCGGGCGGTTCGGCAGATCCGGGCGGTCCGGCGCGTCAGGACGATCCGGGAGTTCGGGACGGTCTGGCTGGTCCGGCACATCGGGACGTCCGGGGGCAACCGGTCGTTGGCCACCGGGCCGGGTAGGTGGTGTCCCGGGGCGGGCAGGCGCGCCCGGACGACCTGGGACCTGACCCGGGAACTTGACCTCCGCGTTCAGCGGACCCTTGTACTTCGTTCCGGCGCCGAGCTTGTAGTACACCGCCTCGAGGTAGGCGCTGGCGACCTTCTGGACGTGTGGACGCACTTGGTTCGCGTATCGCTTCTTCAGGTCGTCCAGGTCTTCGGCGTCGTCGACCCCGAAAACGCCGCCGATCTTGTCGCCGACCGTGGAGTCCTCAAGGTCCGCCTTGGTCGACGCGAACTTCTGCTTGTACTCGGTCCAGATGCGCTGGACCTCCTTCGAGGACGCCTCCACCTGGCTAGCGACCGTATAGAGCCCGGTCGCGTTGTCGTCGGCAGCCTTCTTCCACTCGTCCAGCGAGTACAGCGTCGCGCCGATATGCAGCAGGAAGGATTCGGCGGCTGGAGATTTCCACTTCTCCGCCAGCGCATCCGCGTGCGTCTTCATGTTCGTTCGGGTGAACTCCAGCAGCGCACTGATGTCACCCCAGAGACGCGCCATACCGCGGGTGAGCTCGTCGCTCTCGAAGCCCATCATCGTGACGAGCTTCTCCAGCGGGGCGTAGTCGACGTCCTCTTCGTTGTCTTGGCTCTTGCCGTCCTTGTCGACGATCGGACGCTGGCTCCGGCCGAACTCGGAGAGCTTCTCATCGTAGGAGCCCTGGTCGATGTAGGTGTCGTACTGTGCATATGGCCCCTGGTGGGGCGGGGTGTAGCCGTAGTTTTCCTCGCCGGCCATCGCGCGGCTCCTCGCTCCCTAGCTTGCGGCGGTCAGTTCGGGCGTGCGTGCACCGGACGGATTACCTCGGGGCGTCGCTGCCCGGCTTTCGCGTCTCGATGCCCTCGTCGTCGGCGGGGATGATGTACGGGTTGGCCTCGCCCGCAGCGATGACGATCTCGGGGCGAACCTGGCTGCCGTAGCTGTCGTCTTTCTGGGACAGGTCGGCCGGTTCGGCATTCTGGTTGTTGACGACCGAGTCGGGCAGCTTCACCTTGTCGTCCGGGGTGGCTTCGCCCTTCGCCTTGGCCTTGTTGAGCAGGTCGTCGAGGGACTGGCCCTTGCCCTCGACCGGCGTGAAGGCGGCGGACACGTCGTCCAGCGTGGCCTTGCTCAACGCGTCGCCGGATGAGTACTCCGCA